>WNGH01001532.1_pt1 | contig 23861 bp, 19 predicted proteins | sample 5400631 | NCBI WGS metagenome assembly WNGH01 (sample SAMN13153373, study PRJNA577476) | soil metagenome | isolation source: 115 cm soil or saprolite under Garry oak tree replicate 1 | place: USA:California | collected 2016-06-15
CGAGCTGCGCAGTCGATGGGGCGCGCGTGAGGGATTTCGGCTCGTGAAGATCCCGGGGGTGATCAAAGCGGACGAGCACGGCGAGTTCCCGTCCTGCCTCGAGCCGATCGAGTTCGGCTCGTTCTTCGTCGCCTGGAGTAGATAAATAACATGGGGGCTAGCGCGCGGCCTGCGCGGCGGAGCGCCCGGCGATGCGCCCGAAGACGGCGCCGGCCATGAGCCCGGCGCCGCCCGGATAGTTGTTGTAGAAGAGGCCGCCCACCAGCTCGCCGGCGGCGTAGAGGCCGGACATCGGCGCGCCCTCCGCGCTCAGCACCTGGCCCGCGGGTGAGATGCGGAGCCCGCCGAAGGTGAAGGTGATGCCCGTCGTCACGGCGAAGCCGACGTAGGGCGGCGCATCGAGCGGCTGCGCCCAGTTGGACTTGGGAGGCGCGATGCCCCGCGTGCCCTTGCCGTCCTTCACCGCCGGGTTGAACGTCCCGGGCTGGACGGCGGCGTTGAACTCGCGCACCGTGCGCGCGAGACCGTCGACGTCGATCTCGAGCTTTCGCGCCAGCTCCTCGATCGTGTTCGCCTCCGCCTTCGTCACCTCGCGGATGCGGTACTCCTCGCGCGTCATGTGCAGCGTCTTCTGGTCGAAGATCTGGAACGCGAGGCGGCGCGGCTGCTTGATGACCTCGCGGCCGTACTTCACGTACGTGTAGTTGCGCATGTCCGCGCCCTCGTCGACGAAGCGCTGGCCGTCGACGTTGACGATGATGCCGAGCGGGTAGCTGTGCTTCTGGAAGTTGTCGCCGACCTTCCGGTCGCCGTGCCAGGGGGCGTTCGCGTCCCACTGGACCGCGTGGCAGCCGCTCCAGTGCCCCCACGCCTGCGCGCCGATGTCGAGCGCCATGCGGATCCCGTCGCCGGTGTTGTACGGCGTGCCGCGCACCCGCGCGAGGTCCCAGTTGGGGCCGAGGTAGCGCGTCCGCATCTCCACGTTGGCCTCGAAGCCGCCCGAGGCGAGCACGACCTCGGCCGCCTCGATCCGCTCGCTCCCGCCGTCCGGCGTCCGGATCTCGACCCCCGTGACGGCACCGCGCGCGTCGGTGAGCAGGCGGTACACCTTCGCCTCGAAGCGCACGTCGATGCCGGTCTTCTTCGCCGACTCGTACTCCATATCGATCAGCCCCGGCCCGCCGCCGACCGCCTCCAGCACGAGGTTGCCGAAAAACGTGAACTTGCCGCTGACCTTGTACGCCTGGCGGCCGAACATCGGAATCCAGCGGATGCCCCGGCCCTTCATCCAGCGCATCGTCGGCAACGACTCGCGCACGAGCGTGAGCGCGAGGTCGGCGTCGGCGAGGTCCTCGGTCACGCGCATCAGGTCGTCGTAGTAGGCGTCCTCCGTGTAGAGCGGCACATCCATCGACGCCTTCTCCTCGTCGGAGAGGTCGCCGACGAGGTCGCACACGTCCTCGAAGGACTTGAAGGCGAAACGGAATCCGCCGGCCGTGAAGAACCCGTTGCCGCCGCGCCAGGCCTCGGGCGCCTTCTCGAGCACCAGCACGCGCGCGCCGTGCTCGCGCGCGGAGAGCGCCGCACACATGGCGGCGTTGCCGCCGCCCACCACGATGACGCCGTACGCGGGCGCGCTCACGACAGGATGATCTCGCTGATCTGCACCTGCGGCGTGATGTTGGTGAAGTTCGGCACGTCGGCGAACAGCTCCTTGCCGTGCGCGGCCGACGCCTTCTGGAAGTCGCCGAGCGAGGCGAAGTACACGTGGCCGACGGCCGCATAGGGCGCGGGGGCGCCGGGGACGCCGCCGGCGACACCCTTGTCGACCTCGACTCGCACCAGTCCCATGCCGCCCCAGCGCTCGCGCACGAGCTTCATGTGCTTGTTCGCGTAGTAGTCGTAGTCGAACTTCTTACCGTCGCCGCCGCCTGGGTAGAGGACCGAGATGCGGATCATGGAGCACCCCCGGTTGCCTTGTACCGGAGGCCGGGGGCGGCGTCAACCGACGATCTTCGTCGCTATCGGCGCGGCCGAGGGGTGCAGGACGTCGATCGCGTAGCCGATGTCCAGGCGCTCTCCCAGCCAACCACAGCTCGCCGTCCGCGCATCAATTCGGAGCCCCTGCGTCTCGTGACGCGCTCGCAGGACGGTGACGGGATCGGCCGGCACTGGAGCCGGCAGCGGGACTTCGGGCATTGGCCGGCCGTCCGGACGGCAGAAGCTGAGCTCCCCATCGGCTTGTCGTTCCACCTGGTAACCCTCTTCGTGGACCGCGCGGTGATGCCGGCGACAGAGTATTGCGAGGTTCGAGAGCGTCGTCGGGCCTCCGTGCGCCCAGTGGCGGATGTGATGGCCCTGGCCGAACCGCACGCCGCAGCCGGGGAAGCGGCAGCCGCGGTCCCGGTGATGCAGCGCTCGTCTTAACGCCGGCGGAATCGTGCGGGTACGGGCGCCCACTTCAGTGACCCGGCCATCCGGGTCGTGCCGCATGATTACCCGCGTCGCATCGCACGCCAGGCGCTGGGACGTTCCAGCTGGAACGCGCCCTGCGTCCTCGAGGACGGACTGGCCCGGCGCCTCCGGATCCGCCAGCACTGGGGCATCCACATGGACCACCACCTGGTAGCGCTCCGCCGGGGCGCCGGGATCGATGCCGCTGTGGAGGGCCGTCTCGGCGAGGAGGCCCAAGGCGTCCGCCTGCTGCTGGGCCATCGTCGGTCTCTCCACCAGAGGCGTTTCCGCGGAGACGTCGCCGCACGTTCCAGCTGGAACGTACAGAGCCTCACGGGCGGCGGCGAGCGCCTGCACGAGGACAGCGCCGACCTCGGGCTCGAGCCGCCCCCGGACCACGACCATGCCGTCTTCGTCTTGATACACCTGCAGCGCGCGGCCCGTGTGGCGGCGCGAAGCTTCCTGCGCTTCCGCCTTCCGATCCACCCGGCGCCAGCCACGCACGATCCGCTCGACGTGCTCAGCGGTGCCGGCGCGCCCGACGGCCAGCAGCCGCTCTTCGGTCTCCGGCGTAGCCACGCGGGTCAACTCCCGGACCTTCGAGTAGGAGAGCTCCCCGCGGGCCACAGCCTGAGCCAACAATGGCAGCGTCCCGAGAGCCCGCGCCACCCGGACCTTCTCGCGGGCCGCGCCGGTGGCGAGCCCTACGCGCCAGGTGAGCCACGCGGCGCACGAGCGAAAGCCATTGCTCCAGCCCTCGCGCGCGTCGAACTCTCGAATGAGATCGAGGAGACGGGCGGTCGCGGCGTCGAGGTGCGCAGAGAGCTCGGCGATCTCGTCACCCAATCGATCGAGGTTGGTGTTCATCGGCGCCCTCCTTGCTTGCTCTGCGCCGACTTTACACCCGGGTTTTCGAGCGTCCGTGGCGCCTCGAGGACGGGCGATCGTGCCGCGATCCATGTTTTTCACGCGGACCAGGCAATGCCGGCCTCGCCGAGCCTTCGCGCGCCGCTGAACGGGCATCTTTAACGGACTGCCGAAACGCGGCAAGCCCACCTGCCGAACGCCGTCAAGCAGAATCTTTCGCGAGCCAGTCGATCTTCGCGGGCTAGCGCAGACTGACCGGCACGGAGCCGGTGAGCGCCTGGCTCACGCGGCACGTCTTCGCGATCTCGTGGAGCCGCTCCCGCTGCTCGGCGTCGAGGTCGCCCTCGATCACGAGCTCCACGTCCACCCCCGTGATGGCGCCGGCCGCCTCGTGGAGCACGAGCCGCGCCTCCATCTTCTCGACCGCCCACTGCCGCCGTTCGGCGAACCGCCGAACCGTCATCAGCTTTCAGGCGCCGACGGCGCCGAGCAGCAGCTCGCCGGGCGACGGGCCGGTGTCGGCGCCGCCCACGTCGGCCGGCGCGTCGAAGATTACACGATGCGGGCCGATCGTCGCCTGCGCTTTCATCCCCCCGCCCCACGCCACGGTCACCGGTCGCGCCATGTCCGCTCCTCCAGCTCGAAGACCTGCGCGAGCAGCTCGTACGAGCGCACGCGCGCCTTGAAGTCGTGGGTGATGCTCACGATCACCAGCTCGTCCACGCCGTAGTCCGCCGCGAGCATCTCCAGACGCGCCCGCACCTGCTCGGGTGTGCCGGCGACCGTCCGCCGGTCGGCTTCGCGCGCCGCCGCCCGCTCGGTCGGGGTCCACGCGTGCGCCTCGGCCTCCTCGGTCGACGGAAACGTCCCCGCTCGGCCCGTGCGGAGGCGCGCGATGAAGAGGGCGCGGCTCCGCGCGAGTCGCACCGCCTCCGCCTCGCTGTCGGCGCAGACGACGAAGACGGCCGCGCTCGCGCGCGGGGCCGCGAGCTCGGCCGACGGCCGGAAGGCGTCGACGTAGGCGCGCGCGACCGCCTCGCCCCCGTCGGCGTTGATGAAGTGCGCGAACGAAAACGACGTGCCGAAATACGCCGCGATCGCGGCGCTCTCGCCGCTGGAGCCGAGGAGCCAGACCTCCGGCGCCGTCGGCCCGTCGGGCATCGCGCGCACGGCCGCGAACGGGTGGTCGGGCTCGAGCCGGCCGCGCACGAAGCCGAGCAGGTCCGCGACGTCCTCCGGGAACCGGGACATCGCGCGCCCGGTCGGGGCCGACTGCAGAGCACGCGCCGTGAGCCCGTCGCTGCCCGGTGCGCGGCCGATGCCGAGGTCGATCCGCCCGGGGAAGAGCGTCTCCAGCATGCGGAACGACTCGGCGACCTTGAGCGGACTGTAGTGTTGCAGCATGATCCCGCCCGCGCCGACACGGATTCCCGAGGTGCGCGCCGCCACGTGGCCGATCAGGATCTCGGGGGACGCGTCGGCGAGCCCCGGCGTCGAATGGTGCTCGGCGAGCCAGTACCGCTGGTAGCCGAGCCGGTCGGCGACCTGCGCCAGCTCCAGCGTCTCCTTGATCGCGTCGGCCGCCGTGCGGCCGCTCGCGACGGGCGACTGGTCCAGCACGCTCAGCGCGATCACGCGCGCGCCTCGCGCGCCATGGCGATCAGCACCTCGCGGCTCTGCTGCGCGGAGACCACCTCGCGCGGGAAGGGAATGCGCACCGCCCAGAGCCGATCGCCCTTGCGCAGGCTGAGCTTGAAGCCGAGGCGGTCCACCGCCGTCATCTCGGCGGCCTCCGCCTCCTCGCCGGCGAAGCGTCGCGCGTAGGCGACGAGCGCGTCGGCGTGATCACGGTTCATGTGCTCGATGATGGACTCGGCGGCCTCCGCGAGCGGGTCGGGCTGGGCGCGCATGTACTCCTCCGCCGTCACCCAATCCATCGCGGCAAACCCGCCCACGAAGTAGAGGTCGAGCAGATCCAGCCGCCAGAAGGCGAAGTCTTCGAAGTCCACCCAGTACTGCGCGTTCGCGTGCCGCACGAGGTAGGCGGCACGCGCCGCCGCGGCGTCGCCGCGCTCGACGCGCCGGGTCTCACCCATGAGCGTGAGCCGCGCCCGAGCAAGCGGATCGGCCGACTCACCGTGCCGATCGCTCTGGCCGGGCTGCGTGACGAGGAGGCTCGCGCGCGGATCAGCCTGGAGATTCTGCGTGTGCATCGCCATGGACGAGATCAGAAACAGGGGGCGCCCCTGCTCGTCGAGGGCGTACGGCATCAGGGACGCGAACGGATGGCCCGGGCGCCGCCCCGACACGGTCGCCAGCGCGCCCGTGCGCCCGAGGTACGCGAGCGTGCGCGCGCGCTCCGCGTACGTCGGCTCGGGGACGGATGGCGTATCGGCCCCGCGCGGGGGCCCGGCGTGACGGCTCATCGACGGCTCACTCCCTGGTGGCGGTGTACGGGCAGATCTGATTGTACGCGCAGAAGCGGCAGGCCTTCTGCGAGGGCGTCGCCTCGAACGCGCGCGCGCGAATGCCGGCGGCGGCGGCCTTGACGGCCGCGACGGCTTCCTCGATGTCCGAGGTGTCCGGCGCGTGGGAGCCCGTCCGCTGCGACTCGACGAAGCGCAGCTCCACCCGCTGCGGCAGGACGCCATTCATCTCACGCCACGCCAGGGCGTAGATCTTGAGCTGGAGGGTCTCCTTGACCCGGCGGTCGGCGGTCTTCTGGTCCCTGACCTCGCCCGTCTTGTAGTCGACGATCGTCGCGCCCAGCAGGTCTTCGTCGACGCGGTCGAAGCGTCCACGCACGCGGTCGGGCCCGAGGTTGAAGCCGAAGTCCTTCTCGACGTGTGTCGGCCGCACGCCCGCCGACTCCTCCTCGTGCCAGAAGCGCGTCAGCGTGTCGCGCCCGACCGTCTTGCGCGCCTCCTGGTGCTCCCACGTCAGGAAGCCCTCGTTCTCCCACTCGCGCTCGTACACCGCGAGCAGATCCTCCAGCGCCGTGTAGTTCCCCGCCACGCGGCGCAGGAGGTAGTACTCGATGACCTTGTGGATCGTGGAGCCGTAGGCCACCGCGTGATGGCGGCGGATCGGCACGCGCAGCACGTGGACGTAGCGGTACTTGAACGGGCACGTCTGGTAGTCGTCGATCTGCTTGTGGCTGATCAGGAGCTCGTCGTCGGGCGCGAGCCGCGGCAGCTCGAGGGCGCTTCCGTCCGCGGCCGCCGCGTTGTGCGCGATCTCCTCGATCGCCTTGGCGGTGAATGGTCGCGCGGCGTCCGAGGGCAGATCGAGCGCCTCGAGGACGAACTGGCTCACCTTCCGCGCCCGGGCGGTCCCGTAGTCCCGCGCGCTCGTGAGGTGGAGCTCGCGCCGGGCGCGCGTCATGCCGACGTAGAAGAGGCGCCGCTCCTCCTGGAGGTGGAAGTCGCCGCTCGGCAGCCTGGACCGGATCAGCTCGGACGGCACCTCGAGCCGGTCGCCGCGGCGGCGCGTCGGAAACTTGTCCTGCACGAGACTGACCAGGAAGACGACGGGGAACTCGAGCCCCTTCGCCTTGTGGATGGTCAGCACGTGCACTGCCGGCGTCTCGACGTCGGCCTCCGCGACCGCCGGGTCCTCGCCCGCTTCCATCAACGCGTCGAGATGCACCACCAGCTCGCGCACGTTGTCGTACCGCAAGGCGCGCGACGCCTCGTGGATGCGGCGGAAGAACTTCGAGATGTTCTGCACCTCGGCCTCGTCGCGCGCCGTCGCGGCCTTCGACATGCGCGTGAGCCAGCCGGAGTCGGCCAGGAACTGGTAGAGGAGTTCGCCCGTCGGCATCTCGCGCCCGAGCTCCATGTAGCGCGTCAGGTCCGTGACGAGGTGGTGGATCGCAGCGACGCCCTCCTCGGAGAGCTCGTCGCGCAGCGCGGGAATCCCGGCGGCGCCGCGCAGGACGTCGAAGAGCCAGCGGTGCTTGCGGTCGGCGTGCGTCGAGCAGCGCATCAGGTCGATGATCGGCACGTTGTAGATGTCCGACGACGCGAGGTAGTGGACGCTGACGGAGTCGTCGGGATGGGCCACCGAGCGCAGGAAGGCGATGAGCAGGCGCACCTCGGGGCGGCCGTAGAGACCCGCGTTTCCGGAGAACGTCCAGGGCAGCCCCTTGAGGTTGAGCGCGCGCAGGAACGGGTCGGCGTCGTTGTTCGAGCGCACGAGAATCGCGACGTCGCTCGGCTTCCACCCGCCCTCGTCCACGCGCTCGCGGATGACCTGCGCGACCGCGTCCGCCTCCTGCGTCGCCGTCTCGTAGTGGCGATGCACGGGCGCCGGTCCCCCCGGGTCGGCGACCGCGACGAGACGCTTGCTGATCCCGCTCCGCACCTCGAGGCGGTCGGGGTTGTTGTTCACGATGAGCCGATACGCGGAATCCAGGATCGCCTGGGGTGACCGGTAGTTCTGGGTGAGGACGATCTGCCTGGCCCCGGGATACTGATCGAGGAAGCCGAGCACGTTCGAGATCGCCGCCCCGCGGAAGCGGAAGATCGCCTGGTCGTCATCTCCGCAGACGGCGACGTTGCCGTGGGGTACCGCCAGCAGCTTCACGAGCTCGAACTGGGCGTAGTTCGTGTCCTGAAACTCGTCGACGAGGATGTACCGGAACCGCCGCCGCAGGGCAGCGAGCACGTGCGGCCGCGCGTGGAGCAGCCGGAGCGTGAGCACGATCTGGTCGCCGAAGTCCACGGCGCCCGCGCGCGCCATCAGCTCCGTGTACCGCGCGTACGTGGCCGCCAGCTCGGCCTGCGCGTCGGCGCGGTCGCGCAGGTCCGCGTCGTCGGGCGCCGCGGCGGCCGCGGCACGGAGCCGCTCGACACACGCGAGGTATTCCTCGGGCGAGACGTTCTCGTCCTTGCAGCGACTGATCATCGTGATGATCGCCTGCAGGTGGCGCGTCGGATCGCCGAGCGGCCGATAGCGCCGGAGCGAGAACTCGAAGAGCCGGTCGCGGAAGAAGATGACCTGCTCGGCGCGGCTCAGCACCCGGAAGTCGGGCGTCAGCCCCACCTCGAGCGCCTGCTCGCGGAGCAGCCGGTCACCGAACGCGTGGAACGTCGAGATCTCGACGTCGGCGTAGCCGTAGGGCACCAGCGTATCGACGCGCTCCTCCATCTCGGCGGCGGCCTTCTCGGTGAACGTGAGCGCGAGGATCTCCTCGGGGCGCGCCTTCTTCTGCCCGATGAGCCACGCGATGCGGCGGGTGATGACGGTGGTCTTGCCGGTGCCGGCGCCGGCGACGATGAGGAGCGGGCCGGCGTCGTGGGTGACGGCCTCACGCTGCGCGTCGTTCAGGCCGTCCAGAATGCGGTCGCCCGCCATGCCGATTCGACTATAGCAGGTCGGCGATCAGCGCCGGACGCCGGCGCCGCCCGCGAGCGCGTCCTCCACGTCGCGGACCGTGACGAGGGCGACGTCGCCCCACGTCGAGCACTTGAGCGCCGCGACGGCGTTCGCCGCGTCCACGACCTCCTGGGCGCTCCGCCCGCTCAGCGTGGCCCAGAGGAAGCCCGCGACGAACGCGTCGCCGGCGCCGATCGGGTCCACGACCTGCACGGTCAGCCGGCGGCTCGGCCGCCACAGTCGACCGCCGTCGAGCACCGTCGCGCCGTCCTCGCCCTGCATGAGGGCCACGGTCGCCTTGGGCGCGAGGCGGGCGAGCGCTTCGAGCGTCCGCTCCGGCGGCCCGGCGAGGCCCAGGACGGTCTCCGCCTCCTCGCGGCCGAGGAAGACATGGCGCGCCACCGGCAGCGCCTGCTCGACGAAGACGCGCGCCTCGGCGGGCGTCCAGAGCGCGGTGCGGTAGTTGACGTCGGAGGAGAGCGTCGAGGCGTCGCGCAGCACGCGCTCGGCGATCGCGCGCGGTCCGGCGCCGAGGGCCGGCGTCACCCCGCTCAGATGAGTGACGCGCGCACGCCGGACCAGCTCCCAGTCCACGGCCTCGGGTGTCAGGCGACCGAAGGCGGAGTCGCGCCGATCGTAGAGGACGCGCACGGGGCGGGGCGGCACGCCGTACTCGAGGAAGTAGACGCCGACGCGCGCTCCCGGAGTCATCCGCACGTGCGCCGTGTCCACCCCGTGGCCCGCCAGCTCGCGCCGGATGCGGTCGCCCCAGGGGTTGTCGGGCAGGGCGGAGATCCACGCCGTGCGCAGCCCGAGCCGCGCGCACGCGGCGGCGACGTTCGCCTCGGCGCCGCCGATCTGCACGTCGAGGTTCCGGGCCGTCTCGAACCGCGCCGGCGCCGGGACCGCCAGGCGCAGGAGGACCTCGCCCAGTGCGACGAGGTCGTGCATCTAGACGGAGGCGAGGCGGATCCGGATCGAGCTGCCCAGGATGAGTGGCGTCGTGATCTGCTCGGGCCGGCCGTCCGCGCCGAAGACGATCCGGGCCGGACGCGAGGCGCTCGCCCACGAGGAGAAGCGGCTCAGGTCCACCTGCGCGGTCGTCTTGCCGCCGCGCCCGGCCGGCTCGACGACGAGGTCGAACGGCGCCAGCTCGGCGTGATAGACCGTCGCGACGTCGTCGGACCCTTCGTCCTCGGCCATCTTGCGCCGCACGACGTGGGTGCGCCGCCGCCCGTCGGCCCGCGCCGGCCACAGGCCCTCCGCGTAATTCAGGGTCGCGCTGAGCGAGTCGTCCACGTGGACGCCCTCCGGCAGCGGCAGCACGTCGTCCACGGCGCGCAGTCGCCGGAGGAGGAACGTCTCGCTGCGCGCCCGATAGGCGATACGCGCGTGCTCGTAGTCGTAGGAAACCTCCGTCGACGACTCGCGCCCGTACACCTGGACCCAGGAGCGGGTCTGGAGCGGCGCCCAGCGTCCGTCGCGGAGCAGCCCCTGCGTCTCCATGCGATTGGCGATGCTCTTCCCCTGCCCCGCGAGCTTGAGCTCGTACCGGCCCGTCCCCCGGTCGATCGTCTCGTCGATCGTCCCGTCGAGGCGGAAGCTGAAAAGCTCGTAGAGGAGACCCACGTCGGCCTGGTAGACGCCCCGCCGCCGGGCCGTCTCGGCCAGGGCGCGCCCGACCGGGGCAAGGATCGGAGCCAGGAGGAACGCCAAGGGAAGTGTCAGGAACTGCCGACGGTCAAAAAGGTCGATGGGCATGTTTAGTAGCTATCGTTTATTCTACCAGCCTGTCATCGGCATGGAACACTTGGCCGAGCACCCCGATGCCTGCTAAGTTAGCGAGAGATTTGGCCGCGCGCATGTCTGAACCCCGGGAAGAGGCCGCCTCATGAAGCGACGGGCCGTCATCACCGGTCTCGGTATCGTGTCGCCGATCGGCGTGGGCATTGACAGCTTCTGGGCCGCCGCCCGGGCCGGCCGGTCTGGCATCTCGACTCCCACCCTGTTCGACGCCTCGAAGATGCCCCGCGAGTGCCAGATCGTCGGCGAGGTGAAGAACTTCGACGTGCGGGACTGGATGCCCGGCACCGCGGGTCGCATGGCCGGCCGCTTCAGCCAATTCGCCGTCGCCGCCGCAAAGATGGCCCGCGATGACGCCAAGCTCGACGACGCGGGGATTCCACCTGAGCGGCTGTTTGTGTCCGTGGGCACGTCCATGAGCGGAATGACCGACATTCAGCAACCCAACTTCGCTGCTTTCTTGCGTGGGGAGGATATGCAGCCCTGGACTGTTCTGGAGTACCCAGGCCATGCAGCAACCAGTCACGTCGCGATGACATCGGTTGGGCGTGGCCAGACGGCGTCTTTCTCGAGCGCCTGCGTCGCGGGCGTCGATGCGATTGCCTGGGCGGCTGAGCGTGTTTTAGCGGGGGACGCTGCAGCCGTCATTGCCGGCGCTTCAGAAACTCCACTCTCCCAAGCGAGTCTCGCAGCCTTCCGATCACTAGGTGCCCTCTCCCAGTGGACGGGGCATCCTTCGCAAGCCAGTCGCCCGTTCGACCGTCTACGAAGCGGGTTGGTTCTCGCGGAGGGCGCGGCGATGCTGATTGTAGAAGACGAGGATCATGCGCGCGCTCGGGGTGCAAGAATCTATGCTCGCATTCTAAGCGCGGCGAGTGTCACGGAAGGCACTCACATGCGAGAGCTCGATGCGAAAGGTACGTTCGTCTCGAAGACGATAGTGGCCGCTCTCCAACGGGCTAGCTTGCTTCCGCAGGACATTGACTACATTTGTGCTCACGGAAACTCACTTCCTGATTACGATGCTGCAGAAACTGCAGGTATAAAGAGTGCGCTTGGCAAGCAAGCCAAATGTGTGCCAATTTCATCAATTAAGTCGATGTGCGGCCAAGCATTGGCCGCGAGCGGAGCGATGCAGGCCGTAACCGCGTGTTTGGCGATCAGAGACCACATTGTCCCTCCCACGACGAACTACGAATACCCAGACCCGGCGTGTGACCTTGACTACGTTCCAAATGTTCCTCGCCGCGTCCGCGTGACTACGGCATTGATACATGCTCAGAGCATAGGTGGCTCCCACTCCGCCTTGATTTTTGGTAGCCCCAACTAAACGGCGTGCGAGTAATCCCACTCGTAGTCCTTGCATCACTCCTCACCGGTCTAGCCGCATACGTGTTGAGAGCCCGGCGCGGAAATGCGGTCAGCTACTGGTTCGCTCTTTTCACTATATCGGTGGCTGGCTGGGTCCTCGGAATAGGCGGGGTTGAAACCGAGCGATACACGGAGTTCTGGGGGCGGTTGACGTTCCTATGCGCTAGCTTCATGCCAGCAACCTTCTTAGCGTTCTCGCGGGTCTTCCCGGCGACGGGACGTTGGCCTACTCGTCCCGTTGTAAGCGTCGCGCTTCTCTTGGCGGCCAGTTGGGGTGCCCTGTCCCTTACAACAAACCTAATCGCTTACGGGATCACTAGGACGCCCACCGGGATACAACGAACCTCAGGAAGCCTCTATCCGCTATTCGCTATCTACCTCGTCGTATGCACAGTAGCCGCGTTCAGTGTCTTCATTGGCAAGTGGCGAGGTGCGCGGGGCATGCCCCGCGCACAACTGCAATACCTCGGAATTGGCCTACTCCTACTGAGCGCTGGAGCAACCACAACAAACCTCTTTATCCCCATCCTGACAGGCCGGTCGACCTATAGCTGGCTCGGCCCCTACTTCACTCTCCCCCTGGTCATGCTCGTCGGTCACACAATCATTCGTCACCGACTTATGGATATCCGACTAGCCTTCAACCAAGGGCTAGTCTTTGCGGTGATTGTCGCAGTTTTGTCGCTCGCACTGATCCCAATCCGACGCCTCTTCTTTCCAGGCGATGCGTATACCAGTTTCATACACCCAGATGTACTCCTCATGAGTCTGATCGCCCTGATCATTCTCTCGATTCCGGGACAGCGTCTGATTGGGCGTCATGTAGACATGTATCTCTTTCGTCGGCAGATTGATTACGCCGCATCGCTCCGCGAGGCTACGCATCGACTCACTCTGCTCAGGCAGCCTGATGAACTAAGCGCAGAAATTCGGGCCATTCTCCACGACACTTTTCTCACCGAATCTTTCGCATTAGCTGCCCGTCCGCTGGCCGGCGGTCCACTTGAGATGCTTCTCTATGACACTGCGATCGATACGGACCTTGTCACGGTGGCAACTCTTCTCGTAGATCAGCCCGCGCCATTTGTCTTGGTGGTCAATCCCGTAGGGGAAACGGGCTTGACTAAGAGTGCGCACGAGACGCTCCGCTCGCGCGGAATAGAGGTTGTGGTCGCACTCGGCCGTCGGGACCACACACTTGGGGCCATTCTGCTTGGACAACGGCGCAGCGGCGATCCCTATTTCGTAGACGATCTGACCTTCATTGAGTCCGTAGCGCAACTCGCTTCGGTCGCTCTCGAGAATGCGCTGCTCTATCGACAGCAAATCCAGATGCTAGAGTATTCGGACCGTTTGCTCGAGTCTCTCAATTCGGCTGTCGTCGCAGCGGATGTAGGCGGGCGGATTACGAGCTTCAATCCAGCTGCCGAGTCTCTTTTGGGACTTCGCGCAGCTCAACGTGGGGCATCGTTGAGCGTCCTGCCGTCTGAGGTGGGTTGGGCCCTCGCCCTCGCGATGACAGGCACATGGCAGCCCCGTGAGGTTGAGGCGACGATCACCCATGATACCCGCGGTCCACTGCCGATCATTCTGTCAACTGCCGTCCTTCACGACCAGGCCAATCAGACTGCTGGAGCTCTTGTGGTTACAACGGACTTGTCGGCTGTCAAGGCGTTAGAGCGCAATCAGCGACGCATCGAACACTTGTCGATGATGGCCCGATTCTATGCTGGAATCGCGCATGAGATTCGCAGCCCACTTGCCTCAATATCTAATCTCATTTCGATGCTGCCAGACCGGTTCAATGATGCCGAGTATCGAGACACTGCAGCAAGGCTCCTACCTTTAGAAGTGGGGCGCATCGTGCGACTCGCAGATCGCCTCAGGTTGATGGCCCCGAGTGAGGACGGAAAACTGACGCCCGTATCGTTGCCTCCCCTTCTCGATGACATCGTGAGAATCCACGGCCCTGCGGCCGCTGAAAGCCACACTAAGATCGTCCTCGATTGCCCTGACGATCTCCCATCAGTCCTTGGCGACCGTGGACAGCTTGTTCAGCTCTTCCTAAACCTGCTTCGAAACGCAATCGAGGCAATGCCTGAGGGCGGCACAGTCAGGATCGAGGCCACCGCGGCACGAACTAACTTGGACTCGCGTCTGGTTGTTAGAATCCTCGACGAGGGTATCGGTATTGACACACTTGTGAGAAGTAAAATGTTTGAGCCATTCTTTACGACCAAGCCAACGGGGACTGGTTTGGGGCTATCGATATGCCGAGAGATCGCAGACTTTCATCGAGCCACGCTGGCGCTTCTACCACGAAGTGACCATCGCGGAAGCATTGCGGAAGTCGAATTCGTGGTCGCCCCCACCGACTTCGGAGCTTCCGAAGAACGTCCGACGACGGTCCTTCTAAGGACAGAGTTTCGAGAATGAGGGAAATCCCTTTATTCGTGATTGCTGGACTCCTTTCGACTCTCGCACTCTTCGTCTACCGTGCCTATCCTCAGAGAACCATCAACCGCCTGTTTGCATTTCAGATCCTACTCTTCTCTGGTTGGACTCTCGGCGTTGCCGGACTCTACACAACTTATCTGGCCGATTTGTCGGGCCGGCTTGCCTTCGCCTGTGCGAGCCTCATCCCGGCCGCGCTTCTCGTTTTTACGGCACACTACCCGGAGCGACGCAACTGGCCACCGCGGCTCGTTCTGCAGGTGGTGCTCAGTCTCGGCAGTGGCCTAGCAATCTTGTCCCTAACGACGCCGTTAATTGTCTCCGAGAACGAGATTACACAGGTCGCCCTGTATCGTAAGGCTGGGCCTCTCTATCCGTTGTTTGCAACATACTTCCTCGTGACGTGGACCTTCGCTCTACTGCTGCTGATCTACAAGTGGAGGGGCGAGCGAGGCCTGGCACGCGCCCATCTGCAGTTTGTGGTGGCTGCGATCGCACTTTCGGGTGCGGGAGGGATTTCCGTCAATCTGCTGTTGCCTTTGCTTACCGGTAACTCATCGTATAGTTACTTCGGCCCATACTTCGGGCTTGTGTTTGTCGCCCTAGTTGCTCACGCGATCATTCGCCATCGCCTAATGGATCTTCGCCTCGTCGTTCATCGTGGCTTGACGCTCGGACTCGCGATGCTGCTCTCCCTCCTCCCAGTCGGCGCGCTGATCGCTGTTTTCTGGCCACGGCTCGCAGGGCACCTGGAGACAGAGGAGCTGCTCGTCCTGCTCGCGGCCGTGGTGATCGTCACGCTCCTGGTACCGCCGGCGCGTGACGTAGCGCGACGCTTGCTCGACCGATACGTCTACCGGACGTATGCCAACTATCAGCGCACGGTCCGCGAGGCGAGCCAGATGCTCACGCGCGTGCTCGACCTCAAGCGTCTGCTGCGCTTCATCAGCGACACGGTCGGGACGTCGACCGGCGCCGAGGGCGTCGCCATCTACCTGCGCGACGAAGACGGGGTGCGACGGGCGCTGCCGGAGCGACGCGTGGACAACGCAGCTTTCACGGCGCCGGAGGTCGCACCGGACGACGTCGTGGCGGCGCTCGAACAGATGAAAGAACCGATCGTCGCCGAGGAGCTCGCACGTGATCCGGTGCCGGCGGAGCTCCGGCTGGCCGTCGAACGCCTGCTCGCGCTGGACTGGGCCCTCGTTCTGCCGGTCGTCTCGGAGGACACGGTTATCGCCTTCATTACGTTGGGACCCAAGCTCTCGGGCGATCCCTACTACCCTCAAGACCTCGATCTCCTGATGACGCTCGCGAACCAGGCGGGGATCGCGGTGAAGAACGCACGCCTCTACGCCGAGGTCGTGCTGGCGCGCGAGTACATCGAGAGCATCGTCGCCACGATCGAGAGCGGCGTCGTCGCGATCACCGCCTCCGGCCGGATCACGATGTTCAACCCCGCCGCGGAGCGGCTGACCGGCCTGGCCGCTGCCAACCTGACCGGCCGCTCGGTTAGCGCGCTTCCGGTCTGCCTGGGCGCCCAGTTGACGGCGGCGGTGGGCGACGGCCACGCGCACACGCAGCCGGAAATCGACCTCCCCGACGCCAGCCTCCCGCCCGACAGGCCCGCGACACGCCCGGTGATCTGCACAACTTCTCCGCTCCGAGACCCAGAGGGCGCTATTCTTGGGGCGGTGGCCGTCTTCAGCGACCTCACGCCCTTCAAGGAGCTTGAGATCGAGCGACAGCGCGCCGAACGGATCGCCTACTTCGAGATGCTCGGCTCGACCATCGCGCACGAGATCAAGAATCCGCTGGTCGCGATCAAGACCTTCGCCCAGCTCGTTCCCCGCCGACGCGGCGACGATCGCTTCGTGGAGGACTTCAGCCGCATCACGACGCGCGAGATCCTCCGGATGGAGGAGCTCCTCGACCGCCTCCGGGCCCTGTCGCGCCCGAGCGAGCGCCCGCTTCACGCCCTCGACCTCCGCGTACCGATCGGTGAGGCGCTCGAGTTTCTGGCGCCGGCCTACGCGGAGAAGCGCGTGACGCTCGCGGCGGCACTGGGCGAGACGGCGTGCGGCGTCCTCGGCGATCACGCCGAGCTCGAGCAGCTCTGCCTCAACCTCCTGATGAACGCGCTCGAGGCGACGGGGCCGGACGGCATCGTGCGGATCGACCTCCTGCGCTCGGATTCGCACGTGCGCGTCAGCGTGTCGGATACCGGCCCCGGCATTCCAACGGATTTGATCGCGCGGATCTTCGATCCCTTCTTCACGACGAAACATCGCGGGACCGGCCTCGGTCTCGCCGTCTCGGCGCAGATCGCCCAGACCCATGGGGCCCGCCTGCGCGCGGCGAACCGGCCGTCCGGCGGCGCGGTCTTCACGATCGAGTTCCCGCTGACGGTGATAACGACGGCGGTGGTGAGCGCGTGAACACGGTCCTCGTGGTAACCGCTGACGAGGCGGTGCGCGCACGGGTCCTGCGCTCGCTCGGCGGATTCACGGTCTTCCAGACGCAGTCCGACTCCGACGCGCTCACCACGCTGCGGCTCGTGGACGTGGACGTCATCCTGCGCGACAGCGCCGGCCTCCCCGGCGCCCTCGCCACGTTCGTGGCCGGGGTGCGGGCGAACGCGCCGGCGACGCTCATCGTGGCACTCGGACCGGCCGGCGCCGACGAGACCGCGGCCGACTTCGCGATCCCCGACCATTTCACGGGGCGGGACCTCGACGCCGTTCTGCGCCAAGCCCTCGACAAGCAGCGCCTCTTGCGGGAGCTGGCGGCCCTCCGCGCCGCGGCGGCGGCCGGGCCGCACCCGGCCGGCGTGCCCTTCGCCGGGGCGCCGGTTACGCCGGGGTGGGATGATGCCTCGCTCGCGCGGGTGCTCCAGGGCTTCGCGCGCGTGTTCGCGGCGGGCTTCGATCTGCCGCGCGTCACCGAGATGGCTCTCGACGCCATCGGCGATCTCGTGCGACCGACGCGCATGGCCCTGCTGCTGCCCGATCCGGAAGGGACGCATCTCAGGATCGTCGCCGACCGCGGTCTCGCGCCGCAGATCGTACGGTCGGTCAGGCTCCCGGCAACCGAGGGACTGGCGCGCTGGCTCGCCACGCAAGGGCGCCCGGCATCGCTCGCCGAGCTGACCGATCCAGAGCTGACGCGGGAGCTGCGGCTGCTGCAGGGCATCGTCGCCGTGCCGCTGCTCGCGCACGGCCAGCTGGTCGCCATTCTCGTCCTCGGCCAGCCCGTCGTGGGCGGGACCTACGGCCGGAACGAGCTGGAGACCCTCTTCGATCTCGCGACCCAGCTCGCGACGGGCATCCGCGACGTCACCCTGCACCACCAGCTCGCGGCGGAAAAGGAGTTCACCGAGCGGATCCTCTCGCACATGTCGAGCGGGGTCGTCAGCATCGGGCGCGACCATCGCATTGGCATCATGAATCGCCGGGCCGAGGAGATCCTCGGGCTCCCCGCCCTGGCGGCGCTCGGGCAGGACCTCCGAACGTTGCCCTCGCCGCTCGGCGACATGCTCTTCGACACGCTGTCGTCGGGCCGCGCGATGCCCCGGACGGAGATCCAGCTGGCGCTCAACCGGCTCTGGCTCGAAGTGTCCACCTACGTGGTGCGGGGCGACGGGACGCCGCTCGGCGCCGTCATCGTCTTCGAGGACCTGACGGCGCAGAAGGAGCTGCAGGAGAAGAAGCGCGAGGTCGAGCAGGTCCAGCTGCTCACGCGTGTCGTCGCGCGCATCGCCGACGAGATCAAGAACCCGCTCGTCTCCATCAACACCTTCGTCGAGCTGATCGGCGAGCGGTACGACGACCCGGAGTTCCGGCGCCACTTCTCGGCCATCGTCCGCCGGGACGTCCGCCGCCTGGTGGACATCCTCGAGAAACTTGCGGGGCTGGTGACGGAGGGTGAGTTAAACTTTGCCGTCGTGGACGCGCAAGAAGTCGTGGCCCAGCTCGGCGAGGCGGCCGATCTCGAGGACGAGGAGGCCGACAAGCACGTCGAGCTCGAGCTCGCGCCCCGAACCGAACCACACCTCGTCAAGGTGGACCCGGCACAGCTCCTCAAGGCCCTGACCTACCTCGTGCGCTTCCTCGCCTGGAGCTCGCCCGAAGAGCAGGCGAAGATCTCGCTCTCCGTCGGCCGGCACGAGGACGGCGGCAGCACCGTGCGGATCATGCTCGCCTCGAAGTCATCGCGGGTCGCGCCGGAGCGCCTCCAGCGCCTGTTCGACCCCGTGCAGATGGTTCAGGAGAGCTTGATCGACGTCGGGCCGGCCGTGAGCCAGCGCCTCGTCGAGGCCCTGGGCGGGCGCCTCCAGGTGCGTGAGGGCAAACACCAGCTGGCGTTCGTCATCTCGCTCCCGTCGGTGACCCCGTGACCACCGCGGTCCCGTCGGCGAACGCCGCGAAGATCCTCATCGTCGACGACGAGCTGGGGCCGCGCGAGTCCCTGCGCATGCTGCTCAAGCCGGCGTACCAGACGGCCACCGCGGACAGCGGTCCCGCGGCGCTCGAGCAGATCGAGCGGTTCCGCCCCGACGTGGTCGTCATGGACATCAAGATGCCCGAGATGGACGGGCTCGAGGTGCTCCGTCGAATCAAGCGTCTCGACGCGAGCATCGAGGTCGTGATGATCACGGCGTACGCCTCGCTCGAGACGGTCAAGCTCGCCCTCACCCACGGCGCCTTCGAGTACCTCATCAAGCCGTTCCCGCGCCAGGACCTCGAGGACGTCGTGCGCCGGGCTCTGCTGCGGCGTCAGGCCGACCAGGGCGCGCGCGGCGAGCTCGCCGTGCTCGTGGACGAGATGCGCCGCCTGTCGACCAAGACGCGCGCGCTCGAGGAGGCGGCGCGGCGCGAGACGACCGAGCAGTCGCTGCGGGTCACGCAGCTGTCGATCCTCAAGGAGATCTCGCGCGCCATCGTCAGCCAGCTCGACGTCGAGGACGTGACCACGGCGGTGACGACGCTGCTCAAGGCGGGTCTCGGCTACGACGAGGTCACGATCGCCCAGACGCCGCCGACCCCGGACCTCGCCGACGGCGCTCGTGTCGTCACGTGCGCGATTCGGGACGCGGAGGGGCCGCTCGGCTGGCTCGTCATCGACAACCGGCACTCGGGCCGCGCGGTGGATCCCCGCGAGACGGAGCTGCTCGAGATGCTCTCGGACTCTCTCGCCGTCGCGCTCCGCAACTCCCGCCTGTACGGCGAGATCGCAAAAGCCAAGCGCTACAACGAGCATGTCATCGCGTCCGCGGGCGACGGCATCATCTCGGTGAACGCGCTCGACCTCGTCAACGGCTGGAACCCGGCCGCCGAGCGCATCTTCGGCCTCACCGCGTCCGAGGCGACCGCCAAGACGATCACGAATCTCCTGCCGCCCACGGAGTACGCGATCGCGAAGCGCAAGCTGGCGGACGGCGCGGAGCGGGAGACCTTCGAGGCGACGAGCCCGGTCGGGCCCGCGGGAGGCCGGGCGCTCGCCGTCACGCTCTCCGCGCTCCGCGGTCGGCGGGGCGAGCTGGACGGTCTCATCGCCATCGTGCGCGACATCACCGAGCAGCGCGAGATCGAGGCCCAGCTCCACCAGTCCGAGAAGCTCCAGGCTCTCGGGCAGCTCGCGGGCGGCATCGCCCACGACTTCAACAACCTCCTGCAGGCGATCCTCGGCTACGCGCAGCTGATGAAGCAGGATCCCGCCAACGTGGAGCTGATCCGCCGCTCGCTCGCGGTCGTCGAGTCCGCGGCGACGGACGGCGCGGAGACCGTGCGGCGCATCCAGCAGTTCGCCCGCCTGCGGCCCGACGAGCAGTTCATGCGCGCGGACGTGAACCAGATCGTGCGGGACGCGGTGGCGATCACCCGGCCGCGCTGGGAGGAGAAGATCGCGCGCGACAACTGCCCGCTCGAGATGCGGCTCGACCTGCACGCCACGGAGACGACCAACGGGCGGCCGGCCGCGCTCATGGAAGTCGTGACGAACCTCATCCTCAACGCGATGGACGCCATGCCGAACGGCGGCACGCTCACGATCACGACGGCGTCCACCGCCGAGCGGGTCACGCTCGCGGTCGCCGATACAGGCACGGGCATGACCGAGGCGGTGCGGCGTCGGGTCTTCGAGCCGTTCTTCACGACCAAGGGCGACGCCGGCTCGGGGCTGGGTCTGTCCATGGCCTACTCCATCGTGCACCGCCACAGCGGCGAGATCCGTGTCGAGACCGAGCCCGGACGGGGCACGATCTTCAAGCTGAGCTTCCCCACGACGCGCCATCCCGTCGAAGCCGAGGCCGCGCCGCGCGTCGTCGCGACGCGCCGCCGCGCACGCGTGCTCCTGGTCGACGACGAGCCGCAGGTGCTCGCGGCGCTCGGCGTGCTGCTCGAGCTCACGGGCCACGCGGTCGAAGCGGTGTGCGGCGGCCCCGAGGCACTCGTCACCTACACGCCCGACCGGTTCGACGTCGTCCTCACCAACGTCGGGATGGCCGGCATGAACGGGTGGGAGCTCGCCGAACGGCTACGCGCGAACGATGCGCGCGTCCCGATCCTGTTCATCACGGGCTGGGGGCTGCGCGAGGACGACATGGTCCGCCTCACGGCTCTGGGTGTGCGGCGCTGCCTCTTCAAGCCCGTGCGACCCGACGAGCTCGACGCCGCCATCCAGGACGCGCTCGCCGGGGATTAACGGCGCTCGAAGACGAAGAGATGTAGCGGCTCGCGCACGGGCGCCGCCGGGGCCCGCTCGCACCAGCGCCGGAGATCCGCCAGGCCGGCTTCGAACTCCGCGTCGGAGATCATCTGGAGTGACGAGAGCCCGCGCTTGGCGAGCTTCGTCCAGCACGCCCCGGGGTCGGTCGCGAAGAGCTGGCGCACGACGCGGCAATCCACGACCGACAGGCCCGCGGCGGCCGCGGCCGCGCGCACCGCGCGCTCCGGCGGCATCCGCTGCCGGTCGATCGCCTTGGCGCGCGGGAAGCATTCGAGGAACGCATATCCGGCGACGTCCTCGAGCGTCGGCGTGCGGATGACGAGCCGCCCACCCGGACGCAGCACGCGCCGGACCTCGGCGAGCGCCCGCTCCGGGTCGGCGAGGTGGTGGTAGATCATCGAAGCGAAGACGAGGTCGAACGGCCCGCGGAGCGGCAGCGCCTCGGCGACGCCGACGATCCAGGAGCGGGCGGGGTCCGCGGCCCGACGTCGAGCACCCGCCGGGTCGCCGGCGGCGCGGCCCGCGCAACTTCAGTGAGCCACAGCTCTCGCGTCTCGTCATGGAGCGCGCGTGCTCCGGCTCACGTCGGACCGATCGAAGTCGAACGCGCGCGGCACGCCGCTCACCCGGACCCCGCCCTACCGCGCGGCGCGCTTGACCTGCTCGGAGAGCTTGCAGAACGCGCAGACGGTCGAGGTCGTCACCTGCCCGCACCGTGCGCACTCCTGCAGCGTGACGTCCTCGATGCGCTCGAAGGCGGCGCGCGCCCGGTCGAGGAAGCCGAAGAGAAAGTTGTGCTTGGCGCCGGGCGAGGCGTCCTCCATGCGGTCGAGGATCTGCTTGTGCGCGATGGAGGTGGCGCCCACCGCGAACGGGCACTCCTCGACGATGTAATCGATCCGCCTCAGAAACGCGTACGCCGCGGTCTCGCGCTCCGACAGGCGGTAGAGCGGCTTCACGCGGCGGACGAGCCGCGGGTGCGTCGAGGGCAGCGCCGGCGACTGGCGCGGCAGCGCTTCGGTCCGCCAGTGGAGCACCGAGCCGAGGAGCGTCGCGGCCTCGTCGTCGAGGTTGTGGCCCGTGGCCACGACCGGCATTCCTTGATCGAGCGCGACGCGGTTCATCAGATAGCGCTTCGAGAGACCGCAGCCCGAGCACGGCGGGCGGCGGGTCACGTCCTTGATCACGGGCACGGGCGCGCCGACCTCCTCGGCCACCGACGACACGGTCAACGGTACGCCGCGCGCCGCGGCGAAGGCCTCGCACTTCGCGCGCGACTCCTTCGAATAGTCGAAGATCCCGAGGTCGAGGTACAGGCCCGTCGTGTCGTACCCGTCGTCGATCAGGACGTCCCAGAGGGCGAGCGAGTCCTTGCCGCCGGAGACGGCGACGAGCACTCGCTCGTCCTTGCCGAACATCCGGTGCTTGCGGATCGCCTCGCGCACCTGGTTGCGGAAGAACTCCTGGAAGTCGGGCGCGCAGAAGGCCGCGTTGTGACGGCGGAGCTCGATCGCCGCGGCGCCCCCGCACTTGCGGCACTTCATAGAGAGCCTCCGGACATCACCGGGCGCAGCTCGATCGTGTCCTCGTCGCGCACGAGCTGGTCGGGGGTGACGAGATCGTCACCGCGGATGACGAGCACGGTCTCGGGCAGGATGTCGAGCTCGCGCAGCACGTCCTTGACCCGGCGGTTGCCCGCCACCTCGACCTCGCGGCGTGGATTGCGCAGCACGACCTTCATCGGGCCTGTCAGCTCTTCGGAAATCCCGGCGCGGCCTTAACGTCGCGGATCTGCCCGAGGTGGATGCCGTCGTGCTCGGCCTGCAGCGTCCACCACTGGCCCAGGTCGAGGTCGCCAAACCGGAAGTGCTTGAACTTCATCGGACGCGGATCGGCGGTGGCGAGGCGTTCGACCGACTGGCGGGTGCGCTCGCGCGTCGCCTTGATCCCCGCGATCAGCTCGGTGATCGGCTTGCCTGCCTCCGGCCACACGACGGGCGGCGCCTCGGCGGGCCCCGGCGGCCCCTTTGGCGGCCGTCCGAGCTCGGACAGATCGGCCGGCCACGGCGCCAGCGTCCCCGCGGCCTCTCCGTCCTTGAAGAGCTTCGTCGTGAGCTTGCCCGTCGCGATCTCGGCAATCGTCAGGTGGTGCACGATCTCGCCGACGGACCAGTCCTTCTCGCCGGGCCGAAAGTCCGACTGGCGCTGCGACAGCGCCTCGACTTCGCGCAGGACCTCGGCGCGCACCGACTGGAGCTCGTCCCAGAGCCGTTCGATCGCCCGCGGAAGCGCCATGCGATGGACTCCTTTGCCGCGTGATGGACTTCGCTCGAAGTATACCCGAAGATGACGACATGACCGACGATCGACGCGCCCACGCACGCGTCGCGTGGCGCACGCGCGCGACGAAGCCGGTGTACGAGAACCCGTGGATCCGCGTCCGCGAAGACATCGCCGAGCTGCCCGACGGCCGCACCACGATCTACGGCGTCGTCGAGTGCCGTCCGTGCGTCGGCGTGCTCCCGTTCCTCGACGCCGACACCGTGCTACTCGTGGGGCAGTACCGCTACGTCGCGCGCGCGTTCCTGTGGGAGATGCCGACGGGGGCGACGAGGGCGGGCGAGAGCTCGGAGGCGGCGGCGCAGCGGGAGCTCGCCGAGGAGGCGGGCTACGAGGCCGCGCGGCTCGTCAGCCTGTGCGAGTTTCACACCTCCAAGAGCGTGCTCGACGAGACCGCGCACCTCTACTTCGCCGAGGGGCTCCGGCCCGTCGCGCGCGAGGCGGATCCCACGGAGTTCATCGAGGTG
>WNGH01002231.1_pt1 | contig 23845 bp, 20 predicted proteins | sample 5400631 | NCBI WGS metagenome assembly WNGH01 (sample SAMN13153373, study PRJNA577476) | soil metagenome | isolation source: 115 cm soil or saprolite under Garry oak tree replicate 1 | place: USA:California | collected 2016-06-15
GAGCGTGATGCGGCAGGTTTCGGCTGAAGGCAATTATCTTCGATTTCTGAGAGACCAGTGCAATATTCCAGGAATCGTCGAAGTGGCTTTTCATAGCATCGCGGTGCGCCAAATTTGCGTCATTCGAATGAAGAAGATCAATCAGGCGCATGTATGGCAGGCGTTGCACAGCATGGTCGGCTACCATCCCGCCACCGGCAAAATGGTGATCGCGGTGGACGAAGACATCAATCCGCGAAACCTGGATTCACTCTTCTGGGCGCTGGCGTTTCGCATGCAGCCGCACCGCGACGTGCTGATCATTCGGAACCGCACGCCGCAGATGGACCCATCGTCGGCGCCTCCGGGCAAGGAACTGGAAAACTCGTTGGACGAAACGTATGGCTGCTCTGCGATGCTCATCGATGCGACACGCAAGTGGGACTACCCGCCTGTTTCCTTGCCAAAGAAAGAATTCATGGAGCGCGCCAGGCAACTCTGGGAGCGTCTTGAGCTGCCCAAACTCAAACCGCAAGATCCATGGTTTGGTTACAATCTCGGGTTGTGGTCTGACGAAGACGAGGAAGAAGCGAATCTCGCTCTTAGAGGCGAGCATTATCAGACTGGCGAGAAGCGCGCGCAGCAGCGGGTACCGGCGAAGAAGAAGTGACCCGGTCAATTCCATGCAATTATCCATCCGCCAAGCGGTGCCGCAGGATGTTGACTTGGTGGCTGACATCTTAAGGGAAGCTGCTCGTTGGCTGGAGGACGGGGGAATCGCGATGTGGCGGGACGATGAATTGTTGTCGAGCCAAATCGCGGATGATGTTCATTCAGGTCTGTTTTTCCTAGCCGAGTGCAACGGTGAGCCGGCTGGAACCATCAGATTCGAGCTTGAAGATAAACTGTTTTGGCCCGATATAAGGCAAGATGACTCTGCGTTTATTCACCGGCTCGCTGTTCGAAGACTTTTTTCCGGAGGAGACGTTTCCTCGGCGTTATTGCTTTGGGCCATTGCGCATACGCACGCACTCGGGCGCCGCTACCTGTGCTTGGATTGCGAAGCGTCGCGCCCGCGCCTGCGAGCGATCTATGAGCGTCTCGGTTTAGATTCCACAACAACAGGCAGGTGGGATCATACTTCGTCGCAAGATATGAGTACGACGTAACGGAGATTTCTCACCCGTTGCGCTCACCCTTTACACGAACGAGCAGATGACCGAGAAGATCGGGCCTTACGGTAAACTCGGTTTCGTCGAAACGGAACGGAAGCAAGAGCAAGGTTACAAGCGAGTCTACATGCGAAAGATATTAAGCCAGCCCTAACGCCCTAATTCCTTCAGCGCCTCTTCCGCCAACGAGGGTTCCACGACCATTTGAGGCGTTACGGTTGGGAGAATTTGCCTGGCGTCCTTTTCGATTTGCAACAAAATATCGACGCCGTCCAGAGGCACGCGACCGTCACGGCTAAAGGCGTCGACTGAAACATCGTAGGATTCTCGGGCGAGCTTTTCGTCCATGTTGAAACGTTTGCGGATCACGTCTGTCGTTCCTGCCGCGTTGCTTTGAATAAATCTCAGCGCCTCGATTTCGGATTTCAAGATTTTTTTGATCTGCCCTCGATTGTTTTTGATTCTTTCGATGGTAGTGCCGAGGCCGGAAAAAGGCATGGTTACATACTGTGCCGTATGGGCAAGCAAAGGGTAGCCTTCCCGTTTCGCGAGGACCGAATACGGCGGGGCAACCACGATGCAATCGACCCGTCCGATCTTGAACGCGTCGTACATCAGTTTTTCGTCGCCGATAGCCAAAAGCTTTACATCTTTGTCGGGATCAAAACCGAAATGACGCAAAGTCAAACGCGTACTGATGTAGTTGGTCCCGCCGATGGAGGCAAGCCCGATAGTGGCCCCTTTTAGATCCTTCATGCTCTTATATTTGCTTTGGGCAACGAAGCTAAAGAACGGAGCTTTAATACTAGTCGAGACCGCCCGTACCGGTATGCCTTTGGCCGCGGAACGGATAATGGACCCGATAAGCTCCACGTAGTCGATATCGCCGCTCAGCAACGCGGCCATCGCAACGTTGGGGCGCATTTGGATAAGCTCGACTTCAGCGCCGTTCTTTAAATAGAGGCCGCGGTCTTTAGCCACGAAAGGAACGAGAAATGCCATTGAGCTTGTGGCGACGGCAATGCGGACTTTTTCCAGGGCGGGTTTCTCCTGCCCTGGTGACGAAGCGGGAACGATCAGCAGAGTCGCGGTGAAGCCTAGCGTAAAATAGAAGGCGAGTAATTTAGTTTTCATGTTGTTCAATTTTTCGGCGGACGACCGTAGAATTTATCAATGAAGCCGGACTTTTTAATTTCCTCCAGGATACTGATGTCCATGAGGCTTGCCGGCTTCGTCGTGCGGGCGTTCGGATGAGTCAGTGAGAGTCTTGAACAGGTAGATTCCTTCAATGGTCGCCTGAAGATAGCGGCGCAATATGTCGCGTTGAGTCTTGATCATAGATGTCGAAACGGTGCCGCCGAAGCGGGCGTAATCCAATGGCAACTCTGAAAGGTCGACGAGCACGCGGCAGCAACCGGTGGCGAGGATCTTGGCGATATTGTCCGGGCTGATGAGTGCCGCATCGACATGGCCTGCGACCAGTGCAGTCATACGAGTCGGTGTGTTGCCGGATTGAAGAATCGTGACTTCCTTCTCAGGGTCGATCTTCCACTGACGTATCACCATACGGGTCACGATGTCCGACGCCGACCCGATCCGGCTGACAGCAATCTTCTTCCCTCTGAGCTCTTCCGGTTTGGAGATGTTCTTCCGCGCTACGAAAATGTGTTCGAGTTTATTAAAGGTAACGCTGATGGTCTTAAGATCCATGACTCCTGAGACGGATAAATTGAGCATTGCCGGCACGTCGGAATCGGAGAGATTGATATTGCCGCCCGCCATCGCCTGAGTCAAAACGTTGCCGCTGTTAAAATAAATCGCCTTGACGTTGACGCCGTACTTGTCCCAGAGGTTTTCCTTTTCGATGACGCGGCGCAGATCGGTGCTGATTCCCGCTCCGCTGAAGCCCATGATAATGGAGTTGGCCTGCGCGAAAGCCAATCCAGCTGAAAATATCCAAACGGCAAAAGACACGACCAGCACGGCAATGCTCATTACTTTAGTGCTCCTCGAAGTCATTGGGGATGATAAAGGTTGTGCCCGATTGCGCGAACAGGCGTCCCGCCCCACCGGCCACGCATTATCCTGCCCGTCTATATAATTTGTCAATGAAGCCGGACTTTTTGATCTCCTCCAGAATGCTCGTGTCCATCAAACCCGCCGGTTTGGTTGTTTTAGCGTTCGGATGAGTCAAAGAGTCGAGAGCACCCTGGACGCCGTTCGGTTCCGGGATGGGATACTCACGCAAGCTCTTGGCGGTTCGATCGTAGAGCTCCTTCTGAACCGTCGGCTCTTTAATGCCGCTCTCGTCCATCACGGCATAGGCCGCTGTCGGTCGAGTCTTGTAGATGGAGATTCCTTCGACATAGGCCAGGAGTATTCTACGCACGGTGTCCCTTTGAGTTCTGATGAGGGACGTAGGAAACGTGACACCGAATCGGGCGTAGTCCAGCGGCAGCTCGGCAAGATCCGCCAACACGCGGCAGCAAGCTGTAGCCATAATCTTGTGGAGACCCTCCGGACTGACTAGAGCGGCATCGACATGCCCCACTGCCAGCGCGGTCATCCGCGTGGGCGTGTTGCCAGCCTGCAAGAAGTTTATTTCCTTTTCCGGATCGAACTTCCAGGAGCGCAAAACCATGCGCGTCACGATGTCGGATGCCGATCCGAGCCGGCTGACGGCCACCCGCTTACCTTTGAGGTCTTCGAGGTTGACGATGTTCTTTCGGACGACAAAAATATGTTCGAGACGGTTGATGGTCACCGCCACGAGTTTGAGATCGGCCACGCCTGATACCGAGAGATTCAGCATCGCCGGAACGTCGGAATCAGAAGCAGCGATGTTTCCACCGGCCATCGCCTGCGTCAAAACGCTTCCGCTGTTGAAGTAAACGGCCTTTACGTTGAGACCATACTTTTCCCATATCTTTTCCCGCTCAATGATCCGGCGCAGATCCGAGGTCAAACCCGCGCCGCCGCTATGGCCCAAAACGAGGCTGGTTAACTGCGCCTGCGCTATGACAATGCGCGGCCCGGCTATCCACAACAGTAGTCCGAAAGAAAGAGCCAGGATTTTTTTCATGTTCTGACTCCTCGCACGGTGGTTGTTTCTATGAATTCACGCCATGGGCGGAATGGTGGCACAAGGATCAGATTAGTGGTCTCGCTGCAAAACCTCTTTGAGCAGCGAAGCATACTTTTTGTCGAGTTGATTCTTGAATTCGTTGCTCACTGCGTTGACCGGCGGGAACTTGTCGCGCCACTCGTAGGGCCGGGTGGCGTCGATGATCGCCCGCGAATTGAAACCTTTGCGTTCCTTGGGAATAGCCGGATCGAGGGGTCCGCTCCAGCAGCGGCGAATGATGTCGATGTTTTCCGGTTCCGAGCGGGTGGAGATGGCCCAGATGACGTCATCGGGATTGTAGATGTCGATGTCATCATCTACGACGATGACGTACCGGCCCAGGTAGGCGCCGGGGCGGCATTGGCTTGCGACGAGGGCTGCTTGCTTGGCGTGACCGGGATAGCGCTGCTTGATTTTGATGATGGAGAAAAAGCGATAGCCCGCCGGGTGGAGCCAGACCCCTTTGACGTCGGGCACCCCGGCGTCTTCCAATGCGTTCCATATCAACGCCGAACGCTGGATGGAACGGTGAAAGCCTTGACCGGCGGACGGACGCAACGGCGGCTCGCCGCACAAGATGGGGTGGTTCCGATAATAAAGTGCTTTGACACGCACCACCGGCTCAGGCCGCGTATCGCTGGCGTAGTATCCGGGCCATTCACCGAACGGACCTTCGGGAAGATTATCGCCGGGCGCCATCTCTCCTTCGATCGCGATTTCCGAATAAGCCGGAATGGGCAGGCCCGTGTGCGGCCCGCGCACCAATCGAACCGGTTCGTTCAATACGCCCCCGGCGTAGGCGAACTCGCTCATCTTGACCGGCACGTCCGTACAGCCGGAGATGAACAAGAGTGGATGATGGCCAAAGGACATCACGACGGGACAAGGCTTGCCCATGTCGAAATATTTTTGTCGATGAAGACCGCCATGTTTTCCCGGCGATATGTAAAGCGCCAAGGCATCCTGGGCCTGAAGCATGACGCGATAAGTGCCGGCGTTCACCCAGCCCTCTTCCGGATCTTGGGTGATCACGAGATCGTCGGTACCGATGTAACGTCCGCCGTCCAGTTCGTGCCAGCGCGGAACAGGAAACGCTTCCAGGTCGATATCTTTCTCGACACGATTCTCGAAAATCGGCGCGTCCTTCACATATTCCGGTTCCACGGGTTGGAAATTGCGGATTTTTTGCCGCCACGCTTGGATGAAATCCGTTGTTCCGAGCTTGGGATCGGTCCCCATGGCCAAAGCCAGTCTCTGGATTCCGTCGATTTGACTGCAAAGGATCTGTATGTCTTGGCGGGCATCGGGAATTTTCTCGAAGAGCAAAGCGGGCGGATGCTTGCTGCGCTCCAAAATCATCTCGAGCAATCCGCCCATGTCTTTATCCCAGGGAACCCCCTGGATTCGGTGCAGCTGGCCGATGGAGTCAACTTCTTTCATCCAGGCGCGTAGATCGTGATTGGCGGGATTCATTTATAGCTCCTTTCTTACCGTCAGCTTAGCTTGCGAGTTCAACTGCCGCGCGATGCATAACTCCGTAGAGATCCACCGCTGCAATGGCGCAATATTCTAAGCTATAACCCTCGCGTACGTCGGCGTAGCCGTCTTCCAAGATGCGCTGCATGACCATGCGATTGAAACTTCCGTGACCCATCACGCCATCGTCGTGTTCTTTGAGGTCCGCTTCCTCGTGAGTTGAGAAATAGACAGCCTGACTGCGGCTGAAGCCGTAGTGCGTCGTCAATGCTCTGAACCAGGCCGCCGCCCAGTGGCCGATGGGCTCTTCGGTAAGCATCGAGAACCACCACTCGGCCACTGTGCCTTCCCAAAGGAGCGCGCGCTTGAAGTCCAAAATCGCCCGGGCCTCCGGCAGCATCGGCTGGCGCAGGACATCATCTTTGGTGAGACCCAAAGCCTCCGCGGTCTGTAGCATCACGAGCACGTGGCCCGGCGGCTTCGGATGAATAAATTCATCGGCGATTTTCGCGCCGAGCGGCCCCAGGAGATCCGAATGCCGTTTAAAGAATCCGATGTGCTTGTGATAGGAAGCGGCGATGAGTGTGTTGATCTCGACGGTGAAGTTGCCCCAGTTCTTGAAGAAGAGTTTGATCGCGGACATAGATAATTTCCCTTCAACGAACTGGCTCATGAAAGCGCCGCGCGTGACGCGCTCTTCCCAGCGCTGAATTACTTTCTCGTTCAGGCCGTCGACGAAGCCCTTGGCCTCTTCGGGAGTCATCGTTACGCCGAGCTTCGGTGTCGCGCCGCTCATCGCCCAATCCTTCGTTACTTGGTTATGTTCTGTATAGATTGTCGATAAACCCGCTGTCGTCGATGCGGCGCAGGAAATGAAAGTCCCAAAGCGACATGGGGTCCGTCTTCTCGGCCGTTTTGTCTTGCTCTATGGAGATTTCATAGACGTTGCTGATCGCCGGGATGGTCGCGTAGGGCTTGGCCTGCAGGATCATTTTGAGCTCGTCATAGAGATGGATGGCGGCTTCATCGTCCAGATCGCCCTCCGCTTTGTAGTTGTCTTTGATGATCTTGATGGATTCGGCCCGGTGTGTCTTGAAGTAGGCAATTCCTTCACAGAGCCCTTTGAGAAACTTGTCCACGATGTCCGGATGTTTCTCGACAAAGGAAAGACAGGTTGAGACCGTGGTGAACCAAACCATCGGCAGAAACTGCACGTCGATAACCTTCAGTCCCGCTCTGCGTGCTAATAGATCGGCGGGCGGTGTGACAAAAGCAGCGTCGGCTTTGCCGTCGCGGACAAACTCCCAGTGGGGCGTCTCACCGCGGAAGCGTTCCAGGGTGCATTCTCCGAGCAAGCCGTTTTGCTTGATGAACAGCCACGTGTTGAGCCCCGGATGCTGGCCTTTGGACGCAACCTTTTTTCCGCGCAGGTCTGAAACTTTATTGATGCCGGAGTCGGGCCGCACCACCATTCGGTGGTTGAGCAGGCTCACGCTCTGCCCGAGGTAAACCCATCGGTCGCCTTTGGGCCGCCTGATATACGGTGAAAGATGATTGCCACCGACAAACTCCACGCTGCCGTTGGCAACGTTGTTGTGCGCATCTTCTGAGCTGATGAAATAATCGTACTCCACCTGCAGTCCATGTTTTGCCCAGGAGCCCGACTCCGCGACGACGTGGAGAAACGGCAGATGGCTGTCCGAGCGATAGGGGAATTGTACTTTGTCCATGATGGCTATCCTCCTTTAATTTATTGACAAATAATTGTTTCAAGGGCCGAAGCCTACAAGGAATCTCAGATCGATTCAACCGAGCGTCCGGGTTTCGCATGTTGGGTTTCGAATCTACCGCAGAGCAGGGCTCACTTAAATGTCATTCTGAGCTGAGGCGAAGAATCTCTCAAAAGCTAAGACCCTTCGCATTCGCTCAGGGTGACATCCCGTCAGTGATGCAAACGACAAAGCGCTCCTTTTGGCGACATTGAATTTTCATCGCGATGTCATTTCGGTTGCAGCTGCGCTAGCCATTTCTCCCAGATCTCTTTTCTTTTCTCGAGGCTGAATTTGTTCGACATCGGGAAGCGGTCCCGCCAGGTGAAGGGCTTGCAAGCGTCGATGAGCATTCGGCTCATGGTGAAGTCGCCCTTGTCGCGTTTTTCCGGTGGCAGACGTGGATCGAGATCGGAGCTCCAGGACTTGAGTACTTGGACCGACTCCGCGGGATCGACGCGCGTGCACATGGCCCAGATCACCTGTTTCAGATCTACCGGATCAATGTCGTCATCCACGGCGATGAAATAACGGTACATGCTGGCGCCGGTATGGAGTCCCGCGATGGCCGTGAGCGCGTGCATGGGATGGCCGGGATACCGTTGCTTCAAAGAAACGACGACCATCAAAGTGTGGCAGTGGCACCAGATGCCTTGGACATCCGAGACGCCGGACTGTTCCAGATGATCCCAAATACGCGCCGCGAATAGCGGAATGCCGTAGCGCTCGGTAATCGGCAGCAGCGGGGGATTGCCGAGCAGAATCGGATCGTTGCGATGCATGACCTGCTTTACCCGCACAACCGTCTCTTTGCCGCTGTGGGTGTAGTAACCGGGCCATTCGCCGAAAGGCCCTTCCATCTCGGCCTCTTCTTCCGGCGGTGGGATCTCGCCTTCGAGAACGATTTCCGAGGTTGCGGGCACAGGCAATCCGGTGAGAGGCGCGCGAATGACTTCCACCGGCGCGCCGCGCAAAGCGCCGGCATAGTCGTATTCACTGGCACCGGCTTTGGAAGCCGATGGCGCCGCCATCCAGGTCGCCGGCTCGCAGCCAAGGACGATGGCGACCGGGCAAGCCCGCTTCGATTGCCAATACTTGCGGGCGATCTGCTTGCCGTGTTTGTGATCGATGATCCATAGCGTGAGGCGGTTCTTGTCCACGACGCAGGCGCGGTAGGTGCCGACGTTCACCCAGCCGCTGTTCGGGTCCCGGGTGACAACCATATCGCCGGTGCCGATATAGCGGCCGCCGTCGTGTTCATGCCATTTCGGCGTGGGAAATTTCTCCAGGTCTACACTGTTGCCTTCAAAAATATTCTCGGTGACGGGTCCGGACGAAACTTCGATGGGAGGAAATGGCTTGAGGCCGCGAAGCTTCTCACGCCAAGCCTTCAGGATATCGAGCTTCGGCAAATCGGGAGACAATCCTAATGCCAGTGCCGAACGGCGCGGTGTGGCGAGAACGTTCGTCGCGATGCGGAAGCCTTTCGGATAACCTGGAATATTATCAAAGAAGAGAAGCGGCCCGTCTCGTTCAGCCATTAATTCTGTCAGACAGCCGATCTCAAGATTCCAATGGGCGCCGTCAATCTTTTTTACTTCTCCAATGCTGGCCGCAGCGTCGATGAAGAGCCGTAAATCAGCAAACGCCATTGATGCTCCTAATCTGTGGGATTGTTTTTGTTGCCGATTTTTCTTCAAGCGGCATGATTCACCTCTTCGGAGACCGCGGCGTTCTTAATGCGTCGCTTTGTAACAGCCGTCCATCATCATTGCGTTCAGGTCCGCGGGCGTGACCGCGCAATACTCCGCCGAGTAGCCTGGGCGCTCGATGATGCCCTGTTGGAGCAGGCGCAGTAGTACGGTTTGTGTCACTGCGCCGTGCGCTTTACGATCCAGGTGATCCATGGTGTCGGCTTCATGATGCTTGGAAAAATAACTCGCCTGGTCCGCCGTGAGACTATAATGGGTCGTCAAGGCGCGAAACCAATCCAGGCAGGTCTCGCCAAAAGCGTGCTCCCACAAGACCGAGAACCAGTATTCCTGAATCTGCCCGTCCACCATTAGCGTCCTTTGAAAGTCTGGGAGCGCGCGGGCCTCGGGCAGCATCGGCGTTAGCAAAACTTCTTCAGCGGTGAGTCCCAAGGCTTTGCCGGTGCCGATGAGGATCTGAATGTGGCCCGGAGGGCAGGGATGGCCGAACTCGTCGAGAACCTTCTGGGTATACACTTCCATCAGGTCGACGTTCTTCACGAAGAACCAGAGATGCTTGTAAAAAGCCGAGGTGTAAATCGAATTGATGACCGGAACGAAGGCGCCCCAGTTCTTGTAATACAGCTGGATCGTTTCTTTTTTGAGTTTTCCTTCTCGTAGTTCATCCATGAAGCGAGTCTTATCGACGGTTTTTTTCCAGCGCTTCTCTAATTTGGCCGCGAGCTCCGCGATTAGCTCTTGGGCTTGTGATTCGGTCAATTTCAACATGAACTTTCTCCTTGAAGAGTCGGACTGAGAATTCGCTAAGTACTTACATAGTGAAGAAGCGCCGAGGCTGTCAAGCAACGTTCGTCCGTGACTCCACATCTCACTTGTCCTATTTTTCCAAACTTCAACTGTCTTCACGCTCGGTCTTTCTCTACGCGTCCTTCGGCGAGCGATCTTCCGTGACCCGCTCGGAGCGTTTGGCGGCTCGCACGTCAAGGTGGAGCGGATCGGAACGCCAGGGTCGGTCGGCTGGCAGGAGCCCGCGATAAGAGACTGCCGCAAGCGGGTCAATTGACAACGGGGGGTCCAGTGGTTATTTTAACGAGCAAAACATCTAAGTTGAGGACTTTTCATGCCTATCTACGAGTATCAATGCCAAAAATGCGGCACATTCGAAGTCACCCAGAGGATCACAGAAAAGCCGTTAGGCAAATGCCCTAACTGTAAGGGGAAGGTTAAGAAGCTGATTTCCAATACGTCCTTTCAATTAAAGGGCACCGGCTGGTACGTGACCGACTACGCTCGCAAGGACAAAGGAGCTGGAAAAGGCGAAAACGGAGCGAAATCCTCGACCGACTCGAAAAGCGAATCCAAATCCGAGTCTAAAACCGAGAGTTCCTCGGGTAACAGCGAAAAGTCCTCTTCCGCATCGAGCTCCACGTCGACTTCGTGACTTAATCTCGTAGATTCATTCCTGCAAACGATCCAAACCAGCGGCGCTCCCATGCGCCGCTGGTTCTTTTTGCTCCATGGCGACTTCCAACTCGTGAAACAGGTCTAGATTTGAAATTTGTTTTTCGCTATACGTGGGGCAGTCAACGAAAAACTTTTTGAAGGAGGATTTGCTCGATGGCTCAGACTATAGATCATATCGTCGATCCCAACGATGCGAGCCTGACGTCAGAGACGGTGCAGTTTCCCGGCAATGCAGGAAATGTGCGCGCCTACGTCTCTAGGCCGAAGGATGGGAAAAACTTGGGAACCGTGATTGTGATCCACGAGAACCGCGGGCTGGTGAATCACATCAAGGACGTCGCACGGCGATTCGCTAAAGACGGCTTTGCGGCGGTCGCGGTGGACTGCATGGGTCGGATCGGTGGCAGCGATCAATACAACGGGAGCGATGCGGCCACTGAAGCGATCAAGAAAGTGACCGGAGCAATGGTTGTGGAGGATTTAACCGCGGCTCTGAATTATATGAAAAAGCAGAGCTACGTAAACGGTAAAGTGGGCGTCGTAGGATACTGTTGGGGCGGGGGTAATTCGCTGAACTTTGCGACGAAATGCAAGGATCTGAACGCCGCGGTTGTGTATTACGGCCGAAATCCCGATCCGCTGGATTCCGTGGCGAACATTCCTTGTCCGTTGATGGGCAATTATGCAGAGGACGACGCGAATATCATGCCCGGTGTTGAGCCGCTCAAGGCCGCGTTAGCGAAGGCTGGTAAGCATTTTGACATCAAGGTCTATCCCGGCGCCAAGCACGCCTTCAACAACAACACCAATGCTGATCGCTACAATCCGGAAGCAGCTAAGGATGCATGGGGGAGAACGGTAAGTTTCTTTAAAGAGAACTTGGCGTAAGTTTCAAATCGTGGCGTGCGGCTTTACCGTCCCGGTGGGGTCGCATGCCGCACTACTTCTTCTCCGATAGTTCGGGCCGCTCACCCACCGCCTTCTTTGCCATCTCGGGTGTGATCAAGTACGGCCCTTGAGTGGTGTCCTGCCAGATCTGTTTGGTGAGGTCGGCATTGCCGCCGGTTACGAGGTAAGATAGAGCGCCGCTTACCGCTCCGATCGACACCGAAATCGCTTTCAGGGGCAGAAACAACAGGTTGCCGGCCGTCATTCCTACAGCCTCTCCCGCCGTCTCAATCGCATCTTCGGCCCGCAACACGGTGGGAATGAAGCTACTTAGAATAAGTCCGAGCGCCATCATGGAGAGCTTAGTTTTGGTGCGTTTCAACATCAGACTACCCCCGTAAAAAGAACCTCGACCGCATGGCGTCAACTCCGTGCGAAGCATTCCAGTAACGCCGCACTCCGAAGTAGTAGCAGCAGGTCTCGTTGTCCAGATCATTATTGAAGCAGCGGAGCTGCCCATCCTGAAATCGCACGCGTGCCAGACAGGTTCCACCGGGCACGGACGAGGTCATCACTTCCATGACAACCCCGAGTCCCCACGCCTCATAGTGAAGGTGGGTGACTTCATCGCCGACACGGAGAAAAAGTCGTTTGCGTTCAGTGAGCGCGCCGGTGCTTTCGTCCCGGTGATAATGCTTAACCACCAAATCAACATCAGGGGGCGAAGACCTCACGCGATGCGCCGGTGATTGAGGTCGACAGATCGGCTTCTGAGAAACGCGAGAGATTGCTGTCGGACGATTGGCTCTACCATTGCCTGTCTTGCTTCGTTTCACAAAAATCCCTTAGCCATTTCGACCCGCGTCGTATGTTCACGTATAATTGCCCAAATCCACCCCGGCCGTCAATAGTTTCAACCGCCTGGGAGCCGCGCACCCCAGAGCCTGCCGGTCCCGGTTCAATTGGTCGAGATCGGATCAGCCTTTCTTAAACAATCTACCAGATGCTAGTCAAATTTCGAGATGTCACGAGCCACATTTTGCCATTTTTTACGTGGGCTTTCGGAAATGAATCTTCAAATCATCCCGGCATGGATTGCACATCATACAAAGCAGGCAGTGTATTTCGCTCCACGGAATTCACAATTTGCGCCGCATATTAGCTTAGAAAGGCCATAACTACCTCGGCCAATGCTTCCGGGTTGTCCTGATGGACCATATGGCCGGCGCGATCGATATCCACGCGCCGGCGATCTCTGATGGCGTCGAGGCGCCGTTGCACATCGGGCCGCAGGGTTTGCCGACTCTCTTTCCCTAGGATCACCAGAACCGGGCATTCGATCCGGCGGTAGAACTCGATGGCCTGTTCCGCATAGAAAGGCTGGGGTGAAGTCGTGCGGTGAAGCGGGTCGAATTTCCAGACCCATTTTCCGTTATCTGACCGGCGCATGCCCCAACGAGTGAGTTGCAATGCGCGCTCCGCGTCAAGCCGTGGGTTGACTTTATGAAAACGCTCAGCGGCTCCTTCGACGCTTGGATATTCGAAGCTCGCGAAATCCATCGTAGTGCCTTCCCGGATAGCCTTCATCTCGGAGAGAAATTTTTCCATTCGCAGCGGCGCGTCCGGGAACGCCATGCCCAGCGGCCCGATCCCTTCGATGAGAACCAACTTTCTCACGCGCTGGGAGAAAGTCCCGGCATAGAGGAACGAGATAGATCCGCCCATGGAATGTCCGATGAGATTGATGGAGGCAACGCCCAGTGAATCGATCACGCAGTCCAGATCGTGAACGTAGTCGGGGAAGTGGTAATAGCCGCCCGCGCCGACCCAGTCGCTGTCGCCGTGCCCCCGGCAGTCCGGCGCGACGATCCATAAGGGCTTAGCGGATTTTTCCTGCAGCGCGGCGACGAAGTAGCTCCAGCTCCGGGCGTGGTCACGCCAGCCATGGACCAAAACCAGGGGATCCCCGTTTCGCTCGCCCCACTCCAGGTAATGAATCTTGAGGCCGCGCACCTCGATGTAGTCAGAGCGAGGGTCTCTCATATTTGCGGCGCTTTGGCGACCGGTACTTCTATGAAATCTTTTTTCTCGTTAGACCAAACAAAGGCGGCGATCCGCTTGACGGTTCGATCATAGATAGACACGACGATCTGGGCGGCGCCGGGAAAGGTCGGCTCGTCGAAGGGGCTGGCGAAGGCTTTGTCCTCCGGAGAAAAGTAAGCGTCGTGGTTCGGATGGGAATGATAGAAGGCTTTGAGCCTGGCTCCGCTTCTGTTGGCGTTGTCAATGACGGACTCCAGTTCTTTGTAATCCATCGCGTAGGCGATGGCAGCGGTGCGAGGGTAGGTTTGCGGGTCGAGCGCATGCAACTGATTCTGGATATTTATCAGTCGCTGAACGCGGTCCGTGGTTCCGTCGGAGAGGACCACGCCGCAGCATTCGTCAGGAAATTCATCCTGAGCGTGGCGCGAGATTTCGTTCCACGTTGCTTCAGAGAGAACTAGAGTTTTCGGGCCGTCCATCGCGTCGATCGGATCGCTTCCACTATTTTCTCTACCATAGAAAAATCGCAGATTAAAATCGGCGCGGCTGGGCCCCGGCCGCGGGACGAAAAAAAAATAATCTCATTGGATCAACTCCCCGCAGCTTGCTGCGCAAACGGGATTTCGAGTCCCCTCAAAGTCCGTCATTCCTGCATGCTTGTAGCAGGAGTCCAGGCGAAACTCTGACTGGACCCCCGATTAAAACATTCGGGGGTGACGACTTCGGGAAAACTCTCATAAATGTTTTTTGATACCCCGCAGCTTGCTCTGGGGTGGTTCATCGTTCCTGCTTTAACCGTCAGTATTTGCGCGCTGTCGAGATGACGCTGCACAATCGACTGCGATTTCATTTGAAGAAGAATGGTTTTCAGGGGCTCCGGAACGCTTAATAGATCACTTTTTCTTCGACCAGTCGATTATATTCCTGTTCGCTCAGTCCCAGGAGTTGGCGATAAAAATATTCGTTGTGTTCGGCGAACAGGGGATCGCGCTTCGAAGGACCCGGAGGCGTCCTGCTGAGAATAAAAGGCGGCCGCTGATAGTGCATTTTCCCGATCTCCGGATGCTCCAGCTCGATCCATTGAGGACGTTGTGCGAGTTGCGGATCGGTGTAGATGTCCTTCATGGTGTTGACGACTCCGGCTCGGACTCCCGCGGCTTGCAGTTTCTCCATCAACTCACGCGCGCTGAACCCGCGAGTCCATTCACTCATATGGCTGTCGAGTGCGTCTTCGTTCCGCTTCCGTGCCGCGTGAGAGGCAAAGCGCGGATCGGCGCTCCAGGGAGGATTACCCATCGCGTTTCGGAGCGCTTGCCATTCCGACTCTGAATGGACGCTGATGGCGCACCAGCTATCATCGCCCTCGGACGCATAAGCTCCGTGGGGCGCCGCATGCGGGTCGCGATTGGCGTTGCGGCTTGCCACGATTGCATTGACTTTATAGTCCAACAGAATCGGCGCAAGGTACTGGAGGCCCGTTTCATATTGTGCGGCATCGATGTAGTTGCCCCTGCCGGTGCGGCGCCGGTAATCCAATGCGGCGAGAATCGCCACCGCGCCGTAGGCGACAGCTATGTAATCGATGTACGGGCCGTAGAGAATCTGCGGCGAGCCGCCAGGATATCCCGTCAAATGTGTAAAGCCCGCGAGCGACGAAAGCTGTGAACCAAATCCGGCGTGATGCGCGTGCGGTCCGTTCTGACCCAAGTTCGAGCTGCTGAGCATGATCAAGTCGGGTTTGACCTTCGTGAGATTTTCGTAATCGAGACCCAGCCGCGCCATCGTTCCAGGACTGAAGTTTTCAATGACGACGTCCGACCAGGAGACAATCTTCTTCGCGAGCTCCGTCGCCTTCGGCGCCTTCAGATTTAGAGATATATCCAATTTGTCGTTATTACAAAGAGCGAAAAGGCCGGAGCGGTTGAGTCCGTGGATGTTGTCTTTATACGGGGGATAGTGGGCGCGAAATCCATCGGGACGCACTTTGGACTCGATGTGAACGACTGTGGCGCCATGATCCGCCAAATGCTTGCCCACCGCAGGACCGGCGGCAAAAGCGGCGAACTCAACAATCTTGACGCCTTTGAGCGACTCCATAAACCACCTAGATCACTCCCTGTTTTTTTAACTCAGCGATTTCCGCAGATGACATCCCGAGTTCCTGACCATAGATTTCCTCGTTATGCTCGCCGATCAGCGGCGCGCGCCGCCAGATCTGACAAGCCCCTGCGGAGAACTTGGCAAAGCCTCCTGGATAATCCATCGACGCCTTCAGTTCGGGATGCTCAATCCTCTGCCAGAAGCGGCGAGCCTCGTGCTGCGGATCTTCGAAGATTTCTTTAACGCTGGCGACGGGATAACCGAGCATTTGCCGTTTGACGACTTCTTTAAAGAACTCTGCTTTCGTCACGCCTTTGAAAAACTCCCCGATGGGCTCTTCCATGCGATCGATTTCTTCCTGAGTGACCCGGGCAATATCAAAGGCCTTCCAGTCCTTTTGTTTGAGAAACTCCGGCGCCATGCCTTGGCTGTCCATCCACTCGACTAAAGCTTGGTTGGTTCTTCTTCCTGCCTCGCCGCCGTAGATAATAAAATTCAGATAACCGTCCTTGCATGGCCAGAACACCCGCATCTTGGCGCCGGTGATGCTTCGGCCGGTCATAAAGGAACCCGCTCGTTTTTCCACATGGCGATTGAGATCCCAGAAGATATGCGCGTGCGAGAAGGCCCACAGCAGACAAGCTTGCGCCGACACGTCCACCTGCTGGCCATCTCCGGTTTGTTCGCGATAATAGTGCGCGGTTAAAGCGCCGATGGCCGCGTAGGATCCGGTCCACGCATATGACTGAGGAAAACTAACCCGCAGCGGGGCACGGTCGGGATCGCCGGTGAGTGACATGCAGCCACTGAGCGCCATAATCTCGATATCCGACGCTTTGAACCTGCTATAAGGTCCGGTCTGGCCGAAGGGCGTGATTGAAGTCAGAATCAGACGAGGATTCAACCGGCTGAGCGCCGGGTAGCCGATATTTAAGCTGTCGAGGTAGCCGGGCGTAAAACTTTCAATGATGAAATCGACTTTCGCGGCGAGCCGGCAGAAGAGCTCGCGTCCCTTAGCGGATTCCAGATTCAGCGTGATGCCGCGCTTGTTGTTGTTAAAACCGAACCAGTAAAGACTCTTTTCGGGATCCGGTTGATTACCGTAAAAAGGTCCGAGTCTTCGCGCGGGGTCGCCGCCCGGCGGTTCGACCTTGACAACGTCGGCCCCGAGGTCGCCCAGGATCTTGCCGCATAAAAAACCCAGTTCGTCGGTCAGATCTAAAACTCGATACGGCGAAAGGAGTCCGGCAATTCTGTCGTTAGATGCCATGTTTTAAAGAAAAGGGCAGGGACGTTGGCCCTGCCCTTTTGCGAGAAACCATCTTGCAAGCGCGTCCGAGGTTATCTTCCGGTGCGCGCCAAGGAATGGACCCAGCCGTGCATCCGCGCTTTGGCGTTCTGAATATCCTTGTCGCTGAACCACTTCTTAAGATCGACTCTTTCGACTGGATAAACCGGACGCATAAAGTCGCTCTCATAACCGAAAGGAACCGTGGCGTCGATACCCATGCCGCCCTCAAACATTGTGTTTGAAGCCGTCCATTCTCTCTCACCGGCAGTCATGCGCTCGGCTGGCATGAAGGTCTGACCCCGGCCGCCCGGAAGGGGGTTGATAATGTCGGTCTTCGGATTGACGCGCGTGGTGAGACACCACATGATGTCGTCCATGTCATAGGGATCGGTATCCTCGCTGACGGCGATCACAAGCCGCGAACCCTGTGAGGTCGCGAGAATAGCCGCCATGAAATTACGCTGCCAGCCTTCCTCAATCTTGTTACGCTTCTTTACCTGGATGATCGCGCCTCCCCAATCGGTCATGCAGTAGGGGATATTCACGTCCATGATGATGCCGGGCTGCATTCGCTCGCAGAGCTCGAACATGGAAGCTTCGCGCACCGTTGTATCGATGTTGTGATCGTCGAGGGTGTGAACGCCAAGCGTGAAGATAATCGGTTTTGACTCACGCCTGCGCGTAGTCACGGCGGTCACGTGGAAAGTTGGAGCCTTGTAGGCCTTACCCATGTAACCTGCCCATTCAGGATGAAAGTGAAAACGGCCCTGGATGCCGGCCTTCTCAGACTCCGCCGTCTCGAAGCGGCGGTCGCGTGGATTGACGTAACCTTCGAGCACGACTTCGGCGTTGGCAACGGCCAATGCATCAACCGTGCGTGCCTTTATCAGATGAACGGGCGCGCCCTGAACGGCGCCCGCCATACCCACTTCATCGCAGCCCTGGGGCAGGATTACATAATCGAAACCGGCGCCGGCCATCAGCGTGCAGGCAGGCGGCAGACCGAAATTCATCGTGATCGGCACGAGTTTGTTCTCTTTGTAATATCTTGTGACGACCTGCCACATATGGGAACCGGGCGAAATCTGGAAAGTCCCGACATTGCCCCAGCGAAAGTTCATCCGATTGTAGCCGAGGTCGGTCCCACCGTCGAAGTACTCACCGGAGATCAGCCGGTTCCCGGAGCCGACGGTCAACTCGGGCTCAAGGTTGGTATGGCGAATCGGAACGACGAATTCGTTCGCCTCCGCGGGCTTCTCGAAAACTTCTTCCTGGACCGGCGCATCCTTTTGATCGATGATCACCGGCGGAATCGGACGCGTCAGTGCGTAGGCCAATTTCCGCGTACGGTCGGTGTTATCCTTCCAGCCGAACATCTTGTTGATGACGTTCATGTCACCAAACAGGTTGGTTACGCAGCGATGTTTGGGCTTGCCTTTGATGTTGTTGAAAAGTATCGGGCAGCCGCCGTCTAATTGTTTTTGGATGCCGGTTATTTCAAGGTCGGGATTGACTTCTCTGTCGGTCTCGATCAGGTCGCCTTCCTTTTTGAGCCATTCGATGGCACCGCGCAGATCTCTAGTTTCCTCGGGCGACGCCGCGACCTCTTTTCTTGCTTTTGCCATAGCGATCCTCCAAAACGTAGTGTGTAAGAATTGTATTTCTAATATAGCTAGAAAGAGGTCCTCCCCGCAATTGGTGCAGGTAATTCTTCGACCCAATCGGATTCAGATAAGGGGAGAATTCTCAGACTCGGGATGTCCAGACGGTGTTTACGCTTACATGACATTCCCTGAAAAGTCAACGCAGCCGGAAGCGCCGTCGGCAGAGTAAGGCCACCAGGGACGGGGCGGTTGGCGTTTCCATGACTGTGAACGGACAATTTGATCACAATGATTCCCAGATGCTCTTTACAGTTGTGATACAGCTTGCTATCACTCTTCAATTATTTGGCGGAGGTTGAACGGTTATATGGCGGAAACTTCCCAGCGCTCTAAGCAGGATTGGCTTCTCGGAGTCGGTCTCTTATGTTTTTTCTTTTCCGGTGTCGCCGGTCTGGTCTACGAGGTCGTGTGGACCCGTATGCTGACTCAGATCTTCGGCAATACAACTTACGCCATCGCGACGGTTCTCGCGGCTTTCATGGCGGGCTTGGCGATCGGAAGCTATATCTTCGGTCAAATCGCGGACCGTGGGAAAAATGATTTTTTGCTCTACGGCATACTCGAAGCCGGCGTCGGCGTTTATGGATTTCTGGTGCCGTGGTTCTTTAAGGCAGGCCAGAAACTCTACGCGCCCATCTACGGACTCAACGAGTCGGTTCCGTTCCTATTTAATCTTCTGCTATTTTTCCTTTCCTTCTTCCTCTTAGTTTTTCCGACTCTCTTGATGGGAGCGACGTTGCCCGTTCTGAGCCGCTTCTTCGTGCGCAGCTTTAAAGATTTAGGACGCAGGGTGGGCGATCTCTACGCGACCAACACGTTGGGAGCGGTATTGGGCTGCGCTTTTGCCGGCTATCTGTTCATTCCCATGCTTGGCATGCGCAGGACCGTTTACGTTGCCGCCAGCATCAATCTGCTGATTGCCGTGATCATTCTCATGGTCGATCGGATCCGCGATAAGGCGCCCATCGTGTTTGCTCCGGAGACCGAGACGGTGATCGAAAACGAAGCGAAGTCCGGAGCAGCTCCTTCGTGGCTCGGCTGGGTCGTATTGGGATCGTTCGGTCTGTCCGGGTTTGCATCGTTGATTTACGAGAACGCCTGGACGCGGGCGCTGAGTCTGGTCATTGGCAGCTCCGTCTATTCCTTCACGACCATGCTGGTGACTTTCCTCGTTGGCTTGGCGTTGGGCGGTTTTATCTATGCCCGCACCATGGGCGAGCGAGAAGTTCGCTTGAGCACGTTTGGGCTCGTCGAACTCTGGGTCGGGCTGGCGGCCATGTTGACGATTCCGCTGTTCGAAAGATTGCCCCTGCTATTCGTCAGGCTGCTGCACGGTTTCGGCGATTCATTCAATGTTTTTCTCTCGCTTCAAGTTTTCCTGTCGGGGCTGGTAATGTTTTTGCCGACGGTGCTGCTGGGATTGACTTTCCCTCTGGTGGCCCGGCTCTTTACCCAAAGTCTCTATCGAGTGGGCACCGGGGTCGGCAGTTCCTACGCCGCCAACACGGTGGGCGCTATTGTGGGCGCCTTTGTTGGCGGGTTTATTTTGATCCCGACCATCGGCGTGCAAAATTCGATTGTTTTTGCCGTGGTGACGAATCTCTTGATTGGCTGTTTACTCGTCATCTCGGATCCGCGACTTGCTAATGTGTCGCGACTCGCCTTGGGGCTGGCGGTCTTGATCCTGGCGGTTCTCATCCCGTTTCGAGTGCCGCGTTGGGATCGTCATATTCTCACCAGCGGAGTCACCATTTATAACGATCGATACGAATCGCTTCCGACGGACTCTTTGCGTTTGGAAGAGATGAGGCGAGATGACGTTCTTTACTATCGCGAAGGATTGACGGTTACGGTGAGTGTCCATCGAATTGCCGGCAGCGAATACATCTACTTCAAATCCAACGGCAAGATACGGCGGAACGGGGGGTTGTCATCGGCTTGGGCAGCGGGATGTCGGCTCACGCGATGGCGACTTTTCCGCTGAAAGAAATCGAAGTTCTGGAAATCGAACCGGCCATGATTGAGGCGAGCAAGTTCTTCAACCGCGCTTCCGTGAATCTCGATAAGCTTCCTCCGGGGGTCAACTTCACCGGCGGAGAATCCAGCAGAATCAGCTACGACGCCAAGGAAAGACTGCTTGTCTATAAGGGCGTCATGGGAGATGACGAGCGATCAAGGCTGATGAAATTGTCCGAAGATCAGGACTACCGTGGCGCCATCGACACGCTTTTTCGCCGGGCGCGTAATTCCCGTCACCAGAACGTTCTCGAGGACAAGAAGAGAGTACGAGTAATTCCCACCGACGGTCGGAACTATATCCTCGCAACGCCCAAGTACTACGACGTCATCGCGGCCGAGCCTTCAAATCCCTGGATCGCGGGGATTGCGAACCTCTATACCCGGGAGTTTTATCAGGTCATCAAATCGAAGCTTAAAGACGACGGGATTTTTGCCCAGTGGTTCCATAACTACTCCATGTCGCCAGACGATCTCCGGATGGTGTTTCGCACCTTCGTTGAGGCGTTCCCCTACGTCTCTCTCTGGAGCATGAAAGAGAGCGATTTTCTCCTCGTCGGCAGTAAGCGGGAGCAGGTTTTTGATTACGCGGCGCTAAAGAAGATTTATGACAACAATCCGACCTTGCGATCGGACCTCGAATATTTGGGATTGTCGGATATCTACGCGGTTCAGGGTTTTTATCGGATGAATCGGGATAGTTTTCTCGCCTTCTCGAAAGGAGCTGACATCAACACCGACGCCCTATCTTATCGACTCACCGCCGTGGTTAAAATCAAAGCCGCTGCCGATTCCAGAAGCGATGCACCATTACTATATGGCGCAGTCCTATCTGGCCAGCGTGAACCAGAGTCGAGCCTTGAGCGAAGTGGAACAGGCGATTCGATTGGACCCCACAAACCCGAAGTTTTATCTGCTACAGATGAAAATTCTTCTGGACCAGGATAAGAGCTCGGAAGCGGCCAAAGCGGCGTTTGCCGCTTTGCAGCGCTCGCCTGAAACTATTTCCGACGTCCTCGGAATGAGCGACGACTTTTATCTGCCGGACGCCAAGGCCGTATACTCGAAGGTCATCGAAATGGGTAGCCGTGAGGTGCTTCCCTACCTTGGATTGGGCAACATCGCGCTTCATTCGGGAGACCTGAAGGAAGCGGAAAAGTGGTTTGAACGGGCCCGGGCGCTGCAGCCGGATCATCCCGCCGTGCTCTTGGCGTGGGGCCGCCTGACCGCCGCCAAAGGCGATGACCGAGAGGCCAAGGATTTGTTGGAGAGGTCCAAGGCAAAGGGAGAGGACTCCGTCACGATTTACTCGGAGCTGGCAGCCGTATACGCAAAGTTGGGGATGTGGGAAAAGGCCGCTGATTCTTATGAGCAAGCGTTGCGTCTGCGCCGCCGAAGAAACGACTGGCGGCTCGCCTTGGGGCAGGCCTATGCCAAACTCGGCAAACTACGGGAAGCTGAGCGCAAGTATCGCGAAGTCCTCGCTTTTAGTCCCGACGACGCCGATGCTTGGAGGGCCCTCGAAGCGATTGGAAAACGCTACTAGGTTCTCTTTGTATCTAACTGACGAAGGCCTTCGGCAAACCGAGGGCCTTTGCATTTTCACGGAACCAAACAGCCTTTGCAGTTCCTGAGCCGACCCTTTATTCTGTCGGCAGTGAATGCCATCAGGAGGTCTGTGATGTTGAAGGAGAAAATCGGAGTCATCGGCGCGGGGAAAATCGGTTCCGCGATCGTGCGGGGAGTGATTCGTGCTGGTCTCGTGGCCAAAGATCAAGTGATGGCGAGCGATGTAAGCGACGCGCTGCGGCAGTCCATTGCTAAAGATCTCGGGATCAAAGTTACGCCGGACAACGGCAAAGTGTGTGACTTCGCGAACATCGTGATCCTTGCGGTCAAGCCTCAAATCGTCCATTCGGTGGTCAAAGAAGTCGCCAAGAAGCTAGGCACAGCAAAGCTCTTGGTTTCGGTTGCAGCGGGCGTTCCTCTTGCCGGGATCGAAGCCAGCTTGGCGCAAGGGGCTCGGGTGGTGCGAGTAATGCCCAATATTCCTTGTGTCGTGGGAGCCGGGGCATCCAGCTATGCTGGAGGGGCACACGCGACGGCAAAGGATCTGGAAAAAGTCGAGTTGATTCTCAACAGTTTTGGGATCGGCTTGGCCGTGGAAGAAAAGTATTTGGACGCCGTGACGGGGCTTAGCGGTAGTGGACCGGCGTACGTCTTTCTCTTTATCGAGTCGCTGGCTGACGGCGGAGTTCAGGTCGGCCTGTCCCGAGAGGTGGCGCTCAAACTGGCGCTTCAGACTGTATATGGCTCCGCGCGGATGGCGCTCGAAAGCGCGAAGCACCTCGGGGAGCTGAGAGACGAAGTTACCTCACCGGGTGGCACAACGATTGCCGGACTTTACGCGTTGGAACAGCGCGGCTTTCGCGGTGCGGTTATGGATGCGATTGTGAGCGCGACTCGACGTTCACAAGAGTTAGGCAAGGGGTCTTAGCAAAATGTCGACTTTGCAGAGTCTGGCAAACGGATCGTAAATACGGCTGTGCTTTGCAGGTATATTGGCGTTGGGCGGAAAAGGAACGATGAAGATTCCCAGATCTTTGACGCTGTTGGCCGTACTCGGTGTTGTCGCCATGTCTATCAACTCACACGGAGATCTTTGCCGATTTCGTTGTTTGTCCATTCACTGTCGATCAACCGGGATGGATGCGGAGAGTGTGCATTGAATCAGCGGAACATATTGTCGTTCGAGAGCGATGACACCACCGGACGTCCAACCGCGGCTTGAGCCGAGACGCGAGTTTTATTCATGGGCAATTCTATTTTTCGTAGCGGCTCAGCGGCATAACGCTATGTCAATGGAGAGTAAATGAAAATTGATCAATTGATCACCGACTTGAATTCATCATCTGACTGCAATGATGCTCTCCAACTCCCGCAATGAGAGGAGAAGTCGCGCATGTGGGGAAAACGTCCAACTCAGAATAAACTCGAACCACCGCCCATCGCACAAGCAAACTCCAATGCGGTTGAAGTGTTGCGGGTGTGGGCCGCTCCGGGCAGTCCACAGCAATTGACGCTGAGAACGACCTGGCAAGACGCTGGCGCTTGGGGTTTGATGTTGGTTGATATTGCGCGTCACGC
>WNGH01006555.1_pt1 | contig 23843 bp, 4 predicted proteins | sample 5400631 | NCBI WGS metagenome assembly WNGH01 (sample SAMN13153373, study PRJNA577476) | soil metagenome | isolation source: 115 cm soil or saprolite under Garry oak tree replicate 1 | place: USA:California | collected 2016-06-15
ACCGCATCCATAAGCGGATCCGGAACCTCAACCTTGACAATCAGCCCAACAGCAGTAGGCTCCTACACCGTCGTCGTGACGGGAACCAGCGGGTCCCTGACAAGAACGATATCGGTAACAATTACGGTCGGGACCCAAGTTTCGCCAGTCCTTACCGCACCGTCATCAGAGAGCGTCGGTCAGACCTCAACCCTCACGTTCACAGTGACAGGCACCGACTCTTCCGTCCCAACACCAAACCTAACCCTCTCAGCCAACCAATTACCCTCAGGCGCGAGCTTCACAACCGTCCAAGGCACATCGCCCGTCTCCAGCACGTTCAGATGGACCCCCTCGACCGCAGATGCGCCTGGAACCTACACGGTTAGCTTCACGGTCACAGACGGAGTCGCATCAACCCAAGTGTACGTGGTAGTAACCCTCGTAGCGGCATATCTTCTTCCAGTAATCGTAGTGCCTGGTCCACAGAACGCGACCGTCGGAGGACACCTGCACTTCACCGTCTCCGCAAACGACCCTAGCGGTAATGGAGGAACAGTCATGCTGTCTACCACTGGATTGGCGTCGAACATGGCCTTTGACCAAGCTACGGGAGATTTCTCGTTCACGCCAAGCTCGACCCAGGCAGGTCAGACGTTCATAATCAACTTCACAGCCACTGACAGCAACGATCCCTCATGGACCCAGACTCAATCCGTCCCTATACATGTCCTGGGCAGTAGCGCTGGTCAGCCCTCAGGCGGGGGATTCTGCTTCAGCTGCTTACTACCGAGAGGGATGACCACAACCGCATGGCTACTAGTAATAGGCGCCTTGATAGGGATAGTATCATCGATCTCCCTACTACACATCCGAGCCAGCGCAGAACTTGCTTCTGCGAAGAAGAGAGTAAAGTCACTGAACGCGCAACCCGAGCTTAGCCGAACATACAACAGCTACCAAGCTCCAAGGAGAACGGTGCCTCAGAGGCACCGCAGACGAACATCGACTAACGATGACTAACTACATACTTGAACAGAGGAAACTTTTACTCTGCTATCGTCCTAGAGTCAGCTACGGGTTCGATCTTCTTCTGGGATTCTGGAACCGGCGCAGTAGAAAAGCTACTGAGATGACCGCTATGAATCCTACCACCCCAATTATCGAGTAGGAGACTATCGGCAGAGCGGCAGCCTTGCTTACCGGTGATACGTGAATCGTCACCTGGGAACGGGTAGCAGCATGGTTAGTATCAGTCGCGGTGAAAGTAACGGTGTAGTCCCCTGGAGCTTGAGAGTCTGTGGGAGTCCACAGAAAGACGGAGGATGCGGACGCAGCGAAACACTGGGTTGAACCGAAAGTGGCGCCCGCCGGTAGGGTACTGGATGATACCAGAGTCACACCATTGCATCCCCCAGCTCCAGTTGCGTTGACGATGAAACGGATCGTCGAACCAGCGCTTACACTCTGTGCTCCGGGTACAGACAATGTTGGTGGGGTGACAACTGTTAGGGTTTGACAGTTGCCTACTGCAGGATTATTGTTGTTGTCGCCGCTATAGCTCGCAGTCCAGCTGTAGCTTCCTGCTGTGCTGAATTTTTGAGAGGCTGAGTTCGGAACGGAGCCATTCGTGATGGCAACTGGTGAGCCGACAGTAGTCGGGGTTCCCGTACAGGCTATGCCCGAATAGAACTGATAGGTTACGCTGCCTCCGGCTTGATAGCCACCTGTCACCGTACCCGTGTCTGTTACGCTTTCACCGGTGGCAATACTGCTGGATGAGAGATTGGCAACAATTGTCGGACTTGCCCTCTTGACCATCACGGCCACACCGGCTGAACTAACGCTCTGGGAAGGCGAGCCGCTATCGCTCACTTTAAGCTCGAAGGACCAAGAGCCTGCAGTCGACAGGCTCCCACTTGGAGCAGTAGGCTTGTCTCCTGTATTGCAGGAGAACGGACCTCCAAGGTTACTGTAGCTTGCCGCTCCCGGAGCCTTTGCTAGCCACTGACAAACGTACGGAGAAGTACCTCCGCTAAACGCGGTGGTTGTCGTAAGAGTCGACGATTGTCGGAGATCAACGGCAGTCGGATTGACAGAGATCGTGGGCACTGAGAGAGCAGCGTTCACTATGACCGTGGCGGCATTGGATGTGAAGGGGGCGGGCGAACTTGAACTGTCACTCACCTCGAGCTCGAAGGACCAAGACCCGGCGGTCGGCAGAGGCCCCGTCGAAGTCGATGCGGACGACAAACATGTGAAAGGACTACCCAAGTTGATGTAGTTGCTAGTACCCGGGGCCTTCTCGAGCCACTGGCAAGTGTAAGGAGACGTGCCACCGCTGAACGTTGCGAGAACAGTTGACGACTGTGCAGAGTCGATAGCCGAGGGTGTGCTGGAAGGCGCACTTACAGCGAGACCCTGGTTGACAATTACTAAGTCGGTCACGGAAATCGCGGAAGCAGCAGGAGTACCTACGGAGGAATCGGTCAAATTATAGCAGTAGTACGTGTTGGCGGTGGGCGATACGACCTGGGTAGCAGCCGTGCCAAGCGGAGTCGTGTCTGAAGAACAGCTCGCACTGACACCAGAGTACCACTGATAACGGTATGGCACCGTTCCCCGGGACGGATTTGAGATCAAGACGATCGACTGGCCATTATCGATTGCAGCGAGAGAAGGAGCGACTGCGCCGGCTATTAGTTCACCGTTGACGGTCACTATATCGGCGGGCGAACATTTGGAGGCTGGTGGATTCGCGGAATCAGTTACGTTGTACGAGTACGTGGTGGTGGCTGTTGGTGAAGCGGGGTATATCGATGAAGTCGCACCCTCTATGGGCGTTGTACACGCTCCATCAGAGTACCATTGATACGAAAATGCAGGCGTCCCTCCCGAAGCTTGGCTTGTCAAGAAGATTGATTGGCCCCCGTCGATGATGGGATTAGAAGGTGTAATGGATCTGGCAGCAAGGGTGGGATTGACCTTCACTATGTCTCCAGACGAGCACCGTGAAACGGGCAAGTAGGCCGAGTCGGTCACTTTGTATGAGTAGGTCGTCGTAGATGCCGGAGAAGCAACTAGATTGGATGATGTCTCTCCAGAGATCAGGCTCCCACTGGGGCAGCTAGCCGCCGAATACCACTGATATGAATAGGGCGTCGTTCCACCGGAGGCCGTTGCTGTCAACGTGATCGGCTGCCCATTGTTAATTGTCGGATTCGGAGGCGTAATCGGACCCGCCGCTAATGCAAGGTTTACGATGACTGTTTCCGCTGATGAGCACGCCGTTCCTGCTGGACTGCCTTGTGACGAGTCGGTTACCCTGTATGAGAAGATAGTTGTCGACAAGAGTGAAACCGCATAGTTTGACGAAGTTGCCCCTGGGATTGGAGCTGCGCAGGTGCCATCCGAATACCACTGATACGACAGTAGGGGGCTGCCTCCGCTGGCGTGAGTCGTGAGACTGATCGACTGCCCACTGTCAATCGTAGGAGAAAATGGAGTGATAGCCCCCGCTACCAGTTCTGAATTGACTGTCACGGTGTCACTGGGCGAACAAGCTGAAGATTGAGAGTAAGCAGAGTCAGTCACTTTGTAAGAATAGCTAACTGTAGACGCGGGGAAAGCAGCGTAGCTAGGCGAAGTAGCACCTGGGATTAGTGTCGTACAGGATCCGTCTGAGTACCACTGGTAGGAGAGGGATGGTGTGCCGCCCGCTGCGTGGGACGCTAACATGACGCTTTGGCCGGCGTCTATTGTCGGGGAGGATGGGGTCGGTGCTCCGGTCACGAGTGTTGGGTGGACGCTAATAGTATTACCGACTGAACATTGCGACACGGGAGAATTCGCCGAGTCTGTTACTTTGTAGGAGTATGTCGCAGTCGCAGTAGGCGTAACGTTGAGTGTTGACGAGGTTGCAGACTGGATCGCAGTAGCGCATGTGACGTCAGAGTACCACTGGTAGGAGAAGGGCGTGGCTCCACCTGATGGATTTGCCGTCAGCGTAATGCTCTGACCATTGTCAATTGATGGGGCCGAGGGCGTGATGGTGCCTGCTACCAATTCTGGAGCAATTGTAACTGTGTCTCCGACTGAACATTGTGATGCAGGAGAGAGGGCGGAGTCTGTTACTTTGTATGAATAGGTACCAGTTGCAGTTGGCGATGTATTGTATGTTGAAAGGGTTGCGCCTTGAATAGATACGCCACAAGTTCCATCCAAGTACCATTGATACGATAGCGACGCAGTCCCCCCTGACGTATGAGATGTCAAGGTAATCGACTGACCAGTATCAATCGTTGGATTGGATGGTGAGATTTGTCCAGCAATCAGAGTTGGGTTGACAGTAACAGTGTTTCTAGGCGAGCAGACTGAGGCTGGTGAATAGGCAGAATCTGTTACTTTGTAAGCGTATGTGGAAGTCGACGCAGGCGATACGGTGTTAGTTGACGAAGTGGCTGATGGAATTGGGGTTGTGCATGTTCCGTCTGAGTACCACTGGTAAGAATATGGGCTGACTCCGGTTGAAGGCTTGGCTGTAAGTGCAATGGATTGACCATTATCGATTGTTGGAGAGGATGGAGTCATCGCTCCGGCCACTAGTGCCGGGCTTACGACGACAAGATCGGTCACCGAAGTCGCACTGGCACCAGGGGCACCAATCGAGCTGTCGGTTACTCGGTAGCAATAATACGTCGACAAGGTTGGAGGTACCGCCTGCGTCGATGCGGTGCCGAGCAGAATAGTATCAGAGGAGCAGGTTGGACTCAATCCCGAATACCATTGATATTGGTACGGTGCGGTTCCACCCGACGGGTTAGATGTTAGCGTGATCGACTGACCGCTATCGATACTCGGGCCCAACGGTGTGATCGCACCTGCCGTGAGAGCCGGGTTTACTGTAATTAGGAATGCGGCAGAAGTTACACTTACGGTAGGATTGCCGGTCGAACTATCGGTTACAGTATAGCAATAGTAAGTGCTGATTGCGGGAGTTCCAGAGAGGGTAGCTGTTGCCGCTAAAGGTGTGCCCGACGGACATGCCGAGTTCGTGCTCGAGTACCACTGATAGTGGTACGGAGCGGTTCCCCCAGACGGATTCGCCGTCAAGGTGATCGACTGCCCACTGTCGATCGAAGGAGCGGGGGGTGTGACAGTCCCCGCTACCAAATTCGCATTGACCGATACTAGGTCTGTCGAAGATGACTGCGCCGACGAGGTCGCGTCGGTCACTGTGTAGCAGTAGTAAGTGTTCGCCGTCGGGAACACTGTTTGTGTCGCGGCGGTGCCGAGCGCAGTTGTATCGAAGGCGCATGTGGCGCTTGAACCTGAATGCCATTGGTAAGAGTATGGTGTTGCTCCACCTGATGGATGAGCTGTGAGTGTTATGCTTTGACCATTGTCGATGGACGGAGTAGGAGGCGTTATAGCGCCAACGACCAATACAGGAAAGACTGTTATCGTATTTCCAACCGAACATTGTGATACGGACGAGAAGGCAGAGTCTGCAGCCTTGTACGAGTAGGTGGTAGTTGATGTGGGGGTTACGTTGTAGGCTGACAAAGTCGCTCCAGTTATTGATGTTCCGCACGTCCCATCAGAATACCATTGATAGGATATCGGAGGACTGCCACCTGACGCATGAGATGTCAGTGTGATCGATTGACCATTGTCAATGGTCGGATTCGATGGAGTGATTGGGTTGACCACGAGAGCAGAATTGACCGTAACAATGTCGCCTGCCGAACATTGCGCGGTCGCAGGAATGCCCTGCGATGCGTCGCCCAGCCTGTACGCGTAAGTTGTGGTCACCCCAGGTGAGACTGAGAGGACTGAACCAGTCGCACCAGGAACGGCATTGGCACAACTACTGTCAGAGTACCATTGGTAAGAGTAGGGTGCAGTTCCACCCGATGGCCCGGCGGCTAAAGTGACCGACTGGCTACTATCGATCGTAGGCGCAGAAGGAGTAATCGCGCCTGCCACGAGTGCTGAGTTGACCGTCACGGTGTCGCCAGGCGAGCACTGGTGTGCTCCGTTCGAGTCAGTGACATTGTAGGAGTACGTTGCGGTCGTAGTAGGCGAGGCGATGAAAGTTGACATAGTCGCAGAGACGATGGCGGTTGTGCATGTACCGTGTGAGTACCATTGGTAGGAATAGGGCGGGACTCCACCGAATGCGTTCGCCGTCAAGGTGATCGACTGCCCAGCATCGATCGCTGCGGCACCGGGTTCTATTGCACCCGCAGACAGGGCTCCATTCACCGTAACACTAGCGGCACTCGATGTCACAGCTTGGGATGGCGAGCCACGGTCGCTTACTTGTAGTTCGAAGGACCAGATCCCTGAGGTCGACAACGGACCAGTGGAGACAGTTGGCTCGTCCCCTGCAATACAAGCGAATGAGCTTCCAAAGTTCCCAAAGCTCCCATCTAGTGGTCCCTTCTTCAACCACTGACAAGTGTAGGGAGCCGTTCCACTAGTGAAGGAAGCGGTTGTAGAAAGTGTCGAACTCCCTCCGGCGCCAATGGTTGCGGGATTTGCCGTTATTGCGGTCGGTGTGAGGGGTAAATTCACCGTTATGGTGATCGAGTTGGATGTGAGGATCACGGACGGCGACCCGTTGTCGGTGATTTGTAGCTCGAAGGACCAAGACCCTACGGTCGCGAGAACTCCTGTTGAGCTAGATGTCGGTGACGAGCATGTCGAAGAACTTCCTAGGTTGCTGTAGGTTGTCGAACCTGGGGCCTTCTGAAGCCACTGGCATGCATAGGGAAGGGTTCCCCCAGTGAAGGTTGCGGACAGGGTTGACTGTTGACCGCTGTCGAGAGCTGATGATGTTGCAGTCGGATTGTTTACTAAGAGAGCTGAGTTGACGACCACGGAGCTGGGTGATGTGGTGCGAATCGTGGCCGGCGAAGAAGCACCGTCAGTGATCGAGGCGCAGTAGCTTGTTGTGGTTGTCGGTGACTGTGTGAAGGATGCAGTGGTTCCAGTTACAGCGGTGTTCTGGCCGACCTGTATTAGACCAGCACAGCTACTCGATGAACTGCTAGTGAAGAGAGTTAGAGTGTAAGGCGAAGTCCCACCAGACCATGAGACTGTGATGGAAGTTGATTGGCCAGAGTCGATCGGTGAGGTCGTTGTTAAGGGGGAAATAGCCAGGACTGGGTTGACTGTAACAAGATCGGTTGGCGAGGTCGCGCTTGTTGCAGGGTTGCCAGGCGAGCTGTCCGTTACTCTGTAACAATAGTACGCCGATGATGATGAAGAAACCACTTGCGTGGAAGATGTGCCTAAGGGTGCTGTATCCGACGAGCAGTCAGGACTGGTTCCGGAATACCACTGGTAGGAGTAAGGTACTGTGCCGCCTGATGGGTTGGCCGTTAAAGTGATGCTCTGACCAATATCAATCGCCGCCCCTAGCGGAGTGATAGGACCCGCAACCAACACCGGATCGATCGTGACCAAGTCTGTAATCGAAGACTGGCTGGCGGGCGAAAAAGCAGAGTCCGTCACATTGTAACAGTAGTATGTGTTGGCGGTGGGCAATACGACCTGAGTGGATGCGGCACCGAGTGGAGTCGTGTCCGAAGAACAGCTCGCACTCGCACCAGAGTACCACTGGTACGTGTATGGTGTAGTGCCCCCCGATGGGCTAGCGATGAGAGTGATACTCTGACCACTGTTTATTTTTGGAGAAGCAGGCGTGATAGCGCCAGCAGCCAACGCCGAATTCACTGTAACTGTGTTGCCGGACGAGCATCGTGAAACTGGCAAGGAGGCCGAGTCAGTCACTCGGTACGAGTACGTCGTTGAGGATGCGGGTGAAGCATTATAAGTCGAAGAAGTCGCGCTGAGAATTGCTGTCGTACAAGTTCCGCCGGTAAACCACTGGTATGAATAGCTCGTCGTTCCGCCAGAAGCGGCTGATGCCAATAGGATCGACTGGCCGTTATCTATAGTTGGACCCGAGGGTGTAATGGCCCCGGCAACCAGTGAAGGACTGACGGTGACCACCTCACCAGATGAGCATGCTGACGCCGCTGGACTACCGATCGAAGAGTCCATCACTCTATAGGAATATGTGGTCGTCGATGAGGGTGAAGCAACAAGCGTCGATGATATCGCTCCAGAAACCTGGGTTCCGCTAGCGCAACTAGCGGCCGCAAACCACTGGTAACTGTAAGGTAGTGTACCAGCAGACGGGGCGGCTGATAGAGTGATCGATTGCCCGCTGTCGAGCGTAGGGGAAGTTGGTGTGATGGGGCCTGCTGCGAGTGTGGGGTTGACGGTGACAATGTCGCCGGGTGAACATTGAGATGCTGACGCGAAGTCGGTGACCTTGTAGGAGTACGTGGCCGTTGCAGTCGGTGAAGTGTTGTACGATGATGATGTCGCAGCTGAGATTGCCGTGGTACAGGTACCGTCGGAGTACCATTGGTAGGAGTAGGGTGCACTTCCACTAGATGGGCTGGCAGTAAGCGCTATCGACTGGCCGGAGTCAATTGTGGGGGCATTCGGCGATATAGCACCGGCGGACAAAACTCCATTGACAGTAACTGTATCGCCAGGCGAGCAAGAAGAAGTTACTGGACTACCCTCGGATGAGTCAGTGGTCTTGTAGGAGTATGTCGTCGTTGATGTCGGGGAAGCAGAATAGGTGGATGAAGATGCTCCGGAGATCAGACTCCCGCTCTGGCAGTTAGCTGCCGAATACCACTGGTACGTGTAGGGTGTAGTGCCACCCGATGGATTGACATTCAGAGCAATCGACTGCCCAGTGTTGATCGTGGGAGCGGAAGGAGTAACGCCCCCAGCCACTAACGCAGAATTAACAGTTACGACATTCGCACCGGAACACTGAGAATTCGGCAAGTACGCAGAATCCGTCACTAAGTACGCGTACGTGGTCGTCACAGAGGGCGTGGTCACATATGTTGACGATGTTGCTCCAGATATCGCAAGGCTGCAGGTTCCATCTGCATACCATCGATACGATATGGAAGGCGTTCCTCCAGAAGCATGAGACGTGAGAGTAATTGATTAGCGGGTGACTGAGCCGAGTCGGTAACCTTGTACGAGTAGCTCCCGGTTGCTGAAGTTGAACTTGTGAACGTAGGTGAGGTCGCGCTAGGTATTGCAGTGCCGCATATCCCATCAGAGTACCACTGATATGAAAACGAAGGAGTTCCGCCTGATACATGCGATGTCAACACGATGGACTGGCCGTTATCGATGGTTGGATTTGGTGGCGTAATCGCTCCGGCGACAATTGCAGAATTAACCGTGACGGTATCTCCAGGTGAGCAGCGTGAAACTGGAGAGAAGGCTGCGTCGGTCACCCTGTAAGAATAGGTGGTGGTGACAGTTGGCGAGGCGGAGTAGGTTGAAGAAGTCGCCGATGCGACTAAACTGTTGCATATACCATCAGAATACCATTGGTAGTTGTAAGAGAGGGTTCCGCCCGACGGGTTAGCGGTCAAAGTAATAGACTGACCAGCGTTTATCATCGGACCAGATGGCGTAATACCCCCAGCGACCAGCGCCGGATTGACCGCTACTGTGTCGCCAGTCGAGCACTGAGATGTTGGTGAGAAAGCCGAATCGGTCACCTTGTACGAGTATATGGAAGTAGAGCCTGGAGACGCGGAGAATGTCGATGAGGTCGCGCCAGATATTGCAGTTGTACAAGCTCCATCGGAGTACCACTGGTACGAGAGAGAGGGTGTTCCTCCGGACGCGTGAGACGTAAATGTAATCGCCTGCCCACTATCGATGGTTGGAGCAAAGGGAGTAACCGCTCCAACCACAAGAGCAGGGCTGACGGTAACAAGATCTGCAGGTGAACATTGCGAGGCGCGCGGTGCGCCCTGCGACGAATCGGTCACTTTGTAGGAGTAAGATGTCGTTGATGCGGGCGTCGCCGCGTATGTGGATAATGACGCTCCCGAGATCAAACTCCCGCTAGGGCAACTCGCGGCGGAATACCACTGGTAAGAATAGGGCGCAGTCCCGCCAGATGGGTTGGACGTCAAAGTGACACTCTGGCTGCTGTCGATATTGGGACCTGAAGGTGTGATCGATCCGGATACCAGTGTAGCCTCAACCGTGACGAGGTCTGTAGCTGAAGATTGAGTAGCGGGTGCGAACGCAAAGTCGGTCACAGCGTAACAGTAGTACGTACTAACGGTCGGAGATGTGACTTGGGTGACTGATGTGCCAAGTAGACTAGTGTCCGAAATGCATGCAGCACTCGCACCCGAGTACCACTGGTAATGGTAAGGCGCGGTTCCTCCAGACGGACTCGCCGTCAGTGTAATCGACTGACCACTATCAAGCGTAGGAGCGGACGGAATAACTGCTCCTACTACGAGTGCCGGGTTGACCGTGACAGTGTCACCGGGAGAACACTGTGAAGATGACGCGGAGTCCGTCACCTTGTATGAGTATGTGGAAGTTACAGTAGGCGAAGTAGGATAGCTTGACGAGGTCGCAGATAGGATTGTGGTTGCACACGTCCCATCCGAGTACCACTGGTAAGAGTAGGGCAAAGTTCCACCAGCCGCGTTAGCGTTCAGCGTGATCGACTGACCAGCATCAATAGCCGGCGCACCTGGTGATACAGCACCTGCAGACAACGCTCCATTGACCGTGATATTGGCAGCGTTCGAAGCGACTATCTGGGACGGTAAGCCGCTGTCAGTTATCTGCAGCTCGAAGGACCAGAGCCCTGAAGTAGACAAAGCACCCGTAGATACCGTTGGTTTGTCACCGACATTGCAAGAGAGCGAGCCTCCAAAGTTAGCGTAGCTCGAATCCAAAGGACCCTTCTTTAGCCATTGGCAAGTGTAGGGAGCAGTACCGCCGCTAAACGAAGTAGATGTGGCTAGTGTTGCAGTCTGGCCCGTGTTGATAACCGTGGGATTGGCGGATACTACAGCGGCGGTGAGGGGCGGGTTTACCGAAACAGTGACAGCATTAGATGTGAGAAGGACCGAAGGCGAGCCGCTGTCACTCATCTGCAATTCGAACGACCAAGTTCCGACGGTCATCATTGGACCCGATGACATGGACGCTGGTGACGTGCACAACGAAGAACTGCCTAGGCTAGTGTAACTGCTGGCTCCCGGTGTTTTTTGGAGCCACTGGCAAGTGTATGGAGAGCTACCACCGCTGAATGTGGAAGAGAGGGCTGACGACTGGCCGTTGTCGAGGCTTGAGGGTGTTGCAGACGGAGCATTCACGATAAGCATTGGATTGACGACCACGGTACGAGATGAGGTGGTCTGCAATATGACGGGCGAAAAGGCGCTATCAGTTACCGAGGCGCAATAGCTTGTTGTAGCGGTTGGCGACACTGTGAACGAAGTTGTCGCATCGCTGACACCGGTGTTCTGTCCGACCTGGACTAGTCCCGTGCATGTGTTTGATGAGCTGCTTACGTAGAGAGTCACAGCGTAAGGCGAGGTTCCTCCCGACCACGAAACGGCGATAGATGTCGACTGACCAGAGTCTATTGGAGACGCGAGTGTGAGCGATGGAATCGCAAGAGCAGCGTTGACAGTGACAAGATCAGTAGACGAACTCGCGCTAGAGGCAGGATTGCCGCTCGAGCTATCCGTTACCTTGTAACAGTAGTATGCTGAGGATGAGGAAGACACTGTCTGAGTGGACGACGTGCCTAGTGGTGCAGTATCTGAAGAACAGCTGGGGCTTGTGCCGGAGTACCATTGGTAAGAGTAGGGAGCCGTGCCCCCCGATGGGTTGGCTGTCAAGGTGACACTCTGTCCACTATCGATGGCGGGATTGGGCGGTGTGATGATACCGGCAACCAGTGTGGGGTCAACTGTGACTAGGTCGGTAGCTGAGGACTGACTGGCGTGTGTGACCGCAGAGTCGGTAACAGTATAGCAGTAGTATGTACTAGCAGTCGGGGATGTGATTTGGGTAATCGATGTGCCAAGAAGAGTCGTATCCGAAGAGCAAGTGCCGCTAGAGCCGGAAAACCACTGGTATGTGTAGGGAGAAGTACCTGCTGATGGGCTGGCCGTCAGAGTGATGGTCTGGCCGCTGTTTATCTTGGGCGCAGGAGGCGTGATTGCTCCGGCAATCAAAGCTGAATTCACGGTCACGGTATTCCCGGACGAACATACTGAGACAGGCGAGTTGGCCGAATCCGTCACTCTGTAGGAGTAGGTCGTTGCAGATGCTGGCGAAGCAGTGTAGCTAGAAGATGCGGCGGCAGGGGTCAAGGTCGTACAAGCTCCACCCGTAAACCACTGGTACGAATAGGGCGTCGTTCCACCAGAAGCAGCTGAGGCCAAGGTGATTGACTGACCATTATCGATAGTTGGACTCGCGGGTGTAATCGCTCCTGCCACCAACGAAGGACTGACAGTTACCACGATACCGGCTGAGCATGTTGAAGCGGCTGGACTACCCTGGGAAGAGTCCGTCACTCTGTAAGAATATGTCGTCGTCGAGGTGGGTGAAGTAACAAGCGTAGATCCGGTCGCTCCAGAGATCAGATTTCCGCTCGGACAACTAGTCGCCGAATACCACTGGTAAGCGTAAGGGGTGGTACCAGCTGACGGGCTTGCGGTTAGAGTAATTGATTGACCAATATCGATAGTGGGAGAGGATGGTGTTATTGCTCCTGCTGCGAGTGCTGGGTTGACTGTGACGGTGTTGCTTGGTGAGCATTGCGACGCTGATGCGGAGTCGGTCACTTTGACAGAGTATGTGGCGGTTACGGCGGGAGAGGCGTTGTATGCTGACGAAACGGCGGATGGGATTGCCGTAGTGCATGCTCCGTCTGAATACCACTGGTAAGAATAAGGTGCGGTCCCACTAGACGGGTTAGCCGTAAGCGTGATCGACTGCCCCGAGTTAATCGTCGGCGCGCTTGGCGATATCGCCCCTGCAGACAAAGCTCCATTGACTGTAACTGAACAAGACGAAGCTATGGGACTGCCCTGGGATGAGTCGGTGGCCTTGTAGGAGTACGTGGTTGTTGATGTTGGGGAAGCGGAATATGCGGCTGAGGTTATTCCAGGGATCAGGCTTCCGGTTTGACAGTTGGCCGCTGAGTACCACTGGTACGAGTATGGCGCAGTGCCGCCTGACGGGTGAGCACTGAGAATAATCGATTGACCATTATTAATTGCAGGAGCAGAAGGAGTGATGGCTCCAGCAACCAACGCAGGGCTGACAGCTATGACATCGGCGGGTGAACATTGCGAGACCGGTGAGTAGGCAGAATCCGTCACCAAGTATGCGTAGGTGGTCGTCACGGAGGGCGCGGTCGCGTATGTTGGTGAAGTCGCTCCCGTTATCGCCAGGCTACAGGTTCCATCTGAGTACCATTGATACGAAATAGAGGGGGTCCCGCCTGAAGCATGAGACGTTAGGGTAATTGATTGACCAGCGTCGATAGTAGGTGCCGAGGGTGTGACTGGTCCCGTGATCAGCGCTGGATCGACGGTGACCGTGTCTACGGGCGAACATGCTGAAGCTGGTGATTGGGCCGAGTCGGTAACCTTGTACGAATAGTTGGTGGTTGCGGAGGATGAAAACGTGAAGGTAGGTGAGGCAGCCCCAGATATTGCCGTCCCGCATATCCCATCAGAGTACCACTGATACGAAAACGAAGGCGTGCCCCCCGATACGTGTGACGTCAACGTAATGGCTTGGCCGCTATCGATAGTCGGGTTGGGTGGCGTAATCGCACCCGCGACAATGGCAGAATTGACCGTGACGGTATCTCCGGACGCGCACTGCGAAACTGTGGAGAAGGCCGAGTCGGTCACCTTGTAAGAATACGTCGTGGTGACACTGGGTGAGGCTGAGTAAGTTGAAGAAGTCGCTGATGAGATTGGATTGCTGCAAGTGCCATCGGAGTACCATCGGTAGTTGTACGGTGTGGTTCCGCCCGATGGGTTAGCGGTCAATGTAATGGTCTGACCACCGTTTATCGCTGGACCGGCCGGAGTAATAGCCCCAGCAACGAGCACAGAACTGACTGCGACTGTGTCCCCAGTCGAGCACTGGGAAGTCGGTGAAAAAGCGGAATCAGTTACCTTGTATGAGTATGTGGAAGAGGAAGTCGGAGACGGAGAATATGTCGGTGAGGTTGCGCCGGATATAGCAGTTGTACAACTTCCATCGGAGTACCATTGGTATGAGACTGAAAGTGTGCCACCTGATGTGTGAGATGTAAGAGTAATCGACTGCCCACTATCGATCGTCGGATTAGAGGGAGTAATCGCTCCAACAACTAGAGCAGGGTTGACCGTGACAAGATCCCCTGGTGAACATTGCGAGGCGCTAGGTGAGCCCTGCGACGAATCAGTAACTTTGTAGAAGTAGTTCGTCGTCGATGGAGGCGACGCAGTGTATGCGGATGATATCGCTCCCGAGATTAAACTTCCACTCGTACAGCTGGCAGCCGCATACCACTGGTAAGAGTAAGGCGAAGTCCCGCCAGATGGGTTCGATATCAAAGCGACGCTCTGGCCGCTGTCGATAGTGGGACCCAAGGGTGAAATCGGTCCAGCGACGAGTGTGGGGTCAACCGTGACGAGGTCTGCCGCTGAAGATTGAGTAGCAGGTGCGAACGCGGAGTCAGTTACAATGTAGCAGAAGTATGTGTTTGCGGCGGGCGATACGACTTGCGTAGCTGTCGTGCCAAGCAAAGTCGTGTCTGAAGAACAACTCACACTCGCACCAGAGTACCACTGGTAATGATAAGGCGCGGTTCCCCCTGACGAATTCGCGCCCAAGGTGATCGACTGGCCGGTATCGATTGTAGGAGCTGAGGGACTAACAGCACCTTGCAAGAGAGCCGGGTTGACTGTGACAGTGTCGCTAGCAGAACACTGCGAGGATGATGCTGAGTCCGCCACCTTGACAGAGTAAATTGAGGTTACACTAGGCGAAGCGGTGAAGGTTGACGTGGTGGCGGTTGCGATGACAGTTATACATGCTCCATCCGAGTACCATTGGTACGAATATGGTGCAGTTCCACCCGACGGGTTAGAGGTAAGAGTGATTGATTGGCCAGCATCTATTGTAGGAGTGCTGGGCGATATTGCGCCCGAAGAGAGCACGCCGTTCACAGTAACTGCGGCTGCATTCGAACTAACGAGCTCAAAGGGGGAGCCGCTGTCATTAACCTGTAGCTCGAACGACCAAGCTCCGGTTGTGGATAAGACACCGGTCGAGGTAGATGGTTTGTCACCTGCGCTGCAGGCGAACGAGGTTCCCAGATTGGCATAGGTGCTAGCGCCTGGAGCCTTTTGGAGCCAGTGGCATACGTACGTCGGAGTACCCGAACCGAATGAGGTCGGGGTTGACAGAGTCACGCTCTGGCCCGCGTTGACTGTCAGAGGATTGGCTGATATCACAGGAGGAGTAAGCGTAGGATTGACGGTTACGGAGACTGCGGCAGACGAAACGAGCTCAGAAGGCGAGCCTGCATCAGTCACTCTAAACTCAAACGACCATGAGCCTGCAGTAGACAGGACTCCCGTCGAAGCGGTCGGTTTGTCGCCTACGATGCATGAGAACGAACTTCCTAGGCTAGTGTAGCTCGTGGCACCCGGAGACTTCTCAAGCCATTGGCAAACGTAGGGAGCCGTACCTCCGCTAAACGAAGTTGTAGTGGCAACTGTCGAGGACTGACCTAGGTCCAACGCGATCGGGCTAGCCGAGATCGTAGGCAATGATAGAGCAGCGTTCACGGCAACGCCGACAGGTCCTGATGTGAGTGAGGATGGCGAACTTGAGCTATCGGTGACTTGGAGCTCGAACGACCAAGACCCTACAGTTGTCAATATTCCTGAGGATATCGACACAGGGGAGGTACAAGGCGAAGAACTGTCTAAGCCAGAGTAGCTGCTAGCACCAGGGGCCTTCTGGAGCCACTGGCATACAAATGGAGAAGTCCCGCCGCTAAAGGTAGTGGAAAGCGTTACTGATTGGCCGCTGTCGATCGCCGAGGGTGTTGCGAATGGAACACTCACAGTAATCAGTTGATTGACTGCGACTTGAGCCGGAGAGCCGCCGTTGCTGCTACCGCTGTGCGTAGAGTCTCCGCTGTACGAGCCGACCATGCTCGCGGTGCCAGGGGCGGAAGGAGTGAATTTCACTCCGCAGCTGACAGTAGAACCCGTTCCGATCAAAGTGCAGGTCGTGACGTTGAAGTTGCCAGTCACCCCGGTCTCCGTGAAACTCACAGAACCGCTTGGTGTCGTCGCGCCGAGCGTGGAAGTATCAGTTACAGTTGCCGTGCAAGTGGAATCTTGATTCACAAGGATCGGACTCGAGCATGAGATACTTGTACTGGTCGAGTGTTTGCCCGGCGATAGTACTACGAAGCCGGCGCTGGTCCCATGCTTATTGTCGCCCGTGTAGGTAGCGGTGATGTTGTGGGCACCGAGAACAAGGGGCGTGTAAGTTACAGTGCAGCTTGCGGAGCTTGTAGTGCCTGAGAGGGTGCACGGGGAGGGCGGGCTGAACGTGCCTGAGCTGTTGGTAGATAGATTAACCGTGCCGGTAGGAGTGAGAGTTCCGGGCGCAACGTCTGACACTATAATAGTGCATGAAGTTGGTACGCCAACTGTGACAGACGAACCGCAAACAATTATTGTGGTAGTTGAAACCAAATTGACAGTCAACAACTCACAACTGCTTGTGACCTGGTTGTTGTTTGAGTCTCCACTGTAAGTTGCGTTGAAGCTGTACTGACCAGCTGCGCTAGGACTCTGTGGATTAGAAGGTGACACTGAGTTTCCGGCGCCGACATTCACCACGTGACTGGACACTGGTGTTCCACTGCAGACACCGTTGCCTGGTCCGAAGAAGCGATACGTGACAGTTCCGCTCACACCCGTTGATGGAAATCCGCCTGTGATTGTAGCCTGATCAGTAGCCGTCGCGCCGACGACTATGCTTGAGGACGGGTTGATTGTTGTGGTTATTGTTGGGGTCTGGTTGTTCACTGTCAGAGGTTCGCAATTGCCAGTGGCAGCAGTATTGTTCCCGTTTCCGTTGTAAACGGCTGAGAAGCCGTAGAAACCAGGTGATTGGGGAGTAATCGGATTGCTAGCAGGGACGGAGTTACCGACGTTCACGTTTACAGTCTGAGGGGTCCCGACTATTGTTCCCCCGGAGCATGGCGCGGTTGCAGAAGGTAGTATTGAGAAGCTGAAGAGGGCATAGGTGACGGTACCGGTCACGCCCGTTGATGGGAATCCGCCGGTAAGAGTAGCTTGATCGGTGATTGAAGCCCCGACGATGATCGTCGAGGACGGGTTGACGGTCGTCGAAATATTCAGAAAGGCCTTGTTTACCGTGAGCGGCTCACAACTGCTCGTCCCGCCGTTGTTGTTATTGTCGCCGGAGTAGATCGCGTTGAAGCTGAATGTGCCACTACTGTTGAAAGTTACGGTTCTAGAATTCGGTACGACTCCGTTACTGACTGTAACAATAGAAACCACTGTTGCTGATGCAGCACAATTACTATTTACGAAGACATTGTACGTGACGGTGCCACCCGCAGCGGACGTCTGGCCGTGAAGTATCGAAGTGTCAGTGACAGTTCCGCCAACAGTAATCGTCGGGGCCGAAAGGCTTGTAGTGATTGTTACGCCGACTGGGGTGACGGCGAGAGGCTCACAGCTACTCGTAACTCCGATATTGTTGGTGTCGCCGGAATAGCTGGCCTGGAAGCTGTAGCCGCCAGGGTTTGTTGAGTTGAAGGTCACGCTCCTCGAGCTAGGAATAGCGCCATTGCTGATCGTCACCGTGGACACTGTAAAACTCGACCCTGCACAAATGCTTGAGCCAACGAAGAGGTTGTAGTTGACTATCCCGCTGGCTTGGAAGAAGCTCGATAGTATTGCGGAGTCAATTACGGATTGGCCTACTTGGATAGAAGTAAGTGAGAGAGAGGTAGCGATCGTCGGGTTGTCCTTCTGGACAACAAGGGGCTCGCATGGCGACGAAGCAGGTTCGTTGTTATTGTCTCCAGAGTAGGTTGCATTGAAACTGTAGGAGCCTGTAGCGTTGAGAACAACTGCTCTAGAGTTTGGAATCAAATTATTTGTTACTGTTACGATGGATATTATGTTTCCCGGAGCAGTGCAAGCTCCGTTCGCAAACAGCAAGTAAGTTACAGTTCCGCTGGCGGTGCTCGTCGCTCCGGTCATGCTTGATGAATCTGTAACAGAAGCCCCGGCGACGATGGTTGTTGAAGAAAGATTGGTTGTAATGCTCGGGTTGTCCTTCGTTACAGTTAGATTAATGATCACCCAATGGGTTAGCGCCGCGTTCGTACCGGTCACATTCAATGTGTAGAGGCCTGCCGTCAGCCCAGCGTTGATGCCCAAGATCGAAGAACCGCACGCGCAACCCGTAGACTTTAGCGTGACACTGCTGGGAGAAAATGTCGCGGATGGCGACGAAGGTGCGATTAACACATTGAGGTTCACGTTTCCGACAAAGCGGTTCGAACCCACCAAGCTGACCGTGGTTTGCTGGCTTTGACCAACAACCAGCGACAATGATGACAAACTCGGTGTGATGGTGAAGTCTACAATGTGGAATAGTATGTTTGCAGTCGTGTGAGAGAGGGTACCATTTGTTCCTGTTACAGTTACTGTATAGTCGTTTGGCGTGGAAGAAAGACAGGAGAGAATCGATGTCGCTGGTGAGGGAGGGAGGTTAAGCTTGGTTGGCGATAACGAGCAAGCGATCTCTGACGGAGCAGAGACACTCAAGTGCACAATCTTGGCGTAGCCGTTGAGTCCAGTTATCGTGATCGTTGAGTTGCCAGTGGAACCGGCGTTGATCGATGTCGGCGTTACCGAGCTAGCCGCTATTGTGAAATCGACGACATTCACGGTTATGTGAATCGTGTGAACGAGTGTGCCACTTGTGCCAGTGATTGTAAGGGTGTAATTTGTTACTGTCGTGCTGAAGACGGTCAGGATGACAGAGGTTGATCCGTTAGGAGAAAGCAAAACGCTGCGCGAAGTGAGAGACGCAATGATCCCAGAGGGGATAGTCGAGTTTGTCAGACTGACAGTGCCAGCGAAACCGTTCAAGCTCGCCAGGTTTATCGTCGTCGAGCCTGAGGATCCAACATTGACCTGGATAGACGCTGCCGACGCGATGCTGAAATCTACGACCTTTACTGTGATTGTGATCTTGTGCGTTAGAGAACCACTCGTTGCCGTGATTGTTATTAGATAGTTTCCAGTCTTGGTGCCGTTGACGGTCACAACGACAGAGGCCGTTGATCCTGGCCCGCTTGCTTGTAACGTTACGGACGGCGCACTCAGGCTACTGCTCAGGTTGGTCGAATTACTCGTGGCTGTTAGTGCAACCGTTCCACTGAATCCATTTACACTGCCCAACGTAATGCTTGTAGCGTTTGAGAATCCAGCATTCAGAGTTAGAACCGACTTGGCGGCATTGGCGGCGAAGTCGACGCTGGTGACCGAGATGGTTGTCGAAGCCGAGAAAGAGATGGTTGGGGCCGTGCCAGTTACGGTAATGACCTCATTACCTGTGGTAGAAGTGGCGTTGACCGTGAGAGCGACGGTCTTCGTTCCCCCGGAGGGGACCACGACGCTGGTGGAGTTCAGCTGACTAGTAAAGCAGCCGCAGCCGCTAACCGCGTTTGCCAAATTCACTGTACCGCTGAAACCGCTAACACTGGTTAGTGTAATGATGGACGCGCTGGTGGAGCCTGCCTGGATTGAAAGGGATGCGGGGCTCGCTGAGATTGTGAATCCCTCGACCAGTGCCGTGACATTTACTGACCTCGCGGCGGCGCCAGTACCTCCGGTAACCGTCACGATGTAGGTCCCAGAATCTGCCTGCGTTGTTGTTATGTTCAATATAGAGAATGCAATCGAGCATTGGTTGCACGACGGAACAGTTGCTGTAGCAGGCGTCATAGTCAGGGTTGGACCCGCAGGGAATACCTTAGCCGTCATGCTAAGCGGAAAACTCTGCCACACGTTGGAGGCGTTTATGGTGATGTTCGATTTGGATGATCCGCCAGGGATAATCGTCAATTTAGCAGGGTTTGCGCTGAGGGTGAAAAATGACGATACCCCGTGCAATCTCCAGCCTGCGAGCGGGTGCAGCTCCCAACCTGAATAGCCATGACTCGCGTCATCCGCGTGTTCAGGGTCCCAGTAGATGAATCCCTGAACATCAAGTAATGTCTTGCCGACAGCACTCTGTGCTGCCATCTGGTAGGGGTCGCATACCGTATTCGGCCCGCAGTACCCTGCTGCCTTCCAATCGTGATCAAACTCTAGGTGAATAGTGTGCATGCAACCTGTGGCGTTGATGTTGGAGCAGCCATGACCGGACGCATCGTTATAACCGGGCGTGAAAATGTTGAAGGTGGTATCTGACGTGTTCATGCCGTTCGGGTAAGGTCCTCCACCGTTTACAGGGTCAAAGTGTACGGAATAGTCCTCGTTGAGGAGAAAACCTCTCTGGACGCCAACGATCTCTACGAACGCGGATACGACTTGTCCGTCCGCGTTAGTCATAGCACACGGAGGCGCAAGCCAGCGCTTTGCGTCTCCAGGGCTTTTGGCCAGAATCCCCGGATTGAAGATGCTACCACTCTCCGTCGCGCCCCCAAAAGAATTGTTTTGATTTCCCAGGATCTGCTCAATAGTCACGACCGACGCAGTGCAGCTCACCCTCGGATTCCAAGAACTGTCGGTCGTTGGAGAACTGAGTGGCCCTACGGTCTCAAGTCCGAAGTTCAGGTTGTACGGGGAGCCAGTCCCATCTATCCACATTATGCCGAACGCGTTCTTGCCGCCAACCGACGTTGAATAGTGATAGCTTCCGATAGTAGACCCCGAGGCTGAGGAATGCGTCGAAAAAGCCCCTTCGGTCTTGAGCCAAGTGGTGTCGGCACCTGAAAATTCATCAATAGTGTTGTTCGCCTGATTATACCAGAACACGTAGAATCGGGAATCGCCTTGGTCATAGGCGGCTGTGAAAGGCAGGGAATAACGTCCGAGGGTGCCCGCTGATTTTGCATCTCCCGGGCTTATGACATTCGATCCCCATCCGCCGAAGGTACCTCTAGAAGAGGAATACAATTTTCCAACGTTTGTATCGTAGTATATCGCCGAGACACCGGATCCGGTTGCGAAGATGAACGAGTTCACATCTGTCGAGGGAGGAGATGACGGCCCCCAAAGGTCCTCCTCCACGCCCCAAACCGTGTTGCTAAATAGTCTACCGAAGATGGGGTTGCCTTCGACCCAATACGCAGCATATACTTGACCTCCGGTTGCGAGAGTCGCAATGTCGACGTGCCAATTGCCTTTGTTGCCCGAAGTCGAGAGGAGAGAGTCTCCGGACCATGAGGGTGAAACATAGATCAAAACCTGTTTCATCACAGACAAGGTAGCGTTGTCTGTTGCGGTGAACGAGATAGGCCAGAACTGGTTCGATTGGTCAGGAGTTGGCGTCCAAGTGAAGAGTCCAGTTCCAGGGTTGAAACTCGCTCCGACGGGTAACGAACTTGAGGAGAGAGTGACTGTGTCTCCGTCATTGTCAGATGATGTGACCGTAAAGGATACAAACGTTCCAGTCTTGATACTCCTCGACACTGGCACCTGAAGTGCAGGAGGCGTGTTCGTCGAAGGAAGTAGCAGCCCCACTGGAACCGTCTGAGCTGAAATGGCTGTCTGCTGTGGGTTGCCACTATCAGCAGTATTGAGAGTCACACTGTAGTTTCCGGGGAAAGTGTATTGATGTGTGACGATTTGGCCGGTGGCGGTTGAACCGTCACCAAAGTTCCAGCTGAACGCGTAACTGGACGTACCTCCCCAGTTCCCACCTGTAGCTGTCGCATTGAACATTACATTCTGAAAAATTGTCGGGTCAGACGCGTTGACGGCCAAGCCAGTGCTGAGCGGCTGCGGAGGCAAAGTACTGTTAGAGTGAACGATGTGCGGAGTCTTTGTTCCCGAGTTATCCTGCTGATAACCTACCCAGACCTGCCCATTCGAGTCAACTCCTATAACATCGTTTGGAAATTTCATTGCAGAACCTGCGCTCAAAACTACCTGCTCAGGCTGCCAGTTGATCACTCCAGTATTGCCCAGCTGCCCCATTCCGAATAGCAAAGCCCGATTAGCAGTAGAGTCGAACGAGGTCTCATTGTATCGAGCATAGTAGGCAGACGTCCCGTCTGTAACAACGGACCAATCGTTATCCGTAACGTGAACTCCCACATTGACAGGGGTTGACCAGAGAGTGGCACCATTCACACTCCACACGTAGAACAAGCATCCAGCCTGATGCTCACATGTGGATGACGAATCCTCGTAGAAAACCCAATATCGTCCTTGCGCATAGAACCCGGGGTTCTGGTAGGATGATTGGTACACACTGTTATCGCCAGTTCTAGCTATCGTTGGTGGGTTGGAATTGCTTGTCACCGCATTTGCTGGTCTCGCCATTTCCGATGCGGCGAGAAGGCTTACAGACAGCGAGAGGAAAAGTAGAGTCACGGATAATCTCTGGCGACGCAAACTTTGGCCTTGTGGTCCAATCTGGTATACCGATAATTAACCATTGACCGCCATGGGATAGCCTAGGATATCCAAGACATCAACAGGCTATCATTTCGAAGAGTTTTCTTACCTAATTCCGGAAAATATCGAAAATTGGCTCCGTATCGTCCGGTGCGGCCCCGCGCGAGGATAAGGGCAAACTTTCAATGATGGGAAGAACCGGGCGACTTCGATGAAGACCGCAGGGCCAACCAGTGTAGGTCGGCGTCAGCCCTCCATAACCCTTGAGTATGTAATAGACGAGATCAAGCGAAGAGGCAGTCCCAAAGCGGTTGCCGGAATGGCACGCTTTGGAATACAGACAGGCACTGCTTTCGGGGTCTCGATTCCACAACTCCGTGATCTAGCGAAGAGAGCGGGAACCGACCATGAGCTTGCTCAAAAACTCTGGAAAACTGGAATCCATGAAGCACGAATACTCGCAAGTATGATCGACGATTCCACGAGAGTATCCGAGGCTCAAATGGAAAAATGGGCTGCAGACTTCGACTCGTGGGACGTGGTGGATGGTTGCTGCGGAAACCTGTTCGATAAGACGAAATTTGCAAACAGAAAAGCAAACGAATGGTCCGCCAGAAAAGAGGAGTTCGTTAAGAGAGCAGGCTTTGTCCTTATGGCTGAACTGGCTGTTCATAACAAAGAGGCTTCGAACAAAACCTTTCTGGATTTTCTTCCCCTGATAATACGAGAAGCATCTGACGAACGTAACTTCGTCAAGAAAGCTGTAAACTGGGCACTAAGACAGATCGGAAAACGCAATACAGTCTTGAATGCAGCAGCGATCAAAACCTGCATAGAGATAAGAGATTCTGATTCTAAGTCGGCGAAATGGATTGCTGCCGATGCTCTTCGTGAACTCGCAAGCGACCCTGTAAGAAAGAAACTTGCGAGGACGGAGGCGTATATGTCCAGTTGATAATATTACGTGGGCTCAGACGCTACAGTTGCCGAATCTTGTCGTAAAAATCCATTAGGTTGTGGGCCGCAGGTTCCTCTTTGTTTAGGGCAAAGATTTTCATTCCTTGTTCATATCTCTCGAACATCAATACTCGACACTTGACTAGTGGTTCTGCGATCCGCGCGACGGTTGAGGGGGACACGTCCAAGACTCGCGCGAGACCGGCCTGGTTGAAGACCTTGTCCCGGTTCTGCAGCAAGTGTTCTACAAGTCTGACCTGGGCTTTAGATTGAAATAGGTCTAAGAGTTTCATCGAGCAGGCCTCTCACGAATAA
>WNGH01001896.1_pt1 | contig 23842 bp, 21 predicted proteins | sample 5400631 | NCBI WGS metagenome assembly WNGH01 (sample SAMN13153373, study PRJNA577476) | soil metagenome | isolation source: 115 cm soil or saprolite under Garry oak tree replicate 1 | place: USA:California | collected 2016-06-15
AGGTGCTTCATGTGAAGCGCCGCGTCGGATACGAGGAGCTCACGACCGCCGCACAGAAGGAGCTCCCGTTCGTCGTCCAAGAAACGGTGAAGGAAAAGGAGGAGAAGTTCGTCGACTTCTTCAACCGCGCGCAGGCGATTACGACTCGCTTCCACATGCTCGAACTCTTGCCCGGCCTCGGCAAGAAGACGATGTGGGCGATCCTCGAGGAGCGCAAGAAGGGCCCGTTCAAGTCGTTCGCAGATCTCGAGCAACGCGTCTCGAGCGTCCATCATCCGGAGAAACTGATTGCGAAGCGAATCGAGATGGAAATCTCCGACCCGACACAGAAGTATCGTCTCTTCGTGGCTCGGTAGTCCTTATGAGCCCGACCAGCTGTGTCGGTGGATCCAACGGGCGCAGGCTTGTTGCGGCGAGCCAAATGCATCCAATCGGAAGGACAGCCGTAGGCCGCCTGTCAATCACTGCCGTAGGTTGAGATTGGGTCGGCGCCGCCTCACTCGCCACTCTGCATCGACTTCTGGACTCAGTTTGCTCATGTGGACTGGTAACGCGCAGAGAATGGCAAAGTCGGCGCGAGACCGATGTCCGGTTGGCTGACTGACAGATTCACGGACCGAGTATTGGGGCTTCCCGATTCGGCCTCAGTGAGAACTTGGTTTTTCGATCTCTGTCAACTATGTCTCTGGCAGCCGCCGAGACGCTTTGCTTGATGGAGCCAGGCTGAGACCTCGTTGGCTTACAGTAGCGGCGCCGCAGTCATCGAGGGGGCTGGTGTGCCGGTATACGAGACCCGAAGTGCATCGCCGGAGGATAGGTTGAACGCCCCGGCGGCTTCGCCCGTTGCGACGGCCATGCCGCCGCGGGGAATGAAATCGATGGTCACGACCATGACGTACCGGTGCGTGTTTGTGAATGTGAAAGGGGAGGCTTGGACGGTAATCCCGAAGTTCTGGTTGGGATAGGTCACCGCAGCCTGCGGCCTTCGAACAATCAGTGGGCGGGTGGCTGGTGAGCCTCCCGAGTTCATGACATAGCTCGTTGTCGGAAGAGCTGCGCCGTTGACGAAGTCGCAATGGTCAAATGACACATACCCTTCCGAAGCGTTGCTCACGATCATGCCAGCGGGCGTTTGGCTTGCCATGCTGTCAAACATGCAATCTTCAAACGTCAGAGACTCGACTGCGCCTGGGCCGAGTACGTTAACCGTGTCGTCGATGAACCAATCCTTCGAGGCTCGACCTTTAAGGTAACACCTCCGAAATAGGACATCTCGCGTGACGTCGGCGTTCGTTCCCCCGAGGTTTCCTTGGACCTCGAGCGTGGTATCGTATTGCGCGCTACCTGTCTCGCCAACGAGATCTTCGAGAACAACGTCCCGTGTGATCATGTTGCCGGCGCCAGAGTGTTGCGAGGTGATGAACCATCCATTGATGAGGACGTCCGGAATCACTCGACACCGTCCGTTCCGGAGTAAGACGTGTTCCGACGACCATACGCGGATCCAGCCGCAGTTGTTTAGGTCGAAGTTCTCAACCTTCACGAGACCGGCCCATGAGCCTGACATGATACTGAGTTGCCGCCCGATTCCGATTCCGTAGTCTTTGCAGTTCTGTACCCTGAAATTACGCAATGAGAAGTGGAAAACTTCCCTTGATCGTCCCGTAACAAAGAGGCCGGCCGTCGAGGCGAAGTTCTGGCCATCAATCAGGCAACCGTTCCCTTCGAACACGAACCCGTCATAGTCGCTCGTTCCGTCCTGCCCCAGGCTGAACATACCGACCACGCCGAAACCCGGACCCGCGGTCGTGAGGGCTTCTTGGAGGCCGCCTGTCGTCGTCCCGGAGGTGAAGGGACCGAAATCGTCAGAGTGTGGACTAACGACGTAGTCGAAGGTGGCGATCGACTGATAGCTCGGAGCGGCCATCCGCGTTCACTCATTGACGAAATGCTTTAGTGATACTGATAATTTTCGGCCACCGACTAAGGGCCGTAGAACTAGCGTTCCTTGGGTGGCTCAGCCGAATCGGGAGGTTCCGGCAGTGGGAAGCGAGCAGTCGGAGGCTGAGATTCGAGTGACATGCTAATTGGGCATTTCCACATCCAACAGAATCCAATCGACTACGGGTCCGTTCCGGAGCAATCCCAGCCCGCCAAAGTTGGACCACTATGATCTACCAGATTGGAAGTTCGGGGACGCCTTGCCAAAGGGTAGAAAGCGCTAAGAAGATGGAACGAGAATTACTCTATTCGAAATCAGCTGATGCCACCGGACCTGACGACAGTCCGATGTTGTGTTGGTGGTAATATGGCGGCAGAAGTCCTGACAAACTCGGCGGATAGCAGGCATGGGCTTCATGCTTCGCATAGCCTTTCGAATCCGAATGAAATTTCGAATACAGTCCGGCGCGTGCTGAGCACCGTGAAGTGGGGGAAAGTTTTTCGGGACAGGGCATCGATTGCTGCTTACTATGGATTGACCCTGGGGTTCAAGTTGTTCCGACCGGATCGCCCAATTGACGCGGGAATGCATCCCAAGTTCTGGCTCAGGGATATCGAGATTAGCACTCCTATTGGTCGGTTCGCATGCAGGGGTCGTACATCCGACATGGACATTGTGAACCCAAACCACGAAGCGGTGTTAGTAGATGCTATCCGCGATCGATTGACTAGAATTCAAAACCAAAAGGCTGTAATCGTGGATATCGGCGCCCACATCGGGAAGTACACTATCCTTTCGGGTCGTTTGCTGCAAGACAAGGGCACGGTAATTGCGATTGAACCTGATCCTGCAAACTTCGCGCTCTTGAAGGAAAATATCAGCCTGAACAACCTCACCAACGTCAATGCCTTCAATCTCGGGTGTTGGAGTAGCGACGGACGAAAGGTTCTCCACCGGCAGCTCTGGGATTTGGGCGGTCACTCGTTCGTCGACGGAACCCGAGGCGATAGCATCTCTGTTTCTGTGAGAAGGTTGGATGGAATCCTCCGGGACAGTGGAGTCGATCATGTCGACGTGATCAAGCTCGACGTTCAACGGGCTGAGGCCGAAGTGCTTCGCGGAGCGTCGACAACCCTCTCTTCCAACCGAAATGTTGCCGTATTCTTCGAAGAAACCTCTGGGAGCGATTCGGCTGAGAGCGTGAGATTGTTGCGCGAATCCGGGTTTGACCTAGAGAGGCTCGATGATTTTAATTACCTCGCCGAACGACCACTCCCGTAACTCGCATGGCCGGCTTGCGTTCAGGAACGCTAACGTGGAGTCGGACACTTGAGCCCCAGATTCGCGGTTGATTCATTCAATGCGGCAATGTCGTCGGTTGCGAACGACACTCCATCCGTGTACTCTAGTACCACGGCGCCGCAGTCATCGAGGGGGCTGGTGTGCCGGTATACGAGACCCGAAGTGCATCGCCGGAGGATAGGTTGAACGCCCCGGCGGCTTCGCCCGTTGCGACGGCCATGCCGCCGCGGGGAATGAAATCGATGGTCACGACTCACAGTGATCGTAGAGGACGTACCCCTCCGAAATGTTGCCGACATAACGGGATCCTACGGGCCCATCGAAAGTACAGTCTTCGAGGGTGAGAGATTCCACAATCCCCGGTCCGGCGGAGGTAAATGCGTCATCTATCAAGATGCCGCCGGATCCGACTCCTGCAGCGGCATTGGTCCGAAGGGAGGAACGTCGTATGAAGACCTCTCGCGTAAGATCTGTGTTCGCCGTGGCGGCGGACCCTTCAATCTGCAAGGCGGCATAACCCGCCGATCCACCGATACCCGGATCGGTGACGTTAGAGTTCCCAATGAGATCCTCGAGCACCACGTCGCGACATACGAGGTTCCCGGTGAGACTGTGCTGGGCCGTGACGAACCAGCCGTTCACACTGGTAGACGGGAGTCGTCGACAGCGGCCATTACGGACAACAACACGCTCGGCCCCCCATACACGCACCCACCCACAGTTGTAGAGGTCGAAGTTTTCAACCAGTACGTTACCGACAATCGAGCCAGCGAGCACACTAAGCACGCGTCCAATGCCTACTCCGTAGTCTACACAGTTCTGGACGCGGAAATTTCGTAGCAGGAATCGTCGCGCAGGCGTCGTCATCGAGCTCCGACCTCCCGTAACAAAGAGGCCGGCCGTCGAGGCGAAGTTCTGGCCATCAATCAGGCAACCGTTCCCTTCGAACACGAACCCGTCATAGTCGCTCGTTCCGTCCTGCCCCAGGCTGAACATACCGACCACGCCGAAACCCGGAAAATCGTCAGAGTGTGGACTAACGACGTAGTCGAAGGTGGCGATCGACTGATAGCTCGGAGCGGCCATCCTTAACCTTCAAACCGTTGGCTCAGTATGGAGTATGAGGCGCATTAAAGTTTGTCCGCAACTGCCGAGTGTACTGTCGGTCTATCGAATGTCAGGAAGAGTCCAGATTGCTGATTAAGGCCAAGGCCAGCCAAACCGTGCAGTGTTAGCTGCTTGATTAGGCCGCCGATTTCGTGAGGGTCGCTTCGATCTCCCGGCAATCGTGCGAGGAGAGGCCCAGTTTCTTCCGCAGGGCTTCGAGGAGCTCGCGCACGTCTTCCGTCACCGGGCCGTCCTCCAATGCCTGCGCGGCGACCGCTCGATATATCCCGGCTCGGTTCTCGATCACCTCTTCCAGGACCTCGCTCTCGATGCGGTCCTGTTCCTCCCGCGAAATCCCAAGGTTCTCCCGCAATTGTTCCACCAGGAGACGTTCCGTCGCCGAGACCCGGCCGTCCTTCCACGCCGTCATGACGGCGCGCGTGTAGTCCTCGAGGCGCTTCACCCGTTCGTCCATCGCCCGTTTGCGGCGGTCATCGATCCCTTCGAGATACTCGAGGTCCAGCTCGTCGACGTTCATCGCCTCCCGCACGATGTCGGAAAGGGTGAGGTGCACCGACGTTGCGCGGTCGATCTCCTCGAGGCTCATCTCCTTCGATGCGCCGGCAACTCTCACCGGCACCTGGACCTTCGAGAGGCGTTCCTTGATCCCCATCGCGCGTTCCCAGCCGCGCGGCGCGAGGTAGTATGCAAGCATCCGTTGCTTCTCCCCCTCGATGTGCGCCTTCGTCTCCGTGAGGAAGCCGTCGCGCACCATCTCGTCGAGATATCTTGAAAGATGTTTCCGCTGGATTCCCGCCGCGAAGGCGATCGCCTTCTGCGTGAGCGCCTGCGGCAGGACATACCGCTCTTCCATGTTCCGGAAATCGGAGAAGTACAGGAGAATCCGGTCCTCTGTCGTCAGCGCGAGAGGTGAGCCCTCCTTCACGGCCCGGGCACCCCCGGCGGCACGGATAATCCTTCGCGTGACCGATTCATCCACCTCGGTGCCACCTTCTTAAGGCGTTCATCCGTGCCCGAAGCGGCGATGCTTTCTCTCCCGGTCCAGCCAGCACCCGCACAGTTCGCGGCGATCTTCGACGCGGACACCCGTGCGGCGATCGCGAGCGGGTTGTGCATCCAATGCCGCGGCGCGAAGCTCCTCTGTGGCAAGGCGCGCTGCCCGATTCTCGTCCGCTGGGACTCGATGATGAAGACCGCCCCGATGATCGACCGGATCGACATGGACGGGTCGTCCCCTCCCGGCGTCTTCGTCGGCCGCTTCGGGTACCCGAAGGTGTACGTCGGCCCCCTCGTCCCGCCCGTCCACGGCGACACTCAAATCCTCGATGCCCCCGAGGATTGGATCGGCCATCCGATGGAGGACATCGTCCACTTCCGATCGCAGCTCGTTCGCGGGATGCACCGCGTCCACGTGCAGAACGTGGAAGGCGCCGGTCGCATCGTCGATCAGACCCGTGAGCTCGCCCTCGGGACCTCTCCCGCGGACGTCGAAGTCGGATTCGCCCGGAAGCCCCACAGCCGCGTCGTCCTCGACGACAACGTTCAGCCGTTCGGGCCGTCCGCGCCGTTGAGCCGTTTCGATCTCGGCACCCTGAAGGTCGACCGCGACCTGGATCGGGCGTTTTCGGACACCGATCTGCGGGCCAAGGAGGCCGTCATCGATCTGTACGAGCGGCGCACGCCGGTCTCCAAGATTCAGCGGGCCTTCAGCGTAGGCGCTTTCGGGATCGAGAAGAACCGCAAGTTCGTGCCGACCCGATGGTCGATCACCGCCGTTGACGACACCATCGGGAAGGAACTCCGGGAACGGGTCAAGACGTTCCCGCTCATCAACGAGATCCGGGTGCACGAGGCGATCGGCTTCGACGACCGCTTCCTCGTCGTGATGATCCCGCGTCCTTGGCGATACGAGTTGATCGAAGCGTGGTATCCGAACACGCTGTGGAATCCGCTGGGCCTCGACATCGTGATGTTCGGGGATCACGAGGGCTTCGAGGGCCGGACGACGTACGCGAGCATCGGCGGGTGTTACTATGCGGCGCGCCTCGCGGTGGGCGAGGCCTTGGTCCGGGAGCGGCGACAAGCCGCGACCGTCATCCTTCGGGAAACCCATCCGGGGTACATCATGCCAGTCGGCGTGTGGAACGTCCGCGAGCACGTCCGGGAGGCGCTTCGCCGGCTCCCGCAGCCGTTTTCGTCGATGGCCGACACTCTGGAGTATCTCCACACCCGTCTCGACATTCCGATGTCGCGCTACGTCCGCACGAGCGAGGTGCTCCAGTACGTCCTTCATCAGCGGACATTCGATGATTTCGATCTCTTCGCGCATCCGCGGTCTTGACGTAGGCTTGATGCACCTCGTTGAGTTCCTTGATGGGTGTCGTCTCGAAATGAGTTCCCGCGGCGGCCTGTGCCCGCGGTCGGCGCAGTCGTGTTCCGAGATGGTGCCGTCCTCCTGGTAAAGCGAGGCGCGGATCCGAACCGAGGCCGTTGGAGCCTACCTGGCGGGGCCTTGGAGACCGGCGAGACGGTCGAAGCGGCGGCGGTCCGGGAGACCCGTGAGGAGACCGGGGTCGACGTGCGCCCCGTCCGCGTCGTCGACGTTCGCGACTTCATCGAACGCGAAGCCGGCCAGGTGCGTTGGCACTACGTGCTGATCAATGTCCTCTGCGAAGACCTCCGAGGGGACCCGTTCCCGGCCACGGACGCGGAAAACGCGAGGCTCATTCCGCTCCATGAGTTGGGCGAGTATGATGTGGTCCCGACTGCGCTGGAGGTCCTCCAGATGACCTCGGCCCGACGGATGGTTTCCGACGAAGCCACTCGTGGCTAGCCGACTCGAGGAGTGCGCGGCCGAACAGCATCGATATCTTTATCGCGGCTCGGAATGCTTTCGAACTGTGGCGATGCCAAGCCCCGCTCCGGCCGGACTGCCGATCCCGTATTGGCCGAGCGTGGTCGTCAAGCCGGACACGGTCCGGGGCATCCAAACGTACTACGTCACCCTGATCCTCGACATGATCTTCGGAGTGTTCGCTCTGATCGTCGGCCTCTCGTCGATCCTTATCACGGTCACGGATCCGGCGAGCGCAATCGCCGCTGCGGCAATCACTGGCTCGGCGGCCTGCGGTCTCGTGATCGTGTTCGTGATCAACTTCATCGTGAGCCTGATGGCCGTCATCCGGATGCACCATGGCGCGGACGAGTATGGGCCCGAACACGCGGCGAACGCGCGGCGCGGGGTCCTCTTCAAGTGGATCGGGACAACGCTCTCGACCCTTGCCGCGATCCTAGTCGTCTATCTCGTGCTCGCGGGAAGTTCGCTCTTGTTCGGCGGTCCCGCTCCGGCAATTCTGTATGTGCCGCTCCTCGTGACGGTCTTCTGGACGGCGGGCGTGAGTTCGAAAGGTCAGATGTATCGGTTCATGATTCGCTCCCTTCAACCGCCGGAAACGCGACGGTGGTCGGATCTCGCAAGCTTCCTCATTCCCGCGCTCGGTGCGATCGGGATCGTGGTCGTCGGCTCCGTCACGATTCGCATCGTCGCCCTGCTGTCGAATCCAGGTCTTGCGACGGACCCGGGGGAGACGTCGCGGCTGTTTACACTCCTGGTCGGGGGAGTCTTCCTCCCGCCTGGGTTCGCCCTCCTCGGGTACATCGTGTTCTTCTGGATCGTCGCGAAAACGAAAGCCCGCGTGACGGCGGGCCTCTCCCATCTCTACGCCTCGGTTCCGCCGCCCGCGAGCTGGGCGTATCCGATGCCGATGCCCCCTCCCGGTGCGGCAACCGCCGCCGCGAGCGCGCCCGCCGCGACACCGCCTGGACCTCCGTCCGAGACGAGACCGCCTTCCGCACCTACCACCACGACATGTTCGCGGTGCGGCTTTCCGAGTCCCACCACCGCGGCCTTCTGCGCGAATTGTGGCGTACCGCTGTCTTCATGAGGCCGCGTCACGGTGCGTCGTAAGGGTTTCCCGTGGACGCGGTCTCACAGCTCCGGTTGTACACGATCCAAGAAGGCAGGATGGCCGAGTGGCTCGACGGATGGACTCGTGGCGTCCTTCCCCTGCGTCGGAAATTCGGCTTCCGGATCGACGGGGCATGGATCGTTCCAGACGCCAATCGGTTCATCTGGATTCTCTCCTACGACGGACCGGACGGATTCGAAGCGAGGGACGCCGCGTATTACGATTCCCCGGATCGGAAGTCGATGACACCGGATCCGGCGTCGTTGATCGAAAAATCGGAGAACTGGTTCGTGACCGCGGCAATGAAGAATCCGGCGTAGAGTCATCGGGCTACGGGTAGCCGACCACTTTCGTCAGGAAGTCGACGAGATCGGTGGTCTGGACGACCGACCCGCAATATTGGCAGTTCCGGAGCGTCGCAAGGGTCGTGTCGCCGGTGATGCGGATGTGGCCTCGGCACGCGGGACATGTGTAGTCCGTCGCGATGCCAGCTCTTCGCACCTGCTCGACGAGATCGTTCACGTTGACGTGGACTTGCGTCACGATTTGGCGCCGACCATTCCTCCGGACTTCGCCCGCTTCCTTCCACATGCCGAGCGACTGGTAGATGCCGGCCGCCGCTTCGTGGTCTTCCGCTTCGATCAGATGTCGCGCTTGTTCGAGCCGTTGGCCGCGCCGGTGGTCTTCCGCCATCGCGACCGCTCGTCCCGCGGTCCCGGGATGGAGTCGGACTCCCCCGAGGACGTAGTTCTGGCCGATCACCGCGGGCGCGTGCCCGCGGGAGATGAACGTCCAGGCCCACCGATCGAAGCATTCCCAGCAGCACACCGTGTGATACGACGGGACCGCCGGGTATCGTACGGCCGGATTAACGGGCAGCGGCGCGGCGCCGAAATGGGATTGGGCATAGCCCGCGACCATCTGACAGTTTTCGCACAGGATCGCCCCGCAGACCATGCATCGGGAACGGCTTAGACGCCACCCGCGATATCCGCAGCGTTCACACTTTCCCAAGTGGGTTCAGGCCTCTCCGCGATTCTAGCGCGCTTTCCGGGGCTAGAAGCTTTTCGGTGGAATCCCCAGCCCGAAGACCGCAGGCGAGTCGCCGTCTGGATTGGCGGTTCAATCGAGCGAATTGACGTCTAAAATTCTGACGATTCGTCGAGTTCGTCGGGTGGGATGTACCTTCGGGGGCGGCTCGTGGGACGCGATCTCGCAGATCCTTGGGTGACCCGGGGCGTGCCGTCGCTCGCGTTCCGCGGCGAAGGCTTGCGGCGTCGGCTGCGGTTCGAGCGGCGAGACACGACGAACGCGATGAGGAGCAACCCCAGGGCCACAGCGGGGCCAACGACGGCGGGGAGCCACTCGGCCGGCAGCGAGGGGAGGGACGGCCCGGGTGCGGGCGGTTCCGACGGACCGGGCGTTCCGGTGCCGAAATCGGGAGCCCATGGAACGCTCGGTGCTCCACCGCCTGCTCCTTGCGCTCCGTTCGACACGGACACGGCCTGCCAGGCAGCCTGGTCCCAGTTGTCGACCACGTTGAGTGCGCCGAACAATCGGTCCATATCCCGCGCCCACGGGACGGTCTTGGTCGCGGCATTGATTGGGAAGCCCCACGTCGCGCTGAATTCGTCGTCGATTCGTCCGGCCGGGCTGAACTCCGTTGCGATGGCGTAGACCGACCACGCGGTGTCGTCAACCGTGTACGCGCCGTAGGCCTGAAGGGTACGTGCGAGGATTTTCGCCGGCTCCGTCTCGAGGCCCAGGCTATCGATGTTCACCGACGCGGGGATCGCGAGCAGCGACCCCATGCGGAGCGCTTGAGTCGTTCCTCCGTAACACGAGGACGCACAGCCATCCGCTTGGCTCGCGGGCCACCGGTATCCGTGCGTCGTCCCGTCATAGTAGTAGTTGTTGAGGCCGTACAAGTTGATCTTCAACACGTGCCGGATGACGCTCCCGGGCACGAGTTCTCCGAGGCGGATCGTCCCGCCGATGCTCGACAGGGCGGAGCCGCCATGGCCTCCGTCGATACCGGTCCCGTAGAGGTCGTTCGCGATCGACCACCACATCGTTGCATCGCCGCCCGCGGTGCACCGCGCGAACGGCTGCCCCTGCGTGAGCGTGTGGCCGTCCGGCATCAGGATCGCCGTCGCGTAGTTCGGCGTCGTCCCGTCCGGGTTCGTGGGTCCGGCGCCCGGGACCACGAAGGTGTCCGGGATTGGCGCGTTGAACAGGACGTTCCCTTGCGGGGAGCATCGGCTGGCTCCGGTCCAGCCGTCCGAGTTGTAATAAACCGCAGTCATCGTGGCGTTCGGCGTGAGGATGATGACGTCCGGATCTATCGTCATCCCGCGCTGGGTGGCCACTTGGATGTTCGCGGGGACGTACACGGCCGAGGCTCCGATCGGGAGGTTCCAGATACTGTCCCGCGAAAAGGGCCAGAGAAGCGGGTCGCGGCCCCCGGGCGGCCCCCCTCCGGGCGGCGGTGGGTTCGAGGTGACCGTCACCGAGATCGAGGTCGTGTGGAGGAGCGAGCCGCTCGTGCCCGTCACCGTGACCGTGTATGATCCGGCCGTCGCGCCGGTGATCGTGCACGTGGAGGATTGGCTGCCACTGACGGACAACGGCGAACAGGAACCGCTCACTCCCGTTGGAGCCGATGCCACGGAGAGTGCCACGCTCCCGGTGAAGCCGCCCGTGGACTGGAGCGTGACCGTCGAGGTCGCTGATTGACTCGGGATGAAGGAGACGCTTCCGGGGTTCGCCGCGATCGAGAAGTCCGGGACGGGCGGACCGCCGGCGCCGAAGAACTCCAACGGAGATGGGGCGTTGACGTCGCCCTGGCCGAGGCTCCCGCCACCCCAGACGTCTTCGATCAGTTTCAACAGCGAGTAGTGGGTGTAGGCCACCGAGGACTTGTACGCCTGTTTCGCCGACGGGCCGCTGAAACCGGAATAGACCAGCGGCGGGCTCGCGTATCCTTCGTCGTACGTAGTAAAGAGCGCCGCGTGCTTCCCGGCCATCGCGCTCAGGAGCCCCGGCACCCAGCTCTGCAGCCACGAATCCCCGGACGCCACCGAATTGTCGTGCATGTTGTGGCCGTCGTTTGGTGTGAACCAAATGAAGTTCGTGCCGGCGTTCAGCGCCGCGACGACATCCGTCGGGCCGCCGGAGTGGAGGTTCGAGCATCGCGCGGCATTACCCGTGATTGTTGCATAGGATAGGAACGGGAAGTGGTCCTCGCCTCGATCTGGGTTGATGGAACAGCCGGAGCCACTGCCTTCCGCGATCGCATTCCAGGTGTGGCCCGAGTTCTCGATGATGTCGACGAGTGTCGGATAGTTCAGGTTCGGATGGTTCCCGTCCCCGGAGACACCGAAGGTGCTCCCGCCGATCAACGCGATGTAGTTCGGCTGGGACGGATTCGTGATGCTCGACCAGTGCTGTGAGAACGAGTATTGGTCGGCCAGTTGGGTCATGTACGGGGCGGGGCCGTAGATGTCCGACAGATCGTGGTTCTCCATGAGGACGATGACGAACTGATCGAAGTTGTTTGTCGGAGCGGCCGAGACGATGACGCTACCGGCTTGAGTGACCGGCCGACTTGCGGGCGCGTTCGAGCCGACGACGGTGAGGCTTAGCAGAAGCACGAGGGCGGAGGCCGTAAGGGCCGTAAACACGTGCTTCGAGCGATCCATTGCGTGTTTTCCCGGAGGCCCACAACATCAGGAGTCTCGGTCATGTTAGTATTCTCCCGACCGGCATGTTCCGATAATCGGTATGGATAACACGATTCTCAGATTCGACGACAACCGTTGGGACTGCGGCGCAGCGCCCCGCCGCGCGAAGTTGCAGCTCGCTTTCACCGGACAGTCGGTTCAACGTCCACGCCGACGCAGGTTTCGGATGAGGAAGAGGACCCCGAGGGAGACGAGTGCAATCCCGGAGAAGACCTGGATGAACGTACCTGCACCAACGGGTTCAAGATGCGCCGCCGGAGGTTGAGGGGATGCCCGGACCTCAATCGCCCACCCAAAATCGACCTCGGAATATCCATCTGAGACAACGACCCGGACGATATGGCTCCCGACGTTCGATCCGACGAATTCGTACGACGACGATGAGGCGTTTACGGGAAGCCCGTCGACGGTCCATGCATAGGTCAACGGGTCGCCGTCGGCATCCGAGGCCACGACGACGAGCGTCTGCATCCCATCGAGCGGAAGAACGAAGCCGGCGTGAGGGCTCGCGGCGAAGATCGTCGGGGCCCGATTGCCGATGTCGATCGAGACCGCTGTCGTGTCGAGCCCGCCGAGATTGTCCGTCACGGTCAGGCGCACGGTGAACGTCCCGTTGTCCGCATATGCGTGCGTAACCGAGATCCTCGCCGCCGTCTGGCCGTCGCCGAAGTCCCATGCGTACGACACGATGGTGCCGTCCGAATCCGTCGAGGCGAATGCGGCGAACTGGATCGGCACACCCGGCGGCGCTGCGGTTCGACTCACCGAAAGCGCGGCGATCGGAGGGAAGTCCACCGTGATGTCCGAAGACACCGCGTTCGAGGCCTGGCGATTGTCGACGACGGTCAGGACGACCGAGAACCGTCCTGAGGCAACAAATGCGTGGCCGACGAGGACCCCCGTCCCACTGAACCCGTCACCGAAGTCCCAGGCGTAGGAGACAATCGTCCCATCCGGGTCTGTCGAAGAGCCGGCGTCGAACGTCACCGGAGTCCAAGGGACGGTCCGGGACTGGCTCGCGGTGAATCGCGCATGGGGCGGCAGATTCGGCGATGGTCCGGTGTCGCAGCTGACCTGGGCATTCGCCCAATCCGCGTGATCGTCACTCGTGGAGTCCACGGCCACGACCTGGAGCCGCACGCTCCGAACGCCGGTGATGCTCACATTGACGGTCGCGGTGGGCGTCGCTCCAGTCATCACGCCGCTGTCGTAGAGCTTCACGCCGTCGCCCCAGACCTGGAAGATCACGCTCCCGAGGCTCCCGACCTCGTCGTCGACCCCGATGTCCGAGGCGAACCTCCGGCAGGCGGCGTCCGGGCGGAACTCGATTGCCGATGGGGCCTGGGTGCCGAATCCCACCGCGTACTGGGTCCCGTCCAGCCCCAGCGGATGCCCGCCGAAGCTTGAATTCCGCTCGACCGGGGCTTGCTCGTTCGCCATGTACGTCCACGGCTGGCCGCTTAACGAACCACCGGCAACCGGCGGATCGACGCCGACCACCTTCAGGAGGGCCATCTCATGTGTGGGTACGATCGTGCTATAGTTGTTCTGAAATGCTCCACGGTCGGCCCCAGCCCATAAGTCCCGGACCGTCGCGGTCCCGGGGGCGAGATTGATCGACGCCCACTCGACCTGGATCGTCGCCGCGGCATTGCCGCGGTTCAGGAGTCCGACGGCCCGCGCGCCGTTCTCCGCGAGGGGTTTCGACCAGACTTGCATGCCATTCCCAAGGTCCGCGGCGAGGGTCGCCTGGAATCCGAGCGCGTCTTGGTCGACCGCAATCACGTCGGGGTTCGAGAGGATCGTGCGCGTCGCGTCGGACATGCTCCGCACGTCGTTGCCCGCGATGAGTGGGGCGGACATGAGAGCCCACAACCCGAGGTGCGTTCGATACTCGCCGTCCGTCATGCCGCCGTTGCCGACCTCGAGCATGTCGGGATCGTTGTACGTCCCCGGGGCAGTGGCCGCGGCGTGTGCGACGTTGCGGTCGACGATGGCCATCATCGTCCCCCAGTCGTCGGAGATGTCGCCCGACATCCGCCATTGATGCGCCGTCACGGGTCCCCATGCCCACGGCTCGTCCGTCGGCGTGTTATCGCTCGCGCTCAGCACGATCGGGCGGCCCGAGGCGACGATCGCATCGCGCCAGCGGGCGTAGATGTCCTTCATCACCAAGCCGTTCGCGTCGCACCGATCCGCCTTGATGTAGTCGACGCCCCAGGCCGCGAACTGTGCCACATCCTGGAATTCATGGTCCAGGCTGCCGGCCGTTCCTCCTGTACATGTGGCCGTGCCGATTGACGCGTAGATTCCGTACTTCAGGCCGCGGCTGTGAATGTAGTCGCCGAGGGCCTTCATCCCGCTCGGGAACTTCGCGGGGTCGTTCGTCAGATTTCCCGAGGCGTCGCGCGAGACCGCAGACCAGCAATCGTCCAGCGTCACGGTATCGTAGCCCGCGGCGAGGAGCCCGCTGCTGACCATTGCATCCGCCGTCTCGCGGACGAGCGTCTCGGTCAGGCCGCGACACCCGAACGCGTTCCAACTGTTCCAGCCCAACGTCGGCAGGCCGCGGTTCGTCCCAAGGGACGGGCTCGTCACGGCCTTGGGGCTCGCGGTCCCCGGGATCGATCCGATCGCGTTGAGTTCGATTCTTGGAGGCACGAAAGACGTAACGTGGGAAGCGAGCGCGGTCAGCGCGACGAGGATGAGAACGAGTCCAACGGAAAAGGAGGACGGCCCCGCGGCTCCGCGTGGTCCCATGTGCGTCCGGCGTCGAACAAGCTCAACCGTAATCAATCCTCGGGCGTCGCTATCAAGACATCATGTGGACTCCCCTCGACGAGTCCTGGTCGGCTGCAAGCCGAGACCGCGGACGTTCAGGGGGTGCCGAACCGTTCCACGGCTCTGGCGCGAGCGCGCGCGGCTTCCACTTCGCGATCGCGCGGCTCCGCATCGGTCACCAGAGAATCCAACAATTTCCGGGCGGCTGCGGTCATTTCGCGTACGGCGCGCTGAAACGCCGCCTCGTTGGCCCGCGACGGTTTGCTAAAGCCCGAGAGCTTCCGCACGAATTGGAGCGAGGCTTCTCGCACTTCGCCGTCGGTGGCGGGAGGTTCGAAGTTGAAGAGCGTCTTGATGTTCCGACACATGGTTCTCTCTCCCCGATCGTACCGGGCAAGCGGAAGCGCGGAATCCGCGAAAATCCTTTGCGTGACGAGTGTTCACTTCCTTGCATCGCTCTCGACGAAGTCATTAAAGAGCGCCGGGTCATCGCGAACCCATGATTGCGAACCGATCGATGCCTTTGTCCACTGTCACCCCGGTGCTCGTCTACCCGGACCTCGTGCAAGCGGTGGGTTGGTTGTGCGATGTCTTCGGATTCACGGAGCGGGTTCGGATCGGGAGCCATCGGTCGCAACTCACCATTGGCGACGGGTCAGTGGTCGCCGCGGCGCGTCCGCGCGGATCCGGAACGGGCTCCTCGAAGACGAGCGCCGCGCCTCGTTTGCGCCGAAGCGACTCAAGCCACTCGATCATGGTCCGTGTCCCTGACGTCGATCGCCACTATGAGCGGGCCAGGCAGCGCGGTGCCAAGATCCTGGAGGCCCCCGCCGACTATCCGTACGGCGAACGGCAGTACTCGACCGAGGACTTCGGCGGTCACGTCTGGACGTTCTCCCAGTCCGTCGCCGATGTCGCCCCGGAGGAATGGGGCGGCACCGTCGTGACCGGCCGTCGGTAGGAGTGCGGGCTGGAGTCGGGACCCGTTCACCTCGTGGTCTGTCGCCTGCCGGAGCGCGCGTCGAGGAACTTCACGAGTCGGTCGAGCGAGCTGTCCATCCCCATGGTCGACCGCTCCGTCCACAGGTCGTCGTGCATCGCATCCTCGGTCACAACCAGCCGGACGCCTCCGGCCGTGGGATGAAGCTCGATTACCGCCACGACCTCGTACGGAGTGACGCCAGGGACGAAGTCGGCCAACGTCGTGTAGACGAGCCGCCGACGCGGGGTCACCTCATTGTACGTCCCGCCGGCGACGCTCGTGAGGTCCAAGCCCGCGGACTTCATCGCCTCGATCGCCTCCGGACCGGTCGCGGTCATGGCGTACTCGAATTTGCCGCCCGGGCGCAGATCGAGTTTCCGGACGCTTGTGGTGAAGCCTTGCGGTCCCCACCACGCTTCCAGCCCCTTCTTGGTCGTCCAGGCTTCCCAGACATCCTCCACGGACGCACGCAAGGTGCGCTCGAGGATGATCTTCGGTCGAGACACGTTTGTCGATGCGATCGTCTTCATTTTTGTCGTCATCTCGCTCACCTCGGTTTTGCCCAGGAGTTCTTCCAGGCGATCCCAGGTCTCTTGCGCCCCTTCCTCCATTCCGGACTGAAGCATGCCGTTGAGATCCTCGATCGTTTCGAAACGGGACGTGACCGTCACCTTCGTCTTGCCGTCCCGCTCCTCGAACGTCGCGGTGTCTTCGACGATGTGGCCCGGCATGCCCTCGAATTCAAAGGTGGAGACGATCCGCTCCGGCGGCCGGACCTCCCGAAACTCGCCCCGGAACCCGTATTCGGTCCCGTCCGGATCGCGGCATACGTACCGCCACCGACCACCTTTTCGGACGTCCATTGCCTCGACCGTCGTCGTCTGCCCCCGTCGTCCCCACCACCTCGGAATGAGCTTCGGATCTGTGTACGCTTGGAACACGCGGTCGCGCGGGGCGTTGAACACCCGGTACATGACCACCTGCCGCTTCCTTCGATCCGTGAGGACCCCCACTTCGAAAGATCCCTCTGCGAGGGAGGCCGCAAGCCGTTCGAAGGACTCGGTCCAGCCTTGTTCCGCGCCTTCCTGGTCTCGTCCCGCGGGGAGCCCGTCGTGGCGAAGCGTCAACTTCGTCTTCCCTCCGACATCCTGGAAGGTCACGGTCAGGAGCATTTCCAACGGCGTCTCGCCGCTGAGCCCGTAGGTGGTCGCCGGAACAACACGGCCCTTCGCGTCCGCGAAGCTGTCCGTGGCCACCAATTTCCTCGGTCGCACGATCTCGCGGTAGACGCCCGTGCCCCAGTAGTCTTTCCCCTCGGGCGAGCGCATGCAGTACAGGTACGTGCCCCCGACTCGGAGGTCGATCCTGCAGGTCGGAACCGTGAACCCCTTCGGCCCCCACCATCGCTTGACCTCCGCTGGCTCCGTCCATGCCTTCCACACGCGCTCGCGGGGTGCGTCGAACACGCGCGCGAGTACGAGTTCGCCCTTCTTGCCCTTGTCCGCTGCTTTCGTTCTCTGTCCCTTCAGTTTCACGTTTTTCTTACCTGGCATGCTGTTTCCTCCCGACCTTTGATGACTTGGAGCGTTTCGGCCGCCCTTCCAGATGCTCCGCCAACCGGTCGAATCGATCCTCCCAGAGGACGCGATACCGCGTAAGCCAGCCGAACGCCGCGCTGAGCGGCGCCGCATCAATCTGGCATCGGCGGACGCGGCCCTCGGGCTGGACCTCGATGAGTCCCGCCTGCTCGAGGACCCGCAAGTGCCGCGAGATCGCGGGCAAGCTCACCCGGTGCGGCTCCGCCAGAGCCCCGACGGTGGCGTCCCCTCCCGAGAGCTGCTCGAGGATTGCCCTCCGAATCGGATGAGCCAGGGCCGCGAAGATCGCGTCGAGGTCCGCTGCGACTCCCGCTCGATTAACCATCTTGTTAAGTGATAGCGTTTGCCATATTTAACGACTATGTTAAGTGATGAAGCGACGATGGCATGATCCACGGGATCCGACGGTCAGGCGCGAACGCGGCTCGGAAGGCGGGTCATTGCCGACGGAATTTGAGCGACGCGGAGTTGATGCAGTACCTCAGCCCGGTCGGCCTCGGCCCGTCATCGAACACGTGCCCCAAGTGGGCATCACAGTTGGCACATTCGACCTCCGTGCGGCGCATGAACAGGCTCCTATCCTGCTCCTCGCGAACGTTTCCTTCCTGAACGGGCGCCCAGAAACTCGGCCAGCCGGTCCTCGAGTCGAACTTGGTCCCCGATGCGAAGAGTTCGGTTCCGCAGACGACGCAAAGATACACGCCCGCGTCGTGGTTGTCCCAATATTCTCCGGTGAAGGGTCGTTCCGTCCCCTTGTTTACGACGACGTCGTATTGAAGCGGCGAGAGCTGCTGCTTCAGCTTCGCCTTGTCGAACTTCTCCATGGGCAGGGACGAACCCTTCGACGCCTTAAGGTTTCGGCTCGATCGCGCCGGCGAAGGAGCCGCTGGCGGGTCCGAAGTCTCCCAAACTACATCTGCGGCGTGTTCGGATTCTGCTGCCACAAGGCCAGCCGAGTGCCCGACGGATCCTCGAACACGGCGAACCAGCCCTGGCCCATGACTTCGGCCTTCGGCACGATGATCTTCCCGCCGGCCTTCTTGACTTTCTCCTGATACTCGTCGACCGAGGGGACGGATAGATAATTGATGACCCCCGACTGCCAGTTGCCTGGTTGGAGTCCCCCGACGCCGCCACCCGGACCGCTTGCCGCCTGGAAGAGCGAGTAGTCCATTCCCGGGACTTCCTGGAATTTCCACCCAAACACCGCTCCATAGAATTTCTCGAGTTTCTTCGGTTCCTTGACGTGGAACTCGACGTGTACGACACTACCCGTTTTTGGCTGCTCTGCCATCGTCTTACCTCGTGAACCGACCGAGGCCGCTCGGATATATAACGATATTCCGAAGGGGTCATCGAAAGTACCGCGGCAACCTGTCTGTCCCCAAGGACCGGCTCTACCCAAATGCGATGCTGACGAGCGTCGCGCCCCGTGCGGGATCGGATCGCCTGCCTGGAACGGCGCGGCGCTACCGATTCACGGCTCCCGGAGGGCCCAGCCATTCGCGGGCCTCACTCCACTCTTGTGCGAAGAGATCCGATGCCCATCGATGTCCCGATGGGTCGGTCAGGAGCATCATGGCCTCCATGTCGACCTTTCCGTCAACGTTCGGGAAGCAAACTCCCGCGACGTTGTCCAGCACCGCGAGGAAGATTCGAGCGTCTGGGACCAGGCGCACCGGGTAGTTCCTCTCGACCGGCGGGAGTCGCGCGATCTCGCGTTCGAACCCTTCACGGGAGCGGATCACGCGGACGTCCGCGCCCACCGTGGCCTTTTCCCGCAGAATCGGGAGGGCTTGCTCGAACATCTGATCCGTCAGGACCCAGATGCGTTGCTTCACGGCCCGGAGGTACCGGACCTGGGCCGCCGCGACATCGTACATTCCGGTCACGAAGATGCCCGCGGTCAGGGCGCCGAGCCGCTCTACGAATCCCGAGGGCAGCACCCGGACGTTGTGCTTCTGGAGGAACTCGCGGTTGTTCAGGAGGAACCGGAAGAACGGGAACCCGGCGGAAACGAGTCGGGCCAGGTTCGTGGGCTCGTACTGGCTCTGCGGATTCTTCATCAGCAGACCGGCCGAAGCCAGGCGGTTCAGGTGTCGGGTGGTCTCGGAATCGGTCATCTTCAGATGGCGCGCAATCTGGGCGTGTCGCATCGGCTTGTCCGCAATCGCGTCGAGGATCCCAAGTCGTTCGTCCGAGGCGAGTTCAAAGAGGAAACGAGCGAGGCTCGCCGACTCCATGGCGCGCGGATAGTTCGGGTCAATACTAAGGCCTTCGGAACGCCCCGAACGCAGGTTCATGAACGACCGATGGTTGGAGCGGCAGCAACGTAGACCGGAGAACTTCGAGTGACAGAGAACGAGGGACATGGACCCGTCGAGGCCGGACCGGAGACTGCAAGTCCGCTGAGGACGGCCGCGAGTTCTCACGCACGGTTGATCCTCGCCGTCATCATCGCAGCGGCGTTCCTGGATGTCGTCGACTTCTCCGTGGTCCAAGTCGCGCTGCCCACGATCCAGCGAGAGTTCCTCGCCCCACTCGCGGAGAGCCAGTGGGTCACGGGCGTCTACGGGCTCACGTTGGCCGGGTTCCTGATGGTCAGCGGTCGGGCCGGTGACGTCTACGGCCAGAAACGCCTCTTCGTCTTCGGAATCGTGTTGTTCACCGTGTCCTCATTATCCGCAGGCCTCGCTCCCTCGCTCCTCTCGCTCGTCGTGTCGCGGGCGATTCAAGGCATCGCGGCGGCGATGACCACCGCGACGGCCTTGGCGATCCTCGCGGCGACCTTCCCGGAGGGCAAGGAGAGGAACCGGGCGTTCGGGGTCCTCGTCTCGATCCTGTCCGCGGGGTTCGCGGCGGGCTCGATCGCGGGCGGCATCCTCACCGCGGCGTTTGGCTGGCGGTCGGTCATGTTCGTGAACGTGCCGATCGGAGCCGTGGCGACGATCTTGGCTCAACGGTTCATCTCGCGGAACGGCGGCGGACGCGCGACGTCGAGGCGTCTCGATATCCCGGGCGCTGTGACCGTCACGGCCGGCCTGATCCTCCTCGTATACGCGTTCACGATTGCCGCGACGGACGGCCTCTTCACGATCCAGGCGGCACTCCCACTGGGTCTATCCGCGCTCACGCTGGCGGTCTTCTTGGCCATCGAATACCGGTCGAAGGCGCCCCTCATGCCCCTCGCCTTCGTGCGCCGCCGGACGACCCTGACCGCGAATGTCCTCTCGCTGGTCGTGAGCTCCTCGGCCGGAGCGCTCATCGTGTTGACCGTTTACCTTCAGCAGATCCTCGGCTACTCGCCATTGGATGCCGGTCTCGCCTTTCTTCCGGCCGCGGCGATCTTCTTCTTCGTCGGCGGCTGGGGATCCTCGTGGCTCATGAACCGACTCGGCCTGAAGCGCGTACTCGTCATCTCCACGACGTTTGTCACCTTGGGGTTGGCCGCGCTTGCGCCGCTTCCGGTCGCTTGGGGCTATCTCGGAATCTTGCCCGGCACGATTCTCTGGGCGCTCGGGGCCAGCATCGGGTTTCCCGCCCTCGCGATTGCGGGCCTCGCCGGCACGAAGCACGGGGAGGAGGGCCTGGCCTCGGGGTTGATCCAGACCTCCCAACGCCTCGGCTTTCCCCTGGGCCTGTCCTTGGTGTTGACGGTCGCCAGCACCTTCGATCCGCAGCTCGGCCTCACCGGGTTCCGATACGCGTTCTTCGGGGCGGCCGTGTTGAGCGCGATCGGACTGGGGATTGCGCTCCGGTTTCGTGGTGAAGATGTACCGGCATTCACGAGTCAGGCGACGCCGGACCTGGGTGCCGCGGGAGAGCAGAGTGATTACGAATGACCGCTCGAACCCCGAACGTGGCATGGGCCTTGGGGTGCATGCGGGAATCCTCGGACGGATTCAGAAAGGGGATATATGCGGGTCGCACGATGGAACCTCCTTGAATCGGGGGAGTGACATGAGAAAACTCATCATGTGGAACTTGGTCACGCTGGACGGCTTCTTTGAAGGCCCGAAGAGTTGGGAGATCGACTGGCACGATACCGTCTGGGGAGAGGAGATGGAGCAGTATGCCATCGAGCAGTCGAAGTCGACGGGCGCACTGTTGTTTGGGCGCGTGACCTACGAGGGGATGGCCTCGTATTGGCCGTCCCAGAAAGGCGAAATCGCCGATTTCATGAACACGATCCCGAAAGTCGTCTTTTCGAGGACACTCAAGAACGCCGACTGGAACAACACGACGTTCGTGAAGGAGAACGTGGTCGAGGAGGTCAGGAAGCTGAAGAAGCAGCCCGGCAAGACGTTGTTCGTCTTCGGCAGCGCCGATCTCTCCGCGACGCTCTTGGAGCACGGCCTGTTCGATGAACTCGACCTGGCTCTGACACCATTGCTCCTGGGCCACGGGAATCCGCTCTTCAAAGCGGGTTCGAAGCGGCTCAAGATGAAATTGCTGGAAGCGAGACCGTTGAAGTCAGGCGGCGTCATTCTCCGCTATGAGCCGGAACGAGTTACGGACGGGCGGGCGTCGCCGCGGACTTCGAAAGCCTGAACGGCAGAACGTTTGATGGTGAGGCGGATCCAATGGACCACACCAAGAATCAATGGAAGACGATCGACGAGTACATCGAGACCTTCCCTAAGGATGTCCAAGGCATCCTCCAGCAAATCAGGAAGACGATACGGAAAGCCGCGCCCGAAGCGGTCGAGACGATCAGCTATCAAATGCCGACATTCAAACTGAACGGCAGGGGGTTGGTCTACTTCGCAGCGTACGAGAATCATATCGGATTTTATCCGATTCCATCCGGCATGAAGGCCTTTGAGAAGGAACTCTCGCCGTACAAACAAGGAAAAGGTTCCGTGCAATTTCCGATCGATAAGCCCATTCCTTACAACTTGGTGCGAAGAATCGTCGTGTTCCGAGCGAAGGAGAATCGAGAGACGAAGGGATAGGGGAATGCGTTCCTCGCTGCCTGAGGCACTCTTCCTTCGTACCGTGTGAGGCCCGCGTCCGCGGGCCCGCTCGGGGGCTCCATGCGGCAAGCCCCGGGCAGTCCCGAACAAGAATCATCCCTCCAGGCGTCACTATCTAGATCAAGGAGGGAAGAAGATGGCAGACATCCTTAGCATCACCCAGGCGATCGTACTTGTGGCCGGGTTCGGGCTCGTCGTGGCGTTGGCGTTTTTCCTGAAAGGCCTCTATCTGATCCGGGCCGGCGAGGTCGGAGTCCTCGTGAAGCGGCTCGGCGGGCGGAAGATGCCCGCGGGACAGGTCATCGCCCGACACGGCGAGATCGGGACGCAGGCGGCGACGCTGATGCCAGGCCTCTACTGGCGGATGCCCGTCGTCTGGAGCATGCGCCGGTCCAAGGTGGTCCAGGTCGGCGAAACGGAGATCGCGACGGTCGAGGCCATCGACGGTCGTCCGCTGCCGAAGGGCCGGCTCCTCGGGGACGAGGTCGAGTGCAACCAGTTCCAGGACGGCGAGGCGTTCCTCGATAACGGCGGGTTCAAGGGCCCGCAGGTCGCGATTATCCGACCGGGGACGTATCGGATCAACCCGTTCCTGTTCTACGTGGCCAAGCAGCCCGCGACGGAGGTCGCTTCCGGCAAGGTCGGGGTCGTGACCGCCCAGGACGGACAGCCGCTCCCGCCCAAGTTCATCGTGGCACCTCAGCCCGAGGTCGCCCCGACGGCGGCTCACCCGATCGGCCGGACGCACAACTTCTTCCAGGACGGCCAGGCCTTCCTGGACAGCGGCGGCTTCCGAGGACCTCAGCTCGACACGCTCCAGCCGGGCCGGTACTACATCAATCCGACCCTCTTCCAGGTCCAGATCGACGACGTCGCCGAGGTGCCACCGGGCTTCGTGGCGGTCCTCCGGTCGAACATCGGGGAGGAGCTCGATCAGGCCGACATCCAGCCCGTGCCCGTCACGGACAGCCCGGACTTCGACCAGACGATCCACGCGGCGGTCGAGCGGTTGCTCGTCCCGGACCGAAATCGGCGGGGGATCTGGCGGAATCCCGTGGCTCCGGGCAAGTACAACCTGAACCGGGTCGCGTTCACGGCCTACCTCGTGCCGACCTCGGCGATCATGGTCGACTGGGCCCGGTCCGATCGGCCGGACGCGCCGAGCCTCTCGCGTCGGCCGACGGATCCTCCAACGGCGGAATCGGACTATCCCTACCTGACGGAACAGGGCGAGAAGGGCCTGTCGTTCTTCCGCTTCGGCCAGTTGCTCGTGACGTCCAGGGACGGCTTCAAGCTCGAGGTCGACGTGCGGATGGTCATCCGCATCTTGCCGGAGAACGCCGCCTTCGTGATCGCTCGATTCGGGTCCGTGTTCAACCTGATCCAGCAGATCGTGCATCCGCTGATCGACGCATCGTTCCG
>WNGH01001224.1_pt1 | contig 23795 bp, 19 predicted proteins | sample 5400631 | NCBI WGS metagenome assembly WNGH01 (sample SAMN13153373, study PRJNA577476) | soil metagenome | isolation source: 115 cm soil or saprolite under Garry oak tree replicate 1 | place: USA:California | collected 2016-06-15
ATCACATCACTAGCGCCATCGGTGCGGCGATGATCGGCTGGTACGGCACCGCGATGCTGTGCTATGTCACACCGAAGGAGCATTTGGGCTTGCCGGACAAGGACGATGTCAAGGACGGCATCATCGCCTACAAGATCGCCGCCCACGCCGCCGACCTGGCGAAAGGCCACCCCGGAGCGCAAATTCGAGACAACGCGCTCTCGAAGGCGCGTTTCGAGTTCCGCTGGGAGGACCAGTTTAACCTGGGTCTCGACCCGGACAAGGCCAAGGCCTTCCATGACGAGACGCTGCCACAAGAGGGTGCGAAGCTCGCCCATTTCTGCTCGATGTGCGGCCCGCATTTCTGCTCGATGAAGATCACTCAAGATGTACGCGAGTACGCGGAGAAACACGGTCTTTCAGAGCAGGATGCGTTAAAAAAGGGCATGGAACAGAAGGCGGTGGAGTTCATCCGGAAAGGGGCGGAGGTCTATCAGAAGGCCTAGGCATCGAGGTCACGCGATGAACCAGGCTCATCACGGCTTCTGAGAGATTCCGCTAAAATTTCAAGGCGGCAGTTTCTGCCGCCTTTTATTTTCTGGAGACCCAGTGGATCTCGCATTGCTCGCAAAGGCTTTCGTCCTCGGTGTCGTGGAGGGCTTGACCGAGTTTCTGCCGATTTCGTCGACCGGACACCTGATTCTCGTCGGAGACCTGCTCGGTTTCACCGATGAGAAGGCGAAAGTATTCGAGATCGTGATCCAGACCGGCGCGATGTTCGCTATCGTCTGGGAATACCGTGGACGGTTCGGGCGCGTGCTAGCAGGCCTTGCCACCGATCGAGCGGCGCAGCGTTTCGCGCTCAATCTCCTTATCGCTTTCACTCCTGCAGCGGTGCTAGGCCTCGCGTTCGGCAAGCTGATCAAGGCCTACCTGTTCCACGCCGTGCCCGTTGCGCTCGCATTCATCGTCGGCGCGTTCATCATTCTTTGGGTGGAAAGACGCCGACGCGCTGCTGTGATTCAAAGCGTGGACGACATGACCTGGAAAGACGCATTAAAAGTCGGCATTGCCCAGGCGTTCGCGCTGATCCCCGGTACTTCGCGTTCGGGGGCGACGATCATGGGCGGGATGCTGTTCGGGCTTTCGCGGCGCGCAGCGACGGAGTTTTCCTTTTTCCTAGCCGTGCCGACGCTAGTGGCCGCCGGCGCATACGATTTGTGGAAAAACCGCGCGCTCTTCGATTCGGGCGATGTGGGGATGTTCGCGGTCGGCTCGGCCGCGGCGTTCGTTTCGGCTTTCCTGTGCGTACGCTGGCTGTTGCGCTACATCGCCACGCATGACTTCACGCCGTTCGCTTGGTACCGGATCGCTTTCGGCGCGGCGGTGTTCGTTACGGCCTACGCAGGGGTCGTCAATTGGTCGGCGGGATAGCCCAGGGAAGAGCCGGTCGGGCTGCAAGCGTAGGTTAGCCCTGGACCCAGGGTAAGCCGGCAAATCGCCAGCCGCCGACTGTACCGCGATGGCCCTGCGGGTCCTTCTCTCCTTCGAATCCCTCGAGTACGTTGTAGGAGTTGGGGTAACCGGCTTGGGTAGCCGCTGCCGCAGCTTGGTGCGAGCGCGCTCCGGAGCGGCACAAGAACATAACCGGTGCTTCGGTCTTCGCGACCCGCGCCTGGAGCTGTTCGAGGAAGCGCGGATTGCGCTGGCCGCTCGGGTACGTGTTCCATTCGATGAATACCGATTCAGGAACATGGCCGACATAGTCCCACTCGGCCTGGGTGCGCACGTCGACCAGGTTCGCTTCTGGGATATTTTGCATCAGCGTGTGCGCTTCAAGTGGCAGCAATGCTCCAGCGTAAGGTAGATTCATCGCCTTAGCTCGCTGTTTGGCTTGGGCGAGGATGCTCTCGACGGAATCTTTCTTCATGATGAGATTCGGCAGTAACGCGACATGTATAGTTTAGCTCCAGGCGAAGCGGTCGGAGTTGATTCGCACCGACGCGGTGCGCATAATGACTGCTTTGCGCCGGTTTGGTGCGCCAGCCCCTAAATCGCTTCGAGTGCTCTCTTATGGCACAATGGCCTGCCTTTTTTGCGCCGGATGGCATGGAATCTGCAGAGATTCCATCAACCTAGCGCTCTGTTTCCCTTCATAAGCCCACCAACAATCCGAAACCTGAGGAGACCCTGCAATGGCAATGTCTGCCAGTGACGTCATGAAAACGATCAAGGACAAGGAGGTCAAGTTCGTGGACCTGCGCTTTACCGATACCCGTGGCAAGGAGCAACACGTCTCCGTGCCGGTCAAGGCTTTCACTATGGACAAGTTCGAAAGCGGACATTTCTTCGACGGTTCCTCGATCGCGGGGTGGAAGAGCATCGAGGCCTCGGACATGCTGTTGATGCCCGATCCGGACAGTGCGCGAATGGACCCCTTTACCGATGAGCCAGTGCTCAACATCACCTGCGATTGCGTCGAACCCTCCGATGGAAAAGGCTACGACCGTGACCCGCGCACCATCGCCAAGCGTGCCGAGGCCTACCTGAAATCGAGCGGTTTGGGCGACACCGCCTATTTCGGTCCCGAGCCCGAATTCTTCATTTTCGACTCGGTCACCTGGAACGTGGACATGTCCGGCTGCTTCTGCAAGATCAAATCCGAGGAAGCGCCGTGGTCCTCCGGAGAGGAGTACGAGGGCGGCAACATGGGTCACCGTGCCCCGATAAAAGGCGGCTATTTCCCGGTGCCACCGACGGACACGCTGCAGGACATCCGCAACGCCATGGTGCTCGCAATGGAGCAGCAGGGCGTTGAGTGCGAAGTACACCATCACGAAGTGGGTGCGATGGGCCAGAACGAAATCGGTACCAAGTTCAACAGCCTGGTGAAACGCGCCGACTGGATGCAAATCCTGAAGTACACGGTGTGGAACGTCGCCCACTCATACGGCAAGACCGCAACGTTCATGCCCAAGCCCGTCGTGGGCGATAACGGCTCGGGCATGCACGTCCATCAGTCGGTATGGAAAGAGGAAAAGAACTTGTTTCAGGGCAACGGCTACTCGGGGCTGTCCGACTTCGCCCTCTACTACATAGGCGGCATCATCAAGCACGCAAAAGCCTTGAACGCCATTACCAATCCGGGGACCAATTCGTACAAGCGTCTGGTGCCGGGGTTCGAGGCGCCGATCAACCTCGCCTACTCGTCGCGCAACCGGTCCGCTGCCTGCCGCATCCCTCTCGTCACCAACCCCAAGGCACGCCGGGTGGAAGTGCGCTTCCCCGACCCGACGACCAATTCTTATCTCGCTTTTGCGGCGATGCTGATGGCGGGACTGGACGGAGTGCAGAATAAGATCCACCCCGGTGATCCGATCGACAAAAACATGTACGACCTGCCGCCGGCCCAGGCGAAAAAAGTACAGCAGGTATGCTCGTCACTCGAAATGGCGCTGGAGTGCCTGAACAAGGACCGCGACTTTCTGACCAGGGGCGGGGTGTTTTCCGACGACATGCTCGACGCCTATTGTGGCCTCAAGCATGAGGAACTGACGCGCTTTCGCATGACGACCCACCCGGTCGAATTCGACATGTACTACAGCTCGTAAAGAAAGCGCATACCAAGGACCCGGTGGCTCGGGTCGAGAATCTAATCCATGAAAGGGAGGACGGAGCACCCGAGCTCGGGTGTTTCGTCCTTTTTCATTTGAAATCAGGGTTGTTTTGGCCTACACTTAAAGCTCCCACTAGGGTCCGGGGGGGAGATGGCACTGAACAAGCGATTGATCGGCTGGGTTTTTCTCGCGCTGACGGCGCCCTTTGGTCACGCTCAGAGCGAGGTGTACAAGTGCCCCGACGCGAGCGGGCGTCCGACTTACACCAATGTCAAACGCGACACGGTGGGAAAGAACTGCACCTTGGTGAGCAAGGAAGTGTCCGTTGTTCCGGCTCAGGTCCCCACGCGCGGCGTGCAGTCTTCAGCCGTATCGGACTCTGCCTTGGCGCGCAACGAGAACCGCCGAAGGATTCTCGAGTCGGAGCTTCAGAACGAGCAGCAGCTACTCTCAGACGCCCGGCAGAAGCTCGCCGAGCAGGAAGGAATTCGCGAAGGCGACGAGCGCAACTACGCCCGGGTGCTGGACCGATTGAAGCCATACCAGGAAGCGGTCGGCCAGCACACAAAGAACATCGAGCAACTTCGCGGGGAGCTCGGCCGCCTCAGGTAAGCGCGACTCGCGCAGGTCTTACGAATCGGGCAGCCTGGTTCGAGCATGGGGCCGGCGCTTCCTTGGCGCTGCTCGGCACAGACGCGCGGCGCCATGGCCCCAACCCATGAGTCCGACCGTCTCAACGTGCCTGGACTGGCTCGCCACCGCCGTGCTGCTCTTGGACCGGCTCCTTCATGTAAAGTACGTCAACCCTGCGGCGGAAACGCTGTTTGCGGCCAGCCGTAAGAGCATCCTCGACCAGCCTTTTCCCGGACTTTTCGCAGACTCGGGCGCCCTAGCGGCTCTGTTGCATCAAGCGATTCGCGAGGAGCGTGGCTTCGCTGATCAGGACTTGATCCTCGTTCCAACGGGCCAAGAGCCCCTGCACCTTGACTGCATCGTTACGCCAGTCGAGCTGCCACACGCCGCGCTGTTGCTCGAGCTGCGGCCGATCGACCAGAGGCTGCGCGTCGAACGAGAAGAGCAACGCATGACCCAGCACCGGGCCAACCGGGAGCTGATCCGCAACCTAGCTCACGAAATCAAGAATCCGCTGGGAGGTTTGCGCGGTTCCGCTCAACTTCTCGAGCGTGAACTCGACCGGCCGAACCTGCGCGAATACACCCGCGTGATCATCAAGGAGGCCGACCGTCTGCAGGCTCTCATGGACCGACTTCTTACTCCGCATCGCCCTCCGAACCAGGTGCCGATGAACATCCACGAGGTATGCGAGCGGGTGCGCAGTCTTATTCTTGCCGAGTTTCCGGAAGGCATACGCGTAAGACGTGACTACGACGTCGGTCTGCCCGAGTTCCGCGGGGATCCGGAGCAACTCATCCAAGCCGTGCTCAACATCGCGCGGAACGCCGCGCAGGCCATACTGGGAGCCAGTGCTACCGCCGCGGCCGAGCTCCAAAACCGGGGCGAAATCGTCCTGCGCACACGGGTCGCTCGTCAGGTGACGCTCGCTCGGCGCTTTCACAGGCTGGCATTAGAATTGCAAGTGGTAGACAACGGGCCGGGCGTGCCGGCGGAAATCCGCGACCAGATTTTCTATCCGCTGGTATCCGGCCGTGAAGGTGGAACGGGACTCGGCCTGACGCTCGCGCAGACTTTCGTGCAGCAGCACCATGGGGTGGTGGAATGCGATAGCCAGCCGGGAAGAACTAGCTTTCGCATCGTGCTACCGCTTCGCTGAAAGACCATGATGAGACCTGTCTGGGTCATCGATGACGACCGCTCCATCCGCTGGGTGTTCGAGAAGGCACTTGCTCGCGAAGGCATCCCCTTCAAGACCTTTGCTCAGGCGACCGAAGCGATGGAGGCGCTCGACGCAGCCGGCGCCCCGCAGGTGCTCGTTTCAGACATCCGCATGCCCGGCACCTCGGGCCTGGAGCTGCTGCAAACCCTAAAACAGCGTTTCCCCGATCTTCCGGTCATTGTCATGACCGCGTACTCCGATTTGGAGTCGGCTGTAGCGGCGTTCCAGGGTGGTGCGTTCGAGTATCTGCCAAAGCCATTCGACGTTGACCAGGCGGTCGAGCTCATCCGTCGGGCACTCGGGGAGAGCGTGCGCGAGGACGAAGTCGAGGAGTCGTTGACCGGTACGCCGGATATCCTCGGACAGGCGCAGTCGATGCAGGAGGTGTTCCGCGCAGTCGGCCGCTTGTCGCAGTCGAGCGCCACGGTCCTGATCACTGGCGAGTCCGGAACAGGCAAGGAACTCGTGGCGCGAGCATTGCACCGCCATAGCCCGCGCGCAGACAAGCCATTCATCGCAATAAATACTGCGGCAATGCCAAAAGACCTTCTGGAATCGGAGCTCTTCGGGCACGAGCGTGGTGCCTTCACGGGGGCACAGGCTCTGCGGCGGGGTCGCTTCGAGCAAGCCGAAGGCGGCACTCTGTTCCTCGATGAGATTGGCGACATGCCGGCCGAGCTGCAAACGCGCTTGCTGCGCGTATTGTCTGACGGAACTTTCTATCGGGTTGGCGGCCATCAGCCGATTCGCGCGAGTGTGCGTGTTATCGCCGCGACCAATCAAGACTTGGAAGCGCGGGTTCGCGAGGGCCTGTTCCGCGAGGATCTGTATCACCGGCTGAACGTAATCCGGCTGCGGCTGCCCTCGCTTCGCGAACGCCGCGAAGATATTCCGCTGCTTGCACGACACTTCCTCGCAAAATCGGCTCGCGAGCTCGGTGTAGAGCCCAAGCGCCTGTCGGATTCGGCGATGGCCCACCTCTCGGCTCAGAATCTTGCCGGAAACGTCCGTCAGCTCGAAAATGTGTGTCACTGGCTCACCGTTATGTCACCCACGCAGGTCATCGAGGTCGGTGATTTTCCGCCGGAACTCCGCGAGGATGCCGCAGCGCCCTCAGGCGAGTGGCTCGCGGCGCTGGGACGCGAAGCGGATCGCAGACTGGTAAGCGGTGAAAGGAACATCATGGAAAGCCTCTCAAAAAGCTTCGAGAAGACGCTGATTGCAAAGGCCCTTGCGCATACCGGCGGCCGGCGCATCGAGGCGGCGGGTCTGCTGGGCATAGGCCGCAACACGATTACCCGAAAGATCGGCGAGCTGGGCATCGGAGACGCGACCTCCGCCGACGCGCAATAGGTAGAATGGAGTAGGCTTGATCTGGGGAACACCTTGAGCATTGCACCTTCAGTTGCCATCCAGGGGGCAGATCTTCCGGCGGGGGTCGAAATCCGCGCGCCCGCTTTGTCCGGGGTGGCACAGGTTCTGACACCCGCGGCCTTGGACTTTGTCGCCAAATTGCATCGCGCTTTTGAATCGCGCCGCCAAAACCTCCTCACTCGGCGCGCGGCACGCCAGGAGGAATTTGATGCAGGACAATTCCCAGACTTCATTCCTGAAACTGCACAGGTTCGCTCTGAAGCATGGACGGTAGCCCCACAGCCGAAGGATCTGCTGGACCGCCGCGTGGAGATCACCGGGCCGACGGACCGAAAAATGGTGATCAACGCGCTCAACTCGGGTGCTTCCACGTTCATGGCGGATTTCGAGGACGCCAACTGCCCGACTTGGGCCAATATGATCGAAGGCCAGCATAACCTGCACGATGCCGTGCGCGGGGACATCGGTTTCGAACAGGAGGGAAAGACATACCGGTTGAAGAGCAAAGTGGCGGTTCTGATTCCGCGCCCCCGCGGCTGGCACCTGGATGAGAAACATCTGCTTGTGGATGGAAAGCCCGTTTCGGGCGCGATATTCGACTTCGCGCTGTATTTCTTCCACAACACCAAAGAACTGCTTGCACGCGGTACAGGGCCGTATTTCTATCTGCCGAAGATGGAATCCCGCCTCGAAGCGCGGCTTTGGAACGATATTTTCAAGTTCGCCCAGAGGGAATTAAGCGTGCCACATGGATCGATCAGGGCCACCGCGCTGATCGAGACAGTAGTTGCCGCATTCGAAATGGACGAAATCCTTTGGGAGTTGCGCGAGCACTCCGCCGGGCTCAACATCGGTCGCTGGGACTACATCTTTTCCTGCATCAAGAAGTTCCGCGCGAACCGTGGTTTTTGCCTCGCCGACCGCGCGCGGGTGACGATGACCGCGCCGTTCATGCGAGCCTACGCGCTGCTCCTCGTGAAGACCTGCCATCGCCGCGGCGCCCCGGCGATGGGCGGGATGGCCGCGCAGATCCCGATCAAGAATGATGCCGCTGCCAACGAAGCTGCGCTTGCGAAAGTTCGCGAGGACAAGCTCCGCGAAGTGAGCGACGGATGCGACGGAACCTGGGTCGCGCACCCAGGTCTGGTGCCGATCGCGAGAGCGGTGTTCGATAAGCACATGCCGCGGCCGAACCAATACGATAGGCAGCGTCCGGACGTGATCGTCACCTCAAAAGACCTGCTCGATTTCCGGCCCGAGGGACCGATCACCGAAGCCGGCCTGCGCAACAATATCTCAGTCGGTATCCAGTACTTGGGGGCTTGGCTCGCCGGGAACGGCTGCGTGCCCGTATTCAATCTGATGGAGGATGCGGCCACCGCTGAAATCTCGCGCTCTCAGATCTGGCAGTGGATGCGTTCTCCAAAAGGGGAACTGCAAGACGGCCGCAAAGTCACCAAGGAGCTGTTCAGAACTCTCCTCGCCGAAGAATTGCCCAAGGTGAAAACCCACCTCGGTGACGAGGCGTGGAAAGCGGGTAAGTACGAAGAAGGCGCGAAGCTCTTCGACCATATCACGACTGACGATCGATACGTCGAGTTCCTTACCTTGCCGGCCTACGACTACGTCGACTGACTTATCGCCGCGGCAATCCGCTCGTGTGTAAGAGGGAGGTCGCGCACGCGCAAACCGAGCGCATGCGCCACCGCATTTGCGATTGCCGCCGCCGTGGGACCCTGCGCTGCCTCGCCTGCGCCGACGGCGGGCAGTTCAGGGTGGTCGGCTAGCTCGACTTCAACGACCGGTACCTCGCTGAATTTCAGGATGGGGTACTCCTCCCAACTGAGGCTTGCAATGCCGTGCGCTCCCAGCTTGACCTGTTCCTTCAACGTCCAACTGGTCGACTGAATCGCGCCACCCTCGATTTGGTTGATGACGCCGTCGGGGTTGATGACCAGCCCGACATCGACCGCAAGAACGAGCCGGTTCACACGCACCTCGTGGTCGACCTCTACTTCGGCCACCGCTGCGCAGTAGGCGCCAAGATTCTTGTATTTCGCAAATCCGATACCGTGACCGCGGCCTTCAACAGGTTTCCAGTTGCTCCACCGCGCGCGCCGCGCCGCTGCTTCTATGACCGCACGACCGCGTGGATCCTTGAGATGCCGCTGGCGGAAGGCGATCGGGTCTATTCCCGCCGCCTGAGCGAGCTCGTCCATGAAGGACTCGATCGCAAACACGTTGGCGTAGGCGCCCAGCGAGCGCAACGCCGAGGTACGTACGGGCATTTCGTGCACGTAGTGGTTGACGACGCGCTGATTCGGAAAATCGTATATCGGAATCGCGTTGCGGTCCGCCGCTCCCGCGGGAAGCGGCATGTTGATCGCCGAAGGCCGCTCATGCGGTCTCGCCAAGTGCCAGGCTGCCGCGAGCGCCGGACCATGCGCGCGTCCGGGTCTGCTGCTGTGCCCGTTGCTCCAAAGCTCGTGCTGCCAATCGACGATGTCGCCCTGCGAGTCTAGCGCCGCACGCAAGCTCAGGGTCATGGCCGGACCGCACGGAGCCCACGCAAATTCATCGTCGCGCATCCATTGCACCTGGACCGGCCGGCCGCCTGCCGCTCGCGCGAGCAGCGCCGCGTCAAGCGCGGCATCGTCGGCGCCGTTGTGCCCGTAGCACCCCGCTCCTTCAGCGTGCCGCACGACGATCGCATCCTCGCGCATCCCCAGCACCAGCGCCAGGTCGCGGCGCAGATTGAAAATCCCCTGGCTGTGGCTCCATACAATGAGTCTCCCGCCCTCGATCTGGGCGATCGCACAGGACGGACCGATCGAGGCGTGCGATATGTAGGGCTTGGTATAGGACGCTTCGAATAGCTTCGCCGCGCGGGATTTCGCGTCGGCGTTTTCTTTTTCGCTGATGACGCGGTGCTCGGACGAGTGCTCCTTGAGCCATGCATGCACGTCCCGGGGCAGCGGATCGACCTTTCCCCAAGTAGCTGCCAGTCGAAGGACGCGCTGGGCAGAGATCGCCACATCCTCGCGCTCGGCAAGGACCCCGACAAAGCCGCCGTCGCGCACGATCGCCGCAAGTCCCGGCATCGACTTGACCTTGCTGTCGTCGAGCGAGATCAGCCCCGCGAAATTGTGCGGCGGACGAACTACGCGGCCGTAGAGCATTCCGGGCAGCGTCATGTCCTGAATGAAGCTGGGCCGGCCAGCGATCTTGTCGGGCAGATCGCGCCGCGACGCTGGCTTGCCGACCACCCGGTAGTCGCGCGGCGATTTCAATGCCGCCATCTCGCCGATCTCGCCGTCGAACGATACGTCATCCGCGCATTCCCAAAAGCTCGTGCTGCGTCCGGCAGCCTGGACAGAACCGTCCTCCACCCGCAGGTCGCCAGCGGATACGCCGATGCACGCCGCAGCGCGCTCAAGGAGCAACGCACGGGCCTGCGCGCAGGCGCGACGCAGTGCGACACCGGAATCCTGGATCGAGAGGCTTCCCGAAGTAACGCCCTCGTCGGGACTCACCGCAGTATCGGCGGGAACCATGCGGATGCGTTCCAGCGCGATCCCGAACTCTTCCGCCGCGATCTGCGCAAGGGCCGTCAGGATACCCTGGCCGATTTCGACTTTGCCGCTGTAGATCGAGACCGTGCCGTCGTGGTGCACACGGAGCCACTGCGAAAGTCTCGGGTTTTTCTCTAGACTTCCGGGCCGCCTGAGGCGGCTTTCGGTAACGGTGCTCATGACGCGATTTCCGACGCCGCGCGCAACACTGCGCGCACCATTCGGTTGTGCGATCCGCAACGGCACAGATTGCGGTCGAGCGCCTCGCGAACTTCGCGCGCTGTCGGCCTGGGATTTTTTGCTAGGAGCGCCGCGGCACTGATCAGAATGCCGCTGGTGCAATAGCCGCATTGGGCTGCCTGCTCGGCGAGAAGGGCGTGCTGGAGGGGGTGCAACTCGCGGCCTTTGCTCAAGCCTTCGACGGTAGTAATTCTCTTGCCCGCTGCCGCCCACAGGGGCGTGTCGCAAGCGGGCGCAGCGTGGCCGTCGATCAACACGAAACAGGCGCCGCACTGGCCGCTGCCACAGCCGAAGCGCGTACCGATCAGCCCAAGGTCGTTGCGCAGCGCGTAGAGAAGCGGCGTGTCCGAACTCGCCTCGAGCTCGGATTCTGCACCGTTGACGGTGAGCCGGAAGGGCTCAGTCACGGGCTTTGACGTTCTTCAGGCAAGAAGATCGTGCATCCGTGCCCGCGCCCTAATCGACCTTCGCCCCCGAGAATGCCACGACCTTCGCCCACTTCTGGATGTCTTGCTCCATGAATTTTCCGAATTCCGCAGAGGTCATGTACATCGGAGCGGCGCCTTGCTTGGCCCAGATATCCTTCACTTCGGCTTGGCTCGCGATTCTCTGGATCTCCGAATTCAGTTGATCTACGATCGGTTTAGGGGTGGAGACCGGCGCCATCATCCCCAGCCAGATCACCGCGTCGTAGCCGGGCAGGCCGGCTTCGTCCAGGGTCGGCACTCCCGGCGTGATTGAGGACCGGGTCTTTCCGGAGGTAGCGATGGCGCGAACCTTGCCGGCCTGCGCGAGCGGCGCCATCGTGGTAATTGCGTCGAACATCATCTGCACGTTGCCTGCGAGGACACTGGTGCGCGCTTCAGCGCTTCCCTTGTGCGGCACGTGTACCACGTCGATTCCGGCCATTGCCTTGAAGAGCTCGCCCGCCATGTGATACGGCGTGCCCGGTCCGGAGGAAGCGTAATTGAGAGCGCCCGGCTTCGATTTGCCGAGTGCGATAAGCTCCTTCAGGTTGTTCGTCGTTACCGAAGGGTGAACCACAAGAAGGAGGTCGGAATAGTTGATCGGTGAGATCGGCGCGAGGTCCCGCATCAGATTGTAGGGCTTCTTCGTGAACAGCGATTCGTTTACCGTGTGCGTATTCGACATCATGAGGAGCGTATATCCGTCGGGGGAGGATTTCGCCGCCACGTCGGTGCCGATGATCGCACCGGCGCCCGGCCGGTTCTCGATTACAAAAGCTTGCCCGAGAGTCTTTTGCAGACGGTCGCCGATAAAGCGCGCATAGATGTCCGCCGGCCCACCGGCGGAGTAGGGCACGATGATTCTCACCGGTTTCGTCGGGTAGGCGGTCTGCGCGAACACGCCGGTCGCGAGACAAACTGCCGCAACCGGCCCGACGATCTGACGCAGCATCTTGTTGAAAGTCATGGTTGCTTTCCTCCTGTCAGATAACGCGATTGCTCCGGAGTTCGGCACGGTTATTTTTTTGCACGCGGCTGTTTGGATTATAGCGACTATAGCTGGAGCTCGGCCATCACCGGTGCATGGTCTGACGGACGCTCCAGCCGCCGAGGCTCGACGTCGATCGAACATGCGCGACAACGCAAGGCGAGCTCGGAGCTGAACAGGATATGGTCGATGCGCAGCCCGAGGTTGCGTTTGAACCCGTTCATTCGGTAGTCCCATCAGGTAAACGATTTCTCCCGCTGGGTAAACATCCTGAAGCTGTCTCTCAATCCCAGAGCAAGGAGCTCCCGGAAGGCTTCACGTTCCCGAGGGCTGCACAGGATCTGTCCTTCCCATACCTTCGGATCGTGAACGTCCTCATCGGTCGGCGCGATGTTGTAGTCGCCCAGCACCGCGAGCCGAGGATTTTTTTCCAGCTCTTCCTCGAGCCAGCGCCGGAAAGCCGCGAGCCAATTGAGCTTGTACTCATATTTCTCAGAATCGACCGCCTGTCCGTTTGGAACATAGGCGCACACAAGGCGAATGGCTTCGGCACCTTTCCCTACGCTTGCGGCGATGACACGCTTTTGCTCGTCCGGAAATCCAGGTATTCCCGTGGCGACGTCCGCGAGAATTGCGCGAGACAGGATCGCGACGCCGTTATAAGTCCTTTGCCCGGACCAGACGCAGTGGTATCCCGCCGACTCGATTTCCTGCACCGGAAATTTGGCGTCCTCGAGTTTGATCTCCTGCAGACAGACGATTTGCGGGCTTTGCCGCGCGAGCCAGTCGAGCAGATGAGGCAGGCGCACTTTGAGCGAATTGACGTTCCACGACGCGAACTTCATTGACGCGCTGCTCAGAAAGAGACAACGCCCCCGATCTATCTGGCGGCGGCATCGGCCGCCGGCTCCGTACCGGTGCCCGGCTGTGACTGCGCTTGGAATCTAGCCGGCGCCGGAATTGCAGGATCCATCTTTCGCAGCGCTTCGATCGGTGCGGGAGGCACAGACGTCGGATAGCCGGCCGAGTCGAGCAGGCCGTTCAGGAGGCTTTCCTGGAACCCGGTTTGCGACTGATTGCCGACCATCAGCAACGGCAGATCGGTCTTGCCGGACAACCTCTTCACTTCATCGGAGTCCTTTTGAGTGAGAACGCTGATTTCCCTGAAGGGGACCGCGCGCTTGACGAGCAACGCGCGCGCTTGGTCGCAGGGGGCACCGCAATCGGGGAGGGTATAGAGAGTTACGGGAAAGTTCTTCGCCGCCACCTGCGTGGCGTACGGCAGCTTGGACACATCCATTCCACCCCCGTGAAAACTCTTTCGTTGTACGTTTCTTGCGTTCGGGGGCGGGGGTGTCTGCGTATAGTGAACCCTACCGTCTTGATCCACCCAGCGATAGGCTTGACCCCAAGCGTTGGCGCAGACAGTCGAGAGGATCGCTGCAGCAACGAACAGTATGCGCATGCGGTAAGGTTCCTCAGGGCGCGATCATACCATTGTGACGCAACAGCGCGTCGATTCTCGGCTCGCGGCCGCGAAACGCCTTGAACGATTCGAGAGCCGGGCGGCTGCCGCCGACGGCGAGGATCTCGTCGCGGAATCGCGCGCCCGTGTCGGAGTCGAGCACCCCGTTCTGCTCGAACAAGCTGTACGCGTCGGCGGAAAGCACCTCGGCCCACTTGTAACTGTAATAACCGGCTGCGTAAGCTCCCGAGAAGACGTGCGCGAAGTTGTTGAGGGACCGGTTGTATTCCGGCTGCGTTGCTACGGCGACTTTTGCCCTGATGTCGTGGAGCAGCTGCAGTGGCGTCTTTGCCCCCGCGGGGTCGTAGTCATGGTGTAGATGCATGTCGACCAATGCGAACTCGATCTGCCGCACGGTCTGCATGCCGCTCTGAAAATTCTTTGCCGCCAGCATCTTGTCGAACAAACTGCGCGGTAAAGCCTCTCCACTTTCGACGTGAGCGGTCATGCGGGCGAGCACGCCCCATTCCCAGCAGAAGTTCTCCATGAACTGGGAAGGCAGCTCGACCGCGTCCCATTCGACACCGCGTATTCCGGAGACGCCCAGATCGTCAACTCGCGAGAGCAGATGGTGCAGTCCATGGCCGAATTCGTGAAACAGGGTCATCACTTCGTCGTGCGTAAATAGGGCGGGCTTGTTCCCGACGGGTGCGGGAAAGTTGCAGATGAGGTGGGCAACCGGGGTCCGGAGGCCGCCGGGTATCCGCTGCCGCGTGATCGCCTCGTCCATCCACGCACCCCCGCGCTTGGTTTTCCGCGAGTACAGATCCAGATAAAACTGACCGATCAGGCCCTCGTCCGAGTCGGTAATCCGGAAAAAACGCACCTCCGGATGCCAGGTTTCAGCCGTGTCCGGTAGAATGCGAATGCCGTAGAGAGCTTCAACAAGTCGGAACATGCCTTCTAGGACCTGCGGTTCCGGGAAATACCGCTTCAGCTCTTGATCGGAAAACGCGTACCGTTTCGCGCGCAGTTTTTCCGACGCGAACGCGATATCCCAGGCCTGCATCTCCTCGATCCCGAGCTCCGCGCGTGCGAACTCCTCCAGTTCTGCATAATCCCTGCGTGCGTGAGGCAGCGCTCTCACGGCAAGATCATTGAGGAAGTCGAGCGCGGCCTCGGGTGACTCGGCCATTTTCGGGACAAGCGAAAAATCCGCGAAACTCTTGTAACCAAGCAGTCGAGCCTTCTCTTTTCGCAGGCGAAGCTCATTGGCGATGATCGACGTGTTGTCGAATTCCGGATTTTCGAATTCGCTCGACCGCGTGACGTGCGCGCGATAAAAGCGCTCGCGCAAACCGCGATTCTCAGCGTATTGCATCAGAGGCCCGTATGACGGTGCGTGCAAGGTGAACTTCCACCCCTCTTGGTCATCCCGGCGCGCCGCTTCTCTGGCGGCGTCGAGTACATCCTCGGGGACGCCGAGCAACTCTCCACGGTCGGCGACCAATGCCGAAAACGCATTGGTTGCGTCAAGCAGATTCTCGGAAAACTTGGCCTCGAGCGCTGCAAGTTCTTCCTGTATTTCGCCAAAGCGTCGCTTGTCCCGAGGCTCAAGTTCGGCTCCTCCAAGACGATAGTCGCGCAAGTCGTTCTCGACGATCTTGCGCCGGGCTTGAGACAATTCTTCAAAACCCGTCGAAGCGCGCAGCGCCTTGAACTTTTCATAGAGCTGAAGGTTTTGCGCGAGTTCGGTACGGTACCGCGTGATTTTCGGCAGATTCGCGTTGTAGGCGTCGCGGATCTCGGCGCTGTCGTCCACAGCATGCAAGTGAGCGACCATGCCCCAAGCGCGCCATAGCCGTTCATTGGTGTTTTCGAGCGGGTCCACGAACTCCTTCCAGGATGCAACCGTGGCCTTCGCCGTGAGTCGGGCGATCAGGGCGCGGTTCTCGGCGAGCAGCTCGTCGATCGCAGGGGCGATATGCTCCGGCCGGACCGAACCGTAGCGAGGCAAGCCCGAAAAATCGAGCAATGGATTGACAGTCATTCTCGCTCAGGGGCTCGCGCGGGTGCCCGAGAAGCGCTCGGCAGACATTACCGTGTTCTCAAGCAACATTGCGATCGTCATAGGCCCAACCCCGCCCGGCACTGGCGTGATGCACGAAACGGTTCCCAGTACGCCCTGGAAATCGACGTCGCCGGCAAGTTTCCCATCCGCAAGCCGGTTGATGCCGACATCAATGACCACGGCACCGGGCTTCACCATACCGGCCGTGACGAGCTTGGGTTTTCCCGCGGCCACCACCAGAATGTCCGCCTGGAGCGACATCGCGCGCAGATCGGGCGTTCTGGAATTGCAAATGGTGACCGTCGCGCCTTTTTGCAAGAGCAGCAAGGCCGCCGGTTTACCTACGATGTTGCTGCGGCCGATTACGACGGCGTGGCGGCCCTGCGGATCGACTCCTTCATGCTCGAGGATCTTCATCACTCCAAGCGGAGTGCAGGGCACAAAGCGCGGATTGCCGGTCGCGAGCAAGCCCATGTTCGTCGGATGAAATCCGTCGACGTCCTTCTCCGGAGCTATGGCTTCGAGCACTCGCTCCGCTGCAATTCGCAGCGGCAGCGGAAGCTGCACGAGGATGCCATGGATACGGGCGTCGTTGTTGAGCATACGGATGCGCCCGAGGAGCGTCGATTCATCCGCGTCGGCCGGCAATTCGATGTGCTCCGAATAGAGCCCCGCTTCGCCGCACGCCTTCATCTTGTTCCGCACATAGATTCTCGAAGCCGGGTGGTTCCCGACTTGCAGCACCGCGAGACCGGGGCGCACACCCATCGCCGCAAGTGCGGCGACGCGTCGAATCAGCCCTACGCGTAACTCGCGCGCAAGGGCGTTGCCGTCAATGCTGCGGGTTTGCACGGAAGAGAATCGGCGCGGCGAACACGGGAGGCGCGCATTCTAGCATCCGCAGTTTCCCGGCCCTGGTTCAGCCAAGCGAATTTCGATCTCTTTGATTGCGCGAGGCGCGATTTCGTATAATGCGAAATACTCTTTCATAGTATGAGACAAGGTGCAATTGATCCTGTAAGGCCGGCAGGGTAAGCTTCAGGCGATTCTCCGCAAGTCTCACACCCCCGCCCGTACCTTCGCGCAGAGAGGGAAACGTCATGTCCGCGCTGCCTGAATTCCCCGCCGCCAACGATCCCGACGCCCTGGAAACGCAGGAATGGCTCGACGCGCTCGAGTCCGTTCTCGAGCGCGAGGGCCCTGAGCGCGCTCATTACCTGCTGGAGAAGCTCGTCGACAAGGCACGCCGTTCGGGAGCCTACATTCCCTTCTCGCTCAATACGGCCTACCTCAACACGATCCCGGCGCACATGGAGGAGCGCTCGCCCGGGGATCATGCCCTAGAGGAGCGCATCCGCTCGTTCTGCCGCTGGAATGCGATGGTGATGGTGGCAAAGGCCAACAAGTCGGACGACGAGCTGGGCGGTCACATCGCGAGCTTCGCCTCGGTCGGAACGCTGTTCGGGATCGGTTTCAACCACTTCTGGCACGCGCCGCACGAAGGGCACGGGGGAGATCTCGTCTACTTCCAGGGACACTCGTCGCCCGGAATCTACGCGCGCGCGTTTTTGGAGGGTCGGCTCACCGAAACGCAGCTCCTGAACTTTCGGCGCGAGGTGGACGGCCAGGGCATCTCTTCCTATCCCCACCCGTGGCTCATGCCCGATTTCTGGCAATTCCCCACCGTCTCGATGGGGCTCGGGCCGATTCAGGGTATCTACATGGCGAGGTTCCTGAAATATCTGCAGGCGCGGGGGCTCGCAGGTACGGAGAACCGGAAGGTGTGGGTGTTCTGCGGCGACGGCGAGATGGATGAACCCGAATCGCTCGGCGCGATCGGCCTCGCGGCGCGTGAAAAGCTCGACAACTTGATTTTCATCGTAAACTGCAACTTGCAGCGCCTCGACGGTCCGGTGCGTGGCAACGGCAAGATCATCCAGGAGCTCGAAGCCGATTTTCGCGGGGCGGGCTGGAACGTCATCAAGCTCATCTGGGGCTCGTACTGGGATCCTCTGTTCGCGCGCGATCTCGAAGGCCGGCTGCTTCGCGTCATGGAGGACACGGTCGACGGCGAGTATCAGAACTACAAGGCGAACGACGGCGCCTTCGTGCGCAAGCATTTTTTCGGCAAAGACCCGAAACTGCTCGAGATGGTTTCGCGCATGACCGATGAGGACATCTGGCGCCTGAACCGTGGCGGGCACGACCCTCACAAGATCTACGCGGCCTACGCGGCGGCGGTGAAGCACAAGGATCAACCCACCGTGATCCTCGCCAAGACGATCAAGGGCTACGGCCTGGGCAAGCAGGGTCAAGCCAAGAATCCGACCCACCAGTTGAAGAAGATGGACCTCGCAACCATCCGCGAGATGCGCGACCGCTTCAATGTGCCGATCCCTGACGACAAGCTCGAGGAGTTGCCGCTCTACAAACCCAAGGATGATGATCCGATCATGGTGTACCTGCAGGCGCGCAGAAAGGCGCTTGGCGGCTACCTGCCTCAGCGCCGCCGCAAGGCGGACAACCCGCCCGCGGTGCCGCCCCTTGCCGCGTTCGAACAGGTTCTGAAGGGCTCGGAGGGGCGCGAGATCTCGACCACCATGGCGTTCGTGCGCGTTCTCACGGCACTTGTGCGCGACAAAAGCATCGGCAAGCATGTCGTGCCGATCGTTCCCGACGAGGCGCGTACTTTCGGCATGGAAGGGATGTTCCGGCAGCTGGCGATCTACTCTTCGGAAGGACAGAAGTACGAACCGGTCGACCGCGACCAAGTGATGTACTACCGCGAAGACAAGGCAGGGCAGATTCTCGAAGAGGGCATCAACGAAGCGGGCGGGTTCTCATCCTGGATCGCGGCAGCGACTTCATACAGCCATTCGAACCTCGTGATGGTGCCGTTCTATATCTTCTATTCGATGTTCGGCTTCCAACGCGTCGGCGATCTCGCCTGGGCAGCGGGCGACCAGCGCGCACGGGGGTTTCTCCTCGGCGCAACCTCCGGCCGCACCACTCTGAATGGCGAAGGACTTCAGCACGAGGATGGGCACAGCCATGTCCTTTCCTCGGTGATTCCCAATTGCGTTTCCTATGACCCCACCTTTACTTATGAACTGGCGGTCATCATCCACGACGGCCTGCGCCGCATGGTTGCCAACCAGGAGGACGTGTTCTACTACATCACGGTGATGAACGAAAACTACGAGCATCCTGCGATGCCCGCCGGGTCGGAAGAAGCGATCCTCAAAGGGATGTACCTATTTCGGGAAGGGTCGAAAAAGAAGCAGCGCGTGCAGCTGCTCGGCTCGGGAACTATCCTGCGCGAAGTCATCGCCGCCGGCGCGCTGCTCGAGGCCGACTGGGACGTGGCAGCGGACATCTGGAGCGCAACCAGCCTGACGGAGCTGCGCCGCGAAGGGCTTGCGGTCGAGCGTCGGAACATGCTGCATCCTGAAACCAAGCCCGGGGTCCCGTACGTGACCCAATGCCTCGAGAAGCGTGAAGGTCCCGTGATCGCTGCCACCGACTACATCAAGAGCTTTGCCGACCAGATTCGATCGTTTATTCCCAGAGACCGTGTCTACCGAGCGCTCGGCACCGATGGGTACGGTCGCTCGGATTCCCGCGCCAAGCTGCGTCACTTCTTCGAAGTGAATCGTTACTTCGTGACAGTCGCGGCGCTCAAGGCGCTCGCCGATCAGGGCGAAGTCAAATTCAAGATCGTTTCCGACGCAATCAAGAAATACGGGATCGACCCGGAAAAACCCAATCCAGTGACTGTCTGATCAAACGTGGGCCAGGCGCCTCGGCGGCAGCCCAGCTCCGGCACCCCAATCGCGAACCGAGCAAACATGGGAACCCCTAGGGAAGTCTTCGTACCCGACATCGGCGACTTCAAGAATGTCGATGTAATCGAGGTGCTGGTCAAACCGGGCGATGCGGTACAGCCGGAGCAGTCGCTGATCACCGTGGAATCGGACAAGGCGACGATGGAGATTCCGTCGCCGGCTGCCGGCGTGGTAAAGCAATTGCGGGTCAAGACCGGCGACAAGGTTTCACAGGGCAGTCCCGTCCTCATCCTTGAAGAGACAGAAGGCGCCTCGATAGCGCCAGCAGAACCGGCCCCGAAACCCCAAGGCGCGCCCACGGCAAAGCCTGCCCCGGTGCTTGCGGCCGTCCCGGCACCAGCCCCCGCCGCGCCGGCGGTCGGCCGGACCGAACCGGTCCCCAACACATCTTCGCTAGCGCCCGGAGCAACGCCGCATGCGAGCCCCTCGGTGCGCAAGTTCGCGCGCGAGCTGGGCGTCGACCTCATTCGAGTCAAGGGCTCGGGCCCGAAAGGACGCATCACGCAGGCGGACGTCCAGGAGTTTGTGAAGAGCCTGATGAGGGGTGCGCCCGTGGTCACCTCCGTCGCTGGGCGCGGCGGGCTCGTTCTGGATCTGCCGGAGTGGCCGCAGGTGGATTTCGCGAAGTTCGGCCCGGTCGAGGCGAAACCGCTGTCGCGCATCAGGAAGCTGTCGGGCGGATTCCTGCATCGCAACTGGGTTTCCATTCCCCACGTCACTCAGCACGACGAGGCCGACATCACCGAGCTCGAGGTTTTCCGCAAGGAGAACGCGCAGGTGGCGGAAAAAGGAGGCTTCAAACTCACCATGCTCGCGTTCCTGGTGAAAGCTTCAGTGAACGCGCTGAAGGAATTTCCGGAGTTCAACGCCTCGCTCGACAAGACTGGCGAGAACCTGATCGTCAAGAAGTACTATCACATCGGAGTCGCGGTCGATACGCCCGACGGCCTGCTGGTGCCGGTGATCCGCGACGCCGACCGCAAGGGCGTCTTCGATCTGGCGAAGGAGCTGGCTGAAATTTCCAAGGCCGCGCGCGAGAAAAAACTCAAGCCCGACAGCATGCGCGGCGGCACTTTCAGCATTTCAAGCCTAGGCGGTATCGGTGGCACGGCGTTCACGCCGATCATCAACGCGCCCGAGGTCGCGATCCTCGGGGTCGCGAGATCGCAGATGCGGCCGGTTTACAAGGATGGGGCGTTCATTCCGCGGCTGATATTGCCGCTGTCGCTCGCGTACGACCACCGCGTCATCGACGGCGCGGCCGGGGCGCGCTTTACCACTTACCTCGCTTCCGTGCTATCCGACATCCGCCGCACCCTTCTGTGAGGCCGGCGAGGCGAAGATGATCGAAGTGAAGGTGCCGGACATCGGCGATTTCAAGGACATCGATGTCATCGAGGTCCTGGTCAAGCCGGGCGATCGGGTGGCGAAGGAGGCCTCTCTCATCACGCTCGAGTCGGACAAGGCGACGATGGAAATTCCTTCCTCGGACGCCGGCGTCGTCAAGGAGCTGCGGGTCAAGGTCGGGGACAAGGTCTCACAGGGGTCGGTCATCGCCTTGCTCGAGGCAGAGAGCGCCGTGGCGGCGCTGGCGCCCGTGGCGCCGAAGATTTCCGCAGCTGCCGCAGCCAAGGCCTACGGTGGCGCAGCCGACATGACTTGCGACGTGCTGGTGCTGGGCTCCGGTCCCGGCGGTTATTCGGCCGCCTTTCGCGCCGCCGACCTCGGCTTGAACAGCATTCTGGTCGAGCGGTATCCGACGCTCGGCGGCGTCTGTCTGAATGTGGGCTGCATCCCGTCGAAAGCGCTTCTGCACATCGCTGCGGTCATGGACGAGGCAAAACATCTTTCCGAGCACGGCATCGGTTTCGGGGAGCCCAAGGTGGATCTCGATGCGTTGCGTGCGTGGAAGAACAAGGTAGTCGGCAAGCTGACCGGAGGGCTTACGGGTATGGCGCGCTCGCGCAAAGTGACGGTGCTGCAGGGTACCGGAGCTTTCGTAGGACCGAACCATCTCGCTGTGGAAGGGAAGGACGGGCGCAAGGTCGTCGCATTCAGGAACGCGATCATCGCAGCCGGCTCGCAGTCGGCGAAGCTCCCCTTCATTCCGGAGGACCCGCGAATCGTCGACTCGACGGCGGCGCTTGAGCTGCGGCAACGGCCCAAACGCATGCTGGTGATCGGCGGCGGCATCATCGGCCTGGAAATGGGCACTGTGTATTCCACGCTCGGCGCCCGGCTGGATGTGGTCGAGGTGCTCGATGGCCTGATGTCCGGGGTAGACAGGGACCTGGTCAAGGTATGGCAGACGTTCAATACGCGCCGCTTCGACAACGTGATGCTGAAGACCAAGACCGCCAAGGTCGAAGCCGTGAAGGAAGGACTGAGGGTGTCCTTCGAAGGCGAGAATGCCCCGGCGAAGCCGCAGCTCTACGACATGATCCTGGTTTCCGTGGGCCGGACTCCCAACGGCAGGAAGATCGGCGCCGACGCCGCCGGCGTAGCGGTGAACGAGCGTGGCTTCATCCCGGTGGACGCGCAAATGCGCACCGACATTCCGCACATCTACGCGATTGGCGATATCGCCAAGCTGCCCATGCTGGCGCATAAGGCGGTGCACGAAGGTCACGTCGCAGCGGAAACCGCTGCGGGGCAGAAATCCTACTTCGACGCGCGCGTGATCCCCTCGGTGGCGTATACGGATCCTGAGATCGCCTGGGCGGGACTAACTGAGGAGGAAGCGAAACAACAGGGAGTCAAGTTCGGAGTTGCCAAATTTCCCTGGGCAGCCTCGGGACGCGCCATCGCCAACGGCCGCGACGAGGGCTTCACCAAGCTGATCTTCTCCGAGGATTCGCACCGCCTGATCGGCGGCGCCGTCGTCGGAGCAGGAGCCGGTGACCTCATCAGCGAGATCGCGCTCGCCATCGAGATGGGTGCAGATGCGGTCGACATCGGGAAAACCATACACCCGCATCCGACCGTGAGCGAGTCCATCGGCATGGCGGCGGAGCTTTACGAAGGCGTTTGCACCGATCTTCCTCCGTCGAAGCGCCGATGACACAGGACGAGCTCAAGCGGGCAGTTGCCCGCGAGGCGATCAAGCACGTGGTGGAGGACGCGGTGATCGGCGTCGGCACAGGGTCCACGGCCAATTTTTTCATCGACGAGCTTGCCAGGATGAAGAATCGCATTGCAGGCGCGGTCGCAAGTTCGGAAGGGTCCGCCGAGCGGCTGAAGGGGCGCGGTATTCGCGTCCTGGATCTCAACAGCGTCAACGAGCTGCCGGTCTACATTGACGGTGCAGACGAGATCACCGAGCATCTCGCCATGATCAAGGGCGGAGGCGGCGCGCTCACGCGAGAGAAAATCGTCGCCGCCGTCGCGAAAAAGTTCGTTTGCATCGCGGACGAGTCGAAGCTCGTACCGGTGCTTGGAAAATTTCCGCTTCCGGTCGAAGTGATTGCAATGGCGCGTGCCTACGTAGCGCGCCAGATGGTGAGACTCGGCGGCCAGCCCAAGCTGCGCGAAGGCTTTGCCACGGACAACGGCAACATCGTGCTCGACGTGTGGGGGCTGTCCATCCTCAACCCGGTCGAGCTGGAAACGGCGATCAACAATATCGCCGGCGTCGTTACCAACGGATTGTTCGCCCGGCGCGGAGCCGATGTGCTCCTCCTCGGAACCAAGACAGGCGTGAGAACGATCGCCCGGAAGTAGAGCGTCTACTTGTCCGGCGGCACGTAGCCGGAAGCCACATCGGCTCCGGGTCCGAAGAAATGCTTCTCCATCTGCTCGGCGAGATATTTCCGCGCGCGCGGGTCAGCGAGGTTCAGCTTGTTCTCGTTGATGAGCATGGTCTGATGCTTAATCCAGGCCTGCCAGGCTTCCTTGGAGACGTTCTCGTAGATGCGCTTGCCGAGTTCGCCCGGGTAAGGGGGGAAGTCGAGCCCTTCCGCGTCCCGGCCGAGCTTGATGCATTTCACCATCCTTGCCATTTTCGCAACCTCGATTCTGGTATCAGGTCGATTTTAAGTCCGCTTTACTAAAATCTTCGAGCGCCGCTGATAGTTGTACAGCGCTTTCCTTTCCCCCGGCAGCGCGGTGATATTCGCTTCGGCGAACCCGCGCTCTATGAACCAATGGGTCGCACGCGTAGTGAGTACGAACAGCTTTTTCAGCTTGCGCGCGCGCGCCTGTGTTTCGATATGGTGCAGTAGGCGTTCTCCGTAGCCTGCGTCGCGGTAATCGGGCCGCACCGCGAGGCAGGCAAGCTCGCCGGCGCGGGCGTCGGGGAAGGGGTAGAGCGCGGCGCAGCCGAC
>WNGH01001228.1_pt1 | contig 23784 bp, 19 predicted proteins | sample 5400631 | NCBI WGS metagenome assembly WNGH01 (sample SAMN13153373, study PRJNA577476) | soil metagenome | isolation source: 115 cm soil or saprolite under Garry oak tree replicate 1 | place: USA:California | collected 2016-06-15
CTGATCCCCGGATAGGAGTAGGGAGAGATGGTAAAGTGGAAGAACATCAGGCGATCAGCCACAATGGGTTGATCGGAGGTAACCTCTGCCGAGACGGAGGTCGTGGCACCCGGATGGGCATTGACATCAAATTCCGCCAACCCGTCTGCGGCGACGGGCACCGAGAAGGAGTGGGTACTGCCATCGGTATATTCCAGCCTAATTGTGGCATTCGCGTTCACGGAACCGAAGTTGGCTAATTCCAGGTCCTCCTGAGAATACGTGCCGGTATAGCCTTCGGCAAAGAGCCAGTCGGTCCCCGGAGCCGTGGCGCCGACCTGACTGGCAGCACCGGTGGTGACTCCGCCCGCGTTGGGGATGTTGTCCTGGACATACATGGGTCGCTCTACCACGATTGGCAGATTCGAGGAAACGCTAATGGCGACTTTCTGATGTAATCCGACTGAGCTATCACCAGGACTGGCTGTCCCTCGCTGTAGTGGCCCTACCTGTAATTTCTCTGTAGGGCAGGCTGCCTGCCCCGATGCTCCACAACTGCCGGTGTAGTATGTCATAGTTACATTGGCCGTTGCGCTAGTACTTGGATTGAGGATGCTCACAAACGTCCAGTACTTTGATGTACTATTCTGCGTTGAATTGCCTTCCGAGAAGTAGTAAGACGTACCAGGACTCGTTGCTCCAATCACATCTGTACCACTTTTGATCGTTCCTAGGAAGGTAAAGTACATGGGGCGTTCGGCTACAATAGCCGCTCCGCTGGTGACATGCACAATCGCGGCCACGCTGATATGACTGTCTGAAGGGCTCACACCCAGATCCTGACCTACCCCCACCGTCAGGCGCGTGCTGGCGGCCACGGTCTTCTGCACGCTCACCGTTGCGGGCGTGTGGTTCTGCAAGAGGTAGGTGATGGTGACATTCGATGCCTGCGAGGGATCGGGGTTTTGCAGTGTCAGGAATTCCTGGAAGCCACCGCCAACACTGCCCTCGGCAAAGTACCACGTCGTGTTCGCCGGTGCGAGTCGCGTACCATTATTGGTCTTTGCCATTGCCACCAGATCATTTGCGAGGTGGGCTGCGTCAAAGCTGCCCAGGCCCGTAGCCATATCATAGGCGGATGTAGTGGGATAGCGACCACCTTGCATACCCTGGTAATCGTTATTGCCGCTTGTCACATCATGAAAGTCATTGCTGTATTGACTGCTATTATTGGCGATCTGATAAAGCAGGGGATTGACAAAGCCAATATTGAAACCGCCCTGCTTCACCGCTTCCTCATTGGTCATCGCCATCACTGCCGCCCATAGAGGAGCTGCACATGATGTACCTCCTATGGTAAACCAGTAGTTGCCGTTGCTAGAAGTGCAGCCTGAGACAGCCTCTGTACAATAGATCAAATAGCCTTTTCCTGGCGAGTAGAGTTCGGCATTTAAAGCCACATCCGGTACTTCGCGTTTGCCGTTACTATACTGGTTGTTGACACCTGGAGCATTCTGCCAGGATGGTTGGGACCAATAGATGCTCAGACCACCACCAGAGGCACCATCAGGGGATGACGCATTCCAGACCGTTTCGTGGTTATATGAATTGTTGCTATTGATAAACAGGACTGTGCCACCCACGCCGGTCACATTTGGCTGTGCGGCAGGATCGTCTGCGCTCAGTGCCGTGGTGTTCGTAGAATCACCCAGACAACCTGAGCTTCCTGCATCACCTGATGCCGCAAAAATGCTCTGGCCTTGAGCCACTGCCATAGCGAAAAGATTGTTCTCAGACTGGGCTACTGAAAGAGAAGTATTGATTTCACAGGTTCCCCAACTGGTGCTTACCACCGCGGGCGCATCCTGTACAATCTGCATCCACTCATCCAGGGCAGCATTCTGTGTATTTGGCGCACTATAAATCTTCAATGTACTTAAGCGAGGTGCGGCACTTGCCACCAGTTCAGCATCCAACTCAACCTCAACTGGGCCACCATCACCATTTGCAGGTGAAGGTGCCCCCCCATCCACATTAATCGTCTGAATAACCGTCGGACTATTTTGAGCAAAACATGAGCGATAGGCATTGATATCGTTTATATTGAATTGATCCAACTCAAACAGGGCAATCGTCTGTCCTTCGCCATGGTAGCCAGCGTTGTAGAGCCCGTTCAGGTCATAGGCAGCCTGAATCTGATTGGGCAAGAAAGCACTGCTGGAAGAGGTCGGACAACTTAATCCTGCGTTTGGAACGCTCTTCGAGCCGAAAGCTGTTCTTTGGAGTCTCACATTTGCCCCACTTTGGAGGTGAACCGGGGCATGGTTATAGCGTGTAGCGTTATTGAGGCCGGTGATGCTTTGCACATACCCCAATAGTGACGAAGGCAGCAGTGGATTCGTATCGTTGGAATAGAAGCTTTCGCCATCGGGGGCGATATAGTTGTTCATGTGTACGTGGAAAACCTGCTCGACCTGCCCAATTGTTCCCTGGAACACGATGCCCATACGATGCTTGAAGGTATAGGTGATCGTGAAGCTTGCCCCTTGGAGATACCGCACCAACGCATCATGACTTGCCGGAGTCGGCGAGAAGGCACCGATGAGCTGATTCAATGATAGGTGGCGATGATAGTTAATGGACTGTGGGCGGTTCATATCTGCAATGTAATTATCCAGTTCCGTTGCATTACGTAGGCGCAACTCAAGTGTTAATGAAATAGTCTGCTGTGCATTGGTCGGTCCAATCAACTTGCTCTTTGCAAGCTGTGCCGGAACGGAGTCGGCCAGAGGTACCAGTATATCTGGTTTAGCTGCACGCACCTGCGTATTGAGATAGAGGGCCAGTGTTCCCACAATCAGAACGATGGCGAGCAATGGAATCACAAGCAGGGGATAGATTGTGCGTCGCTTGTATCCATTATCCCTCGAGAGGGGGGAGGTGAATGGCATAAATGAATCTACCTTCCTAACAACATCAGTAATAGTTTTTTAGATGCAGCGAGTGAGATAATGAAAGTTAACAAAATACTTATGGTCGTGGTAGAGGCGTCATCAATGCCGCCTCTCCCACCACGTAGCCATAGCCGGATTCATTTGTTAACTCTCATTATCAGGATAGATATATTTCTATATATCAACCTATGTCAGGATAATATGCATGCCAGTAGAGTAGCATATATCCGCAAAAATATGCCTGTGTCCGTTGATGGGTAGGAGGATGGTACTAAAGTGGAAGTTAATAAAGTGTCGTAAAACCTCCATCTTTCCAACGTGGTAACACTATGTACCTTCCCTGTTCTTTAAGTGATCTGACTATTTATGATAACAACACATAATAAAGGAGCGTGGTATGTTCTATTCTCTGGCTATTCCTGGTATACTACCAGCATGGTCTGGTAGAAAAACTCTTGGGATTGATCAGGCTCAAGCTCAAGCAAGAGAGAAAGTGTATGCCAGCATGACAGAGGACAGAGCAGCAGATGATCAGAATACTGAAGCATCCTTACCCTTGCAGGACGACACCAGTGCTCTGAGTATACTTTATGAACAGTTTCGACGTCCTATACACTCCTATATCTACCGCTTGCTCGGCAATGTCGAAGATGCTGACGATGTGACGCAGGAGGTATTTATTCGCGTCTGTGTCTCCTGGGAACGCTTGTATGAGCGTGGCAATCTCTCAGCCTGGCTGTATCGCATCGCCACCAACCTCTGTGTCGACGTACTGCGTCGGCGCAAACGTATCTCCTGGCGACCTCTCAGCTATCAGAACGGCAATGACGACCGTTTTGAGGGGAGTACCAGCGACGATAACTCTTATTTGTTGCCAGATAGCGGCGGCATTCCTGAAATTGCCGAACGGGAACACATCCGTCTTGCCCTGGCAAAGATGCCGGAGGAATATGCCACTGTCCTCGTTCTCAGCGCAGCACAGGGCATTCCTTATCAGGAGATCGCTGCCATCATCGGCATCTCACCCAATGCTGCCGCCACTCGTATTTCGCGTGCCAAAAGAATGTTTGCAGAACAGTACCAGCGTATCAGTAAAGATGTCCCTGGCAAACAGGAGAACAAGCGATGAATGACACGAATTTCGACTCATTCTCCTTGCCGGACGACTCTCGATCATTCTTACCACCACTGCCCAAAGTCGGTGAACGTGGTCCTCACGTCTGTGCCAGTATTCAGCTTTATCTCGGTATTCTGGATGAACTGTCACCAACTCAGCAAGCTATCGTCCATGAACACCTGCATAATTGCCTGAATTGCGTTGCAGTGCAATACCAGATACAGTACACCAATCGTCTCTTTGCTGGCTTACCCATTTCCGTACCCTCGGCTCGGGTCGATCAAGCCGTTATGGCTGCTATTGCTGCACGCAGCAATGGGAAAACTGCCAGCTCCCAGCATATACAAAGCGACGCTCGGCGAGACTCCTCTAGGGCAAGTCGTAACCCTTCTCCAAATGGAGGGGCAACCCTGATCGTTGCTCTGGGAGTGGCTACCTTGCGCAAGAAGTGGTTTGTCCCCGTTACATCGCTTGCCCTGGTTGGCGTTCTCCTTTTCACAGTGCTGGCAACCTTCCACTTTATGCCAAACTCAGTAGCCCGCACTTTCCTGCCTGCGAATCTCTCGTGGAGTGACTATGTCCTCTACCATAGCGAGACCCGCCACAGCTCTCAGGGTCAAGGCTATCATGTTGATACCTACCACGACTTAGGTACCGACCGTATCCATGTCGAAACGATGATGCTTAACATATTGGATGTGGTGGCCGTCGGTGACAAGGATGCTATGCTGGGTCTGGACATGATGCACCATATCGCCCAGTGGGGAGCCAATGACTGGATGGTTGACGAAACTCCTTTTAATCTAGCTCAGTTACGGAGTGATATATCCGCCAGCCGTGCCACCTATCTTGACAAAGACACCTTTCATGGACAAGCTGTTTACCGGATTCGCTGTCGCGATGGTCTCGTCTTGCTTCTCAGCATGAATTACCAGCCGGTCAATGTCTTGCGAGGAGCTATCGGCCCCGGCACAGGCGAGCCTCTCTATGACACCCTCCGCTTGATGCCCGCTTCCGACATCTCCAGCTCCATGTGGGATATGCGAGTGCCAGCAGGCTTCCGTATGGGAACACTCCCTTCCAAGCCATAAACCTGTGATGACCGCAAGGGTCATCACTACTATATACGGAAGAATCGCCTTGGCAGGCCGTCGTATATAGTAGTGATGACCCTTGCGGTCATCATGGGGTGGGGCGGTCATCATGGGGTGGGGGCGGTCATCATGGGGTGGGGGCGGTCATCATGGGGTGGGGGCGGTCATCATGCTCACCACACCACGCACTCTGCAAAATTATGAACCTTCCCCTAGACCACTTGCGTTCTATCCTCAAGATGCTACAATAGCACCGGGAGATATCGCCCACAACATCGAAAAATGGCTATCTAATTCAGGCATCTAACTGCGAGCCGCAGAGCGGCACATGCGAAAAACCTTGTCCGAACTGGCGCAGACAGTGAGGAGTCCTGAAGTCTCACAAAAATAGGTGGAGGTAGTAACTACGCCAAAGCAAGATCGTACTGTTGCAACTGGTGCTCATGGAGTGCATGAACGCGCCTATCTCGTCGCAGTCGACAGCGATGAGCAAGAAAGTGTATGGAGTGTTGAAGATTCGCTGAGTGAACTGGCCACCTTAGCGCATACTGCCGGTGCTGAGGTCGTTGGTTCCATGATACAACGTTTACACCATCCTGATGTTGCTACTTATATCGGCAAAGGCCGCACTCAGGAACTCACTGCTCTGGAAAAGCAACTCACTTTTGATCTGGTCATTTTTGATGATGAACTGTCGCCCTCACAGCAACGGAACCTTGAGAAAGTACTGGACATTCGTGTGCTTGACCGCACAGCTCTGATTCTCGACATCTTTGCCCAACATGCTCATACTCGTGAGGGTCGCTTACAGGTCGAACTGGCCCAGTTGGAATACCACCTACCCCGTCTAAGCGGACGTGGCATAGAATTTTCGCGTCAGGCTGGTGGTACACGTAGTGCCGGTGGCAGTGGTGCTGGAGGAGCTATCGGTGTGCGCGGTCCTGGCGAAACAAAACTGGAAATTGATCGCCGTCGTATTCGCTCACGCATCGCCGAGTTGCGTGAAGAAATTGAAAGCGTACGCATGCAACGTCTCATTCATCGTCAACAGCGTGCGGCGCAAGCTATTCCGGTGGTAGCTGTCGTCGGCTACACCAACGCAGGCAAATCCACCCTGTTCAATGTACTTACCGAAGCGGAAGTAGTGGCTGAGAACAAGCTGTTTGCCACACTTGATCCCGTCACTCGCCACGTTGTGCTCCCTGGCAATCAAGAAGTGCTCTTCACGGATACCGTAGGTTTTATTCAGAAACTTCCTACCAAACTCGTCGCAGCGTTTCGTGCAACCCTTGAAGAGGTAGTCGATGCCGACCTGCTCCTGGAAGTCGTCGACGTCAACCACGAAAACGCCATTGAGCAAAGCGAAACCGTGAATGAGGTCCTTCACGACCTCGAGATCGGCGAAAAGCCGCGTGTGACTGCTCTCAATAAAATTGACCTGCTCGATGACCCGGCAGAACTCGATCTCAATCTCTATCCCAACGCCGTTCCTATCTCAGCCTTGAAACATAGTGGCCTGGATGCTCTCCGTGAAAAAATCAGTCACGTACTCGCAGAGAGTATGCAAAGCGTGCAGGTGACTATCCCCTACGAGAAAAGCGAGCTAGTGGAACTCTTCCACCGCCGGGGCTATGTTGAGCGAGAGGAGCATCACCCCAATGGTACCTTCGTCACCGGACGTATTCCACGTTCGCTGCAGGGTTACTATACTCCATATCTTGATTTTTAAAGAAAGAGAAGTAAGAACTTATGGCAGAACGCAGGCATGTCCCTTTGCGCGTCCGTTTCCGTTCCGCTTCTGAACAAACCCACTGGGAGCGCGAGTCTGGTCAGTATCCGCGACGAGATGACCAATCCCCCTCATCTTCTGGTGTCAGTCCTGCTAGCAACCCCAATGCCGCTATCTTGCGCCATACACGCCAGGTCAAAGAATTAATTCATCTTGGCAATGTCTTACGTGCCGAACTGAGCTTGGAGGAGGTTCTGCAGCAAATCGTAGCTTCGATGAGTGCCTGTACCGGTTTTCGCACCTCGGTCATCAATGTGATCAATGAGGAAACCTCTACTCTTTCCTCAATAGCTTTTGCAGGAGTATCTGAGGAGAATAAGCATATCTTACGTGAGTTGCATGAGCCAGTAGAGAAGTTATTTAGGTTCATGCGTCCAGAGTTTCGTATCAGCCAGAGCTATTTTATTTCTCATGAACACCTCGAAGTTTTTGAGGGCGTGGCAATGGTTGTGGATAAGGCCGTCAGGGATTATGGATCTGATGACTGGCACCCCAAAGATGCGCTTTTGGTGCCATTATTAAGCCCGTGCAAGAAGAAACTGCTTGGCTTTCTCTCTTTAGATGATCCAGAGGATGGCAAAATACCTTCTCAGGAAAGTATCGAAGTGGTGGAACTCTTTGCCAATCAGGCGGCTATGGCTATTGATCATACGCATCTCTTGCAGGAACGCGAGGCCGAACAGCGTGCGCTCCAAGAAGGTATTACGAGCTTACGTGAGGATCTGGAACAGATACAGCGCGGCGACTTGCGTGTTGGCGTTCGCTTCACACATGAGAAGCTGGAGCCAGTCAGCGAAGCCATTAATGCCATGATAGCAGAGATGAGCAATATCCTTGGCAGCGTACAGAAAGTCACGCACGCTGTGGATGAACATACCCACGAAGTGCAACACCGCTCGGAATTGCTGGTGCGTGATGCCAACCAGCAGGAGCAGCAAGTTGAACACATCTCCCTCGCCATCAATGAAATTGCCACGATCATGTCTCAGCTCTCGGCCAGTGCTGGCGAACTGTCGCGTGTGGTACTCGAAGCTGTCGATGTAACCCTTGATGGGCAAAGTGCCGTTGATCGCGCCGTAGATGGCATGAGCCAGGTGCGTGAAGCCACACTGCTTTGTGCCCGTATAATGAAACGCCTCGGTGAAAGTGGGCAGGAAATCAACGAGACGATCCTGGCTATGACCGATCTGACTACGCGCATGAACCTTGTTGCTCTCAATGCAGCTATTGAAGCTACTCGTGCCGGTGAGTATGGTCAAGGCTTTGCAGTCATTGTGCAGGAACTACGTACCCTGGCTGTCCATAGTTCTGAGGCTGCACGCAAAGTGGCTGCCCACATCCGCACCATCCAGCGCGAAACCTCTGCCATCTCGCAAAGCATCGAGAAAAATACCCTCGAAGCAGTCAAGCAGACCGAACTTGTCACCCAAACAGGTGTTGCCTTAGATGCGATCAGCGTGGTCACAGAGCAAATGGCTGGTCTTGTGCAGGGCATCTCCCAGGCGGCAGAGAATCAGACCCAGGGTTCACAACTCGTCGTCACTACTGTCAACCACATCTCCCAAATGACCGGTGAGATCACCAAGCACATCAGACAAATGCAGCAATCTCTGACCGATCTCATGGAACTGACCAGCTCACTTCGTGTACGCCTCTCTGTTTTTCGTATAGCCGACTGAATGATAGTGGTGAGCATGATGAGCGGCGCTCCAGCCCTGATGAATGGTACTCCACGCCATGATGAGCAGCGCTCCGCCTCATGATAACCGCAAGGGTCATCACCACTATATACGACTACCTCGGCCTGCGAAGGCGTCGTGTATAGTAGTGATGACCCTTGCGGTCATCATGCTTCTGATCTCATCATGCTTCACTGATCTAAGGAGGAGGTATAGGTTAAATCGGGCTTTTCATACAAAAAACGATCATGACACTAACGTTGTATACACCACCAACCTGAGCGCCGTTTGGTGTTCGCTGGGAATCCAATCGCCTGCACAGGTGATCAGATTGAGGTAGCTGCCTCCCATCTCGCCAAAAATATCTGTGACGGGTGCCTGTTCTGGTGTATAGAAAGCTACTTCTATCACGCGAAAGTCTAACGTTTTACCTTTTGCGTTGAGTACCAGTACGTCGTCACCTGGATATAAGGAGCGCAGATTCCAGAATACAGCAGGAATGCCTCCTGGACGGTCGAGGTGACCGTCAATGACCGCACTGCCACGCTCACCTGGACTGGTTCCCAGATCGTACCATCCCACGTTCTCCCAAGGGCTATGGGTCGGTGTTCCCAGATTGCCATTGGGCAAAATCTCTACCGGCTCAACTGAAGCATTCACTCCTATAGCGGGAATGATTAAGCGTAAGGGCCTCTCTTCCGCATCTCCATTCAGCATGTTGAACGTTCGTGCTGGCACTTTCAGCACCTTCTGCGTAGTCGTAGTTGCCGAAGGATGTGGAGAAGCCTTTTTCGTTGCCGCTTGAGCAGGCGGAGATGTACTACATCCACTCAAAATCAGGATGATGAGAAATGGAAGCAGAGAACGTGAGAATAGACGCGTAAACATTTCTTTTTCCCTGACTTTGGATGATATCCGTAGATGGATGCATAGCGGATCATAAGTCCGTCACCCATCCATCCATGGATATTATCTCATTCCACTACTCTTCTTCCGCAAACCCACGGTCACACCTATACCACTCAGGAGCAGCACCGCTGTCGTTGCCCACAACCACATCCAGGAAGGCAAGGAAGGCGCTGTGTTCACGCTTGCCGGTAAGGCGTTGGGATCACTGCCTGTTCCCGGCACCCCTGGTGTACCGGCTACCTGAGCGTTGAGAAATTGAATCTTAGGGTTACGATTCAACATGCCAATGGCAAAGATGCTCGTCACTGTTCCTGGTTTCAACTGTTCTGTTACCGGTAGGGTAGTATTGTTCTGAGCTAGTGTGACATTGAATGTGTAGGAGCCAGCACTGAACGTTGTATAATCACTGGCCTGATCATAAGGCAGAGCGCCTACAATCGTCTTACCATTGGTTGCTACGTTCACTGTCCCCGATCCAGGCGAAAGGTGATACACACGTACCTTTGCCACGTTGTTACCGACGATAGAATTATCGTCTATAAAGGTTTGAAAAGAAAAGTCTGGTTTGGTGCCTAATCCCGCTACCGTGTAGTACGTATTCGGCTCGAATGTTAAGGTCTCTGAGAGTACTGCTGCATTCACCCCTGTACCGATCACCGCAATCTGAACCTTGTGCGATCCCACTGTTACCTGGGTATAGCCGGTGATGGTGGCGAACTGGAAATTGCTGAGCAACTTCTTGCCATCTACAAACAGGTCTACTGTCCCTGCATCCGGTGAGGCATGAATAACACGTACAAACGCCCATGTACCGACTGCCGAAGCGGGGCGTACCTCCATTCCTACAAATGCACACAACAAAGTAAATAGACTGATGATGAGGAATGTGCGCCGTATCAGACTTGCCAAAAAGTTTTTCCACCTAAACATGCACTTAGTCTCCTTACTTTAGCCTGATCCGAATTAACCTATAAGCTCCTACATAAGATACGTTTTACATCAGTATATAGATGCACCAAATTATGCTGAATTTACATATATTTATATGCAGCTATTGAGCTATTACTGCTGACTCGCTCTTGTGTAAAAACGTATATAATGAAGGAGAAAGTAAAAAAAGGCGACACAACGATACTAGTTTTGAGGTAGCCCATGCCAAATACACAGGGTTCATTGACCATTGTAGCATCGATGCTCACGGTCAGTGTAATGGAAATTATGGCCTCTGGAGTCTCTCTCCGGGACAGTAACCTCTATCCCTCCTCTTTTTCTTTCTCTTGACGAAGCAAAAAATATCCATATAATAGGTATATATCGTAATTGCATATGGTGACAAGAGACGTGTTGAGAATGTGTGAGGTGGCACATGCAGCAGCTACAACCTACCCTCCCCATTGGAACGGTTATCCTATCTCATTATCGGGTTGAAAAAATCCTCGGTAAGAGCAACAGTAGTGCAGTATACCTGATAAAAGATCTCCATCTTAGAAGCAGGGCGGGAACAGCGAACAACTCCAATCTTTTCATCCTCAAAGAGCTACTCACACAAGATGAACAGGTAAAGAACCGCTTTCTTCTTGAAGGCCAACGACTCACACACTTAGCCCATCTGGCTCTGCCTCGTGTTTATCATGTGTTTGAAGATGCTCAATCGAAACGTGCATATATGTTGATTGAGTATATCGATGGAGCAAAGCTGGCAGATGTACGCAAACGGCAGCCGCAAAACCGTTTTGCGCTGCCGCATGCGCTTGCTATAATGGCTCCTATTGTCGATGCCGTGAGTTACTTGCATAGGCAGCAACCACCACTTCTCCATCGTGCTATCTCCCCTACGAATATGGTTGTGCCAGCTGTCGGAGGTAGAGTCATGCTGGTCGATATGGGCATTCCTATGGAATATGCAGCAAACAAGACCTCTTCTGTGGCCTCTAAACCTGTAACTGGCTACGATGCACCTGAAGACTATGCCGGGCAGGCAAACCCGCAAACCGATATCTACGCTCTGGGTGCCACCTTCTACACCCTCTTAACCGGTATTGCGCCCATTGATGCCTTGCAGCGCACGGCGCGGGTAGAACTTACCGGAAAAGACCCGTTAGTGCCAATACAGCAATTGGTGCCGACACTTCCTCCTCATATCGCTGATGCCATTCATCGAGCCTTATCGCTCGCTCCCTCTGAACGTTTCCCAGATGTAGGTGATTTTCGCCAGTCCTTAGCGGGCTATGCGGCAGCACCATCTTTGTCCGAGCAACCAACTGTACCTTTGACGCCGCTTTCTGCGTTTGAACCTGGATTCGTGCCTGACACGCCTCCACTTCTACCAAATGTTCCTCAGCGTGCAGTGAAATTCCCACTGCCTTTCCTCCTGAATTGGCAGAGCATGAGGAGACTTCCTCTCTCTCGGACGATTGTCGCTCTGGGGCTGATTATATTGTTTCTTGGCCTCCTGTTTGGTGTTGGACTCAGTTGGGAAGTATATACGCTGGCTTCCCATAATTCTCATGCCATCACCGCTCAGCCTTCACCTGTCCATCATCTAGTTACCACGCAGCCAACGACCAGTAAACCAACAGCTACTATCACCCCAACGGCTCCTGCTACCTCGACTCCAACTATCTACCCACTGATCAGCAATACCTATTATGGTACCATCAGTGATCTTGTGACAAATATGACCATGAACATTACGTTGTCGCAGATGGAACAGAACAACGAAACTGTACATGGCTACTTTAGCGAACTGCCAAAAAGTGCAACTTTTTTGGCTGTCCTTGATACCTCGAAGCACATCTATTTCACTATTCCAGGACAACCCTCTCTTTTCTTTGAAGGGGCTGTGCGTGCCGATCACAAGATCGCTGGTGACTATTGCAGTATCGATGCAGCCGGGCAGTGTACTCAAGAGTTTTACGGCCTATGGAGTGTCACTCCTGCCCAGTGAGAATGGCAGGGGCAAGCCCCAATCCATTTCAAAGACGAGACCATCTCGCTTTGTCATCCTGAGCGCGAGCTTTGGATCTCTGTCCGGACAGAGATCCAAAGCTCGCGCTCAGGATGACACGGCTGCATCGGCTTCGTTTGACTCGCAACACGTCTTCTTTGAAATGGATTGGGGGCAAGCCCAGATGTTACCGTGATGAGACTTTCTTTGGCCTATATCTCTCTTCCAGGCGTGCCAGCCTCTCTTTTTGCCTCGGACTTAGCTCGTATTCTTTATAGATGTGCTTGCCTATTTTCCAACCCATATAGCCACCTGCAACGGCACCCACTACTGCAAAAATGCCCGTAGCGATACGAATGTTGGTGATGAGAGCAGCATGCGTTAAGGCCACCAGTCCAAGCGCGACAACATGCCCAAAGCCAATGAGACCTAAGAACAGACTGAGCATCAGTCCAACAGTCAAGCCCAGACAGCAACCCAGCGGCCCACCATGAGTCTCACCCCGTGCCTCAGGTGGCAACTCTGTCTCAGCCGAGGATAGAGGTTGAAGCACATCTTCGTCTATCTGCGACTCATCTGACCCTATGTTCTCGCCAGGAGATTCAGCTCTCTCTTCTATAAAATTTTGTTCGTTTTCTTCACCTTCCGAAAATGGTGATGTTGACATGTGCTCTCTTCTTTCAACCAACGCGACATTCACGACAATGTGCCATCCTCGCTCAACCTCTAGTGTTACATCCTTTGCTTCACCAATACCTGAAACAGTGAGCCAGCTTCACTCAAACTTTGCTCGCTGACTCAATACGTCCCAAATTGCCGATCTCCCGCGTCACCCAGGCCTGGCAGAATAAACCCGTAATCGTTCAAGCTTTCATCCAGTGCTGCAACGTAGATATCGATATCGGGATGGGTTTGTGCTAGCTTGAGCAGACCATAGGGAGCAGCAATGATGCAGACATAGGAGAGACGCGGAATACCCCGTCGTTTGAGTACATTAATCGCATCAATGGCCGAACCACCTGTTGCCAGCATAGGGTCTATCGCATATGCCACCTGTAGGTCAACCTTATGGGGCAAGCGGTTATAGTATTCCATCGCCTGCAAGGTATGCTCATCACGCCGTAAACCTAGATGCCATACCTGGATATCAGGAATGACCTCACGAAACGCTTCGGCCAGGCCGAGTCCCGCTCGTAGAATAGGCATGACACCAATACCGCCAGCTAGCTGCTGCCCCGGGGCAGGTCCCAGGGGTGTCTCAACGGTAATCAGCTTTACTGCCAGTGAGAGCGTTGCCTCATAGGCCAGCAATGCCCCGATCTCCTTCACCAGCCGGTAAAACTCTGGTGGTGACGTATTTTTATTGCGCAAGGCCGTCATCTTATGAGCCATCACCGGATGCGAAGAAATATGCACACGTGGCAGTTTCAATACCTCTTCCCGTCTTGGCTGGAGAACACCTGCCATCGGCAAACTGGGCCGTCCTGCACTCTGTGTACTTGTCTCTGCCATTTTACCTATCTCCTTATCTAGAACATAACTCACACCGACGCAAATTTTTTGCGTCGCCACAGGAGGAGCTTCGTTTTGTGGTGGTTGTGGGCCTGACAGCCTGAGGCTGTCAGGCCCACAACCACCACAAAACCGTCGCGAACCGCGTAGCGGTGAGGAGTCCTGAATAATTGTCCTAGAACATTGTACCAGAGGAAAATAGGAGGACGCAATTTTTATCTCGACGCCCTTATCTGAGTAGGATATAATAAAATCGTAATCTGAGTAGGATATAATAAAATCGTATGGAGAATGAAGATAATCTCGGGGAGCTGGAAATACAGCTACAAGTAACCTTTCGTGACCGCTCATTACTACAGCGAGCTATCACGCATCACTCTTGTTGCCCTGAAACGGCTGTGCATGACTCATATGACACATTAGAGTTTCTAGGTGATGCTATTATTGCCGCACATGTAGTGGAACATATTTATCGTAGTTTTCCCAATGCCTCAGAGGGTGAAATGACTGCCATCAAATCTGAGGTTGTCAGCCGCCGTATTCTTGCTCGCATTGGACAGCAGCTTGGCCTCTTCCCCTACATTCGCGTTGATGTTGCCAATCTGCGTACCTTCAATGAGCGTTCACGCGACTCCCTGTGTGCTGATGTACTCGAGGCACTGGTCGGAGCTATCCAAATTGATCAGGGGCCAGAAGCAGCGCGAGCCTTCATAGCACGTACGATCCTTCCTATGGTAGAGTACTTAAGTCGGCAAACGCTGGATACCAATCCCAAAGGACGCCTGCAAAAAGTTGTCTTGCAACGTTCCGGCAGCCTGCCGCGCTATCGCGTGCTGGAACAGAGCGGCCAGAACAACGATCGTGTCTTTACCGTAGGCGTCTTTGAACACGACTTTTTACTCGCCATCGGCAAAGCATCGAGCATTAAAGAGGCTGGTCGCGTGGCTGCCCGCGAAGCCCTGGAAATAATGAGCCATGAATAAGCGAATGCTAGATAGTCATGGCACGATTGCTTGATGATGGAAAATGAGAAATGACAGCACAAAGTACCCCCAGCCAGCATATTACCTGGTATGAAGCTACTCTACCCGTAGAGACGCGGAAAAACCTCGGTCATTTCTCAACTCCCCCCCGCTTGGCTCAACATATCCTGCATGCTTGTGGCTATACACCAGACAAACAGCTGGCAAACATACGCGTACTCGACCCAGCATGTGGGAGCGGCAACTTCTTGCTAGAAGCAGCCCGTCGCCTACTCGTATTTGGCAAACGTACTGGCCTTTCACCAGAAGAGATAGCCGCACTCATGCAGCGCAACATCTGGGGATTCGATCCCGATCCGGTTTCCTGTTTTCTAGCTAAGATGCAACTTCGTACATTGGAGACGGAGGATGTGGGGGGAGAGGGCGCAATTCATTGCGCCTCTACGGGGTGGCATATTCATCAGGCCGATGGGTTGACTTTGCCGTGGGGTGATGAGCCGTGTGTTGATCTATTTCTTGCCAACCCACCGTATCTGGCGGCTAAGAATGCCGATCTGAGTGCCTATCGTGCAGCCCTGCAACGTGGTCAAACCGACAGTTATCTTCTCTTTTTAAGCTTAGGACTGCATATTGTGCGACCCGGTGGCTGGTTGGGCGTTGTCCTGCCCGATCCCTTGCTGGCTCGCGCCAATGCATCTGCCGAGCGCACATGCCTATTGCAAGAATTCACCATCTCTCATCTCTGGCACCTTGCCAATGTCTTTACTGCCCAGGTTGGTGCTGTAGTCATTATTGCCCAGAAACTTCTCCCACACAGCACACACCAGGTGGCATGGATACGGGAGAAATGGCACTCTGAACATGAGGTGCTGTGCGCGGATACAGTCCTGCCCAGTGGGCAGGACTGTATCCGCGCACAGCACCTCATGCCCCAATCTCTTTTCTTGCGCCAACCGCATGCTGAACTGCGTTACCTGTTGAGTACTGAGCAAGATACTACCATCGAACGCCTATCCACCTATCTTACTGGTGCCTCACCTCAAGAACGGCGTTTTGCTCCTCTCAGCGAATTTTTATCGATCCGGCGTGGTGAGGAACTCGGCTACAAAAGCCCGTTGCTTACTCACACGAGGGGTGACCATAATGAGCAGTGGAATGAGGGGATGGGGTTTCCTACCCATTTCCCTAAAAAATCTACCTCTAATAAAAGAGGATACGAGACGTACAAGGATCAAGCAATGTACCCCGTCCTGCGCGGCGGTAAAGATATCCGTCCCTACAGCATCGCCTTTGACCACTGGTGGATAGCTGGCGATGCTATCGTCAAACCACTAGAACGCTATCTTGCCCCGAAGCTCCTGGTCGTGAAGAGTACCCATCAATTGCAGGCTGCCCTCGATACACGGGGACATATTGCTCTGCAAACCCTGTACCTGTTGTATCCGCATGTTCCAGAGAGCGGCCTGGATACCCTCTACTTTTTCCTGGCCCTGCTCAATTCGCAGTTACTGCGTCGGTATGTCTATGTCCTGCATACCGCTTACAAGTGGGTACAACCACAGATCGAACAACATGTGCTGGCGCATTTACCGGTTCCACTGGTTGCTGTTGAGCAAAAGCAACAGATCATCGCCAATGCCCGACTGCTTGACCTTGCTTGCAGCGAGACAGGCTCCGTTGTAGAATGGAATGCAGAGATTTCACACCTTTATGAAGAACAGGAGCGTGCAATCTGTGCGCTCTACGATGCTGCATTACTTTGTTGACAAAGGAGTCATTTTTATGGCTGATACTCGCCCCATTCGCGTATTGGTCGCCAAGCCCGGTCTCGATGGGCATGATCGTGGTGCAAAAGTTATTGCCCGTGCGCTACGTGACGCAGGGATGGAAGTTATCTACACCGGTATTCGTCAGACACCGGAGATGATCGTCGAAGCGGCTATCCAGGAAGATGTGGATGCCATTTTAATGAGTATCCTTTCCGGCGCACATATGGCCCTTTTTCCAAAAGTGATGGAACTGCTGAAGGAGAATGGCGTAGACGATATACTAGTGGCGGCGGGCGGCATTTTGCCCGATGAAGACCTACCGGCTATCAAGGAGATGGGCATTAAGGGCTGCTTCGGTCCAGGCACTCCACTGGAAGAGATCATCGACTTTGTGCGTAACAACATAGACACAAATCGTCTGAATGTCGAGGGGTAGGTGCCTTGCAAAATATCGTCGAACGCCTACTCAGTGGCGATCGCCGTGCCCTGGCACGCATGGTCACACTGATTGAGAACGAAGTGCCTGCCGCCCGACGCTATCTGGCAGAACTGCATCAACATGCTGGACGAGCACATGTCGTCGGCGTCACCGGTGCTCCTGGTGCTGGTAAAAGTACGCTGGTCACCCATATTGTACGGGAATTGCGCCGTCGTGATGCCAAGGTTGGGGTCGTGGCTGTTGACCCGACTAGTCCCTTTACCGGCGGTGCCATTCTGGGTGATCGCATTCGTATGATGGAATTGTCATACGATCCCAACGTCTTTATTCGTAGTATGGCCAGTCGTGGTAGCCTGGGTGGCCTTTCTGCTTCGACTCGTGATGTCGTGCGTGCCATGGATGCCGCAGGGTACAACCCCATCATCATCGAAACCGTTGGCACCGGACAGGCTGAAGTCGAGGTGATGCGTACCGCCCAGACAGTCATGGTGGTGGCTGCCCCTGGTATGGGTGACGAGATCCAGGCCATCAAAGCCGGTATTCTAGAGATTGCTGATATCTTTGTTGTCAGCAAAGCCGACAAACCCGGTGCCGATCAGACCGCGGCCGAACTCGCCATGCTGCTCAGCCTTGACCCCATACGTCGCCAGCATGATAAATCCAAGCCTTACTGGCGTATCCCCGTTCTCAAAACCGCCGCCATCAAAGATCAAGGTATCACCCAGGTTGTTGATGCCATGAAGGAGCACTACAACTACCTCGTTGAGAGTGGCATGCTTGCCAGCCGGGCGCAACGCCAGATACGCAGCGAGATAGAGGCCCTCGTCCTGCATGCCGTAGTCAACACCCTGAAAGCGAAAACTACCGAAGACGAATGGCAGCAGATGGTTGAGGATATTAAGAATAAGAGAAGTGATCCCTACAGCGTAGCGAGTGAATTGGAAGAGCGTATAGGGTTACAGCTTCGTTAAGATGCGTGCTCGTCATTTTTGGGCATGGCTGGGGTAGCTGCGCGAGCCCAGCCACTACTCTACGACACTCAGGCGTTTATGCTCAAGGGATACAATCTACTTTATCGTGTCAAGTAACCTGCATCAACAGGTAGGGCGCAACCGGTCAGATGTTGTGCTTCGTCAGAGGCCAACCACAGTGTGGCGGCACTGATGGCCTCTGGCGGTAATAAATTGCGATCCGGGAGGAGATTGAGCGAGTTCATTAATTCCAGCATATGTTCCTGATTTGCCTGTGGGCCGCGGCCACCAGCGAATTCATCGTATAACGCCTGATTACGACACATAGCAGTATCAACACTTGTAGGGCAGACGGCATTGACATTGATGTTGTAAGGAGCCAGTTCGATAGCCAATGTTTTAACCAAGCCCAGAATGCCATGTTTAGCTGCGACATAGTGCGCTAGGTTCGCCATACCCTTGAGACCTGCCGTTGATGAGATACAAATAATCTTGCCGCTGCGCCTGCCGAGCATCTGAGGAATACAGACCTTACAGGTGATCCAGACGCCCTTCAGATCGACATTCACCGTTTCGTCCCACTGGGCCTCAGTCAACTCCCAACTGGGTGCAAACGAATACACGCCAGCATTGGCGACAACAATATCAATGGGACCAAACATATGCTGAGCTTGTTCTGCTAATTCTTGCATCCCCACAAGGTCAGTTACATCTACCTGTGCCGCTAGTACAGGACGTTCCATTTGCTCGATCTCAGAGACAAGTGAGGCCAGTTCAGCTGGTTGGGCCAGGGGATACGGAACCGTACTATACTGGCGACAGGCATCACACAGCACCAGACGCGCTCCCTCACGGGCAAAAGCAAGAGCATGAGCGCGGCCTATGCCATGGGCCGCCCCCGTGATAAATACAGTACGATCCTGAAAACGCAAGGGGGAAGGGTTAGTAGACACCGCAGATGCCATTGATGTACCCTCACTTTGCTATTGCCAGGACGACAGCGAGGGATATCCTGACTATAGACGGTTGCGCTATCGTGACAACTGAATGGCTACTCTCCTATCCGAGTAGTAGAAGTTTGCTTTGTCTTGAGAGACAGTGCCCGCTTGGTATAGACCCTGATCAGTTATAAAGTAACAGGTGTCTTGCTAAGGAATCGCAAGCACAATGGTGTAGCAACCTTGCTCATAACAAACTCTCGATGTAAGGCAACTTGCGGTATGTTCATTGTATTCTTTCCATTAAGCTTGATTGAAATGCTCCCGGCGCAACAGCAGTTATCGATACGTCCTTTCGCAGGGAGATTGGTTAAGTGACGAAATTCTGCTTCTGGAAGTTGGGCTGCACACTTTTTTGATAACTGGGTACACATAATATGAGCATTGGGTAGCGTAGATTTCACGCCCCTGATGATCTCTTCTCGCGGATTGTCGAAGAGATTCCGATCAATGGAGAAAAGTACCAGCTTAGGGTTGACTGACCTACACAACAATTGTGCGAAAACTTCGCCATCACCACTTCCTGGCTTGCCCCCATGATGAGGAAAAACAAGAATATCTGCGCTCAAATCATCATGCTCTGTTAGCAGATTTTTCACCCCTATCTCATCAATGTCTCCTGGTAAAATAGCTACTCTATGAGAGTCATGAACCAAACCAATCACAACTGACATTGAGTTGGAGCTCAAAGAACTTCCATCTAAATCCTGTCCACCAGCCCCGCTCATGGCTAATTCAGGAGTTGGCGCAAGGACTTCTATAGCGACCTGCCCAACATTGAATTGTCCCGTTTGTACTGTAGTTAACCCTACGTAGACATTAGTTCCTGTACGCTTGCGAGCATCTTTCAAAGCAAAACGGAGGTCCTGCCAAACATCAGTCCTTTTCAATGCGTCTGCATTCAGGAAGACATTGTGGACTTTTATATCTTGATTCGCTAATAAATTTGTAATACCGCCTATGTGATCAGCGTCAGCATGGGAGATAAGAATATTAGCGATCTCATGAATATTCAAGTATCTAAGAGTAGCCATGAGTGTTGAATCAGAGGGACAGTCAATGATTACAGTACCAGCGGTATCTCTTAGAATTGTACAATTTCCATGGCCAACATCTAGAATGAAAAATTCAGGCCAATCCATCATCATCATCCGGTTCATCTGCTAATTCAAAATCACGAAAGTAGAGGTCATCAGATTTTTTTGCCCCAATATTGACATGAGCAAAAAGTCTTACTCCTGGAGCTAATGTACGATGAAGCTGCGATGGAACGAGTGATGCCGGAAAGCGAACTGCTCTATAGGGATTCCAACCAGGAATAACTACATCTACTACTTTTTCGTTCGACTCATTCCCAATATTTGCTATGCGTAACAATACTCTATAAGGTCTTCGGGTCTCTGACAAATGACCATATAGCTCTGATACACAACTCTCAATACCGCGTCTAATGCTGTATGCATTGGCCTCATCGCGACTGAGAACTACAGGTATTTTGTCTCGCCATTTTCTAATGGACACATCTTTGTCTATGTCGGTATACTGGGTGATAAGAACGGCTGGGATCTTCAAATCATATAGAGCAGCAACCAGTTTTGCACCATAAAGATTAGTAAAACCGTAGCGGGCCAGACGATGAGCGCATAGTGCCCCCTGTGCTTCTGATTTGATGAAGGCCGCTAGGTCTTCCACTCTCTTGAAAGAGCGATTAATGGCAACAGGTTCAAACCCTGCATATTTCACATCAGCCCTGGCGATTTCTGCATCATTTTTTTCATCATCAACTATCGCAATCTTATGAATAGCTTGAATAGTATGATTCGGAGAAGCTTGCCAGGTTGCCATGTTAGTATCCTCCAGCGGATGGAAATGAACCGACTTGTAGAGCCAGATAACCACAATATATATCCTGGCCTTAGTATACCACAAATCACCATAAGTCCCTACTATTCCTAAAGAGAGGAGCAACCTTGAAAAACGATTGACAATCCCAACAGTACCCATTACAATGCAAGAGGTCACAACTCAACACATCAATACACCCATCCAATACACTACAGGGGGAATTTGTATGGATTCAGCGGTTATGGAGCATAGCTATGCTCCAGACTATCCACTCGAAAAACTTTTACAAGATCGTTTCCACATCACCACAGGTTTTCATCCAGGTCAGCGTGAGATCATTGAGCACCTCACTCAAGGCAAACGTGTGCTGGCTATTCAGCGCACAGGCTGGGGAAAGTCGCTGTGTTATCAGATGGCAAGCTTGTATTATCCTCATATCACCATTGTCTTTTCACCGCTCAAGGCACTCATGCGTGATCAATGCCAGCGTTGCAACGACAGCTATGCCATTCCTTCCGCTATTGTCAGCTCAGATTTTAGCGAAGATGAGAATAAAGCGACGTTAGAGCAGGCGGTAGCCGGAAGTATCAAATTACTCTTTATTGCTCCTGAGCGGTTAGACAATATGTACTGGCAAGCCTATGTTCCACATATGTGCATCAGCATGATCGTGATCGACGAAGCGCACTGTATCTCAACCTGGGGACACGATTTCCGTCCCGATTACCGGCGTATTGTGCGTTTGCTGAGCATGTTGCCCCAAAACACGCCCGTACTGGCTCTCACCGCTACAGCGAATAAGCGCGTTGAACAGGATATTTTGCAGCAGATGGGAACGGCTACTCTGGTGATACGGGGAAGTATGCAACGTCCAAATTTATATCTGCATACTGAAACGCTGAAAGGTGATACGGACAAGCTAAGCTATTTGGGTGAAATACTTCCCTACCTTCCTGGCACGGGGATTATCTATACAGCGACACAGAATAATGCTGAGATGGTAGCGGCATTTTTGCTTCAGCAGGACATCAAGGCAGAGTATTATCATGCCCGTCGCATGGATAGCGAGCGACAACGTATAGAGCAGAACTTTATGGCGAGCCACTATAAGGTTGTGTGTGCGACGAATGCGCTGGGTATGGGTATAGATAAGCCAGATATTCGTTTTGTGATCCATTATAATATTCCGGCCTCGCCTATTCATTATTATCAGGAAATGGGCCGGGCAGGACGCGATGGCACAGTCTCCTGGTGTATTCTCCTTTATGATCCCGCTGATCTGACTATTCAGGAACACTTCATTCGTGGTGCGAAACCTGATGAGCAGTCTTATGAGATGGTCCTGTTGCTCTTACGCCGGTACCCTCAAGGTCTGCGCGAACGGGAGATTCTCTTAGAAACCGGCCTGGCACGCAATGCTGTACGCACAATGCTGGCCGACTTAGAAGACGAACGTTTCATTGAGTACAACCATCGTGTATATAGGGCTGTTGCTCGTAGCGGGAACATTGATCTTGCTCCCTATGAGGCCATGCGGCTACATAAGCAGCAAGAGTTGAACAATATGCAGAGCTATGTGCAGACTGCGAGATGTTACATGGACTATCTCACAACCTATCTGGGAGATGAGCCTGGAAGTTCCTGCAGGGTTTGTGGGCATTGCCGGAAAACGAATTTTCCGGTTGTGAAACCGCCGAAAAGAATACAGGAAGCAGCGATACGTTTTCTCAATGAGGAGTTTTTGCCGCGTATTGAAAAGTACGGTACAGGTACAAAGCCTGTACATGAGCCTGGCTGGTCGCTTTCTTATCATGGCAAAAGCTATGTTGGTCAACTGGTACGCGCCAGTAAGTACGAAGATGCCGGTCCATTCGCCCTGCGGCTGGTGTTTCGGGCGGCAGACGTGGTGCGTACCCGCTATCCACTAGATGAGATTAATGGTATAGTGAGCGTGCCGCCAACCAAAAGTGGCCTTCTCGTCGAGAACTTTGCCCGGCAGCTTGCTACACAGGTGCAGAAAGAGTATTTGCCTGTAGTGACGAAAGTGCGCTCCACCAGGGAGCAAAAGTATTGTACCAATCGGGACCAAAAGGTCGAAAACGTCAAAGGAGCTTTCTGTGTAGACTCTCCTGAGAGCATTGTCGGACGAACGTTGTTATTGATTGACGACATCTATGATTCGGGCTATATGGTACGTGAAGTGAGCCGGACGTTGATGCAGGCAGGGGCAAAAGCTGTTTATCCTTTGACGATTACACGTACCGCCCACTCTGATGACCAATGAGGAGAAAAAATGAAAAAAGATATACAGGAGCAGGCATACTGGCTTCTCTTGACATTTGAGAGCAGCCTATCTGTCCGCATTATCAATGGTATTATTGATGTATGGTGCAAGCAGTTGGGACGCACATTACAGGAATTTTTTTCTGTCAGTTCTCAGGAATGGACATCTACCTGCCATCTCAAGGTAGAGATTATCGAAAAACTTGAGCGAGCCAAAGAGAAGCTGTCGGAGCAGGCATTGCTGGTGGAGCAATTGGAGCACGAACATATTTCTCTACTTACTGTGCTGAATGGCAACTACCCTGCATTACTCAAATCTTCTCTCGATCCTACCCATAGGCCACCAGTGCTTTGTTACGCAGGAGATTTAGGTATACTTGGGCGCAAAGCGATTGCGATTATTGGTTCACGCAATGCAGGTGAGCAAAGCCTTGCTTTCACTCGTGAGGCGGCACAGTATTTAGCGGAGCACGGAGCCAACGTGATCAGTGGCAATGCGCGTGGCGTTGACCGTGC
>WNGH01001717.1_pt1 | contig 23771 bp, 16 predicted proteins | sample 5400631 | NCBI WGS metagenome assembly WNGH01 (sample SAMN13153373, study PRJNA577476) | soil metagenome | isolation source: 115 cm soil or saprolite under Garry oak tree replicate 1 | place: USA:California | collected 2016-06-15
CGCCGCCCGTCGCGGACACGAATGTCGTATTGACCGGAACCGTGTCCGAGAGCACAACTGCGGTCGCGCCGGAGTTCCCCGTGTTCGAATAGTTGAGCGTGTAGGTGATCGTGCCGCCCGCCGCCACCGGGTCCGGAGCGTCGGTCGCAGACACCGTCAGGACCGGCGCCGAGGTCACGGCTGTAGTGATGGCACTGCCTGGGACCGGCGCGGTCTCGACGGAGTCGATGCTGTAGGTGCCGTCGGTGATGACCGTCCCGTTCGCCAGCGGGCTGGCGACGCCGACCGTCAGGGTCACCGAGCCGGAGGCGCCCGCCGCCAGCAGGCCGATCGACCAAGTCACAACACCGGCCGAGAGCGACCCGCCGCCTGTGGCGGACACGAACGTCGTATTGACCGGAACCGTGTCCGAGAGAATCACCCCGGTCGCGCCCGTGTTCCCCGTGTTCGAGTAAGCGAGCGTGTAGGCGATCGTGCTGCCCGCCGCCACCGGGTCCGGGGCATCGATCGCCGATACCGTCAGGACCGGCACCGAGGTCACCGTGGTGGTGATGGACACGCCACTGACCGGCGCGGTCTCTGTGGAGTCGATACTGTAGGTGCCGTCGGTTATGATCGTCCCATTGGCCAGCGAACTGGCGACTCCTACCACGAGCTGCACGGAGCCCGAAGCGCCCGCCGCCAGCGCGCCGATCGACCAGGTGACCGTGCCTGCCTTAAGCGACCCGCCGGCCGTCGCGGACACGAACGTCGTGTTGGAAGGGACCTTGTCCGAGAGTACCACTCCGGTCGCGCCGGAGTTCCCCGTGTTCGAATAGTTGAGCGTGTAGGTGATCGTGCCGCCCGGCGCCACCGGGTCAGGGGAATCGGTCGCCGACACCGTCAGGACCGGTGCCGAGGCCACCGTGGTGGTGATGGCGCTGCCGCTGACCGGCGCGGTCTCGGTGGAGTCGATGCTGTAGGTGCCGTCGGTGATGACCGTCCCGTTCGCCAGCGGGCTGGCGACTCCGACCACGAGCTGCACGGAGCCGGAGACGCCGGCGGCGAGCGCGCCGATCGACCAGGTCACAACACCGGCCGAGAGCGTCCCGCCGCCCGTGGCGGACACGAATGTCGTATTGACCGGAACCGTGTCCGAGAGCACAACCGCGGTCGCACCCGAGCTCCCCGTGTTCGCGTAAGCAAGCGTGTAGGTGATCGTGCCGCCCGCCGCCACCGGGTCCGGCGCATCGGTCCCCGACACCGTCAGGACCGGCGCCGAGGTCACCGTGGTGGTGATGGCACTGCCATTGACCGGCGCGGTCTCCGTGGAGTCGATGCTGAACGTGCCGTTCGTGATGACGGTCCCGTTCGCCAGCGGACTGTTGACGTGGACCACGAGCTGGACTGACGCCGAGCCGCCCGCGGCCAGCGCGCCGATCGACCAGGTGACGACACCAGCCGAGAGCGCCCCGCCGCCTGTGGCGGACACGAACGTCGTATTGACCGGAACCGTGTCCGAGAGCACCACTCCGGTCGCGCCCGAGTTCCCCGTGTTCGCATAGGCGAGCGTGTAGGTGATCGTCCCGCCCGCCGCCACCGGGTCCGGCGCATCGGTCCCCGACACCGTCAGGACCGGCGCCGAAGTCACGGTGGTGGTGATGGCACTGCCTGAGACAGGAGCGGTCTCGACGGAGTCGATGCTGTAGGTGCCGTTCGTGATGACGGTGCCGTTCGCGAGCGGACTGTTGACGCGGACCACGAGCTGGACGGAGCCCGAGGTGCCCGCAGCCAGCGCGCCGATCGACCAGGTCACAACACCGGCCGAGAGCGCCCCGCCGCCTGTGGCGGACACGAACGTCGTATTGACCGGAACTGTGTCCGAGAGAATCACCCCGGTCGCGCCCGAGTTCCCCGTGTTCGAGTAAGCGAGCGTGTAGGTGATCGTACCGCCCGCCGCCACCGGGTCCGGCGCATCGGTCGCCGGCACGGTCAGGACCGGCGCCGACGTCACCGTGGTGGTGTCGTCGACACCGTTGACCGCGGCGGTCTGAGCGCTCGCGACGCTGTAGGTCTGGTTGTGGATCACGGTGCCGTTCGTCAGAGGGCTGGCGACGCTAACGACGAGCTGGACCGTACCGGAGGCGCCGGGCGCGAGTGAGGCGATCGACCAGGTGACGACGGAGCCGGAGAGAGTGCCGCTGCCGGCGGAGACGAATGCAGTGTTCGCAGGCAGGGTGTCGGTCAGGCGGATCGACGTCGCGTCGGCATTGCCGGTGTTGGCGTAAGACAGCGTGTACGTCACGGTCCCTCCCGCGGGAACCGGGTCGGGCGCGTCGGTCGAAACGACGGTCAGGACCGGCGCGGACATAACGGTGGTCGTGATGCCTGGTCCGGGGACAGGACCGGTCTCGTTGCTGACGATCGCATACGAGGCATGGGTGATCAGTGTCCCGTTCGGAAGGGGGCTGGCGACGCGGACCACGAGCTGCACGGAGCCGGAGGCGCCTGCCGCGAGCGTGCCGATTGACCAGGTGACGACGGAGCCAGATAGTGTGCCGCCGGCGGTGGCGCTGACGAACGCGGTATTGGCCGGCACGGTGTCACTGATCACCACTCCAGTGGCCGTGACATTTCCCGAATTCGAGTACGACAGCGTGTAGGTCAGAGTCGCTCCCGCGGCGACCGGGTCGGGCGCGTCCGTCGCCGTGACGGACGGGCTCACCGCAAGAACGGTCGGTGTCGCCGAGATCTCGTTCGAGGGCCCGCTCACGTTGCCGGCCAGATCGTACGCGACGACGGCGAAGTAATACGTCGTGTTGGCCGTCAGCCCGGGCACGGCGTACGACGTCAGGTTGCCGACATCGATGGTTGCGGTGTAGTTACCCGAGGTGGTTCCGTACAGAATCCGGTAGCCGGCGAGATCCGCTTCCGTGTTCGCGTCCCAGGCGAGCTGGACGACCGTCGACGCGGACGCCGTCCTCGTAGAGGCCGCGCCCAGGCAGAGCAGGACGAGCACCAAGGGACAGATCGGCCGGAGACTCCAGCGCCCCCACACTCAGCCACCCCCCCGCAGAACGGAAATGAAATCTAGACGGTCTCGAGTTCTTGAGAAGCAAGCCGGATGCCGTCACTCTTTCGAAATGCGATTGAGATTCAGAATTCAAGAGATTGGACGGAAAGAACTTGCGATGGATGGATCTTCCACACTCGCGACGTCAAGGAGATGTGGCACCGTCAAAGTGATCGCGCATGACAGGAGTGTGCTGTGCGGCGCTTCAGAAATGTCATGACGCGGGTCTCACGCGCGGTTTCTGAGCGTGCTGATCCTCGTCGTGCGTTCTGCGGAGTGTCCGATGGGGAGGGCTTCTTGTCCCTTCAGACTGGCAGGGCCGAGAGACAGTGGCTCAACGAGGACGCACGCAGGTCGATGGCTTGACATGAACGGGAGCGCGGATATATATGAATTCACATTCATGTTCATGGACGGTTCGTGGCGGAGCCCGGCATGAAGAGAAGTCGGGCGGCGGCCCGCATCCCGGAACCTCAGCAGGAGAGAAGCCGGCGGACGATGCGGCGGCTGATGGCGGCCGCCGAAGAGGTCATCGCCGAACGCGGAGTGGGCGGTCTGACGATCGGCGAGGTGGCCCGGCGGGCCGGCACGGCGGTGGGGACGATCTACACCCGCTTCCCCGACAAGGACGCCTTCCTGCGCACCCTCCATGACCAGTTCTTCGCGCGGGCATCCGTCACCGCGGATGCCGCCTTCGATCCGTCGCGCCGACGCAACCTGCCCGTGCGTGATCTGCTCGCCGGCTGTGTGCGGCTGCTGGTGAGGAACTACCGCGCGCGCCGCGAGTTACTACGGGCCCTGCTTCTGTACGCGCGCACGCATGACGATGGGGCGTTCCAGACGCGTGCCGAGCGCCTCAACCTGCGCTTCCTGGCGCGGCTCAAGGTGCTGATCCTGAGCCATCGCTCCGAGATGCGGCACCCCGATCCGGAGCGCGCCATCCTGGTCGGGCTCATGATGATCGACGGGGCGGCCAGGGAGTCGATTCTCTTCGGCGAAACGCGGCCGGCGTCGCTCTCCGTGTCCGACGCCGTCCTGGTCGCCGAGCTCACGCGGGCCATCTGCGCCCACCTCGGCGTGGAGACGACGCCCCGCGGACACGCCAGATCGAGGTCGTGAGGAGTTGGCGGGGACGTTCCTACTCTCCGGGGCACGCGGGATCGCAATGGGTCGGCTCCTCCGGCCATGGAGCCGTCTCCGTCCCCCACCCGCTCGGGGTCTGCGCGTCCCAGTACTGCACGAGATAGAAGAAGGCCTTCCCCATCGCAGGGATGGCGGCCGTGCTCCCTTCCGTGTAGCTCGTCACCGGCAAGCCCGAGGCCAGGACTCGAACCGGCCCCAGCCACAGCGTGCCCGATTGCTCCGTCACCTGCTCGAGAGCGCCCTGGATCACGTCGTACCTCAGCGCCCCGGGCACGTTATTCCAGTACACATGCGCCAGAGTCCGCCTTTCGGAAAGGACGCGTGCCGGTTCCCAAAGCGTAAGACGCCGTGAATGCCGGCGGAAGGGAGAGCGATTCTGTCAGTCCGGCGGGTGGCGATCGAGGATCCGCTCGAGACCTGCCCGATCCAGCGAGCCCATCTGGACATGCTCGGCCACCCGGCCGTCCGACCCGATCACGAGCGTGATCGGGAGGGACAGGACACCGTACGCGGCGGCCACCTTCCCACGCGCGTCCAGCAGAATCGGGAAGGGAATGCCCGATGTCTTGACGTAGGTCGCGACCTTCGAGCGCTTCTCCCCCAGATTGACCCCCAGGATCACGAGCGTGCGCGTGTGGGCGCGCGCCGCCTCCTCCAGGATGGTCATTTCCTCGCGGCAGGTCGGGCACCAGGTCGCCCAGAAGTGCAGGAGGACGAGGCGGTCCTTGAATGACGACAGCATCACCGGCCGGCCGTCGAGATCTGGAAGCGTGAACGGATGAGCCGGCTCCCCTGGGTCCGGGGGGCCGGAGGCGGGCGCGGGGCCCGCGAGGAGGAGCCCCGCGCCCAGGATCAGAAAGAAGAGGACGACAGCGCGTCGAGACAAGGTCAGTAGCTCTTCGAGACGCCCAGGAGCAGGGCGGTACGTGGCGCCAGCTGCACCTCGTTGACATCCTGTCTCACGGGGACCTGGACGAAACCGTACAGGGACGTCCCGGTGGACGTTTCGAGGCGGAGGCTCGGGGTCAGGTCCAGGAAGGTCGCGCGTGGGCGTAGTGCGCCGACAGGATGACGTCGGTCGTGCCGGTCCCAGGCTGGATCGTCGGCTCGTTGATCGCCCCCTCGCTGTCGTGCAGCGTGTACGCCCCGGTCGGCAGCTTGAGCGTCACGGTCCCGGTCAGGAGGTCCTTGGTCTTCACGATGAGAGCGTAGCGCGCCCCGAGCCGGACGTCGCCGAACCCGGAGGAGCCGTCCGAGCGGGTGAAGTGCTCGTCGACGGGATCCCCGACGTCATCCCAGTGCTCGTGGTCGCGCTGGTTGATGATCGGCAGCGTTCCCGCCAGGGTCAGCCGCGAGGTCAGCCCGTACGACAGATCGATCTGCACCAGCGTGTTCTGCGTGCGGATCTCGCGGTGATGGTCGAGAAGGAGAACACCGTTCTCGAAGTCGACCTTCGGGGTCAGGATCTCGCTGACCTCCTTCGTCCCGGACAGCTTGCGGCTCTGCGAGATGAACCGGTACGACAGATCCACGGTCAGGATGCCGGAGGCGCTGACCCCCTCCTGCGTCCCGGTGACCAGGAAGCAGTTGGCGGAGCCGCAGGTGGCCCGAGCCGAGGGTGCAATCGTAAGAACACCGAGGAGCACGACGCTCCCCAGGACAATCTGATGGCTCGCTTGCATGCGCGACTCTCCAGTCTCGCCGCGCGGGGAGCACCCTGTCTCCGCCGGGCGGCGGACCATCGTCCGTTGATTTGCCGATCCTTGCCTGTGGACGATCGACCGACTAGAGAGAGACCTCGGGCGGCGGGTCGGGCGGGACAACGGGGAGATCGGCCGGCTCGAAGGGAGAGTCGGCCCGGAGTGCCGGCTGCGGCGCCGGCGGCACGAGGGGGGTGACCGGCGCTTCTGTCAGCGCGCACAGTCGGCGCGAGCCGAAGCGACGAGCGGCGCCGCCAGCGGACCCGCGAAGGCCAGCGCCAGGACGAGGGCGACCCATCGGCGTTTCATGAGAGGCCCATCCTAGCACGGGTCCGCGCGACCCGCCACGCCACGGTCCTTTCAGTCGCTCATCAGGAAGATGATCGGCCGCACGTCGTCCTCGGGCGTCCACTGCCAGTAGCGCCTCAGGATCTTGTAGGTCATGAGTCCGATCTCCCCCTCGCCCCACAGGAGGTAACGCAGCGCCTGGGTCATCTGGTTCTCCCCCGTCAGGCTGAGGAACAGGCGGATCGGATCGATGAGCTCGCTGATGTAGGCGACGGTGTTGGCGACCGAGACGGCGCCGTGCACGTCGATGACGTAGTCGCCGCCGGCGCGCCGCACCGTGACGCGCAGGTCGGCCATGAACTCGCTGCGGTCGTCGATCAGGTGGACGTGCAGGAAGGCCAGGGGCCCGCTGACCGCGTAGTGACGGCGCAGCTCGGCCGTCTTGCGCTCGTAGGCCGCCGGCTCCTTCGAGCGCAGCGGCACGAGGTTGACCCTCTTCGACACGACCGACTTCCACAGCTCGATCGAGTCGTCGTCCTCGAAGCGGATCTTCGCCGCCCGCAGCTCGGTCGAGCGGATGTACCGGCTGATGCCTCCGAAGGCCATGATCCCGACGATGAAGACGCTGGCGATGATCACGCCGTCGGGCCGCGTGATCACGTTGTCGACGAAGGTGAACGTGAAGACGCCGGTCACGACCCAGAAGTACAGGCTGAGACCGAGCGTCTGCAGGCGCTCGCGCAGGGCGCGGCCGGCCCGGGACTCCTTCCACAGTGCGAGCGCCACGGCGACGGCGGCGGACAGGATGAGCGCCAGGACGCCGGTTGCGTAGGCGCCGGCCTGCGCCTCCACGTCGGCCCGGAAGATCAGGGTGACCACGACGCACACCGCGAACAGAAGCAGCACGAGAGGACGGCGGTACTCGGTCCACTGGGGGGCCATGCCGAATCGCGGCAGGTAGCGCGGCAGCAGATTCAGGAGCCCCGCCATGGCCGAGGCCCCCGCGAACCAGAGAATGGCGATGGTCCATAGGTCGTAGAGGGTGCCAAAGCCGCTCCCGAGGAGCCCGTGCGCCAGGTAGGCGATGGCGCGGCCCGAGGCGCTTCCTCCCCGGGCGTACGCCTCCGGCGGGATCAGGAGCGTGGTCACGACGCTCGACAGGAGCAGCATGAGGCTCATCATGAGGGCCGCCGACAGGAGGAGCCGGCGCGTGGCGCGGATGCGGCCGCGCGGGACGGGCGCCGCCTCGTCCCCGGGCTCCCCTTCGACGATCGGCATGACCGACACTCCGGTCTCGAAGCCGCTCAGCCCCAGCGCCAGCTTGGGGAAGATGATCGCCGAGGCCAGAAGGAGCGCCGGGAAGTCGCCGTGCACGTGCAGGGCGGCGCGCCAGTCCACGACCCGATCAGGGTGCACGAGGATCTCGACCAGGCCGCGCAGAAGGACCACGAGGTTCAGCCCCATGTACGGGATCGCCACGAGCATGGCGACGCGGATCGCCTCGCGGAACCCCTTGAAGAACACCGCCATCAGGAGCGCCAGCAGTCCGAGGGTCAGGAGCAGGCGGTGACTTCCGAGGTGGGGATGCAGGAGCGGGTTCTCCACCGCGTGCTGCGCGGCGTCCGCCGCCGACAGGGTCATGGTGATCACGAAGTCGGTGGCCGCAAAGCCGAGGAGGGCCAGGACGAACGTCTTCCCGGTCCACTCCGGCAGGAGCGCCTCGAGCATCGCGATCGACCCCTGCCCCGCGTACGACCGGCGCGCCACCTGCGCGTACACCGGCACCGCGCCGAGGAGAGTGACCAGGACGAGGATCCCGGTCGCCAGAGGGGACAGGGCCCCGGCCGCGAGCAGTGCTATCCCCGGCTGGTAGCCGAGCGTGGAGAAGTAGTCCACGCCGGTCAGCCAGAGAACCTTGTGCCAGGGGTGCGGCGCCTCGGCCGCGTGCTGCGGCTCGCTCAGCCGCTCCCCCGCCGTCAGCCAGCGCCCGACGGCGGTGCGGGGCGGCGTCGTGCGCGGCACCGGCAAGAGAGGAATCGTATAGTCGACGGCCAAGGCACCTCCGTGCAGCGGGATTCTACGTCGTGTCGCCACGGCCCGGGCCGCCGCCTGTGTTAGCATGCCCGAACGTGAGCGCACCGGTCCTCGCTGGTGACCTGCGGGTCATACCCCTTCCCGACATCCTCCTGCTCCTGAACACGAATCACAAGACCGGCACTCTGCGTTGCCTGGCGGCCGGGGCGACCAAGACGATCGAATGGGAGAAGGGGGACATCGTGTTCGCGCGCTCGACCATGCCCGGGGATCGGCTGGGCGCGTTTCTCCTGGCCCAGGGCAGGATCACCACCGCGCAGCTGCAGGAAGCGTCCCCTTTGGTGTCCCGGCAGGACCGGCTCGGAAAGGTGCTCATCAAGATCGGCGCGCTGACGCCCGCGACCCTGTGGAGCGGTGTCCAGACGCAGGTCACCGAGATCGTCTACTCCCTGTTTCACTGGAAGGAGGGGCTGTTCGAGTTCCGCGAGGGGCCCCCCTCGGGGGAGAAGATCGCCCTCGATATCAGCGTCATGAACCTCATCATGGAGGGGACGCGGCGCCTGGACGAGTGGTCGCGCGTCAAGGAGAAGATCCACAACGACCGGGTCATCCTCGCGCCGGTCAAGTCGGCGGACGAGCTGGCGCGCCAGGTGAAGCTGTCCGACTTCGAGAGGACCGTCCTCGGCCTGGTGGACGGGCGCCGCGCCGTGCGCGAGATCGTCGCCGTCGCCGGCCGCGCCGAGTTCGAGACTTGGCAGGCGCTGCACGCCCTGCTGTCCGCCGGCGTCATCCGGATCCAGCTCCTATCGTTCGATCCCGCCGAGGCGGCCGCTGACCCGCCGGCCGCCGCCCGCACCGAGGACGACGCGGATCTGGAGAAGGCGATCGACCAGTACGGCGGAGCAGTGACGCTCCTCCTGGCCCGCGCCGCGACGGTCGGTCCCGACGAGACCGCCCGTCTGCGCCTCCGCCTGCGCGACGCGACGTTCGAGCGGGCCGAGCTCCTCAGGGAGATGGCGATCGATCCCGACGGCCGCATCGATCGCAGGGTCCTCCTGGCGAACGTCGCCGACTTTCCGCCCGGCGAGCGGGCGCACGCCCTGCAGGGCGCGCTCGAGCGGCTGCTGCGACTCTTGATGGAAGAGCTGAAGGGGAAGGTCTCGGTGGACGACGTGGCCGCGGCGCTGGAGCCGGAGGATTGAGGGCCTCCGGGTGAGCGCCGCGCCGTTCGACGCCTCTCCGCGGCGCGGGCGCTGGCGCAATTGGCGCCATGTCGCGGCGCTGGCGATCGCCGTCGCCGCCGATGCCGTGCAGATCGGCCTGCTGCCTCTGTTCATCGAGGGAGCCGCGGCGCCGTGGAACGACTCCCTGGACATCGCCGTGGGCGCGGCGTTGCTTGCGCTGCTCGGCTGGCACGTGGCGCTCCTGCCTGCGTTTCTCGGCGAGCTGGTGCCGGTCCTCGATCTATTCCCGACGTGGACGACAGCTGTGCTGTTCGTGGTCACTAGGAAGAGGTAGAACCGGCGGCGGTTGAAATGTCTATCCTGTCTTCCCGCGCACGGCCTCAGACCGCTTCAGGAAGCAGGCGATTGCTCCACCGATTTATCTCTTAAATGTGGGACGAATTTCGGGAGGGTGGACACGGGCGCCAATCCGCAGCGAGCCCGTCGCCCGCAGTCGGCTTCAGCCGCTCGTATTGACGACGCCCCCCTCCACCTGGACGGCGTACCTGTCCCAATCTACTTAGCCTCTTGCGTAGTTGGTCAGTACCGGAGTCCCTTTCGCAATACAAGAGAAGAAAGCAGGAGTAGGCCACCCAACAGAATGAAAAACGCCATGAATAGGTCACCGTGGCGATAGATCATGCCGCCTGTTCCGGTCGCGAGATAGAGGGCGCCGATCAGGACCGCCACGAACAGCAAACCCCCGTCTCCTGCCCTGAGACGGAACCATATCCGCACGATGGTCAGTCCGAACAGAAACATGCAGCCGCTGACGAAATACCAGACAACGTAGATCATCGTGCCGACGTTGGGTTCCACGGGAAGCTTGTCGAGCGCCGCGTGAACGTGGCGCACGGCAAGTCCGTGCCCGAACGCCCCAAGCCCAATGATGATCCCGTCGACTAGAAAGATGAACGAGAAGAACCTGGCCACCATGTCATGCCTCCCGATACCACGGATCTTGTCGTCCAATAGGACACCTCCCGCTGTGCTAACGCCCCGCGCGCAGCCGCGGCAGGCGAGCGCGGACGCCAGCCCGCAGCAAGCCCGCCGTCGGCCGGCAGCTACGGGGCCTGGCGCATGCGGTCGACGGGCTCTCGCCACATCATGTCTACCCTCGGACCACCGCTTGGGAGAGCGTACCCTCCTATCCTGACGAACCCGAGTCGTTCGTACCGAGACTTATTCCTGGGGTTCGTTGATTCCAAATATGCGGGCATCCCTTCCGCATCGATGAGGCCGAGGTTCTCTCGAAGCAACCCCATGCCTAGACCTTTACCCCGGTGGTCGTCGTGGGTCCCGAGAAGGCTCAGGTAGTAGTGAGGCCTTTCGTGCGGGTGCGAAGCCTCGATCAAGTTGCACCCTTTCAAGAACACGTTGGCATGGTCACCGAGCAGCGCCCTGGCCATGGAGGCAAGCCGCTGCTCGTCCTCTTCCGTGCTTTCGGATTCTCCAGGTGGGAACCACGAGGCAACGGCCTCGCAACGCTGCGTGACGCGCATCCACCCGTACCGCAGCGAGCTCTTCAGCCATAATCCGAAGAAGGCACGCCGCTGCTCGCTCGCGTGCTCGTGGTCAGGGAACGCCCACCCCCCCCACATCGGATCGTCGGCAAACGCCAGGGTCATGGTCTCGGTGATGGCCTCAAGGTCTTGGTCCGTCGCGCGGCGGCTGGTGTCCGATGACTCCATTGCACCTCCTCGTCGCCAGTCGTCGTACGGCCCACCACCTCTTAACTAGCTAACCGGCGGTTGTACCGGATCGGTATCCGGTGGCCCAAATCAACTTGGATCCGGTTCATCCCACTCGCTCGGGTAAGTCGAATGCTGCGGGTGACCATCACGGATCTCGTACCAGGCGACCTTGCTCCGAACGAAAATATGAATCGGCGCCGGGGCTGTAAACGGCGTGTCGAGCGTCCCGGCCGTGAAGTACGTGCCACGCCAGCCGTCGGCCTCGCTGACTATCTTCGATCCGCAGTGCCTACAGAACCAGCGGCGAGTACCTGATTCACTCCGATAGAGCTGCAGCATGTCCTGTCCTTGCACGAAGGTGAAGCGCTCGCGCGGAATGCTCACATGGGTGGCAAACGCGGCACCATGTCGCTTCCTGCAATCAGTGCAATGACAGTGGATCATTTCTGTCAAAGGTCCAATCGCACGGTAGCGGACCAGCCCACACATACATGAACCATACAGAGATTGCTCAGTCTCAGGCACGTGAGTGTATCAAGCTTCGATTTTATCCCTCTGACGCGCCGCGTCAGGCACGATGGGCGAGCGCGGACGTCAGTCCCCGATCAGCCCGCTATCCGCCGCCCGGGAATTGCCGTCATGCCTGACCTGCGCCTGATGGTTGAGAGGGCAGCACTTCGGGCAAGGCAACTCCTCCCCGGTCAACGGACAAATGAAGGAGCCCGCGTGGCGCGAGGCACGCAGGTAGGCGCCGGCGTAGACCAGCCCGCCGAGCACAATGACAGGTAGTACACCCAGCAGAAAGGCACGTCTCTTTCGCATGCGAACCTCCTGTTCGTAACATCGCAACCGAGGCGCCGACGCTCACATCCAGTTTCGGGTCCGATGGACGACAGGAAGCGTCGGACCGGGCCCTCCCACGGTAGCCTCCGCGATGGTTGCTTGACGCGATCCTACCAACCTCGGCCCGCAATCACAATCCACCCGAAGGAGACGTGTCGTGGTGCGACCCCGGGGAGGAGATCACCAAGCTCAAGACCGAGCCCACCTCCCTGGAGGCCGAGGCCAACCGACTCCTGGACATCGCCACGCCGGCCAATCGTGACTTCGTGGATGAGCGCCTCGGGAAGGTCCGGGTGCGCAAGCAGGAGCTCGAACCGCGCCTCGCTGATCTGGAGCGTGTCGACTTCCAGCCTGTCGATCTGGAGGCCGCCACGCGCGACGCGCTGGGCTTCGTTCACGAAATCAGCATTGATCCGGACACCGCCCGAGGCGTGATCACGAACTGCCCATTTCGTCTTTAATGATGGTGCCGGGGGCCCGAGTCGCACTATTAAGGACGTTTCGATCCAAACGGTTGGATGGGTTCAGCCTCTCGGAGCAGGCCTGGAGACTGGTCGCCTGACCTGCCTCAAGCCGCCTAGGTCGAGTTCTAAGGCACAGCGTGAATCCCGGCGTTTCGGCTGAAGGAGCGTTGCTTCCCGGCTTATTCCTCGGTCTTTTCGTACCATTGATCGCGGTCATAGCTGGGTCAGATTTTTCGCTAAGCCACTGCGATCCCCGGACTTTTCTGGTCAGAAAGATTTCAGGAGCATGTCCCTTGACGCCTTGGGGAACTCCGGGTATTCCACTCGCTGCGTAGGGCCGTAGTGTCGAAACCCATCCGATCAGCAGCGAACTCGGAGTGCTCACGCGCGGAGGAAGCGATGTCTCACCGCCGCAATCATGTGCTTGGTGTCGTCCTCGCAATCCTTCTGGTGAGCGCCGCCCTGACGCTGCCTGCGAACGCGGGCAGCTCAGTGACCGGGACGCATTGGTTCTCGATAGGACCGGCCCCCGCTCCGGGCCTCTTCCCCGGCGGAGCCGGCGGACGGGCCACGGCGATCGCCGTCAATCCGATGAATCAGGACGATGTCTGGATCGGGACGGCGGGTGGGGGGGTCTGGCACTTCAACACCGTCACATCGGCCTGGGTCGCGATGTCGGACAACGAGGCCTCGCTCGCGATCGGCTCGATCGCCTTGGCAGGATGCGACAGCACCAAGTGCACGTCGATCTATGCCGGCACCGGCGAGAACGCCAGCCGGCGCGACACTTACTATGGCGCCGGTCTCCTCGTCGGCACGTTCGACGGCACCTCGGTCCAGTGGGTTCTACGCAACGGCGCGCCGACCTATAACTTTGCTCATGGCTCGATTTACAACGTCGTTCTCGATCCCACGACCTCGGGCGCCGGGCAGGTCATCTTCATAACGCTGTCGAGCGGCGTCACCGCTTCGGCAAGCGAGTCGACGGTCACGGCACCCCCTCCGTTCGGCGGCTACGGCATCTACAAGTCGACGGACAACGGGATCACCTGGGCCCGCGTCTTCGGGGCCCTGCCGCTCGGGCCGGGACTCTTGGCGACCGACCTGGAGATGGATCCGTCGGACCACAACACGCTGTATGCCGGCATCCTCGGGTCGGGGATCTGGAAGTCGACCGCCGGCGGAGGCCCGTCGAGCTGGTGTCCCCTGGATCCGGGGATTACGCGCCCTTCGGGTTGCTCCGCGACTGCTGGCACCGGCCTTCCGAGCCCCACCATGACCGCCTTCGATCACGTCGAGGTCGCGATCGACCCGACCAAGACCCAGCACCTCTACGCGTCGTTCGGAATGTGCCCCGATCGATTCGACGCGGACTGTTCGCCCCAGTTCCTCGAGTCGACCAACGGCGGGTCCACCTGGACGACGCTGTATCCAGGCGACACAACGGCGGTCGTCGTGAACTACATTCCTCCGTGCCCCTACGGCTACAGTCGGTACACACACGCGCTGACGGTGGACCCCTCCAACCCATCGAACTTCTTCGTTGGAGCGGTCCACCTCTGCAAGTACAACCGCAGCACCTCGTTTTTCGACCTCACCGATCACGACAACAGTCCCGCGACAGAATATGCGTACCAGCCGGACTACATCCATCTCGATCATCATGCGGTGGTCTTCGCGGCGGCCGATGCCACGCATCAAAGGGTGTACGACGCCAACGACGGCGGCATCGCCAAATCGACCGACGGCGGAAACACCTGGACGCCGATGGTGAAGGGGCTGGCGGCGCTCGAGTTCCAGTCGATCGCGATGGCGCCCACGGGGTCGGACCTCATCCCGGGGACGGCGAGTGTCTTCGGCGGGCTCCAGGACAACGGGTCCCTGCTCTGGAAGGGGGCCCAGCAGTGGGAGTTGCGCCGGGGCGTGGCTGACGGAGGCTTTTCCATCCTGACTTCGAACAACCTGGGTACGCGCCTGTACTCGACGACCAACCCGCTCTATTACAGCAGCCCGGACATCACCCCCAGACGCGCCTTGTACAACGAGAACCCTATGCCCGAACCCGACAGCGTCTACGACATCGGGCTCCCCTCCACCGAGCCGCGATCGTTCTATCCTCCCTACATCGGCGATCCCCTGCAGAAGCAGTACTTCGGGACCCAGCGGCTGTTCACGAGCAATGACTTTGCGACCAACTGGTCCCCAGTGAGCCCCTTCCTGGTCAACAATTCGCCGCTCGAGGGTGCTTTCCCCGGGAGCGGGACCTTCCCGGACGTCGACTCCATCACCGCGATCACCTTCCACCCGAGCAAACTGAGCCATCTCTACCTCGGCACATACACCGGCAAGATCTTCAGGACCACCGCACCGTGCACTCTTGCCGGATGCTGGTTCACGCCCACCACCCCTCCACCGGCCTCCCCGATCACCCGGCTGGCGGTCGATCCCACCGTGAAGTTCAGCGATACGGTCTGGGCATCCCTCTCGGGTTTTTTCGATTCGAAAACGACGCCGACAGGAACGCACGTCTACGGTTCGACGGACGGAGGAGTGACCTGGACGCAGGCGGCCGGGCATCCCGACCTCAACGGCGTCCCGGTCAACACCATCGCCATCGATCCCGGCGGCACGGTGCACAACAACCTCTGGATCGGGACGGACAAGGGGGTCTACCGAAGCGACAACGGGGGCTTGAGCTGGTATCGTTTCAGCTTCGGGCTTCCGAACGTGCCGGTGTACGAGCTGCTGATCGACGGGCCGCGCGACCGCGTGATTGCCGCGACCCACGGGCGTGGCGCGTACATCCTGTCGCCGTTGACGATCAAGTTCCATTCCGCCAACATCAAGGGATCCGGGTTCCTGTCGGCGTCGGTCGGGAGCGGCTTCGGCGCGAGCCAGCGGTGCGTCCTCAGAGTCCTCCGGCAGGACGGGTCGATCTGTGCCTCCGGCGGGAACGACGCTCTGGGCGGCGGCGTGGGAACCGACGTGAACGGCTTCCTGGAATCGAGCCGGCTGGGGTTCTACTCGAATCTTCCCCTGGTGTCGTTCTGCGCGCAGGGGCGTTGTCTCGGAACCGACATCAAGAACTGCAACGTTCCCGGCAACCCGATGGCGACGCTGGAGGTCACATGCGGCTCGCAGGTGGTGACGACCTCCCTCGCCGTACCGCCCGACGGCCCCAATCCGCCGAGCAGCGAATTCACCTTGAGCGGCCTCCTGGGGGGAACACTGACACCGGCCGCCTCGAGTGGAAGCGTCCAGGAAGCTCAAGGGGCGGTGCCGGAGGCCGGCACGCTCGCGCCGACGGGCGGGAGCCTTCAGCTGATGCCGTCGGTGCAGGCGATGGACGGCTCCACGCGGATCCTCTGCAACGTCGGCGTCCCGTTCGTCGCGGCCGACAGCACGTCGCTCGTGCTGCAGCGCGCCGGCGATGCCGTGAACATGGACCCGAGCTGCCAGACGAACGGTGTCGCGGCCGACTTCGTCCCTCCCTTCCTTCCGAGCGGCGGCGAGGATCAGTTCCCGCGCCCGGCGTCTCTCCGGCTCAGGTCCACGGGCGTGATGGGCGGGGAGCTCGTCCCCGGATTGATGGTGGCACCCGGTCAGGGATCGGGTCTCTGCCTGAACTTCAGCAACCTCGAAGAAAGCGCGGCTTCCAAGCTTCACAGCATGAGAGTGCGGCTTCTGACGCTGGCGGGCGGCGCCCTGGGAGGCTCCCTGACGCTTTCCGAGCGGACCGGCCTGGGATCGTGCTCGATCACGGCGCAGATCCCCGCGGGGTCCCAGCCGACCGACATCGCGCAGCTCCTCGCGTCGTCGTTCCAGGCCTCGGGCATCCCGGGGCCGAACCCGGGCTGCCCCTCCGATGTCAACCCGCGGGACGTGGTGGCCCGCGGCGACTCGCTGATCACCGCCCTGGCCTCGGAGATAAATCTGTGCCTGAACGACGGCGGCGTGGGGGTGACGCTGGTTCCCCAGGAAGTCTGCTTCAGCGACGCGGATTGTGACGATAGCAATCCCTGCACGCTGGACACCTGCGACCCGGCCACCGGCCAGTGCCACTCGACGCCTGTGCCGGACGGTCAGCCATGCGACGACAACAACCTCTGCACGATCGGCAACATCTGCCAGAGCGGTGTCTGCGGCACGCCCGTCGTGTGCAACGACGGCAATCCGTGCACGGCGGACACCTGCGATCCTGCGACCGGCGCCTGCACCAGCCAGCCGCTGGCGTGCGACGACGGGAACCCCTGCACCACCGACTCGTGCGATCCATCCACCGGGCAGTGCGTCTTCACCCCGACCCCCGGCGCCGTCTGCAACGACGGCAATCTCTGCACCATCGGAGACGTCTGCGTGACGCTGTCGGGATCGAACGTTCCCGTCTGTCAGGGTCAGCCCAAGTGCGCCGGCTCCGACCCGTGCACCACTGACCTGTGCGATCCGGCCACCGGGACCTGCTCGAGCCAGCCGGTCCAGTGCGACGACGGCAACCCGTGCACCCTCGACTCGTGCCAGAACGGAGCCTGCGTCTACACCCCGGTCGCCGGCATCGCCTGCGACGACGGTGACCCGTGCACGACGGGCGATCAGTGCGTCCCCCGCACTGTCGGCAACCCAATCTGCATCGGCACCCCCGTCAACTGCGACGACGGCGACGCCTGCACCCTGGACTCGTGCGAGCCGACCACCGGCGGATGCCGGCACATCCCGATCGGGCTGGCGCAGGTCCCCACAGGTCTGCAGTTCACAGGCGCCACCACGCTGACCTGGCCGAGCGTCGACGGCGCCTCTTTCTACAACACGTATCGCGGCACCATCCCGATGCGCCTGCTGGGCAGCCGCCTGGCCGCGGGACCGCTGTACGACCAGGCCTGCTTCGAGTTCGACGATGCGAACGGGGACGGAGCGCAGATCTCCACCGACGCGGCCTCGCCGCCCTTGGGGACGGCGTTCTACTACCTGGTCTCGGAAGAGACCTCCTGTGGCGAGAGCGCCATCGGCAGCGACTTCAACGGGACGCCGATCCCGAACACCTCGCCCTGCTCGAACCCGGCCCCTCCTGCGCTGGCGATCGTGAAGAGTCACAGCGGAAGCTTCACCCAGGGGCAGCAAGGCGCAACATACCTGGTGGCGGTGTCGAACGCGGGGGCCGGACCGACCTTCGGGACGGTGACGGTGACCGACAACGTGCCCTCGGGGCTCACGCTGGACTCGATGGCGGGACCCGGATGGATCTGTCCCTCGCCCGGCAACACCTGCACGCGCAGCGATACGCTCGGCCCCGGCGCCGGCTACCCGCCGATCGTCGTGACGGTCGACGTGGCGGCCACCGCCTCCTCCCCGCAGGTGAACGTGGCGACGGTGTCGGGGGGCGGATCGCCCGCCGCTTCGTCCAGCGATTCGACCGTGATCATCCCCCTCGCACCTCAGTTGAGCATCACGAAGACCCACAGCGGCAACTTCTACCGCGGGCAGACGAATGCCACGTACACCGTAACAGTGTCGAACCCGGGGAACGCCCCGACCAGCGGCACCGTGACAGTCAGCGACACGGTGCCGGTCGGGCTTTCGATCGTTTCGATGTCGGGGACCGGATGGACCTGCCCGGCGCCCGGCAGCACCTGCACACGCAGCGACGCGCTCGCGGCCGGGTCCTCCTATCCGGACATCACGATCACGGTCAACGTGGCGCCCGACGCCCCCCTCCCGACGCTGACCAACCAGGTGACGGCGTCGGGCGGAGGCTCGGCCAGCGCCTCGGCGAACGACCCGACGCAGATCGATTATCCACTGCTGGCCATCGTCAAGAGCCACGTGGGGAACTTCGTCCAGGGACAGCAGGGCGCTGTCTATACCCTCAGCGTGCAGAACCAGGGGTTCGGACCGACAGTCGGGACGGTGATGGTGACGGAAGTGCCGCCGTCCGGGCTCTCGCTGGTGTCGATGTCGGGGACCGGATGGACCTGCAGCGTGCCGACGTGCACGCGCGGCGACTCCCTGGCCAGCGCGGCCAGCTACCCGGACATCACCGTCACCGTGAACGTGGTCTCCAACGCCCCGTCCTCGGTCACCAACGAGGCGACAGCGTCAGGGGGCGCGTCGAACGGCACCGGCACGGCGTTCAACACGACGCAGATTGACCCCGCCGCGCCCGTCCTGGCCATCACCAAGACCCACACCGGGAACTTCACCCAGGGTCAGACGAACGCCACCTACACCGTGACCGTGTCGAATACGGGCAACGCGCCGACCAGCGGGACGATCACCGTGACGGAAACCGTGCCCTCGGGCCTCACGCTGGTCTCGATGTCGGGGACCGGATGGACCTGCCCCTCGCCCGGCAACACTTGCTCACGCAGCGATGCGCTCGCAGCCGGGGCCAGCTACCCGCCGATCAAGGTCACGGTGAACGTGTCGCCCAACGCATCCTCTCCGCAGGTGAACCAGGTCTCGGTATCGCAACCTGGAATCCCGCCTGCGACGGCCAGCGATTCGACGGGGATCGACCCTCCCAGGCCTGCCTGGGCCATCACGAAGACGCACAACGCGAACTTCTCCCAGGGGCAGACGAACGCCACCTACCAGGTGACTGTATCGAATACAGGTCCGCTGCCGACGACCACCGAGCCGGTGCACATGATGGAGATGCCTCCGCCCGGGCTGATGGTGGTCTCGATGGCGGGGACCGGATGGACGTGCGATACGGTCCAATGCATTCGAGCCGACTCGCTGGCACCCGGGGCCAGCTACCCGGTCATTACAATCACCGTGAGCGTGGCTCCCGACGCGACCTCGCCGCTGGTGAATCAGGTGACGGTGCAAGGAGGCGGAGCGCCGCCGGCCATGGCGAGCGATTCGACGACCATCATCCCCGCCGGTGTCCCTTCGTTGAGCATCACGAAGACTCACACCGGGAACTTCACCCAGGGTCAGACGAACGCGACCTACACCGTGAGGGTGTCCAATAATACGGGTGCCGGAGCGACCGTCGGGCCGATCAACGTGATGGAGATGCCGCCCAGCGGGCTCGTGCTCGTCTCGATGGGTGGGATCGGATGGTCGTGCGCGGCGCCGAATTGCACGCGAGGCCCCTCGCTGGCGCCCGGAGCGACCACCACGCCGATCATTGTCACGGTGAACGTGCTCCGCAACGCCACATCCCCGCAGGTGAACCAGGTCACGGTGTCCGGGGGCGGATCGGCGCCCGCCTCCGCCAGCGATCCGACGGTGATCGTCGTTCCGTAAGGCGCGACCTGCGGGAGGATGATTCGAGGAGCGCGCGGACGGCGGCGCCGTGCGTGAGCCTCCTGCTCACCGCGACCGCTCCCTCGCGTCACGCGGCTTCTGCCTCTCGCCCACAGGATCGACGGGATGATCCGGTCCGGAGAGATCCGGGACTGGGCCGAGGCCGCCCGCCTTGTGGGCGTCACGCGGGCAAGGATGACTCAAGTCGCCAACCTATTGCTGCTGGCTCCGAAAATTCAAGAAGGCATCCTGAATCTGTCGCACGTCACCCGCGGTGAGGACCCGGTCACTGAGCGCTCCCTCCGAGAAGTGGCGGCCCATACAGACTGGCAAAGCCAAGAGGGGCCCTGTCTGAGGCCAAAGCGCTGACCTAGCCCCGTCGACTGTCACCCATGTCCCCGGACTGATCTGATACCTATGTCCCCGGCCGTTCAGTTCATCTGTTGGCTGCCTTGCCCGGAACCCGTGTCGGGCCAGATACACGAGCCAGCCCGGTGTGCCCCCTAGAAATGCCACGATAGACCAGATGACTCGGCCTTTGGGATGCACAAAGCTTCTGGCACGAAGATCGTGGACTGTGATGCCTACGCAGAATATGCCGAGACCCACGCCTAGGACCAAGAGCGCCATGTACAGATCGACACCGTGGGGCCGGGATAGGAATCGAGAGTGTAGGTCGGGCGCACACCAAGGCCAGAGTACAAACGCGGCCGTGTACGATAGCGTCCCGAGCACGACTGCCTTCTCTAGTCGATTCATCTGAATGCCTGCCTAACAGGTTGCTGAAAAACTCATTTGGACCCCCTCGGAACGAGATTGGGAGAGAACACGGCTCCTCTGAAAGGCCCGTCTTTCCACGATTCTCATTTTTGACCCGTGGTGAAAAGCGGGTCGCGAACCCCTCTCAGGCCACCTCCCAACACGCCCACCGTCGCCTGCAACCGGTTGTTAGGCCTCACGTCGCAGGCCGTCCCACGCGGATCTCCACGGCCGGATTCACGGCCTCGATATACGTGAGGAGCTCGTGAAAGTCGTTGAACTGGTTCAGTAACGTCAGCCTCCCCGACGCCCATTTGACAACCAAGAACCCGAACTGATGATTGTCGGGCTTGATCAGTACGATGTCGTGAGGCGTCAAGACCACGCGCCGAACGGGACTCACAAATTCGATTCGACCGTCCGCATGAAGAACAATGCGCCGCGGCATGCGAAGATGACGCCACCAAACCCAGGCGGCCGCAGCCAAGAAGAACAGCGCGAAGATGGCCGGCGGACCGTTTTCAACACGACGCACGAGACTGAAATAGATGAGAAGTATACCCATGAGCGTGAACAGGGCAGGCATCACCCATGTGAACATGATGCCGTACATGCTCGAGTACAGTGTGTACTCCTTCGGATGGACCTCAATCATCGGTGCGACTCGTCATGTTAGGCAGGCTGCCTCACTTTTGATCCCCGGATTTAATCCTGACCCGTGGGTCGAGACAGTCTGCAAGGATCTTTGGATAGAAGCTCGAGACGATCACGAGCACGTTTCTCACAGTGAAGATGGCCTCGTGGTGGTGCGACGAGGGCTTCTTTCCGCCCCAGATGTACTGCTGGGCATCGTGTGCCACCTGCGCAGCGGCAGCCTCATCGGCATACTCGTAAAGGTAGACGGTCGCTGGGTTTTTGCCGCATCGGAAGGAGTGGGCGGCCTTGCGTATAGAGTGCACGCGGGTGATCCAACCGGTGTCCTCTCGTGTGTACATGTAACTCGCCGGCATTCGGTCCGTATAGTCACCTTCGATCAGTTGACACTTGTCCTGAATCTCGCTTACAGGCGCGAAGACTTCTTCGATGCTTAGATTCTCAGCTGACGCAGAATGTATCGTGTACATTATGATCGCCGCCACCACACTGGTAAACATCGCGCACAGTTTCGTGAGTTTCATTTGGAACAATCTCCTCTGCTCTGCCTAACGCTCCGGCTAAGCTGCAGCGCGCGTGCGCCGCAGCCACTCTGCCCCCGACCTCCCGCGCGCCGTCTGCTTCAGCCGGTTGTTAGTCAGCCCCACCCCCCTACCTGCGGATATCGATCGGCCATTTCGCTCACGGTGTTCCCACGAACACCCGACGATAACGCCACGGCCAGGACACGATTAACCCAAGCGCCACTGTGGTCCCCAAGTAGACACCTCTCTCCGGTCCCAGCGCTAAGCAGAAGAAGAATGCTGCCACGCTTGGGAGAATGGAGCACGCTAAGATGATCTTAAGGAGGACCAGATCTCGTTCTCCGGGCCCATTGGTTGCCCGCCGACGGTTCAAGTCTTGAAGAAAATATAACCAATCGCGCCTAGGAGACCTCCTACGCCAAGAGCCCACCCGCCCAACTTAGCCCTAAACCCGAAACCCCATGCCAGGTTTTCACGAGCGTTAGACCCGGTAGGCATTCGCCCGAGGTGCCGTGTAGCCCAGACGAGCCAAAACCCACTCGCACTTACCCCAACGAAAAATAGAGCTGTACTCCATCTTGTCGTCATTGCGCACGCCTCGGAGCTGACACGATAGATTCGACCCCTTGAGATCGACTGCCTAACGCTAATTATCGCGTTCGATCTAACCCGATAAACATCGCGAGGTTGCCGCATAACACAATAAGAGCAGCAAGGACCAGCCTCGCCGTCTAACCCAATAAGAGTAGCGAGGAACCGACCCTCCTGTCCGCCGAAGCCAAGAGAGTCGTGGGAGCGTCCGCGACACATCCTCTCCATGGAGCGTCGGCGCTCCATCCACGATGGGGATGGTGTCCAAGTTCAGCATGTCTGCGCGGTGGATCCCTTGCCCCCGAATATACGCCTCCTGCCGCTTCAGGCACAAGGTAGGCTGGCTGGGGGGTGCAGCACCGACGCCGCACTCTTGTGGGGAGGGGCCAACCTCCCGGACAACGGTGGATCCTAGATCCATCCAGATCCTTCGCAAGGACGTCGTGGCTCTCCGCTGGGTCAGAGAGCCGAGACGAGCTGGGATGAGCCGATGGCGGCGCTGGCACCGCTCTCCCGAAGGAGCCCTACTGGAACGGGGAGTCGGGCCAACTCGCGCACACCTGGGAACATTTGGGGGAAACGAAGAGGCGGGCCGCTGTTAACCGCCGGCCCGCCTTTCCGAAATAGATGAGGTCTGGCTCCCCAAGCGTAACTCTCCTCGAACTCGGGGACCGGCGGGTTAACAGCCAGAGAGCCTTTCGACCTGGATGGACTTTTCAGTAGGGAAAGGAACCTACAACCTCACCACTCCCGGTGCCAGGCCACGCCCTCTTCGCTTCGGGCCGGGTCGTAGAACGGCATGATGCCCGATGAGGCCGCAGCCCGTTCATCCTGGCGGCTGCGGGTCAGCACCATCCTTCCAAAGCTGTCCCCGATGAACGCGCCGACCACGAACGTCGGTGGGGAAGTGGTGACCGAGGGCGACGCGGGAGACGGCGACGAGCGATGCCATGCCGTAGGCCAGCCAGGGAACCCAGGGGTGCTGCTCCCGGTACATCCCGGCGAAGACGCTGGCGGCGGCGAACGCGCCGGATGCGTGGCCTGACGGAAACGATCCGTTCGCCTGACCGTGCGGCGGGTGGTATTGGAAGAACTGGCCGGTGCCGCCCTCTGCACAGATCGGTGGCAGATCGTTCGCCGCCGGTGTCGGCAAAAAAACCGCACCGCAAATCCTGAGGCACCAGAGCCGCCATCCTTCCGCAAGACACAGCACCCGGGACATTTCCGTGCTGGGTGACAAAGAGGAATCTCGCCAGGTTCAAGAGAGCCCGCCCATCTTGTCGGTCGAAACTTGGTTCAAATCTGGACACCTCATAACCGATGCATATATTGGATTAGCAGGGACTTGAAAGACCGAATCGTTGCGCGCCGACCTCGGGCGGGGCCGCCCGGTGGAAGGTGGAACGCCTCGGACCGGAGGGGTGTGATGAGCGGTGAGAGGATCCTGGTCGTGGATGACGAGGCCAGTGTGCGCGGGGCCGTTGCCCAGGTTCTGAAGGAAGACGGGCACCAGATCTCCGCGGTGGCCAGCGGGGAGGAGGCGCTCGCGGTATT
>WNGH01003878.1_pt1 | contig 23760 bp, 23 predicted proteins | sample 5400631 | NCBI WGS metagenome assembly WNGH01 (sample SAMN13153373, study PRJNA577476) | soil metagenome | isolation source: 115 cm soil or saprolite under Garry oak tree replicate 1 | place: USA:California | collected 2016-06-15
GCCGGAGCGGGGTCCGGTCGCTCATTCGGTCGGGCGTCCCGGAGCGGGTGGCCATCACGATCAGCGCGCACAAGACGCGGAGCGTGTTCGATCGCTACAACATCGTCTCGGAGACGGATCTCCGAGAAGCGGCGACGCGCAGGGCACACTTTGGGCACACTTGGCGGTGACAGCCTCACGCTAACCGGCTAGAATTACTATCCGGAAGCGTCTAGGAACCCGGTGGGCCTCCCGGACTTCAAATCCGGTGTCCGGCTCTAGACAAGCTGGAGGTGGGTTCGACTCCCACACGCTTCCGCCAATACGGGGAGAGGATGGCCAGAGCAGAACGCGAGAAGCCCGATCGCAGCCAGCGCCAGGTGCGGCGCCTGAGGCGGCGCCTCAGCGCCGGGGCCGCGATCGTGGGGGCCGCCGTCGTCGCGGTCGTCGTCGGCTGGTTCGCGTACCGCGCGGTCGCCGACCTGCCGGGCGACAAGTTCCCCGACCTCGGCAACCTGCACATCATGCGCGAGACCGATCTGCACGCGCCGTACAACTCCGATCCACCCACCTCGGGGCCGCACCTGCCGTACATCGCGCCGTGGGGCGTGCACACGCGACTCATCCCGCGCGAGCTGCAGGTGCACAACCTCGAGGACGGGGGCGTCGTCGTGCAGTACAGCTGTGAGTGCCCCGAGCTCGTCGAACGTCTCGGGCAGCTCGTCCGGCGCTACGACAAGCAGGTGGTCCTGGCCCCGTATCCGGACATGAAGGCGAAGATCGCGCTGACGGCGTGGACCCGGCTCTTGACGCTCGACGAGTTCGACGAGGCGCGGATCGTGCGCTTCATCGGCGCCTACCGTGGGGTCGATCACCACAAGTAGGCTCGGGGCCGTGTCGGTGGCCGTAGCGCTCGTGGGCTGCGGCGGGCTCTATATCTCGCCGCTCGCGCCGCCGCCGTACCGGGCCGAGATCGAGGCCCCATACGAGCGCACGTGGGCGGCGCTCGTCCGGGCGCTGGCGCACGAGAACCTGCCGCTGCGCGCGATCGCGCGCGACTCGGGCGTGATCGCGTCCGACGACGTCCTCACGCCGATCGGCGTCTGGGCCGACTGCGGGCGCGTGGGCGACACGCAGCTCGAGGGCGAGGCGCTCGCCGCCTTCACGCTCTTCCTGGAGCCGAACGGCACGACGACGCGGCTCCAGGTGAATTCGAAGATGCGCACGCAGGCGCACCGCAAGGGATCCTCGGGCAGCCTCAAGCCGACGCCCGTGTACCCGTGCGCCTCGACGGGCCGATTCGAGGCCAACCTCGTGGACGCCGTGCGCGAGCTCGTGAGGCCCTAACGCGCATGCCCTCGCGACTCGCCGACCTCGTGCGCAAGGCGCGGCGCCTCGCCTCCGAGCGCGACCGGCTGATCGACCATCTCGCGGAGCAATGGACGCGCGCGCTCCGCGGCCAGGATCTGTCGCCGGCCGACTTGGAGGAGTTCTGGGAGGGGCTGGCCGAGGACGCCGCGCGCTGGAGCGGCGGCACGGCGGCGGGCCGGTGGACGCCGCAGGCGTGGCGCGCGGAGGCCCAGGACGTGATCGCGCGCGTACGGGCCAAGGTCGAGGCGGCGCTCGGTGAGCGCTGACCGGGGCGCACTCCGCAACCTGCCCTCGGTCGACGAGCTCGCCCGCCTGCTCGCCGGAGATGCCGCTCTCGCGACGGTCCCGCGCACGCGGCTCACCGCGCTCGCGCGCGAGGCCCTCGCCGCCGAGCGGCGGCGCGTCCTGGCGGAGGCCGCGGCGCCCGCCGACGCGGTGACGCTCGCCAGGCGCGTGACCGAGAGCGCGCGGCCGTTCTCGCTCCGCCCCGTGATCAACGCGACCGGCGTGGTACTTCATACGAACCTCGGTCGGGCGCTCCTGAGCCGAGTAGCGCTCGAGCGTGTCGCGCTCGCGGCGACCGGCTACACCAACCTCGAGCTCGACCTCGCGAGCAAGGAGCGCGGCTCGCGCTACAGCCACGTGGAGCGGAGCCTGCGCGCGCTCACCGGCGCCGAGGACGCGCTCGTCGTCAACAACAACGCCGCCGCTGTCCTGCTGGCGCTCGAGACCCTCGCGCACGGCAAGGAAGTCGTCGTATCGCGAGGCGAGCTCATCGAGATCGGCGGCGAGTTCCGGATCCCGGACATCATGCTGCGGAGCGGCGCTCGTCTGCGCGAGGTCGGTACGACCAATCGCACCCATCCGCGTGACTACGCGGAGGCGATCGGGCCGGAGACGGCGCTCCTCCTCAAGGTCCACGCCTCCAACTACCGGGTCGTCGGCTTCACCGCGGAGGTCTCCTCGCGCGACCTCGCGGATATCGGTCGCGCGCGCGGGATCCCCGTGATGGAGGACCTCGGCTCGGGCTCGCTGATCGACCTCCGCCCGTGGGGGCTGCCGGGGGAGCCCACCGTGCATGATGTCGTCGCCTCGGGCGTGGACCTCGTCTCGTTCTCCGGGGACAAGCTCCTCGGCGGCCCGCAGGCCGGCATCGTCGTGGGCCGGCGCGACGTCGTCGGGCGGCTCAAGAAGAACCCGTGGAACCGCGCGCTCCGGATCGACAAGCTGACGATCGCCGCGCTGGAGGCGACCCTCTACGCCTACGAGGCCGGTGACGCGCGCCTGGTGATCCCCACGCTCCGCATGCTGACCGAGCCGCGTATCGCCGTCGTGCGACGCGCGCGCCGCGTGCTGCGCGCCGTGCCGCCCGCGCTGCGCGAGCGCCTGGCGCTGCGCGTCGCCGAGGCAACCGCGGAGGTCGGCGGCGGCGCGCTGCCGACGGCCCAGATTCCGTCCGCCGGGCTCGCGGCCGGCGCCGGCGCCGCCGACGCGCGCCGCCTCGACGAAGCGCTCCGCGCCGGCGAGCCCCCGGTCGTCGGCCGCGTCGCCGACGAGCGGCTCTTCCTCGACTGCCGCACGGTGCTGCCGTCCGAGGTCGGGGCGCTGGCGCAGGCGCTGGTCCGGGCGGCCGCGCGGCTGTGAAGCACGTCGTCGTCGGGACGGCCGGACATATCGACCACGGCAAGACCTCGCTGGTCAAGGCGCTGACCGGAACCGACACCGACCGTCTGCCCGAGGAGAAGGCGCGCGGCATCACGATCGACCTCGGCTTCGCCTTCCTCGAGGAGCCCGACGGGCTCACGATCGAGATCGTCGACGTGCCCGGCCACGAGCGCTTCGTGAAGAACATGCTTGCCGGTGTCGGCGGCATCGACCTCGCGATGCTCGTCATCGCCGCCGACGAGGGCGTGATGCCGCAGACGCGCGAGCACCTGGCGATCTGCTCTCTCTTGCGCATCAAGACCGGGCTCGTGGCCCTCACGAAGTGCGATCTCGTCGACGCCGACTGGCTCGAGCTCGTGCGCGAGGACGTCGCCGGGCTCGCGCGGGCGACCTTCCTCGCGGGGGGACCGATCGTGCCGATCTCGGCGAAGACGGGGCAGGGGATGGACGAGCTGCGGTTCGCGCTCCGCGCGCTGGCCGCGTCCGTGCCGCCGCGCGCGCAGGACCAGCTGCCGCGGCTGCCGATCGACCGCGTCTTCACCGTGAAGGGCTTCGGCACCGTCGTGACCGGGACGCTGGCCGCCGGCGCGCTCGCGGTGGACGATCGCGTCGAGGTGTTTCCGCGAGGGCTCACGGCGAAGATCCGGGGGCTGCAGGCGCACGGCCGGCCGGTGGAGCGCGCGACCGCCGGCCAGCGCACCGCGATCAACCTCCAGGGACTCGAGCGCGCCGCCGTCGAGCGCGGCGACGTCGTGGGGCTCGCCGGCACCCTCGTGGCCTCGACGCTCGTGGACGGCACGCTCGAGCTCCTGGCCGACGCGCCGCGGCCGCTCCGCAGCCGCGACCGCGTCCGATTCCACACGGGCACGAGCGAGATCATGGCGCGCGTGCTGCTGCTCGAGGGTGCGGAGCTGGCACCGGGCGGCTCGGGGCTCGCGCGCTTCAGGCTGGAGGCGCCGCTCGTCGCCCTGCCGGGCGACCGGTTCGTCGTCCGGTCCTACTCACCCATCGTCACGATCGGCGGCGGCACGCTGCTCGACGTGGACCCGCGCGTGCGGCTCAAGGCCCCCGCGCGCCTGGCGCACCTCCGGCTGCTCGCCCGAGGCGACGCCGGCGAGGTCGTCGAGGAGCACGTCCGTCACGTCGGCGGCGCCGGCGCCCGCCTCGGCGCGCTGGCGGCCCGGGTGCCGTTCGCGCCTCCGCGGGTGCGGGAGCTCCTCGAGGTGCTCGTGAGCGCCGGACGCGCGCTCGCGATCGACCGCGACTGGTTCCTCCACGCCGACAGCTTCGCGCGTCTGCGGGCGCAGGCGCTCGCGGCGCTGGAGCGGTTCCACGGGGCCCACCCGCTGCGCCCGGGCATGTCGCGCGAGGAGCTCCGCGGCCGCGCGGGCGGCGCCGATGAGCGTGTCTTCGCCCACCTCCTGGCGCGGCTCGCCGAGGAGGGCACACTCACGCTCGACCGGGACAAGGTGCGGCTCGCCTCGCACGCGATCCGCCTCTCCGACGAGCAGCAGCGGCTCGTGGACCGGGTCGAGCAGGACTTCCTGAAGGCCGACGCGGCGCCGCCGAGCCCGGAGGAAGCCCTCGGGCGCGCCGGGCTCGCCGGTGGCGAGGACCACGAGCTGTTCCAGCTCCTGGTCGAGTCGAAGAAGCTGGTGCGCGTCAAGGAGTCGCTCTTCTTCCACTCGGCGGCGCTCGACTCGATCCAGGACCGACTCGTCACGATGCTGCGGGAGCGCAAGGAGATCGGCCCGAGCGACATCAAGGACCTGCTCGGCATCTCCCGGAAGTACGCGATCCCTTTGCTCGAGTACTTCGACTCGCGGCGCGTCACCGCGCGCGTCGGGGAGCGGCGAATCTTGCGCCCGGGGTAGGGGCGCGCTAAGGTTAGGGCGTCGGAAAGGAGCTACCATGTTTGGCATAGGCACCCAGGAACTTCTGATCATTCTCGTGATCGTCCTCGTCCTCTTCGGGGCGAACCGGTTGCCGGATCTCGCCCGCTCGCTCGGCTCCAGCATGAAGGAGTTCAAGAAGGGCATGAACGAGGTCTCGAAGGACGAGACGACCGCCGCCGCGAAGAAGGAAGAGAAGAAAGAAGAGGAGAAGAAGGCGTAGCCACCCACGTCGGCGTCGACCTCGGAGGCACCCGGCTTCGCGCGGGCGCCATCGGGGCTGACGGCCGGCTCCACTCCCAGCTCGAGCGTCCCGCCGACGCCCATCGCGGTCCCGAAGCGCTGCTGGCCTCCGTCGAAGCGATGATCCGGGAAGCGTCGCGCTCGGCCCCGGCCCTGACGGCGATCGGCGTCGCCTGCGCGGGCCAGATCGATCCCCAGACCGGCGCGGTCGTGTATTCGCCGAATCTCGACCTGCACGACTGGCCCCTCGGCGAACGCCTGGCGGCCGCCTTCGGCGTCCCCGTCCACGTCGAGAACGACGTCCGTGCCGCGGCGTGGGGCGAGCACTGCCTCGGCGGGCACCGCGCCGACTCGCTCGTCGCCGTCTTCGTCGGCACCGGCGTCGGCTCGGGCGCCGTGCTCGGTGGCGCCCTGTGGCGCGGCGCGGGCAATGGCGCGGGCGAGGTCGGCCACACGCAGGTCGTGCCCGACGGCCTCCCGTGCCCGTGCGGCGCGCGCGGCTGCCTCGAGCAGTACGCCTCGGGCAGCGGCTTCCGTCGCCGGCTGCGCGCGGCGCTCGCCGCAGGCACCCCCACGCGGCTCGCCAAAGCGACGGGCGGCGACGCCGACACGGTCACCGTGGGCATGATCGCGGCGGCGGCCAACCAGGGCGATCCGCTCGCGGGCGAGCTGTGGAGCGATGCCGCGCGCTATCTCACGCTGGCGCTGGCCAACTACGTGACGCTCCTGAACCCGGCGGCGCTCGTGCTGGGCGGCGGCGTGATCGAGCGGCAGCCGGCGCTTTTCGAGATGGTCGCCGACGGCGTCACGCGCACGACGACGGTGCTGGCGCGCCGCTCGCTCAGGGTCGCGCGCGCGCGCCTCGGCGACTGGGCCGGGGTCCTCGGCGCCGCCCTCCTCGCCACGACCCGCTGACACGGTATACTCGACGCTCGCATGCGCGCCTCGGCCGACCGCCTCGACTATCTGTGCGCGGCCGGCCTCGCCCTCCTCACCGTCGTCTCCCGGCTCCCGTACCGCGCGCGCTTCCTCTACAACTGGGATGCGGTCCAGTTCGCGCTGGCGCTGACGGAATACGACGTCGCCAAGCATCAGCCCCACCCGCCGGGCTACATCCTCTACGTCGGCCTCGGCCGGCTGGTGAACGCCTGGCTCGGCGACGCGGCCGGGTCGTACGTCCTCCTCGCGGTCGCCTTCAGCGGGCTGACGACGTGGGTGGTCTACTTCCTGGCGCGCGAGGTCTATGACCGGCCGACGGCCCTCGCGGCCGCGACGCTCCTCACGGTGAGCCCGCTCTTCTGGTTCTACGGTTCGGTCGGCCTCACGTACGCCGGCGAGGCGCTGCTCGCCTCGATCGTGGCATACTTTTCTTTTCGCGCCGTGCGCGGCGGCGAGACGGACGCCTGGCTCGCCGCCGGCTACCTCGGCCTCGCGGGCGGTCTGCGTCAGTCGGTGCTGCTGCTCCTGTTCCCGCTCTGGCTCACGGCGGTCGCGCGGGGGGCGCGCCGTCGGCGCACGGTCGCCGTCGGGCTCGCGATCCTCGGCGCGGCCGTGCTCACGTGGCTCGTGCCGATGCTCTGGCTCACGGGCGGTCCGGCGCGCTACCTCGCCGCCTCGGCCGAGCTCGCCGATACCGTCGTGCGGCCGACGGCCATCGTCAGCGGGCCGCTCGAGACGACGCTCCGGATGTCGCGCTACCTCCTCGAGTCCGTGCTCGTCGGCCTCGGACCGCTCGCGCTGGCCGCGCTGGCGCTGCCCTGGTACGTGCGGCGACACGGCTGGGAACGGGGCGAGTGGCTCCTCACCGCGTGGGTCGCGCCGCCGGTCCTCGTGTACACGCTCGTCCACTTCGGGCAGGCGGGCTACGCGCTCACCTTCCTGCCGGCGCTCGTCGTCCTGCTCGCCCACGTCCTGGTGACGGCGCTGGCGGCCGCCGCGGACCGCGTCGCGCTCGCCCGCGCCCGGGTTCCGCTCACGCTCGTCGCCGTGACGAGCGTCGTCCTCGTCAACGGCGTCTTTTTCGTCAGCGCCCGGCCCGTGCCGCGCGACTTCGACACGCCGAAGCCCGCGTGGCGGCAGCGCGCCGCCGACGAGGTCTTCGACTGGATCTTCAGCCGGACGGCGGCGGCGCTCCGCGAGCACGAGGCCGTGGTCTCCACCTTCGTCGCCGCGATCCGGGGCCTCTATCCGTCGGCCGACACCGTGGTCCTCACCGAGCTCGGCAACGTGCGCTCATACCCATGGCTGTTCTACCTGCCCGAGTACGCGGTCTACGAGCTGCGGGTCGGCGAGCTGCCGGCGGGGTACTACGCGGCACGACAGTCGTCGGCGATGACGCTCACCTCCGCGAGCGAGATCCGTCTGCCCGCGGGCACCCGACGGATCGTCTGGTTCGTGGACCACTGGAGCCCCGTCCAGATCCGGCCGCCCGGCCTCGTCGAGATCGAGCTTCCCCACGGCCGGTACCTTTACGTGCTCGCGCTGGGGAGGAAACCGGTCAGCTACGCCGGCTACTCCCTGGTGCCCGGGCGCGCGCCCCCGGCGCGCGCGGCGCGGTGAGGGGCCGGGACGACGTCCTCGTCGTCGCGGCGGCCATCGTGCCGCTGGTACTCTTCCTCGTCGTCGAGCGCCGGATCGCCGGCGCCGCCGGCCTGCCGCTCGACGACGCGTGGATCCACTTGCACTTCGCGCGCAACCTCGCCGAGGGGCAGGGCTTCGTCTACAACCCGGGCGAGCCCGTCGCCGGCTCGACCGCGCCGCTCTGGACACTGCTGCTCGGCGCCGTGGCGCGCGTCGTCGGACCGTCGGTGGAGTTGGCGAAGGCGCTCGGCGCGGCCACCGTGATCGCGGCCGGGCTCGTCACGCGCCGCGCCGCGCTGGCGTGGGGCGCCGCTCCCGGCCCCGCCTTGGTCGCGGGCGTGGCGCTCCTGTGGACGGGCGCCTTCGCGTGGGGGGCACTCTCGGGGATGGAGGTGGGTCTGGCCGCGCTGCTCGTGGCGGCGGTGCTCTGGGCTCACGCGCGCGCCCGGCTCGGGACGAGCACGCTCCTGCTCGCGCTCGCGACGCTCGCGCGTCCCGAGTCGGCGCTCTTCCTGCCGCTGGTCGTGCTGGCCAGGCCGCTCACGATCCGTCGCGCCGCCCTCGCCGCGGCGATCGTGCTGGCGGTGCTGACCCCGGCGGTGGCGTTCTCGCTGGCGACCACGGGCGCGCCGGTCCCCGCGACGGCGATGGCCAAGATCGAGGGCGGGCTCCTGGGCTGGCTGTCCGGCGTCCGCGAACCCGCGCGCCGGCTTCTCCTCGGACGCCCGTGGGAGTTCGGGGTCGAGTGGGCGCGCTGGCTCTTCGCGACTCATTGGGCGCTGCCGTTCGCCGTCGTCCCGGCCCTGGTGCTGGCGTGGCGGCGTGCGGGGCGGGCCCTTGGACTTCCGGCGCTCGTGATCGTGGCGCACCCGCTGGGCATGGCGCTGCTGGCGCCCTATCGCGGCCCGGCCTTCCAGGAGGGGCGCTATTCCATGCACCTGCTGCCGGTCGTGTTCACCGTGCTGGCGGTCGCGCTCAGTCGGTCGGAGACGGGTGTTGCCGTAACAACCGGCTCGCGCGGTCGGTCGGGTCAACCCGCTGTTGCAAGCTCTTACAAAGACATGGGGGGCCCCGAAATGGCCCCCCATACCCCCCAACGTGCGAGCAACCGAGTGCGTCGCCTGGCATTCGCCCTGTATCTCGCGCTCGCGATCGTCACGCTGCCGGCGGCCGCGTCGCGCTACGCCTGGGCCGTCCAGAACATCAACGCGATGCAGGTCGAGATCGGGCGCTGGGTGGCAGCCAACACGCCGCCGCGCGCGCGGCTGGCCCTCAACGACGTCGGCGCCATCGCGTACGTCTCGCGGCGCCCCGTGCTCGACCTGATGGGCCTCGTCACGCCCGAGGTGGTCCCGTACCGGCGCCAGGGCGAGGAGGGAGTCGTCCGTTACGTGCTGGAGCGCTGCCCTGACTACGTCATCGTCTTCCCCGCCTGGTTCCCGCGGCTCTCGGCGCGGACGGACCTCCTCGAGCCCGTCCACCGCGTCCGCCTGGAGCGGTGGGAGGTCACGGGTGGGTCTGAGATGGTGGTGTACCGTCTGCGCCGCTGTGCGGTATGATTTCGGGTCATGAGACTGAGCCTCGCGCTGGTTCTGCTCCTGGCCCTGACGTTGCTCCCCGTGCGGCCCGCGGAGGCGCAGATCTACAAGTACACGGACGAGCGCGGGCAGACCTTCTACGTCGACGGCGCGCAGAACGTGCCGGAGCGCTACCGCTCTCGCGCGACGCCGATGGGCCTGAGCAACGCGCCGGCCGCCGCGCCGGCGGCCCCCGCCGGGGCGCCGGCGTCCACACGTGGCGCGCCGGGCGGGCCGGCGGGTCCGGCGGCGGGCGGCGTGCCGGGCAGCGGTCGGGGCTCGGCGATGATCGAGTTCGACCCGAACAAGCCGATCGTCGTGGAGGGGCTCGTGAACGGCGGGGCCACCGTCCGGCTGATCCTCGACACCGGTGCGGACCGGACCATGATCTCGCCGCGCGCGCTCGTGGCGGCCGGGGTGTCGCTCATCGAGGGCGCCCAGCAGAGCCAGATCCGCGGCGTCGGGGGTCAGACGGCCACTCAGTCGGTGCCGGTGAGCTCGCTCGCGGTCGGGGGCGCCAGCGTCGGCCGGCTCCTGGTGCTCGCGCACGACATCGAGAATCCCGACGCGGACGGACTGCTGGGCCGCGATTTTCTGAGCCAGTTCAACGTCCAGATCGACTCCGCGAAGGGCGTCGTCACCATTTCGCCCAAGCAGTAGCGGTCCCGTCTCGCCCATGGACTACAAGGCGACGCTGAATCTGCCGAAGACCGCCTTCCCGATGAAGGCGAACCTCGCGCAGAGCGAGCCGAAGATGCTCGAGTGGTGGGAGCAGCTCGGCATCTACAAGCGGCTGCGCGAGTCCGCGGCCGACCGGCCGCTCTGGATACTGCACGACGGCCCGCCGTACGCCAACGGCAACATCCACATGGGCACCGTGCTCAACAAGGTGCTGAAGGACGTCGTCGTGAAGTCCCGCTCCATGCTCGGCTTCAACGCCGTGTACGTGCCGGGCTTCGATTGTCACGGCCTGCCCATCGAGCACCAGGTGGACATCGAGCTCGGCCTCGACACCGCCTCGGTCGACTTGCGCCTGGCGATGGACCCGCTCGAGAAGATCGGCAAGTGCCGCGCGTACGCCGCGCGGTTCGTCGACATCCAGCGGCAGGAGTTCAAGCGGCTGGGCGTCTTCGGCGACTGGGACAATCCGTACATGACGATGGCGCCGGGGTACGAGGCCGTGATCGTGCGCGAGTTCGGCCGCCTCGTCGGCCGGGGACTCGTCTACAAGGGACTGAAGCCGGTCCACTGGTGCATGCACTGCAAGACCGCGCTCGCCCAGGCCGAGGTCGAATACGAGGATCAGCGCACACCGTCGGTGTACGTGAAGTTCCCGCTGACGGGACCGCTGCCGGCCGATCCGGCCGCGCCGCGCCCGGCGCTGGTGATCTGGACGACGACGCCCTGGACCCTGCCCGCGAACCTCGCGATCGCCGTGCATCCGGAAGAGGAGTACGTGGCCCTCGAGGTTCGGGGTGAGACGCTCGTCGTCGCCGCCAAGCTCGCGGAGGCGTTCGCGAACGTGGCGAAGCTCGGCGAGACGCGGCGGCGGGCGACGATCCCCGGGCGCGCCCTCGTCGGCCTCGAGTTCCGGCATCCGTGGATCGACCGGACGGGGAAGGTCGCGGCGGCGCCGTTCGTCGCGATGGACACGGGCACCGGGCTCGTCCACATCGCGCCGGGTCACGGGGAGGAGGACTACGACCTGGGCCGGGCTCTCGGCTTGCGCATCTACAATCCCGTCGACGACGACGGCCGCTTCGTCCCCGAGGTCGAGCACTTCGCGGGACAGACCGTGTGGGAGGCGAATCCCAGGATCGTCGACCTGCTCCGGGCGCGGGGAGCGCTGGTCGCCGAGGTCGCCCTCGACCACACGTATCCGCACTGCTGGCGCTGCAAGAACCCGACGCTGTTCCGCGCCACCGAGCAGTGGTTCGTCGCGCTCGACCGGCAAGATCTGCGGGCTCGCACGCTCGACGCGATCCGCCGCGACGTGCGCTGGATCCCCGAGTGGGGCGAGGAGCGCATCTTCAACATGGTCGCGCACCGTCCCGACTGGACCCTGTCGCGCCAGCGCGTGTGGGGCGTGCCGATCGCGGCGTTCTACTGCACGGCCTGTGAGGCGCTCCTGCTCGATGAGCGTGTGATCGAGCACGTGGCGAAGATCTTCGGCGCGGGGCGCGGGATCGAGGAGTGGTACCTCCGCGGCGAGGCCGAGCTCGTCCCGGCGGGCACCCGCTGCGGCAAGTGCGGCGGCGAGCGCTTCCGCAAGGAGACGGACATCCTCGATGTCTGGTTCGACTCCGGCTGCAGCCACGCGGCCGTGCTCGAGACGCGGCCCGACCTGCGCTGGCCGGCGGAGCTCTACCTGGAGGGCTCCGACCAGCACCGCGGCTGGTTCCACTCGTCGCTGCTGGAGGCGATGGCCACGCGCGGCGCGCCGCCCTACAAGGCGGTCCTCACCTGCGGCTTCGTCGTGGACGGCCAGGGGCGCAAGATGTCGAAGTCCGTCGGCAACACGGTCCTGCCCGAGGATCTGATGCCGAAGTACGGGGCCGAGGTCCTGCGACTCTGGGCGGCGGCGGAGGACTACACCGAGGACATCCACCTCTCGACGGAGATCCTGGACCGGCTCGTTGACGCGTACCGGCGCGTGCGTAACACGTACCGGTTCCTGCTCGGCAACCTCGGCGACTTCGAGCCGGCGCGCGACCGCCAGTCGTACGCGCGCCTGGACGAGGTGGACCGCTGGATCCTGGACCGGCTCGCGCGGCTGATCGACCGCGTGCGGCGCGCCTACGAGGACTACCAGTTCCACACCGCCTTCCATGCCGTGCACAACTTCTGCGCGGTGGACCTCTCGGCGCTCTACCTCGACATCATCAAGGACCGCCTGTACACCTCACGGGCCGACGACCCGCGTCGCCGCGCGGCGCAGACGGCGTGCTACGACATCCTCGGCGCCCTGGCGCGGCTCATGGCGCCGATCCTGACCTTCACCGCGGAGGAGGCGTGGCGTTACGCGCCCGGCGCGCGCTCGGAGTCGGTGCATCTCGAGCGCTTTCCCGAGGTGCCCCTCGAGTGGCTCGACGACACCCTCCAGCGCGAATGGGACCGGCTCCTCGAGGTCCGGCGCGAGGTCGCCAAGGCCCTCGAGACGGCGCGCGCGCAGAAGCTGATCGGCAGCGGGCTCGAGGCGTCGGTGCGGATCCTCGGGGCGCCCGAGGACCTGCCGGACCTGCTCCGCGCCAAGGGCCACCTGCTGGACACCGTCTTCATCGTCTCGCGGGTCGAGCTCACCGACGCCGGCGCGGCACCGGCCGTGCGCTACGAGAGCCAGGACATTCCGGGCTTCGTCGTCGGCGTCGACCGGGCGCCCGGACGGAAGTGCGAGCGTTGCTGGAGGTGGAGTGTCCGGGTGGGGGAGAGCCGCGAGCACCCGACGCTCTGCGAGCGCTGCGTCGAGGTCCTCGCCGGGCGCTGATGACGCGCGTGCTGCTCCTCGCGGGCGGCGTGATTCTCCTCGACCAGCTCACCAAGGCGCAGGTGCTCGCACGCCTCACGCCCGGGGTGCCGGTTCCGGTCTTCGACGGCTGGCTGCAGCTCACGCTCGTGCTCAATCCCGGAATCGCCTTCGGCCTGCTCGGCTCGCTGCCCACGGCGTGGCGCTGGATGGCCGCCGCGCTGTCGGTGGCCGCGCTCGCCGTGCTCGTGCGCGTGGCGTTGCGCGTGCTGCCGAAGGGGGGCTGGTCGGGCCGTCTCGCGGTCGGCCTCATCTTCGGCGGCGCCGTCGGCAACCTCGTCGACCGCGCGCGCTTCGGCGCGGTCGTCGACTTCGTGGACGTCTACTGGCGCACCTGGCACTGGTGGGTCTTCAACGTCGCCGACTCCGCGATCTCCGTCGGCGTTGTCCTGCTCGCCCTGCGCATGCTCGGCGACCGCCCGGCGTCGCCGGCGGGCTAGATGGACGGGATCCGCCTCAGCGTCGAGCGCGCCGCCGCCGGGACGCGCCTCGATCGCTGGCTCGCGGCCCGCCTGCCGGACCTGTCGCGCGCGCGGCTGCAGGCGCTGATCGACGCGGGCCACGTGCGCGTCGGCGGCGCCCGGCCGAAGGCCTCGCGCCGGCTCGCCGGCGGCGAGACGATCGAGGTCGAGATCCCCGCGCCCCCGCCCGAGGAGCTCCTACCCGAGCCGATGGCGCTCCAGATCGTCCACGAGGACGCGCACGTCCTCGTGCTGGACAAGCCCGCGGGGCTCGTCGTGCACCCGGGCGCGGGTCACGCGCGCGGCACGCTCGCCGCGGGCGTGCTGGCCCATGCGCCGGGCACGGCGGGTGTGGGCGGTCCGCGCCGGCCCGGCGTCGTGCATCGTCTCGACAAGGACACGTCGGGTCTCCTCGTCGTCGCCAAGACGCGCCTCGCCTACGAGTCGCTCACGGCGCAGCTCGCGCGCCGCGCGATGACCCGGCGCTACCTCGCGATCGTGCACGGCCGCGTCCGGGCCGCGGAGGGCGTCGTGGACGCGGCGATCGGTCGTCACCCGCGCGACCGCACGCGCATGGCCGTGCTGCCTGCCGGACGCGGCAGGCCGGCCGTGACCCGGTATCGCGTGCTGGAGCGGTTCCGGGAATTCACGCTGGTCGAGGCGCGCCTGGAGACCGGCCGCACGCACCAGATCCGGGTCCACCTGGCCTCGCTCGGCCATCCGGTCGCCGGCGACCCGGTCTACGCGGGTCGGGTGCGCCGCGACGTCCCCGTCCCCCCGGAGGGCTTCGCGCTGCACGCCGCGCACCTGGCCTTCGACCACCCGGCGAGCGGCGAGCGGCTGGAGCTCAGCTCGCCCCTGCCGGCCCGGATCGAACGGCTGCTGTCTCACCTGCGCGACGCATCCTGACCCGGCGCGACCCGGAAATCCCACGCGTCCGCGCGCAAACACCCGTCGTCACGCGCCCCGCCCGGTGGCACGGCTCTCGCATCGTCAGATGCTAGAATGACCGACCGGATCGTCGTCGTGATCGGTCCCGAGCGCGACGACGTGCGCGCGGTCGTGGGCGACGACGCCCGCGTCGTCGAGCAGCGCGAGCGGCTCGGCACCGGGCACGCCGTCCTGCAGGCGCGCGCCGAGTGTCGCGAGGGCACGATCCTCGTGCTCGCCGCCGACATGCCGCTGCTCTCGGCGGAGACGCTGGAGCGGCTGCTCGCCCACCACGCGACGTCGGGCGCGGCGGCGACCGTTCTCTCCGCGATCGCGGAGCGGCCGCACGGCTACGGGCGCGTCCTGCGCCAGGGCGGCCGGGTCGCGCGCATCGTCGAGGAGCGCGACGCGACGGACAGCGAGAAGAAGGTGGCCGAGATCAACACCTCCATCTACGCGTTCGACGCGGGCCGGCTCTGGCCGGCGCTCGCCGAGATCAAGCCCGACAACGACCAGGGCGAGTACTACCTCACCGACGTCGTCGGCGTCCTCGCGAAGAAGGGTCTCCGCGTCGAGGCGCTGAGCGTGCCCGATCCGGTCGAGGCGCTCGGCGTGAACGACCGCAAGCAGCTCGCCCAGGTCGCGGCGCTGCAGCGCGCGCGGATCCTCGACCGTCTCATGGCCGAGGGCGTGACGATCCTGGACCCGCCGAGCACGTGGATCGACGACACGGTGACGATCGGTCCCGACACCGTCGTCTACCCGAACGTGCTGATCGAGGGCGGCAGCGCGATCGGCGCCGACTGCGTGATCGGCACGGGCTCCCAGGTGCGGGCGAGCCGGATCGCGGATCGCGTCGCGTTGAAGCCCTACTGCGTGATCGCCGAGGCCGAGATCGAGACCGGCGCCGAGCTCGGACCGTTCTGCCACCTCCGGCCCGGCTGCCGCATCGGCGAGGGAGCGAAGATCGGAAACTTCGCCGAGCTCAAGAAGTCGCGCGTCGGCCGGGGGTCGAAGGTACCCCACGTCTCGTACGTCGGCGACACGACCGTCGGCGAGGGCGTCAACGTCGGCGCCGGCACGGTCACCTGCAACTACGACGGCGTGAAGAAGAGCGAGACCGTGATCGGCGACGGCGCGTTCGTGGGCACCAACTCGAGCCTGGTCGCGCCCGTCGTCATCGGGGACGGCGCGTATGTCGCCGCGGGCTCGGTGATCACGAAGGACGTTCCGGCGGGCGCGCTCGCCGTCGAGCGCAGCCAGCAAGTGATCAAAGAGGGCTGGGCCGCCAAACGTCCGAAGCGCGCGCACGGGGCCGCGCAGCGGCCCCCGGTGGGGGGGCTTGGGGCCGGGGGAGAAGGAGGGGGGCGTAGCTCCCTTCCCACGACGGAGCCGGCGGCCGCTCCCCCCCAACGTGATTAATCATGTGCGGGATCGTCGGGTACGTCGGCGACAAGGGGGCCCTCGGGATCATCGTCGAGGGTCTCAAGCGGCTCGAGTACCGCGGTTACGACTCGGCCGGCGTCGCGGTGGTGGGCGCCGACGGCGAACTTCAAGTTCGGCGCGCCGCGGGGCGGATCAAGATGCTCGAGGGCCTCCTGCGCGAGCGCCCCGTCACGGGCTCGATCGGCATCGGCCACACGCGCTGGGCGACCCACGGGCGGCCGTCGGACGAGAACGCGCATCCGCACACGGACGCGAGTGGGACGCTCGTCGTCGTCCACAACGGCATCCTCGAGAACTACCTGGAGATCAAGGAGCGCCTCGCCGCCGAGGGTCATCGCTTCTCCTCGGAGACGGACACCGAGGTGCTCGCGCACCTCGTCGGTCACTACGTCGCCGCCGGCCAGCGGCTGGACCGGGCGGTCAAGCACGCTCTCAAGGAGTTCCGGGGCTCGTACGCGATCGGCGTGGTGTCCAAGGCGTCGCCCGATCGGCTCGTCGTCGCCAAGCGGGGCGCGGGCAGTGTCGTGGTGGGCCTCGGGCTCGGCGAGATGTTCGTCGCCTCGGACATCCCGGCGATCCTCGCCCACACGCGCGACGTCGTGATCCTGGAGGACGACGAGGTCGCGGTCGTCACGGCGCAGGGGGTCGAGCTCTCGACGCTCGCCGACGAGCCCGTGCAGCGCGAGCCGGTGAAGATCCTCTGGGACCCGATCATGGCGGAGAAGGGCGGCTACCGCCACTTCATGCTCAAGGAGATCTACGAGCAGCCGCGGGCCATCACCGACACCTTCCGCGGCCGGTTCTCGCTCGAAACGGGCGCCGTCGTCCTCCCCGACGCGAACCTCGACCCCGAGACGGTGCGCGCCTTCCAGCGCGTCGTCTTCGTCGCCTGCGGCACCGCGTACCACGCGTCGATGCTCGGGCGGGCGATGGTGGAGCGGCTCGCGGGGCTGCCCGCGGAGGCCGACCTCGCCTCGGAGTTCCGGTACCGTGACGCCGTCGTCGGCCCGGAGACGCTCGTCGTCGCCGTGTCGCAGTCGGGCGAGACCGCGGACACGCTCGGGGCCGTCAAGGCCGCGCGGCAGAAGGGCTGCCCGATCCTCGCGATCACCAACGTCGTCGGCTCGGCGCTCGCGCGCGAGGCGACGGGGAATCTTCCGATGCACGCGGGGCCGGAGATCGGCGTGGCGTCGACGAAGGCGTTCTCGACGATGATCGTCGCCGTGTACCTCCTGGCCCTCTGGCTCGGACGGCAGCGCGGCGTACTGGGGCCGGAGGACGTGAAGAAGCGGATCCGCGACCTCGTCGAGATCCCGCGTCTCGTCGAGCAGACGCTGGCACACGACGAGTCGATCGCCGCGCTCGCCCGCGCGCTGTCCTCGGCGCAGGACTTCCTCTATCTCGGCCGCGGCCTCCAGCATCCGATCGCGCTGGAGGGCGCGCTGAAGCTCAAGGAGATCTCCTACATCCACGCCGAGGGGTACGCCGCCGGCGAGATGAAGCACGGCCCGATCGCGCTGATCACCGAGGCGCTGCCGGTCGTGGCGCTGGCGCCGCGCGACGGCTCCTACGAGCGGATGCTCGGCAACGTCGAGGAGGTGCGCGCGCGCGAGGGGCAGGTGATCGCAATCGTACAGACGGGCGACCGGATGGTCGCGTCGAAGGCGCAGCACGTGATCGAGGTGCCGCCCTCTGCCGACCTCCTGGCGCCGCTCCTCACCGTGGTCCCGCTCCAGCTGCTCGCCTACCACATCGCCGTCCGCCGCGGCTGCGACGTGGACCAGCCGCGCAACCTCGCCAAGAGTGTGACCGTAGAGTAAAGTCGAGGCGTGTCCGCCTCTCTGGAGCGTCTCCTCGACGACCTGAATCCCGCGCAGCGCGAAGCCGTGACCGCCGGTGACGGGCCCATGCTCGTGCTCGCCGGCGCCGGCAGCGGGAAGACGCGCGTCATCGCCTACCGGATCGCGTGGCTCGTCGGCGCGCGCGAGGTCAGTCCGAGGAACATCGTCGCCGTCACCTTCACCAACAAGGCGGCGGGCGAGATGGCGCGGCGCGTGGACGACCTCCTCCTGCCCGTCGGGCTCAGGGCGCCACTGATCGCGACCTTCCACTCCGCCTGCGTGCGCGTGCTGCGTCAGCACGGGCGGCACATCGGGCTGCCCTCTCACTTCGTGATCTACGACGAGGATGACCGTGGGGCGCTGGTGCGCGGGATCCTCCGCGACCAGGAGCTGAGCGATCGCACCTTCACGCCGTCCGCCGTCGCCCAGCGGATCTCGTGGCTCAAAAACCACATGCGCGACCCCGCCGACGCCGAGCGCGAGGCGCGCGGGCCGTGGGAGGAGAAGGTCGCGGGAGTCTTCAAACGCTACGAGGAGCGGCTCAAGGCGACGGGCGGCGTGGACTTCGACGACCTGCTGCTCAAAACTGTCCAGCTCTTCGAGCAGGTGCCCGAGGTTCTCGCGTGGTACCGGGGCCTCTGGCGTCACGTGCTCGTCGACGAGTACCAGGACACGAACCGCGCCCAGTACCGGATCATCCGGCAGCTGACGGGTGAGCACCGGAACGTCTGCGTCGTCGGCGATCCCGACCAGAGTGTCTACAGCTTCCGCGGCGCCGACATCCGCAACATCCTCGACTTCGAGCGCGACTACCCGGGCACGACGATCGTCCGTCTCGAGCAGAACTACCGCTCGACCCAGCGGATCCTGGCGCTCGCGTCGTCGGTCATCGTCAACAACCTCCAGCGAAAGGACAAGGCGCTCTGGACGGAGAACGCCGAGGGGGCCCGCCCGAATCTCTACCGCGCCTGGGACGAGCACGAGGAGGCGAACTTCGTCGCGCAGACGACGCTGCTCCTGCGCGGTGAGGGCGTGCCGTGGGACGGCGTCGCGATCTTCTACCGCACCAACGCCCAGTCGCGCGTCCTCGAGGACGCGCTGCGGCGCGCGCGCGTGCCGTACGTCATCGTGGGCGGCATGCGCTTCTACGAGCGCAAGGAGATCAAGGACACGCTCGCCTATCTGCGATTGGCGATGAATCCGGCCGACGACGTCGCCTTCACGCGCGCGATCGGCGCGCCGGCGCGCGGGATCGGAGGAACGACGCTGGCGCGTTTGGGCGAGCTGGCCGCCGGCGAGGGCCGGTCGCTGCTCGGGACGGCCGCCGAGCCACCGGCGCAGATCACGGGCAAGCCGAGGCGGGCGCTCGAGGAGTTCGCGGCCCTGATCGCGCGGCTGGCGGGCTCGCGCGGGGAGCTCCGGCCGCCCGCCTACATCGATCTCGTCCTGAACCAGAGCGGGTACCGCGAGGCGCTGCGCGCCGAGTGGTCGCCCGAGACCGAAGCGCGGCTCGAGAACCTGGAGGAGCTGGTCGCCGCGGCGGAGGACTACACCCACGCGAGCGACGCGCCGACGCTCGAGGGGTTCCTCGACGGCATCGCGCTCATGAGCGACATCGACGAGCTGAAGGATGCGGATTCGCGCGTGACCCTGATGACGCTCCACTCGGCCAAGGGGCTCGAGTTCCCGGCGGTCTTCCTCACGGGCCTCGAGGAGGGCGTGTTCCCGCACGCGCGGTCCATGAACGACCAGGACGAGATCGAGGAGGAGCGGCGCCTCTGCTACGTCGGGCTGACGCGGGCGCGCGAGCGTCTGTACCTCTCGTACGCGCTCCACCGTCGCGTCCACGGCTACGGCGTCGGAGAGCCGTCGCGGTTCCTCCGGGAGATGCCGGAGGCTGAGCTCCACTCGCTCAACGCGCGCCGCGAGCCGGCGCCAGCCGGCTACGACGCCGTCGCGCACGCGGCGGCGGCGGAGGCCGTGATGGACGAGAGCCTGCCGTTCAAGGTCGGCGCGCGCGTGCGTCACGCCCGCTGGGGGGAAGGGCTCGTCGTCGGCGTGGAGCGCGAGGGGACGGACACGATTGTGACCGTCGGCTTCGCGTCCGTCGGCCGCAAGCGCCTGTCGCTGCAGTACGCGCACCTGGAAGAGATCTGAACTTGGTACAGCCGCGAGAATGGACCCATGCGCTTCGAGTGGGACGGGAGCAAGGCGACCGCGAACGTCAAGAAGCACCGCGTCTCGTTCGACGAGGCCGTCACCGTGTTCTATGATCCTGTGGCCGCCGCCTTTGAAGACCCAGATCATTCGCACGACGAGAGTCGGCTGGTCACTGTCGGCTATTCGGCCCGAGGTCGACTCCTCGTCGTCTGTCATGTTGAGCGAGGCGGAGCCATGCGCCTAATCAGCGCCCGGCGTGCGACCCCTCGCGAGAGGAAACGCCATGAAGGCTAAGAACGCGGCGACATCAGACGATATGCGGTCCGAGTACGAGTTCGATTACTCGAAGGCCGTGCGCGGCAAATACTACCGTCGTCTCCTGAAAGAAGGCGCAAACGTCGTAGTGCTGGAACCCGACATCGCCAAGGCGTTTCGCAGTTCGGCTGCAGTGAACGAGGCACTCCGGTCTTTGCTTAGGGTATCCGAGGCGACCCGGCGTCTAACATCACGTTCCAGCGGCCGGGGGGCAAGCGCCCGCCGCTGAGCGTGACCGTCGGGCATCTGAACCATGGTTGAGATCGTCATCGACAAGAGCTACCTTGACGGCGCGGCGACGGCCGAAGTCGTGGGCGTGTGCGGGTGTTACACGGCATTGATGCCGCAGGAGCTGTTCTTCGAGATGGTGACCACTTCTCCGGCAAGCCGGCGCCGCTGCTTTGCCAAGCTGCCGGACCGAGATACCCCGGTGGCGCTGATCCCACCCGTGGGTGTGCTGGTCGAGTTCGAGCGACAGCACCACGAGGCATGCGTCCCATTGTCCCGGCATCGGGTCGACGGGCACCCGTACGCTTTCAACCGACGATTGCGCGATGGAGCATTCGTTCCCAGCACAGAGGATTCGGCACACCTTGCGGCATGGCAGAATCAGGTCGATGCCGACACCCGAGCCTTTATGGACACATGTCTGCGAGTGTCCGATGTCTTTCCGGGGCTCACAGGGCTCCGCCATGCAGACCTTCTCGCGGCGGTAGAGACGGCGCGGAAGACGATCGTGACGGATTCCGACCTCATCCGTCGTATCTACGGCGCCGGGGTACCGTCCGACGCGCCGCCTCCGGACCGGATCGACCCGCGATGGGCTGTGTTCCGCTTCTTCCAATGCCGGATGCTGTCAGCCTTGCGGATGTTCGCCCGGTATCAGGGCGCGATGCCCCGACCGGTAGGTTCAGAGTTCTGGAGACGGGCCGAACACTCAATGCTCGATACCTACTATCTCATCGCCGGTTGCCTGGCAGGTGGTCTTGCGACACTTGATGGCGAGATTCAGGAGGCCTTTCTGTCCTTGTGTCCCGATAGCGTGATGCTTAAGCCGGGGGTGTTCGGACGGGCTGACGACTAGATCACGTCGGCCAGAGGGCTATGAAGCGACTCGTTACCGCTGTTGTTGTCGTGCTCGTAGTCGTGGTGTTCGCCGTCTATCTCTGGCGCTCACGGCAGCAGGAGCGGCTACGTCAAGAGCAAGAAGCGGCGGCCAGGCGGACGGTCCCAAGTCTGCGGCTGGAGGCACTGATCACTCGAACAGGCGCGCGGACGGATTGGGAACGCTCAATCGCCGGTAATGGCCGGCTGATGGCATTCAAGGTCTACACCATGGACCTTCAGCGCGCCTGGATCGGTTCTCGCCCTATCCTCTTTCTCGGAACGGTCAAGGACGTATCCGCGGCTGGGGAAGACCGGTACCGGGTGCTCTTCGACTATTCCCCCGTGGAATACTTCTGCTCGCGTCGGAGCGCCTGCGCTTGGATCTCCTCTGCTCCAATGCCCTGCTCGATCCTCTCCTCGCCGCGCAGGGTAAGCGGAGGTTCGCCTTCTCTGGCGCTGTTGCGGTGGTTGCCCGCGTCGAACGAGTCGCAGGTGGCACGATTCCCGATTCGGAAGGTGTTGGTGACTCCGTGTTCACCGGTTTCGGCGAGCGCGTCGACGCAGACTATATCAGGGACGTAAGACTCCCGTAAGATTCCTGGGGATACCTAACCGGCGCATGAAGCCGCCGGCGTATCGCGCCGCGGCTTATACGCAGCGTTGGATGACCGGAGTCTGAAGGAGGCGACTCGCATGAACTTCTCCGTCGGGCCGTGGGACGCGCTGTTTGGCGAGAAGGTCGAGATCCACCTCAGGGGGCCCGACGGTAGCCCAATCAAGCGGACGGTGACGAAGAAGTGGCTCGAGCTCATGGAACGGCAGGGCAGCATGACGCGCATTGAACGAGAGCCATCCGAGGTCCGCGTTCATATGCTGCATCCGATGCATGGGTACTCCGTTGAGACCTGGACCATCGGCGTGGACGTCGACGCGGCTACCGTTCAGGAATTCAAGGATGCGGGCGGTGACATCTACGCGATTACGGTGTTCAAAGAAGGACAGCCAAGAGTGGCCGTGATAAAGAAAGACATTTGGGAGCGTGGCCGTGCGGCGTTTTGAGAACTGCTCGAGTCTGCCGTGAAACGGTCGTCCAACATCTGCATCAACCCGCCAACAGGCGAGTCACAGTTACGGTGCGGCGCCCGCCGCGGGCTATGCGGAGCGTTAGGCGCTTCACGGCTCGAACTGTGAACTCTTCCGCTGCCCATGTTGCGACTCGTAGTGTTCAATGAACGTTCGTATCAACTCACGAAGGAGAACCTCCGTGAAGAAGATCTTGCTTGCTCTGCTTGCCACCGCGTCCTTGGGGCTTGCCCAGCTAGCTCACGCCGGCCAAGAGGAGTTTTGTGCCGGATTCGTCGAGGGATACAAGAGCATCAAGGGTGACATGGTCATAGTACCAATCTGCCCCATCGCTCCCATCACGCCCATTGGGTCCACGGACTTTCGCGAAGGAATCAAGGCCGGCATCCGTGCAGCGCGAGGCGGCTAGTTCACTTTCACGGGTATCGGCCTCCGTCGCCGGTTCGCGAGCCCGCGCCACCGGGGGGGAGTGCTGTGTTGCGCTCCCGACATCTAGCCGACGGCCTACGGCCGCGGCTGATCCGGGCGTTCGGCACAATGGGAGATCCTGTCGTTAAGGCAACTCACGACGTTGGGCGCCTTGTGATCTGTAACGCCTTAGGTTACGCTCATCGAGGTTGATCCGCGGGTTCAAGCACAAGGGATTGGCCAAGTTTTCGAGGCCCCGGAAACTGGCGCCGCCACTGGCTCGCGCAATATGGCACTTCCGGGGCTGGGCCGTCATCCGCTCAAGGGTAGCCGACGAGGATTATTACTGAGAGGACGAGCGATGCGTATGCACAACCCGCAGCATCCGGGAGAAATCATCAAGGCTCTGTGCCTCGAGCCACTCGGCGTCACCGTGACGCAAGCCGCGGAAGCTCTGGGCGTGAGCCGTAAGACCCTCTCCGCCATTTTGAATGGCCGCGCCGGGATCAGCCCTGAGATGGCGGTCCGTCTTTCCATTGCCTTTGGCACCTCCGCGGAGAGCTGGCTCAACCAGCAGATGCAGTACGACCTCTGGCACGCCGAGCAGCGTCGCAGGCGGCTTCGGGTTGTGAAGCTCGCGTCGGCGTAGAGGGCGGAGATGATCGATAGGGAGACCGTCGAGCACGTGGCGCGGCTCACGCGCCTGGCGCTCAGCGAGGCGGAGCTCGAGCGGATGCGCGAGCAGCTGAACTCGATCCTCGCGCATCTCGACACGCTCAAGGCGCTCGACACCGAGGGCGTCGAGCCGACCTCGCACGCCGTGGATGTGTTCAATGTCATGCGCGAGGACGAGGTCGAGCCGTGCTTGCCACAAGACGCGATGCTCGCGAACGCCCCCGATCGGAGCGGCGAGTTCTTCCGCGTGCCGCGGATCATCGAGGATTGATGTTCCGGACCATCCACGAGCTGGCGGACGCCTACCGGCGGGGCGAGACGACGCCGACCGCCGTCGTCGAGGCTCAGCTGGCGCGGGTCGCGTCCCTCGACGGGAAGGTCGCCGCGTACCTGACCGTCACGCGCGACGCGGCGCTGGCGGCGGCGCGCGCGTCGGAGAGCCGCTGGCGCGACGGGAAGCCGCTCGGTCCGCTCGACGGGGTGCCGCTCGCGCTCAAGGACGTC
>WNGH01001233.1_pt1 | contig 23759 bp, 24 predicted proteins | sample 5400631 | NCBI WGS metagenome assembly WNGH01 (sample SAMN13153373, study PRJNA577476) | soil metagenome | isolation source: 115 cm soil or saprolite under Garry oak tree replicate 1 | place: USA:California | collected 2016-06-15
GTCCTCGGCAACCAGGATGTTCTTCATGCCTCCGGCTCCTCCGCGCGGGTCGTGCTGGAAGTCATGCTCAATACAACGGGTTAATATAAATTTCGAAGATCGAGAGTCAAGGAAGCGGAGCGCATTTTTCGGATCGATCCGTCGCGCACCGGGACGATTGAGGGGGGCGCGCTCGTCAGGGCCTTGACGACGCTCTAAACGGCAGCGGGAACACGGGGTTGCGGGTCGGGCGTCGGCGGCGATCGACGTGCGGGCGGGGAATCCTACCGTCTTTCGGGGAGAAAGAACGAAAGAACCCGCTCCATGCCGGCGAATGCGGCGCGCGCGATGCGTCCGAACGGCCCGATCCGGCCGCCCGGCTCGACCGGTTTCGGGGCCAGCGGGGGCAGGATGCGACCGAAGGCATAGCCGATGCGGTAAAAGTAGGCGAGGATGTCCGGCTCGATGGCGACGACCCGCTCCATCCCTTTTTCCCTCCCCGGGATCTCGACCGCCACGACCCGGGCGATGACTGCGGCCGGGTCGACCCGCTCGCGCACGCGGTTGTAGTCTCCCCGGAACACCAGGCGCACGGCGCCGCCCGCCCGCTCCTTCCAGACGAGCCGGTGAATCACCAGGTAGTGGTCGCCGCGGAAGACCGCGATGTCACCGACCTTCAGATCGTCGCCGTGCGCGGGCCGGAGATAGACGCGCCAGCCGAATTGCAGGGTCGGATGCATGCTGGTGCCGTTCACCGAGATGACGGCCGAGCCGGTGCGGCCGAGCGCCTCGGCCAGGAGCTCGGCCGTGAGCGGCTCATCGCTCAGGTTGAGCTTCATGACGCGACCGCGCTGTCCGCGCCTCTCCGGGGGAGCCGCCGGATCGCGTGACGGCGGAGAATCGACGCCAGGGCGCGGGCCAGCTTTCCCTCGTGATGCCGCACCAGGCGGGCGCCGGGCTCCTCGCGCACGAGATCGCGCTCCACCAGCGTGATCCCCAGGCGCCGCGCGGCCGCCGGGGACAGCGGCACGGGCTCCGCCCCCTCGCGGGCGTAGCGCCGGCGCAGGGCGGAGCGGATCGGGCGGACGTTGGTCAGGTAGTAGTCGAGAAGACCCGCGCCCGCGCAGCGCTCGACGGCCAGGACGTGGTCCTCGGCCGAGAACCCGGAGGTCTCACCCGGCTGGGTCATCAGGTTTCCGACCAGCACGCGGACCGCGCGGGAGCGGGCGATGGCGCGCGTCACGCCGCGCACCAGGAGATTGGGCAGGATGCTGGTGAACAGGCTGCCGGGTCCCAGGACGATGAGATCGGCCTCGCGCAGAACGCGCAGGACGCCCGGCGCGGGCACGGGCCGGGACGGGGACGTCATCAGGCACTCGATCGACCCGGGGCTCCTGGCGATGCGCGACTGTCCGCGGATGACGCGGCCGTCGCTCAAGCGGGCCCGCAACACCACGTTCTCGAGCGTCGCCGGCAGGATGCGGCCACGGATCTTGAGCACCTCGCCCGAGGTCTCGATCGCCCTGAGATAGGAGCGCTGGCAGTCGGCGAGGGCCGTCAAGATCAGGTTGCCGACGCTGTGGCCGCCGAGCTCTCCCTTGCCGCGGTAGCGATACTGGAACAGGGCGGACATCAGCGGCTCGTTCTCCGACAGCGCCACGAGGCAGTTGCGGATGTCCCCCATCGGCAGGACGTGGTAATCGCGGCGCAGGCGCCCGCTGCTCCCGCCGTCGTCGGTCACGTTCACGATGCCGGTCAGGCTCCCCCCGCAGGCCGCGATCGCGTGCTTCAGGCCACGCAGCACGACCGGCAGGCCGGTGCCGCCGCCGAGCGCGACGACCCTGAGCCCGCGCGGAAGTCCATGGTTCGCCGGGACCGCCCGCAGATCGCTCACAGGATGCGGAACGAGACCTCCTCGGTGGAGCGCTCTTCGTTCAGGTTGTCCTTCACCTGGACACGAAGGCGGTAGGTGGCCGGCGGCCAGTCCCGGAGCGGCAGCGTGTACCCCTGCACCCGGCTGCGCTGGCGGGTCAGGCGGATCGGCTTGCCGAGCGTCACGAACTTCAGGCCGCCCGCCCCGTCCCGCTCGGCGACGAAGAACTGGTACTCGACGTCCAGGTCGGGCCGCCCGTCGATCGGATCGGTCGCCGGTCCGTAGATCTGGTAGTAGAAGGCGAATTCCTCGCCGTTCCTGAACACGTCGTCCGCGCGCGGCAGCACGCGCAGGTCGCCGAGCACGAAGGGGGTCGTGTAGGCGTTGCCGCCCCCCTCGATGCGCTCGAGGAGGCTGGCGAGCGTGATCCGGCTCAGCCGGAACTGTTCCACGCGCAGGTCAGGGACCGCGAGACTCTCCCTGTAGGAGTACACCCGGCCATCGTGATGATCGACGACACCATAGTAGGCCGTGTACGTGCCCGGCCGGAGAGGAAGCGCCCCCTGGAACATGCTGTATCCGGACGAGTCGAGGACCCGGCCGGTCGCTCCCGAGCGCAGACCATTGGGCCCGGTGAAATCATACGTGGGCAGTTCGGGCGAAGCGCCGACGAGGCGGGCCACAGCCTCGAACCGGGCTTCCGCCGGGCTTTCCGACGACGGGCCGGCGCCGCTTCCGGCGTCGTGTCCAGCCGCCTGGGCGTCGGCGCGCCCCTCGGGCCGGCCGGCCAGGAAGTCGGTCTTCACGCCGAGAGTGAGGACGGTCAAGGTGCTGCCGTCATGGACACGAAAGAAGTCGTCGTGCGTCCTGAACGGGCCGGAGTCGGCCGGGGCGCGCCCGCTGACGATCGTGTCCAGCAAGGTCTTCTGCTGCGGCAGGCTCTTCATCTGCATGGCCTGGATCTGGAAGGTGATGCCGGCGCTCGTCTCGAATCCCGGCATGAAGACATCGTTCGACAGGCGGTACTCGCCGGTCGAGTCCCTGATGAAGCGCACGACCGGCAAGGCGTTCATGCGTTCGCCCCCGGGGGGATTGCGGTACGTCCATACGACGACGTTCGGCAGGAAATCGTTGCGGGTCTGTTCCTGTTCGAGGTCGTCGGGGGGGCCGAGCAGGATGAAGATCTTGCCGCGGTCGGTCTTCCATCCCGGCTTGGTGGAATCGGTGAACAGTCCGTTCGCCTCGGCCACGCGCTCGAAGAACCGTCTCCGGTATTCGTTGTCGGGGGTCGAAGCGACCGGGTCGCGGCTGGCCCAGAACTTCTGGATGAAGGCGGTCCGGTCGGCCTCGGTCGACAGGAGACGGTAGGCCTGGTCTTCCTCCCCCGTCAGGAGGTAGCGCACCGGTCCCTCGCGCCAGCGCTCGGTCGGCGCATCGTAGTCGGCGCTCTTCGGCGCGGGACGCGCCCCCGGGCGCCGCTCGTCGGCGCGGGCGAGGGCCTGCGACGAGTGCTCTGGGATGATGACCGGGGCCGCGGCGATCACGCCCGCCGCCAGGATCGCAAGTGCGCCGCGCATCAGGTCCTCCGCACGCTGTCGCGTGGCCCCATGTTAGATCGGCCATTCCGGGGCCTTCAAGTCGCCCGCATGCGCCGAACGGACCCTGTCGGCGATGCCGGCCGGCCGGCACGAACCACCTGGGGCGGCGGGGAGGGGAACGTCAGGACCTGCGGGCCCGGGCTCAGGACTTCGTCTTCTTCTCCCGGATCTCGACCTTCTTGATCGCGATGTCCTTGATCGGGCGGCTGGCGGAGCGCGGGGCGCTGCCGACGGTCGGCACGTTGGCGATCGTCTTCACGGTGTCGAGTCCCTCGACGACGCGCGCGAACACCGTGACCCTCCCGTCCATGTCGGGCTGCGCGGTCGCGGCGATCATGAAGATGCTTCCCGACTCTTCGGCGCCGGTCTGCGAGTTGCGCACCTGGGCCACGACACCCGGCAGGACCTTGAGCCCGTTCGGCTCGGGCGAGACGTTGTAGCCGGGCGAGCCGCGCTCGTCGGCCGTCGGCGAGCCGCCGAAGATCGACTCACCCTTCACGATCCGATGGAACAGGAGGCCGTTGTAGAAGTCCAGGTTGACCAGGTCGATGAAGTTCCGGGTGTGGAACGGGGCCAGATCCTTGTAGAAATCAATGACGATCTTGCCGAAGTCGGTGTCGATGACCGCCTGGTACTCCTTCGAAGGGTCGTACTTCCTGATGATGCGCGTCGCCAGCGTCTGCTCGGGAATGCCGGCGGCCGACCAGGTAATGCGATACGTGCCGATTCCCGAGATCTTCGGGAAGTGCTCGTTGAGGTTGACGATTTTCCCGAAGTAGGCGTTCGCCTCGAGGATCTTCGGCTGCCCCTCCTTGGACGCCGCCGGCACCTTCGCCCTTTCCAGCTTGTTCCCGTCGCTGTCGAACACCTGAAACCCCGCCTCGATGTCGAGACCCGGGTTGACCCACGCGGCGGTCCCCTCGTTCTTGAAGAGTATCGAGACCTGGGTCGGGTCGCCCGAATACGAGAACCGTCCCGGCGTCTCGATGTGGACGTACAGCTTGGCCGCGTCCTCGCCGAGGGCCGGGGAGGGGGCGCTCAGGAGCGCCGCAGAGAGCGCCAGGGACAGGGGGACGAGCGCGCCCGCACGCCGCGCGGCCGACCCGCTTCGCTTCATAAGGGAACAAGCATTCATCTCTCGCACCTCATCGCCAAGTTCGATTCTCTTCCACAACGGGGGATACCGGTGCACCGGCCCTCAAACAACGACGCGCGGCGACAAGGCCGCGCGCCCCCATGATGCTACGACAGGACGTGGGGGCTGTCAAACCGCGGTCCCACAGGCACCTCGGACACGCTCCTAGCCCCGGATCAGCGTGAGCAGCAGGAGCAGAGGGGTCGGCAGCGGCTCACCCGCCACCGGTCCCAGGGTCGCGGCCAGCACGGATCCGAGGAAGGTGACGAGGGTGATGACGGCGCCCACAGCCGCGCGCCCGCGGAGCCGACGGCGAAACGGACACGGCAGGCGGCTGACCCTCGATGGTTTCGTCTCGATTCGCACCTTCGGCATGCTCCCGGCGCGGGAATTGTGTCACCTCCTAGCGTGCGCGGCAAGAACAACCGCCGTCGGCGGCCACAGCTGCCCCCCGCGACCGGCCGACCCCCGAGCGCGTGGCGCGGGCCCCCGCATTATGCTGACAGGACATTCTCTGAAAGGCGTTGCGGGACACGGCTTTTGGTCGTATATGAACACGACTTCGGGAGGAGATTCGATGTTCTGCTCGGGCTGCGGCGGCGCGATGGCCGCCAAGAGGTACTGCAATGTGCCGGTCGAGATCTGCGACGGGTGCGGAGGGACCTGGCTGGAGGAGGGTCGCCTGAAGTGGATCATCGAGATCGGGCCGAAGTCGCTGCCGGCCGACCGCGTCAAGCAGCTCACGGCCTACTCGCGGTCGGTGGCCCCCACCTACCGTCTCGGAGAGGATGAAACGCGGCGCATCGTCAAGTGCCCGTACTGCATCGGCATCATGCGGCCCGTCAATTATTCGGCGAACTCCGGCGTGGCCATCTACAAGTGCATCAACGACCACGGTGTCTGGCTCCCCAAGGACGGCGTCGATCGGCTGGTCCTGTTCATCGACACCTGGGACCGCCTTCTGCGCGAGAACGGTCCCTATTACGCCCACCTGGCGCAGCTCGAGCGCAAGCGGTTCCTTCGCAAGCTGAGCGTCTGACCGGGGCCAGGCCGCCAGTTCTCCGACCGCGGAGTTGTCGGGGGCTCGCGCGCGTCCGTCTCACCGACTTCGTGGCGTGCGTGCCAGGACGCAGCCGATGACGCGCCGGGCCCCGGCGGCGAGAAGCGCCCGGGCACACGCCTCGAGCGTCGCTCCCGTGGTCACGACATCGTCGACCAGCAGGATGGTGCGGCCGCGGGCCCGTCCGGGTCGTGCCACGAAGCATCCGGCCAGGGACCGCAGCCTCTCGCGCCGCGACAGGCCGAGCTGACGGCGCCCGGCGCGGCGCCGCCTCAGGGCGGCCGTGTCCAGAGGCAGGAGGGTGCGACGGGCAATGGCGCGGGCCAGCCGTTCGGCCTGGTTGTATCCCCTGCGATAGCGGCGCCAGAAGTGCAGAGGCACCGGCACGACGAGATCGGGACGCTCCGCGAAGATGAGAGGGGCGAGCCGGGAGACCATGCGCCCGCCGAGGGCGGGGCCGAGGTAGTCCATGTCGGCGAATTTGAAGCCGTGGACGAGGTGGCGAATCGTCCCCTCGTACTCCGCCCCCCAAAGGAGGGCCTGCAGGGGGCCGCGGCGCGGCCGGTAGCCCGGGAGCCAGGGCAGGCTCTCCCAGCAGGACGCGCAGACACCCCCCTCCTGGCGACAGGGAAGCGCCCTTCCGCACGCCAGGCAGTCGGCGGGAAACAGCACCGGGACAAGCGCCTCGAGGAGGCGTGCCGCGGCGCGCGCGACGATCCTCAACCGGCCCTTCCCGGGAGGCGGAAGCCTCGCTGGTTCGCGCGGCTTCTAGCCCACCAGCAGTGACCGGCCCTCCATCTCGTCGGGGGGGCGCAGGCCCAGAATCGCGAGCATCGTCGGAGCGACGTCCGACAGAAGCCCCCCCTCCCGCACCCTTTTCCCCTCCATCCCCGGGGCGACCACGTGCACCGGGACAGGGTTCATCGTGTGCGCCGTGACCGGCGTCCCGTTCGCGGGATCGATCATCTGCTCGGCGTTGCCGTGGTCCGCCGTCACGACCGCGAAGCCGCCGAGACGCAGGGTCTCCCCGACCACCGCCTCGACGGAACGGTCGATGACCCGGCAGGCGGCGACGGTCGGGTCGAACCTCCCGGTGTGTCCGACCATGTCGGCGTTGGCGTAGTTCAGGATGACCACCTGGCGGGGCTTCCGGGCGAGCCGCTGCAGGACTTCCCGGGTCAGCTCGGGGGCGCTCATCTCCGGCTGGGTGTCGTAGGTGGCGATCCTCGGCGAGGGGACGAGGCAGCGCTCTTCGCCGGGGAAGACGCGCTCCTCGCCGCCGTTGAAGAAGTAGGTGACGTGCGCGTACTTCTCGGTCTCGGCGATGCGCAGCTGGGGAAGCCCGGCCTGGCTGACGACCTCGCCCAGGATTCCGGTCAGCCGTTGCGGCGGATACGCGACCGGAAGGGTCCAGGAGCGGTCGTAGGCCGTGAAGCACACGAACTGGGCGAGCGCGGGCCGGGCCGGCAGGGGGAAGCCGCCGAACGCGGTCTCGGTGAAGGCGCGCGTGAGCTGGCGCGCGCGATCGGCGCGGAAGTTGAAGAACACCAGGGCGTCGCCGTCCAGGACGCGCGTGTCGCGCCCCGAACCGGCGGCGGGGCCGCGCACGATCGACGGCACGAGGAACTCGTCCGAAAGCCCCGCGGCGTATCCGGACTCGACCGCCGCGAGGGCGGATGGATGCGCCTGCCCCTCGCCCAGGACCAGGGCCCGGTACGCCTTCTCGGTGCGGTCCCAGCGCGTGTCGCGGTCCATGGCGTAGTACCGCCCGGAGACCGTGGCGATGCGTCCCAGGGAGAACTCGCGCAGGATCGACTCGGTGCGTCGCACGTACGCAAGCGCGCTCCGGGGGGGTGTGTCGCGGCCGTCGGTGAAGGCGTGCAGGAAGAGGTTCCGCACGCCGCGCCGGGCCGCCGACCGGACGATCGACTCGAAGTGGTCGATGTGGCTGTGCACCCCGCCGTCGCTGAGGAGCCCCATGACATGGAGGGCCGCCCCCTCGCGTGCCGCGGCGGCGAACGCCCCCGCGAGGACCTCGTTCCGGTCGAACTCGCCGTCGCGGATGGCGCGGTTGATGCGCGACAGGTCCTGCAGGACGACACGCCCGGCGCCGAGGCACAGGTGGCCGACCTCGGAGTTTCCGATCACGCCCGGCGGCAGGCCGACCGCTTCGCCGGAGGCTGCCAGCAGACCCGTGGGGAAGTCGCGGGCGAGCCGTTCCATGACGCGCGGCCGGCTCGCCGCGATGGCGTTTCCTTCGGTGGCGTCACTGTGGCCCCAGCCGTCGAGGACGACGAGGACCGCGGGGAGAGCGTTGGCGGCCAGCTACCCCTCCCCCGACTCGGCGGTGTAGACGGGGGCGGTGCTGATGCCGAGCTCCTCGATCGGACGCTCCTCCTGGAAATCGACCACGATGCTGTTCCATTCTCCGCAGCGCTCGCAGTAATCCACCCAGGCGGGGTGCTTGCGGGAGCAGGTGACGCAGATGTATTCCACTTTAAGCACTTCGGCCTGACGCAGAACGAGCTCGAGCTCCGTCAGGGCCTCGCGCATGTTTCCCTGGCGCTCCATGATCTTGGCGAGGTAGTAGTGCAGCGCGGGGAAGTAGGTCACCCGGCCCTTCATCTGGGAGAACTGCTGCAGCGCCTCGTCGATCATCTCGAGACGGTAGTAAAGCTTCCCGAGGAAGAAGCGGGGGATGATGTCCTTCTTGCTCTTCCAGATCGCCGCCTTGAGCGCCTCGATCGCCCGGCGCGGCTGCTCCTGGCCCAGATAGTGGTCCTCGATGGTGCTCAGGAAGATCGGGTGGCCGGTCGCCTCGTACGCCTTCTCCCACACCTCGACGGCCTCCTCCGGCTGCCGCAGCGCCAGGAGCGCCCTGCCCAGGGCGAGGGGGGCCGGGACGAAGGCCGGCTCCATGGCGATGAGCCGGCGGAGCGTGCCGACCGCGTCGCGGGCCTTGCCGGCCTGGAGAAGGCTCTGCGCCAGCATGTAGCGGATGCCGAGGTGGTACTTCTTCTCCGCCTTGCGCGAGCGGCCCATGTCGGAGAGCTGGTCCTCGATGCGCTTCTGGATCTCCCAGGCCTTCTCCCAGGCGCCTTCGCTGATGCAGATGGCCCGGTACTTCCGGCTGGCGGCCAGGGAGCGCTTGGGGTTCAGCTCGATGATGCGATTCAGGACCGCCTTGGCGTTCTCCGGCGCTCCCGACTCCTCGTAGTCGGAGACCAGCGAGTAGAGCGGGTGCAGGTCGTCCTCCTTCACGCGCGCGGCGCGCCGGTGAAACTCGATCGCCTCGGCGTAGCGCCGCAGTCCCCGGAGCACCTCCCCTCCCTTCAGGAGGGCCTCGAAATGGTTCGGGTCGATCGCCAGCACTTCGTTGAAATGCTCGAGGGCTCTCTCCTCGCGTCCGTTCAGCATCGACTCGACGCCGCGCAGGTAGAGCTCCTCCGCCTCCTGGCGCGAGCGCGCCTGGCGCCTGACGCTGAAATCCCGCAGCATGCGACGCAGATCGCGCAGAACGCCGAACAGGAGCGGGACGAGCATCGACACACCGCTCGCCAGGAGCAGCGCGAACCAGACGGGGATGTGCAGGCCGTGGCCGAAGACGATCTGGCTGTCGAGCGTGTCCTTGTTCGTGCCGTAGAGGATGGACAGGACGATGACGACGATCGCCCCGAACATCAGGTAGAGAACGGTGCGGATCTTCATCGCTGTCCCGCGGGGCCGATCCTACAGAAGCCCCTTCTCGACCTTTCCCTGGCAGGAGAGGCAATGGCTGGCATACGGCACCGCCTCGAGACGCTTCTTCTCGATCTCCTCTGCGCACTCCACGCACACGCCATAGGCCCCCTTGGCGATGCGCTGCAGCGCCTCGTCCACCTGCTGCAGCACCTCGCGGTCGGTGTTGGAGAGGGAGTAGAGAAACTCCTTCGTGTAGGCGCTCGACGCCTTGTCCGCGAGGTCCTGCGTCCCTTCGTCCTCCGTCAGCCTGCCGTAGGTCTTGTTCTTGTTGTACGCCTCCGACAGTCCCTTCTTCTTCTCGAGGAGGCGCTTCTTGTACGTTTCGATCTGTTTCTTGGGCATCGCCATCGTGGAAGCTGTCCTTTCCGTCCCGCGGGCCGAGCGCGAGCCTCAGGGAATCCCGTATCGCTTGCGTTTTTCGAGGAGGGTCTTCCGGTTGATGCCCAGGATCCGCGCCGCCTCGCTGCGGTTGTTGCCGGTGATGCGCAGGACTTCGCGGATGTACGCCTCCTCGATCTGGACCAGTGAACAAAGCTTCTGCACCGCCGCCGCGACCGGAGAGGCGGACCTGACGTCTCCGACCCGGACCGCCTCGGCCGGGATCTCCGGTCCGTCCTCCAGGATCGCGGCGCTTTCGAGCACGTTCTGCAGCTCCCTCACGTTCCCCGGCCACGCGTGCCGGATCAGCCGGTCCAGGGCCCCCTTCGTCAGCCGCTTCGGCGGGGCGCCCGCCTTCCGCGCGATCTCGAGCAGGACCTGCTGCGCCAGGACCGGCACGTCCTCCAGTCGATCCCGCAAGGGCGGAATCTCGATGCGGATGACGTTCAACCGGTAGAACAGGTCCTTCCGAAAGCTCCCGGCCAGGACCAGCGCCTCGAGATCGGCCTGCGTCGAGGCCAGGATCCTCACGTCCACCGAGATCGTCCGGGTGCCCGCCAGGCGCTCGAACGAGCGTTCCTGCACCACCCTCAGGAGCTTGCCCTGAAGCGACGGCTGCAGCTCGCTCACGCCGTCGATCAGGATCGTCCCGCCATCCGCCAGCTCGAAGCGCCCCTTCTTCTGGTCGGTCGCTCCGGTGAAGGCGCCCTTCTCGTGGCCGAACAGCTCGCTCTCGAGCAGATCGGCCGCGATGTTGGCGCAGGTGATGGTGACGAACGGGCCCCGCCGCCTCGCGCTGGCCTCGTGGATGAACCGCGCCAGGAGGCCCTTGCCGGTACCGCTCTCGCCGACGACGAGGAGATTCGCGTCGCTCCCCGCGACCCGTCGCGCCAGTTCGACGACGCGTGCCATCAGCGCCGACCGATGGACCAAGGGGACCGCCAGGACGTCCGAGGCGATCGCGTTCACGCGGGTGTCCTTCCGCCGATTAAGGCGGGTAATGTACGGATCGCCCTTCCCAATGTCAACCCTTGCGGGCGGCTGAAGCCCCTCTGTTCCTGCGGTTTTGCGGACCCGCGAGGGCCATGCGCGGAGCGTCGCCCCAGAGGTTCTCGAGTCCGTAGAACTCGCGGGTCTCCCGGGTGAACACGTGCACGACGAGATCGGCATAGTCGATCAGGATCCAGTCCCCGAGGTTATACCCCTCCACGTGCCCGGGGTGCTGCCCCTTCTCCGCCAGGCGCTCGATGACGGCGTCGCAAATCGCCTGCGTCTGCCGCCTCTGGCTTCCCCCGACGATGACGAAGCAGTCGGTGAACGTCGCGATCCCTTTCAGGTTCAATGCGACCGGATCTTCCGCCTTCCTGTCGGCGGCGGCCGCGATGGCCAGCTGGACCTTTGTCTTCAGTTGTATGGATGCCTCCTCTGCGGACAAGACGTGACTCAGCGCCCCGCGGATTCGGGTCCGGGCGCGCGCAGGGTCTCGCGGGGCTCGGCGGCGGTAAGCACCGCCCTGTCCCCCTGTGCAGCCAGCACGGACCAGACCTCCTCCAGGAGGTCCCGTACTCCTTCACCACTCACCGCCGACACCGCGTGGAACGGCACCCCCGCGGCCTCGCAGCGCGCCTGCAGGCCGGACAGCCGCTTCCGGTCGGCGAGCGCGTCGAGCTTGCTGGCCGCGACGATCTGAGGCTTGCCGGCGAGGCCTGCACCGAAGGCGCGCAGCTCGGCGTTCACCACGTCCAGATCGCTCACCGGGTCCCGCCCCGACATTTCGGAGACGTCCACCAGGTGGATGAGGACACGCGTGCGCTCGATGTGTCTCAGGAACTTCATCCCCAGTCCCTGGCCGTGGTGCGCCCCCTCGATCAGCCCTGGGATGTCGGCCACCACGTACGTCCGGAACTCGCCGAGGTCCACCACCCCCAGGTTCGGCTGGAGCGTGGTGAAAGGATACGCCGCAATCTTCGGCCGGGCCGAGGAGATTCGCGAGATGAGCGTCGATTTCCCCGCGTTCGGGAAGCCGACGATCCCCACGTCGGCGATGAGCTTCAGCTCCAGGACCAGGCGGCGCTCTTCGCCGTCCGCCCCGGGCTCGGATTCACGCGGCGCCTGGTGCGTGGACGTCGCGAAGGCCGCGTTGCCGCGCCCGCCGCGTCCCCCCGCGGCCACCCGCACGACATCGCCGGTGTGCGACAGGTCGGCGAGGAGCGTGCCGATCTCGTCCCGCACCATCGTCCCGGGTGGAACTTTGATATAGAGGTCCTCGCCCCCGTGCCCGGCCCGGTCGCTCCCCTCGCCGTGGCGGCCGCGCTCCGCCTCGAACCTTCGCTTGTAGCGGAAGGCATTCAGCCCCTTGAGGGATGGGTCCGCGACCATGAAGACGGAGCCGCCGTCCCCCCCGGGACCGCCGTTCGGGCCCCCCCTGGGAACGTACTTCTCGCGGCGGAAGCTCACGCAGCCGTTGCCGCCGCGCCCCCCGGCGACCACGATCGTGGCTTGATCGATCAACATGTGAACGCCCTGCTCGCGAGGGTTGGCGGGGCTTTCACGCTGCCCGGCAATGAGGTTCGGAGGAAAGGAGGGCGCGTATCTAAGGCCGGGCGGGGGCGGCCTCCGAGGGGAGGACGCTGATGTACTTTCCCATGCGCCCGCGATCCTGGAACTTCACGAATCCGTCGATCAGGGCGAACAGGGAATCGTCCCGTCCCAGACCGACGTTGTGGCCCGGCTTGAAGCGTGTGCCGCGCTGCCGAACCAGGATCGAGCCACCGGTGACGAACTGTCCGCCGTAGCGCTTCACCCCCAGGCGCTGGGAGTTGCTGTCGCGGCCGTTTCTCGAACTGCCTCCGGCTTTCTTATGGGCCATTCGGTATCCTCGTCCGTCCTCTGCCTATCCGGCGTGAATTTCCTCGACAACCACCGCCGTGAACGGCTGCCGGTGGCCGCGCGTGCGCCGGTACTGTTTGCGCTTCTTCTTCTTGAAGATCAGCACCTTCTTGGCCTTGTCCTGCTCGACGACGCGACCGACCACCCGCGCGCCCTTCAGGACCGGGCGGCCGACCTGGAGCCCGCCCTCGGTCTGCAGCGCCAGGACCTCGTCGAAGGTCACCTTGTCGCCGACCCCGGCCGCGATCTTCTCGACCCTGATCCGATCGCCGACGGCGACCTTGTGCTGCTTGCCTCCGGCGGATATTACGGCGTAGCTCACACTCGCTCCTCTTTTCCCTGGATGGACCGGCAATTATACTGGGCGCCTTGTGGCACTGTCAACGCACAATCTGCGCCGCGTCGCGGATCCGCGGGCGGTCTTCGTGTTCATGCTGGCGTACGCCGTCCGGATCGTGTACGTCCTGCAGATCCGGCACATGCCGTACTTCGATGTTCCGCTGGTCGACGGCCCCAACTATTTTCGGATGGCGACGGCGATCGCGTCCGGGTCGCTCACGGGCGGCCACGAGGTGTTCTGGCAGCCGCCGCTCTACTCCTACTTTCTCGCGCTCCTGTTCGTGACGGTGGGCACGCGCATGGAGGCGATCTACGCCGTCCAGGCGGCGATCGGGTCGCTGTCGTGCGTCCTCGTGTACGCCATCGGACGGCGCCTGTTCGGCCCGCGCGCCGCCCTGTGCGCCGGCCTGGTCATGGCGCTCTATGGACCTCTGGTCCATTTCGACGCCCAGCCTCTCATCCCGGTCCTGCACATCGTCCTGGTCCTGGGCGGCCTCCTGATGCTCCTGCGCCGCCGCGGTTTCGGTGCCGGCGTCCTCTGGGGTCTCGCGGCCACGGCGACCCCCAACATCCTCTTCGCGGTCCCCGCGGCGTCGTGGTGGGCCTGGCGCCGGATCCGAACCCTGGCGATGCCAGGTCTGTTCGTCCTGGGGGTCGCGCTGCCGGTTCTCGCGGTCGCGGCGCGCAACTTCATGGTGGCCGGCGAGACCGTGCTGATCTCGAGCAACGGCGGCATCAATTTCTACATCGGCAACAACCCCGACTACGACCGGACCATCCGCCTGCGGCCGGGCGGTGAATTCGAGCGCCTGGCGCAGGAGCCGGAGAACCTCGGCATCGTGAAGGCGTCCGCCCGCTCGCACTACTTCGCGGGGCGCGCCTGGCAATTCCTGCGGGAGTATCCCGCCGAGGCATTTCGCCTGTATGCGCGCAAGGCCAGGGATCTCGTCGCGGGACGGGAGATCCCGCGCAACCAGGATCCCTACATCTATCGGCGCGAATCGTCCCTGTTCTCCCTTCTTTTGTGGCGCTCGTTCGTGTCGTTTCCGTTCGGTCTCGTGGCCCCCCTCGCGCTCGCCGGTCTCGTCGCGGGCTCGCGGGGCTCGAGCGACGATCGCCGCTCGGGCGTCCGGCTCCTGCTACTCTACGCGGCATCGTATGCCGTCTCGATCCTCCTGTTCTTCCCGACCGATCGCTACCGGCTTCCTCTGGTGCCGGTCATGGCGCTCCTGTCGGGGAATCTCCTGGCGGCCGTACCGGCGAGCCTGCGCCGGCCGGGTGTGATCGCCGCCCTCCTGGGCGGACTCGTCCTGTTCAACCTGGACGCGCTCCACCCGGGCGAATCGTACCCGGAGGAGGAGGCGCTCAACCGGGCGTACGCGCTCCGGTCCAAGGGCCGCGTCGAGGAGGCGCGCGACGCCTACCTGCAGGCGATCCTCCTGAACCCGCGCCGGATCGACGCGTACAACTCGCTGGCCACGATGGCCGCCGAGCAGGGGCGCTGGGACGAGGCCGTGGCGCGCTACACCGATCTCCTGGAGGTCGCCCCGGACTTCGTCGACGTCAGACGCAGTCGGGGCGAAGCCTACCTCGCCCTCGGCCGGAAGGAGGACGCCCGGCGCGAGTGGCAGGTGGCGATCCACCTCGCCCCGGGCGCAGGTCTGGCTCTCGCCGACCTGTGCATGTCGTATTACGACGAGGGGGTTCTCGTCGACGGCGCGCCCTACTGCGAGCAGGGCGTCCGGGTCCGTCCCGATCTCCCCGAGACGCACCTCGCCATGGGGCTGGTCGCCCGGGCCCTGCGCCAGCGCGATCGCGCGCGGGCCGAGCTGACCGAAGCGTCCCGCCTCTTCCCGGCTGGCGCCCCCGGCCGGGCTCGCGCGGAGGAGATTCTCGACCGGATGCGCCGCCACGACGAGCGCGTCCCCGGCGGCGCGCCACCGCCGGCTCCGCAACCCAAGACGGACCGCGGGCAGGAGGACCAGCGGAGATGACGGGACGAGAGCCGGGGGCTCAGCGCCCCTTGCGCAGATCGATGAGAACCATCTTGGCGATGGTCTTGAGGGTCTCGAAGACGCCGTTCCCCTTCGAGGCGATCGCCTCGAACACAGGCTCACCCTTGCGGATCAGCTGGCGCTTCATCTCCTCGACCGGAAGGGCGGAGGGAAGGTCGCGCTTGTTGAGCTGCAGCACGTAGGGAGTGGCGCGCAGGTCGTACCCCTGCTCCTTGAGATTGAGGTCGAGGTTCCGCAGGCTCTCGAGATTCGCCTCCATGCGCGCGGCCTGCGAGTCGGCGACGAAGACGACCCCGTCCACGCCCTTCAGGATCAGCTTGCGCGAGGCGTCGTAGAACACCTGGCCCGGCACGGTGTAGAGGTGGAAGCGGGTGCGGAAGCCGCGGATCTCGCCCAGGTCCAGCGGCAGGAAATCGAAGAACAGGGTGCGGTCGGTCTCGGTGGCCAGGGAGATCAGCTTCCCCTTGGAGTTCGGATTGGTCTTCTCATAGACGTACTTGATGTTCGTCGTCTTGCCGCCCAGGCCGGGGCCGTAGTAGACGATCTTGCAGTTGATCTCTCGCGCCGCGTAATTGATGAACGTCATGGGCCCGGTGACAGCTCCCGCACTCGTCTAGTCGCTGAACAGCTTGTCGATGTCCTCGTCCGTGATCTCGGAGAACGGCGATCCGCCCGCGGCGGCCTTGCGCGGCTGGGCGGATTTCTTCAGCATCACGTCCAGGATGGCCGAGAGCTCCGACGAACCCTTCTTGACCCGCAGCCTCACGAGCCCGAGCGACGATCGCTCGTCGAAGATGACGACGAGGATCACCCGCCCGCCGACCACGGAGATGTGCAGGTTGTCCCGCTCCCCCTCGTGGAACAGGACGGAGAATTCCTTCTCGCCGATGAGCCGGGCCAGCGAATCGGTGGCCGCGACGTTGCCGGCGGCAAGGGAGGCCAGGGCGGTGGTGTCGATCGCGTGCAGGTCGCCGGTCGCGGCGATCTGCTGGCCGTTCTTGTCGACGAGGAAGACGACCTTGGCGTTGCACTCGGTCCGCAGGCGGTCGATCACCTCGCGGATCTTCGTGTACTCCTCTTCATGAAGGACCAGATCGGTGCCGGGCATTCAGTAGGGTCCTCGGCCTTACCTGCCGCGCCGGCGCGTCAAGCAGCCGACGGACGGATGGCGGCGCGTGTCAATATGGGGCACCTGCCCGCAAAGATCAACGGCCCCCGGGGAGTCCGCGCCGGGTGCGACGAGGAGGGTGCCGCGCCGGCGGACGGTGAGGGCCCCGCGGGTGGGACGGGTCTCACTCCCGCGGGAGATCAATCGTTTCCACGTGGACGCGCGCGGCGGCGGCCCGGACCTCGCCGCTCCCCCGCGCCAGGAACTCGTCGCGGGGGACGAAGGAGAATCCGCACGGGTGATCCGGGGACACGATGTCCCGGTCGAGCAGGTCGCGCTCGTCGATCGGAAAAAGGCGGCAGACCTTCGGCTTGAACTCGTGGATGGTGCAGCGCACGGGGTCGGCGCGGCGGTCGAGGAGCGGGCAGGTGAACATGAGATTGCAGCAGGCGCCGGTCCGGTTGCACTGCCCGACCCTGCGGGCCAGACTCTCGCGCACGTAGGCCGGGCGGAAGTGGGCCAGGTAGAAGCGGCGCACCTTGCCCCAGCCCAAGGTCGCGCGTTCGTGGAACGTCAGGCTCGAGAGCTTCCTCACGTCACCCCCGCGTTCTAGGAACCCTGGGGCTTCGTCTCCAGGAGGTATCGACGCTTCACGACCTCCATCCCCTCGTTCGCGAAGTAATTGGTGAGGATGCGGGCGGCGTAGTCGGCGGCCGCGGCCGGCGTGGCCCCGACCCACTGCTTCGGCAGGGCGGGTGCCTTCGGCTCGGACCGGTTCATTGTCCAGAACGTGCCGTCGGGCAGGCGAATCTGGGCGATCCAGTAGCCGGGCGCCTGCTCGACCAGGATCGCATAGCTTTCATCGCTCTTCTGATGTGTTCGGACGGTGTACTCGAAGGCGACTTCCTGCGCCATGGCTTCATCATTATACACGTCGCGCTGCGAGGGCTTCGGCGCCCCGGGTCGGGGCCTCACAGAGGGAGCGTCTGACCCAGACCCTCGGCCCGGGCGCGCGTCATGACGACTATCGCCGCCGCGACGTCCTGCACGCCCACGCCGGTCAGATCGCACACCGTGATCTCGGCGTCGGTGCTCCGTCCGGGCCGCCGTCCCGCCGTGATCTCCCCCAGCTCGCTGTCGATCCGGCCTGCGGGGATCGCTCCCTCGGCGACGGCGTGGTGGATCTCGCCCAGCCGGAGGCATTGGTCCCTGCTGTCGGCGACGATCCGATCGGCTTTCCTCAGGACGTCGGTGTGCAGCTCCCGTTTGTCGGGTCCGTCGGAGCCGACCGCCGTGACGTGCGCGCCCGGAGAGAGCCACTCGGCGCGCACGAGCGGCTCGCGGCTCGGCGTGACGGTGACGACGATGTCGGCCCCCTCGACCGCCTCGCGCACCGTGGGGACGGCCACGAAGCGGCAGCCCTCCGGCATTCCACGGTGCCGCGCCATTTCGTCGGCGCAGGCGCGCGCTCTATCGGGGCGGCGGCCATAGATGCGCACCTCCTCCGGCCGCCGCACCAGGGCGAGCGACTCGAGCTGGTAGCGCGCCTGGTTGCCGCATCCGACCACGCCGACGACGCGCGCGTCGCGGCGGGCCAGGTGCTTCGCCGCCACGGCCCCCGCGGCCCCGGTGCGCTGCTCGGTGATGAAGCCGTTGTCGAGAAGGATCGCGACTGGAACGCCGGTCTTCGCGTCGAACACGAGGACCATCCCGTCGTTCTGCGGCAGTCCCTTCGCCGGATTGCCCTGGAATCCGGAAGCGATCTTCACGGCGTAGTGGGATCCATGACGCAGGTGTCCCGCCTTGATGTGGATCTCTCCCTGGTGCTCCTCGACGTCGAGGTTGATGACGGCGGGCAGGGAGGCGCCGCCGGTGGCATAGGCGGTGAACGCCTCCTCGACCGCCTTCAGGCAGGAGGCCGGGTCGAGCAGGCGCCCGATCTCCTGCTCGCGCAGGACAAGAACCGTTCGCTCCATGGCGCCAAGACTACCATCACCGCCCGTCCTCCTGCCTGGCCCCCCCTTTCGCGGCCGCGACGCCGGGGAGCGGGCCCGGGCTCCCCCGCGGGGGACGCGCAGGCTGCCGCGCGTCGTGCCCCGAATCCCAACACACACGCCGGCCGCGTGAGTTGCGCGCTTTACAAGGATCCGAAGGCGCTGATATTCTCGGGCTGTCTCGCGAGAACCGCATTCAAGGCAATGTGCGTCGCGCGGCCGGTTCGGGGCCGCGCCTGCGCGTCTGAGGAGATCGCCGTGCGCATCGAGCCGTTCCGGATGGAGAGGATGCAGTCCACCTACGAGAACTACGTCGAATACAACTTGTCCGAGAGCGGCGTGCAGCCGATGAGCGTGCGGGAGCTGCTCCGGGAGAGCGGTGCCGTGGACCCGTTCCTGTCCACCGAGATGGGGTACATCCAGTCGAACGGCTCGGAGGACCTGCGCGACAAGATCGCCGCCTTCTATCCGGGCGCCTCGCGCGACAACGTGCTCGTGACCAACGGCGGGAGCGAGGCGAACTATGCCACCTTCTGGTCGCTTCTCGAGCGCGGCGATCGGGTGGCGTTCATGCTTCCCAATTATCTCCAGACCTGGGGCCTGTCGCGCGCGTTCGCCTCGGCGGTGGCTCCGTTCCGTCTCGTGATGCGCCGCGCGGGGGGTGTCGAACGCTGGGCCCTCGACGTCGAGGGGCTGCGCCGGGCGGTCACGAAGAAGACCCGCGTCATCCTGGTCACGAACCCGAACAATCCGACCGGCGGTGTCCTGACCGAGGCGGAGATGGACGCGATCGTGGGCAGCGCGCGCCGGAGCGGCGCCTTCATCGTCGCCGACGAGATCTATCGAGGGGCCGAGGTCTCGGGGACGACGACCCCGTCCTTCTGGGGGCGCCACGACCGGGTGCTGATCACCTCCGGACTGTCGAAGGCGTTCGGTCTGCCGGGCCTGCGGATCGGCTGGGTGGTCGGACCGAAGGCCACGGTGCAGCGGCTCTGGTCGTACCGCGATTACACGACTATCGCCCCCGGCGCCCTCTCCGACCGCTTGGCCCGGATCGCCCTGGAGCCGGAGCGACGCGAGGCGATCTTCGCCCGCACCCGCGGCATCATCCGCGCGAACCTGCCGGTCCTGGAATCGTGGATGCAGGCGCGCCCCGATGTCTTCCGGTACGTCCCGCCGCTGGCCGGGGCCATCCTGTTCGCGCGCTACGACCTGCCGATCGGGTCGGTCCCCCTGGTGGACAGGCTGCGGGTCGAGAGATCGGTCCTGATCGTCCCGGGTGATCAGTTCGGGACGGCGCGCCACCTGCGCGTCGGGTTCGGCTCCGACTCGGCGTACCTGTCGCGGGGACTCGCACGCATCGACGAGACGATCGCCGCGCTGCGGAGAGAGGGCCGACCGGTCCGCAGGGGATCGCCGGCGCCGGAGCGCCGTCCGGCCCGAAGCGCCTCCTCGTGAGAGCCGGCCTCCGCATGGCGCGTCGTCAGGACGTGTTGACTTCGTTCTCGTTCAGCAGTCGCCGCGCCTCGCGCCTGGCCTCCTCGAGATCCCTGATCCTGCCGTCGAGCTGGAGCTCGTAAATCGCCCGGGTGATCCGACCGATGGCCGGTCCCGGAGGGAGACCCATCTCCAGGAGGTGCCGGCCCATGAGGATCGGCGCCGGCGGCCGGCTCTCCACGCTCAGGTCGCGCACCCTGCCGATGAACCACTCCTGCGCCTCCGTGGAGAAATCGCCGGTGCGCCCGAGACAGTCGGCGCGCGAGACCCGGTAGAGAAGGTCCGGCTCCAGCCGTCGCGCCAGACGGCGGAAGGCTCCGTCGCCGACGTTCTCCCGGTTCTTGAAGTAGTGGCTGGGCGTCAGGTGATGGGCGACGAGCTGCACCACCTGCTCCCGCACGTCGTAGCCGTGCAGCGTGCGGATGTTCAGACGATCGAGAAAGGCCCGCGCCGGGAGGATGCCCGCCTCCTCATGCTCGTAGGACCGGATTCGACCGTCCACGACGGCGGTCGTCGACGGCTTCCCGAAATCGTGGCAGATGACCGCCAGCAGCACGGTCAGCGCCTTCTCGATCGGCAGGCCGTCGATCTCCCGCTTCGCCTGGTCGACCGCCATGAGCGTGTGCACCCAGACGTCCCCCTCGGGGTGCCATTCCGGCTCCTGGGGACAACCCTGGAGCGCCTTCATCTCCGGGAACAACCTGTCGACCACGCCCAGGCGGGACGCCCACTCGAGCCCGATAGACGGGCGCGGGGCCTTCCAGAGCAGCTTCTCGATCTCGCCCCAGATCCTCTCGGCGGGCAGATCGGAGAGGTCGATCCCCCGGCACAACTCGACCGTGCCCGGTTCCACGCCGAAACCGAGGCGGGCGGAGAACTGCACGGCGCGCAGGACCCGCAGGCTGTCCTCGATGAAGGTCGAGGGATCGACGGCCCGCAGGAGCCCGGCGCGCAGATCGTCACGGCCGGACCACAGATCGATGGTCTCCCGCTCGAGCGGGTCGTACATCATGGCGTTGACGGTGAAATCGCGCCGGCGCGTCGCCTCCCGTTGCGACAGGTTCGGGTCTCCCTGCACCTCGAATCCCCGGTGACCCGCGGCGACCTTGGTGTCGCGGCGCGGCAGGCTGACGTCGATAGCCGCTCCCGTTCCGGAACCGGCTGCGGGGCGCGGGACGAGCTTGTAGACCGCGAACGACTGGCCGACCAGCCTCACCTCGCCGAAGCGCCCGAGGAGCGACGCCAGACGGTCGGCCGGCAGCCGGTACACCTCGAGATCGAACTCCCCCGCGATCGGAAAACCGGCGAGTCCCTGCAGGCGCCGAATCTCAAGGTCGCGCACCCATCCCCCGACGAGGAAGGCGCGGCCTCCTTCATCGAGAACCGCCTTGCAGAGCTCGAAGATGAGGGGCGGCAGGGGCTCCATGGCCGCCAGTATAACGGGAGTCGCTGCGGCCACTGGTACTGCCGGCGCGGGCTTTTCCGGGAAAGTGCCCAGATCACGGACACTTCCGGCACAGCCCCGTCCTTGACTCCGCCCCGGGGAAACCTACCTTTGACTCGATGTTCGATGCGGTCCCGTCGGACCCCTGACGGGTCGCCCGGGGAGGCCTGCGCGTGGAAGGGATGCGGTGTGGGTTGAAGGCGTCGCTCCTTCTCGGGGCGATCGTGGCCGTCCTCCTGGCTCCTCTCCCGGGTTGTCTGAGCCGGCCGACCGAGCCGCTGCGCATCGGCGTCAACGACTGGCCCCCCTTCGAGCTGATGTACCTGGCGCGGGCCCGCGGCTATTTCAACGTCGAGAACGTGGACGTGGATCTGGTCGAGTTCTCCTCGTACACGGGAATCCTGAGGGCGTACCACCAGGGGAACATCGACGGGTTTCTCGCGACGCTCAACGAGGTGCAGATCGCCGACAACTTCCAGGATCTGCCGGCCGTGATCCTGGTGGTCGACTACTCCTTCGGAGGCGACGCCCTGGTCGTGCGCGACGGAATCGCCGATCTCAACGGGTTGCGCGGCCGGCGCATCGCCTTCGAGGAGTCGGCGCTCGGCTCGTACGAGCTGGAGCGCATCCTGGAGATCGGCGGGCTCAAGCCCGGGGACATCCAGGCGATCAGCCGGCTTCCGGAGGAGGCGGAGCAGGACTTCCACGGAGGGGCCGTGGACGGGGTGATCACCTACGAGCCGGGGCTCGGCCGCCTGCTGCGGGACAGGGGAGCGCGCGTGCTGTTCTCGTCGCGCGCCATTCCCGGGGAAATCGTCGACGTCCTCGCGATGCGGCGCGTCATCCTCGATCGGCGCCCCGAGGAGGTGCGGCGGGCCGTGCGCGGCTGGTTCCGGGCGGTCGCCTCGATGCACGAGCATCCGGAGGAGGCCGCGGCCGAGATGGCGCACAGGCAGCACCTGACGGTCGAGGAGTTTCTGCACGGCCTGCAGGGTGCGCGCGTCCCCGACCTGGCCGAGAACCGCGATCTGCTCGGGCGCGACCGTTCGGGAGGCCGGCTGCACCAGACGGCCGCCCGTCTCGCCGAGTTCCTCGTGCGCCGCGGCCTGACCAGGAAGGCGGCGTCGGGAGACGATCTCATCCGGGCCGATTTCCTGGACGCTCCTTAGGACCCTCCGTGCGCCACATCCTCTCGCGTTTCCAGACTTCGACCTTGATGGGGCTCGCGTTCACCGTCCCGGCGATGCTCATCGCGGGGCTGCTCCTGTTCTATCACTCGATGGGGGCACGCCGGTTCATGGCGGACGAGGGGGTGCGTTATGGAGACATGCTCGCCGACCAGCTCCTGTCGGCCTCGCAGCGCTTCCTGCGGCTGGGATCCCTGTCCGCCGTCCAGGAAATGATCGAGGAAACGGGCAGCAGGAGATCGGTGCTGGCGGTCGCCCTGATCGGCAAGGACGGGAGGGTCATCGCCAGCAACAAGCGCGACTGGATCGGCGGCGACGAGTCGGTCATCCCGGATCCGGATTTCACCGCCGTGGCCGCGGCCGCCCGCGCCACCGCGCAGGCGCAGCACCGCCTGGTGGACGGCGGCACGCGCCTGATCCTGGTCTCGCCCCTCCTGCTCGAAGGGATCAACCCGAAACTCTCCAACCTGGGGGGGCTCCTCTACCTGAAGGTGGACCAGCAGAAACAGCTCTACGCGATCTACGCCAGCATCCTGGAGCGCGGCATGGTGTCGGCCCTGGGAATCCTCCTCGTCAGCCTCATCCTGCTGTTCTGGGTGCGGGTGCACCTCGCGCAGCCGCTCCTGCGCGTCGCCGCGTTCGTGAGGGAAATCGCGGCGGGGTCGACCGGGGCGCCTCCGCGCGCGGCCGGCACGCGCGAGGTTGCGGAGCTCACGGAGGACGTCGTGCGCATGGCCGCCGAGCTGGAGGACAAGCAGGCGGCCCTCGCCGCCTCGATGGAGCGCCATCGCCGGCTGCTCGAGGGGGCCTACGACGCCATCCTCACCGCCGACCCGGAAACGGGACGCCTCCTTGAGGTGAACAACATGTTCTGCTGCATGTTCGGCTATGTCCCGGAGAAGGCGGTGTCGCTCGTCCTGCGCGATCTGCACCCCGAAGAGGAGCGCGAGCGGTTGATGGAGGCGTACGGTTCGGCGTCGGCCAGGGGGCAGCGCAGCTTCCACGACCTTCCCTGCGTGCGCAGCAACGGTGAGCGCTTTCTCGCGGACGTGCGCGGCGGGCCGATCTCCATAGGGAACCGCACCGTGACCGAGTGGATCCTGCGCGACACGACCGAACGGCGGACGCTCGAGGATCAGCTCCGCCAGGCGCAGAAGATGGAGAGCGTCGGGACGCTCGCCGGGGGGATCGCGCACGACTTCAACAATCTGCTCACCGGCATCCTGGGGTACACGCGTCTGGTCAAGATCCGTCTCCAGGCCGAAGATCCGAACCGCAAGAAGCTGGAGCTGATCGAGAAGTCGGCGATGCGCGCGGCGGAGCTGACCGCGCAACTGCTGACCTTCAGCCGCAGGGCGGCCTCCCGTCCGGCCCCCGTCAACCTGAACGAGCTGGTGGCGCGCGTGATCGCCGTGGTCAAGCCCGGCCTGCCGCCGGCCATCGAGCTGCTCTTCGAGCCGGCCGCCGACCCGTGGACCGCGGCGGTCGACGCCGCCCAGGCGGAGCAGATCCTGCAGCACCT
>WNGH01003520.1_pt1 | contig 23731 bp, 18 predicted proteins | sample 5400631 | NCBI WGS metagenome assembly WNGH01 (sample SAMN13153373, study PRJNA577476) | soil metagenome | isolation source: 115 cm soil or saprolite under Garry oak tree replicate 1 | place: USA:California | collected 2016-06-15
GGCTGTGTGACGAGATCGCCGGGCTAGCGCTGGAAGGCGTGGCGAGACTGCCGGAGGGGGTGCCGGTTCCGGCGCTCGAGCGTTGGTTCCCGCGGTTCGTCGTAGTGCTCGAGGGCGCCGCCGCCGCTGGCGTGCCCGGCTCGGGCGAGGACAGTCGGGTGCGGATCGTGCGGGCAACAGGCTCGGGTGACGACGAGGTCGTCCGGCAGGCCGCCGAGACCCCAGGGCCGCGCCTCGTCGTGACCGCCGACCGGGAGTTGCGCGCCAGGTGTGCGTCCGCCGGGGCGTCGGTGATCGGCCCTCGCTGGCTGCTCGACCTGCTGTAACGGACGAGCGCCGGCCGACCGCTTGCGGCTCGGGCGCTGAGCCAGAAACATCGAGTCTCACACCGAGCCAAGGAGTGGCTGTATGACCGACAACGCCATTTACCAGTACGTGCCGCATCGCAGGACCCAGGGGAAGCTAGAAGGGACCGCACCAGGGCCTGTCAGGGTCTCCGAGCAACTGCCGAGCGGCACAGCGGCCCAGCGGTTCAACGCGCGGCTCGCGGTGAAGGTGACCTCGGGCGTCGGCACGATGTGGTGCGCCTATGCGTTCGGGGCGCTGGCCCTGGTCAGCCTGCCGTCGGCGATCTCCTCCGGTAGCCCCATCATCCTTGTCTCCTGGATCTCGCAGACCTTCCTGCAACTCGTACTGCTTTCCGTGATCATCGTGGGCCAGAACGTGCTCGCCGCCGCGGCGGACAAGCGATCCGAAGCCACGTTCAAGGACGCCGACGCGGTGCTGCACGAAGCGGTGAAGATCCAGGAACACCTGCTCGCCCAGGACGGCGTGCTCGCAGACCTGGCCGACCGGCTCGCGAGGGTTGAGGCGCGTTCGGCCTCCTGAACTGTCGCGCGCGGCCGCGCGCGGCTGAACGCCTGTCGATGCGCGCGCGGCTGGACGCCTGTCGATGCGCTTCGGCCTACGCCACCTGGAACGACCTCTTGGCCAGGCCGAGCCAGTACCCCGTGATCGTGGTCACCGGGGCCGGCCCGTCGGCCGCGCCGAGCGCCACGAACAGCGGCGCGAAGTGCTCGGTGGTCGGATGCGCGTACCCGGCGCCCGGTGCCTGCCGGAACCCGGCCAGCGCGTCGACGTCGCCGCGGTCGAGCGCCTCGCCTGCCCACAGGTCGAACTCGGACGACCAGCCGGGCGGGGGAGCGTCGAACCGGAAGTCGCGCAGGAACGGCAGCCCGTGGGTGAGGAAGCCGCTCCCCATGATCAGCACGCCCTCGTCGCGCAACGGGCGCAGCGCCGCCCCGATCCGCAGCAGCCGACCGGGGTCGAGCGTCGGCATCGAGACCTGGAGGACCGGGATGTCGGCTGCCGGGTACATCACGGTGAGCGGCACGTACGCGCCGTGATCGAGGCCGCGGTCCGGTACCTGCGCGACCGGCTCGACGCCGGTCAGCAGCGCCCGGATCTTCCCGGCCAGCCCGGGCGCGCCGGGGGCCGGGTAGGTGGCGCGGTAATACCGCTCGGGAAACCCCCAGAAGTCGTAGACCAGGGGCGCGGCGTCGTCGGTCGCGCCGACGGTGAGCGGCGCCGCCTCCCAGTGCGCCGAGACCACGAGGATCGCGGTCGGCCTGGGCAGGGCCCCGGCCCACGCTGCGAGCTGCGTCGTCCAGAGCGGGTCGTCGACCAGCGGCGGCGCGCCGTGGCCCAGGTACATGGCCGGCATCCGCTCCGGCGTGGTCCGTTGCGCAGCCCGCTCGGCAACCTGGGCCGCCGCGTCGGCCGGTACGTGCTCGTGCTCGGGTTCGTCCGACTTCAGTTCCTCGTCCATGGCCGTGTCCGTATGCTCGCCGAGTTCTCCTGACAGCGACGGTAATCCAACCGCCGTGAAGGCCCGCCGCCCAAGCCGGCCGACGGCAGAGACCGGGCGGCGGCCGGAGTCCAGGGCTTGCTCAAGTCCGGTGGGCGGCGGCCCGTGTCCGGTCGGCAGCCGCTTTTGCGTCAGCCGTTCAGCATGCCCGGCCGAGTTTCCCGTCCGGAGACCAGAATGCCGCTACCCGTCCGGCATGGTCCCAGATCGATCCCGCTCGGACATGGCGCTGAAGCTGCCTGTCGGCGAGCGGGCCTGCCGTCCCCTGCCAGTCCAGGACCTACTGACGGTAGATGTCCCGCGCTACGTGCGCGGCGTTCGACGACTCGAGCTTGCCGACGTTCGTGTCGGTCACCGGGTCGTAAGGCGCGGGCGGCCTGGAGGACCATTCGTGCCGGGTGCCTGGCCTGGAGTTCCTGAACGTCGACGGCAGATACATGATCGGAGTTCGCTCGGCGTGGCCGTCGCTGCGCCAGACCATGAGTCGCCAGGTAGTCGCCGGCCCTCTGCTGCTGAGTCCTCTGGTGCAAATCAGGCCAACGCCGGATATGTCGTCAACCGAGATATGGGTCGTCCGGATGAAGCGCGGGATGCGCAAGGCCTCGGGTGTCAGTATCAGCGGGCGCCTGAACAAGAAGATGAGGCCGGTTCCGGAGACGATCCCGGCCGCCGCGACGGCGAGCCCGACCAGCGGCGCACCGGCCTCGGCCGAGCAGCGCGAAAGAGAGAAGCGACTTGTCGCGGCGCTGTCACGGCGCGAGATGACGCTGACCGACCTGTCGGAGCGGGTCAACATCACGGTCGTGAACCTGTCCGTGCTGAAGAACGGCCGCGCCAGGGCCATCCGGTTCAGCACACTGGCCAGGCTCTGCGAGGCGCTCGACTGCCAGCCCGGCGACCTGCTGGTCTACCAGCAAGCTCGGCTGGCGGCCGCGGGGTCGGGAGCATGCCGGGCCGTGGCCGTGGCCGGGGCCAGGGTCGGGGCAGGCTGGGCCCGGGCCAGGCTGAGGCTGGGGCCGGGGAGCGGAGTTTAGGGTGGGGGACCGACATTGGGACGCCGGTATCCACAGGCTCGTCGTTCGGTTGTCGCTCGACCACAGGCAACCGTGCTGCCCGTGCGAGTCTGCTCGCGCGGCGTCAGGCTGCGCTCATGGTTGCTCGTCTGTCGCGTGAGTGTGGTGAGCTCGTCGACTACCAGCTCGGAGTCATCGCACGGTGGCAGGCCCTCGACCGCGCGGTTGACCGGCCCGCCATCGCGGCGCTGGTGCGCGCGGGCCGGTGGCAGACCTTGTACCGCGGTGTGTACGCCGCGCACACCGGTCCGCCCTCCCGCGACAGCACGCTGTGGGCCGCCGTACTGCGCTGCGGCTCCGAGGCCGCATTGAGCCACATCACCGCGGCCGAACTCGACGGGCTGACTGACCGGCCCGGCGACGTCATCCATGTGACAATTCCGCGGCAGTCGCGGGTGTGGCTGTCCGAGTCGGAGTCCCGCCGGCGGCTTCCGCCCATAGTCGTGCACCGCTCTGGCCGGCTGCCGGAAGCCAGGCATCCGGCCAGGACCCCGCCACGGACCCGGATCGAAGAGACCGTCCTCGACCTCACCGACCTGGCCGAGAGCTTCGACGGTGCGTTCGGCTGGCTGAGTGTGGCATGCGGGCGAAGGCTCGTCACTGAGAGCCATCTTCGCGGAGCGGCGATGAGGCGGGCCAAGATGCGCTGGCGAGCTGACATCCTCGTGGCGCTCGAGGAGATCTCCGCCGGAGTCCTGTCGAACCTGGAACGCGGATATCTGCGCAACGTCGAACGCCCGCACCGACTGCCCGGGCCACGACGGCAAGCTCGGATGCGGCAAGGCCAGCGGTCGGCTTATCTGGACAACTTCTACGAAGACTTCGGGCTCGCGGTCGAACTCGACGGCCTCGGCGTGCACCCAGCGGACGCTCGTTGGCGGGACATTCGCAGGGACAACTACTTCGCCGGCTCCGGGATTATCACGCTCCGCTATAGCTGGGCCGACATCACGGTCAGTCCCTGCCGGGTAGCCGGCCAGATCGCCCAGGTGCTGCGCACTCGCGGCTGGACCGGCGCGATCCGCCCCTGTGGCACCTCCTGCCAGGCCGGCTTTCATGATCGTGGATGATTTTCGACATATGCGCCGAAAATCATCCACGATCATGAAACACCGGGATGGGCGCCGCAATGCTCAACGGGGCCAGTGTGACTCAGCTCGCGACCGGGCTGGTGTGACCCGGCTCCTCGTCGGAGCCGGCGTGACCCGGCTCACTCGGCGGGGTCGGAGCCGCCGGTCGCCGGGGCGGGGGCGTCGTGGACTAGCCAGAGGGCGGCTAGCGGGGGGACGGTCAGTACGGCCGAGGCCGGCCGGCCGTGCCAGGGCACGTCATCGGCTTCGACCTGGCCCATGTTGCCGACGCCGCTGCCGCCGTAGTCGGCCGCGTCGCTGTTGAGCACCTCGCGCCACCGGCCGGCGGTCGGCAGCCCGACCTGGTAGTCGTAGTGCGGCTCGCCGGAGAAGTTGACCACGCAGGCCACGGCGGGGGCGTCGGCGGCGAACCGCAGGAACGAGATCACGTTGCCGAACGCGTCGTTCGCGTCGATCCAGCTGAACCCGGCCGGGGAGTAGTCATCCCGCCACAGCGACGGCAGCCCTAGGTAGGCCGCGTTGAGGTCGCCGACCAGCCGCTGGAGCCCGGCGTGGGCCGGTCCCCGCAACGCCGCCCAGTCCAGGCCGTTCTCCTGCGACCACTCGCCGCGCTGGCCGAACTCCGACCCCATGAACAGCAGCTGCTTGCCCGGGTGCGCCCACATGTAGCCGAACAGCGCCCGCAGCGTGGCGAACCGCTTCCAGTCGTCGCCAGGCACCTTGCCGAGCAGCGACCCCTTGCCGTGCACGACCTCGTCGTGCGACAGCGGCAGCACGAAGTTCTCGCTGTAGGCGTACATCATCGAGAACGTCAGCTCGTTGTGGTGATACCGGCGGTATACCGGGTCGTGTGCCAGGTACGACAGCGTGTCGTGCATCCAGCCCATGTTCCACTTCAGGCCGAACCCGAGCCCGCCGAGGTGCACCGGCCTGGTCACGCCGGGCCACGCGGTCGACTCCTCGGCGATCATCACGATCCCGGCCGACCGCTTGTAGCAGGTGGCGTTGACCTCCTGGAGGAACGAGACGGCGTCCAGGTTCTCCCGGCCGCCGAGCACGTTCGGCGTCCACTCGCCCGCCTTGCGCGAGTAGTCCAGGTACAGCATCGACGCGACGGCGTCGACCCGCAGCCCGTCGATGTGGAACTCCTCCAGCCAGTACACGGCGTTGGCGACCAGGAAGTTCCGCACCTCGCGGCGGCCGAAGTCGAAGATCAGGGTGCCCCAGTCCGGGTGCTCGCCGCGGCGCGGGTCGGCGTGCTCGTACAGCTGGGTTCCGTCGAACCGCGCCAGCGCCCACTCGTCCTTCGGGAAGTGCGCGGGCACCCAGTCGACGAGCACGCCGATGCCGGCCTGATGCAGCCGGTCGACCAGGTGCCGGAACTCGTCGGGCGTGCCGAACCTGGCCGACGGCGCGTAGTACGAGGTCACCTGGTAGCCCCAGGATCCGCCGTACGGGTGCTCGGCCACCGGCATGAACTCGACGTGCGTGAACCCGCGCGCTTTCACATACGCAACGAGGGCATCGGCGAGCTCGGCGTACGAAAGGCCGGGCCGCCACGAGCCGAGATGGACCTCGTACGCGCTCATCGGCTCGCGGAGCGGATCCCGGCCGGCGCGGGCGGCCATCCAGTCCCGGTCGGACCACTGGTGGCCGGACTCGAACACGACCGATGCCGTGGCCGGCGGCGCCTCGGCCAGCGCCGCCATCGGGTCGGCCTTGCGGTGCCAGCTTCCGTCGGGGCCGCAGATCTCGTACTTGTACCTGGCCCCGGTGCCCACCCCGGGCAGGAACAGTTCCCACACGCCCGAGCTGCCGAGCGAGCGCATCGGGTGCGCGCGGCCGTCCCAGTGGTTGAAGTCGCCGATCACCCGGACGCCGCGGCCGCTCGGCGCCCAGACGGCGAACGACGTGCCGCCGAGTTCCGGCCTGACCCGCGAGCCGAGAACGCGCCACAGCTCCTCGTGCCGGCCCTCGCCGATCAGGTGGAGGTCCATGTCGCCGAGCGTGGGCAGGTGCCGGTACGGGTCGTCGGCGAGCAACTCGGGCCCCCCGGCCGAGTAGCCGACCGCCAGCCGGTAGCCATCCACCGGGGCCCCGGGCACCGTCACGGAGAACACGCCCTCGTGCACGTGCCGCATCGGATACCTGGTGCCGTCGGGCAGGACCGCGGCGACCGACCAGGCGAGCGGCCGCAGGGCCCTGATCACCGTGCCGTGCGGGCCCGGGTGGGCGCCGAGTACCGCGTGCGGGTCGTGGTGATGGCCGACCATGATCCGGTCGATCTCGTCGCGGCCGACCGGGTCGGTGACCGCCACGGGGCTCACGGGAGTGGCGGTCGGTCCCGCGACCCGGCCGCCACGTCGCTCACCCGCGCCCCGCGCGCCACCCGCGCGCCGCGGGCCACCCGCGCCCCGCGGGCCACTCGCGCCCGGTGCGTCACGTTCGCTCGAGTTACCTGCCGCCGTCATCGGTTGCCTCCGCGATCGCGCCGAGCGGTATGGGCAGCCAGTCCGGCCGGTGTCTGGCCTCGTAGACCGCCTCGTAGACCGCCTTCTGCAGGGTCAGGCCGCGCAGCAGCGGCCCGCTGTCCCACGGGTTGGTCCCGGCCAGCTTCGCGTATCCCGCGCAGAACGCGTCATGACACTGCCTCACCCAGCCCGCGGCGACCCGCGCCTGGCGCGGGTCTTCCGGCCGGCGCAGCGCCTGCTGCCTGGCCGCGTAGTCGAACGAGCGCAGCATCCCCGCGACGTCCCGCAGCGCGGGCGCGAACGCCCTGCGCCTGGCCAGCGGCACCGAGGGCTCGCCCTCGAAGTCGAGCACGATCCAGCCGCCGTCGGTCCCCAGCACCTGCCCGAGGTGGTAGTCGCCGTGGATCCGCTGGACCGGGACCTCGGTATCCGGCTCGGTCAGCTCGGCGTAGCCGGCCCGGACCGCGGTCTCGTACTCGCGGAGCCGCGGGACGACCCTGATCGCCCGGGTCAGCTCCGTCTGCATCGCGTCGACCAGGTCGGTCAGCGCGTAGCGGGACAGCACGCTGGTGCCGAACGCGGCCGCCAGCTCGGCGTGCAGCCGCGCCGTGGTCTCGCCGAGCAGCCTGGCCTGGTCGGAGAAGTCCGGTTCGGCCGTCCGCAGGATGGCGGTGGCGAGCGACCAGCCATCGGTGGAGTGGGCGAAATAGACCGACAGGATCGCGAGCACCACCGGTTCACCCCCGGCACTGGTGTTAGCGGCACCGGACAGCTCAATCCAGCCGAGCGGCGCGGCGACCAGCGTGGAGCCGTTCCTCGCCAGCGCCGCGGGAACCTCCAGGTCGGGATGGTGCCCGGCGAACGGCCTGCGCAGCAGCTTCAGGATCGCCTGGTCGCCGAACACGATGCTGGTGTTGCTGGCCAGCGCGGGCAGCGTCCGCCCGGCCGCCGTCTGGTCGATGACCGCGCCTGGTTCGGCCGCGAACCGCAGCGGGCCCGCCGTGCGCCGCGCCGCGATACCGCGCAGCAGCACCGCGGTCAGCTCGGGGTCACGGGCGGCGTCGTACGCGATCCTGCCGTCGTGCAGCGTGCCGATGGCCGCGTCGCCCAGCGCCTGCGGCAGCTCCGACCGGATCCCGACCGGCACCTGGCAGCCGACCTTCTCCTGGCCCAGCCAGGCATCGGCCAGCAGATGCCGCAGCTCGGGGTCTCCATCGGCCAGCGCGACGTCGGACGTGATCTCGACCTGGCGCACCTGCGCCCCGCTGCCGGCGAACCAGCGCTGAGCCGGCAGCCAGGCCGACAGCAGGTCGGCGAGCGCGCTTTGCGTCACCAGACGAGTCAAGCATCCGGCCGTCGGCCGACCGGAGCCAGGGTTCGGCTGACCGGAAACGAAGCCCCCGACCTTGGACTACGTCAGTTACCCGGCGGTTCCATGACGAACCAGTAGAAGCCGTGGCCCGGCAGCGTGAGCAGGTAGCTGAGCTCGCCCACGGGCGGGAACGCGACGCCGCCCATGCACTCGACCGGCGTGTAGCCGTTGAACCTGCTCAGGTCCAGCTCCACCGGCTGCGGGAACCTGGACAGGTTGTTGACGCACAGGATCGGGTTCGTCGCAGCCAGGTCGGGCCCGGAGCTCCCGGCCTCGTTGTACTCCCTGACGAACGCGAGCACGCTCGGGTTGGAGCTGGTCAGCTCGGAGTACTGGCCGAGGCCGAACACCTGGTGGCGCTTGCGAATCTCGATCATCCGCCTCGTCCAGTGCAGCAGCGAGCCCGTGTTGCGCTCCTGCGCCTCGACGTTGATCGCCTGGTATCCGTAGATCGGGTCCATGTTCGGCTGCAGGTACAGCCGCTGCGGGTCGCCGCGGGAGAAGCCGCCGTTGCGGTCGGGAGTCCACTGCATCGGCGTCCGCACGCCGTCCCGGTCGCCGAGCCAGATGTTGTCGCCCATTCCGATCTCGTCGCCGTAGTACATGACCGGGGAGCCGGGCAGGGACAGCAGCAGTGCCGTGAACAGCTCGAGCTGGTTGCGGTCGTTGTCGAGCAGCGGGGCGAGTCGGCGCCTGATCCCGATGTTGGCCTTCATCTTCGGGTCCTTGGCGTACTCGGCGTACATGTAGTCGCGCTCGTCGTCGGTGACCATCTCCAGGGTCAGCTCGTCGTGGTTGCGCAGGAAGATCCCCCACTGGCAGCCGGACGGGATCTGCGGGGTCTTGGCGAGTATCTCCGAGATCGGGTAGCGCTGCTCGCGGCGCACGGCCATGAAGATGCGCGGCATCAGCGGGAAGTGGAAGGCCATGTGGCACTCGTCGCCGCCGGCGGACGGGTCGCCGAAGTACTGCACGACGTCGTCCGGCCACTGGTTCGCCTCGGCCAGCAGGACCCGGTCCGGGTACAGCCGGTCCACCTCGGTCCGCACCCGCTTCAGGTACTCGTGCGTCTCCTTCAGGTTCTCGCTGTTCGTGCCCTCACGCGCGAACAGGTACGGCACGGCATCCAGCCGGAACCCGTCGATGCCGAGGTCCAGCCAGAACCGCAGCACCTCGAGCATCGCGTCCTGCACGAGCGGGTTCTCGTAGTTCAGGTCGGGCTGGTGGTGGAAGAACCTGTGAAAGTAGTACTCGCCGCGGACCGGGTCGAAGGTCCAGTTGGACTGCTCGGTGTCGACGAAGATGATCCGCGCGTCGGCGTACTTGTCGTCGGTGTCCGACCACATGTAGAAGTCGCCGTACGGGCCGTCGGGGTCCGAGCGGGACGCCTGGAACCACGGGTGCTGTTCGCTGGTGTGGTTCATGACCAGGTCGGCGATCACCCTTATGCCCCGGGCATGCGCCTCCTCGACCAGTTCCACGAAGTCGCCGATGGTGCCGAAGTCGGGCAGGACCGCCGTGAAGTCCGAGATGTCGTAGCCGCCGTCCCGCAGCGGCGAGTCGTAGATCGGCAGCAGCCAGACGCAGTCGATGCCGAGCCACTGGAGGTAGTCGAGACGGGAGATCAGGCCGCGCAGGTCGCCGGTGCCGTCGCTGTTGGAGTCGTGGAACCCGCGCACCAGCACCTCGTAGAAGACCGCGTGCTTGTACCACTGCGGGTCCCGCGGCTTGTCGAACGAGAACGAGTTCGGCACCGGCTCGTTGGGAGCCGCGGAGCCCGGCAGGAAGGGGCTGAGCGGCGCGGGGGTTCCGAGCGGACCTAGTTCCGACTGTGCCACGGGGTCTCTCCTGTAGTCCTTACCTGCTGCCCAAGCTAGTGGTCTTCTCGGGGTGAGCTGGCTCTGGCCGGAACACGCCGGACCATCTGCGGGGTTTCGCCAGCGGGGCCGGGATCGCCCGCGCCCGCGCTCTTGTCGCCGTATTGTGCCTAACGCCCCAGCCAACGCGTGCGTCAGGTCGGCCGGTTCCCGTCGCCTGGCTGGTCGGCGGAGACCGAGAAGATGTGTGCTGGCGCGCTGGCGGGATCGAGACGGACGTAGTTCGCCTCGCCCCACAGGTAAGACTCGCCAGTCAGCTCATCAGTTACCGTGAAACCCGCGCCGACGTCGATGTCGAAGGCGGTCCGGTGCAGCCAGACTGTGGCCTCGCGTGGCTGGTGCGGGTCGAGATTGACAACGACGAGAACCGTATCGCCGCCGGCGGCGCCGGCCGGCGCACCCACAGTCTTAGAAAAGCACAGAATCTCTGGCTGGTCCGGAAAATGGAATCGCAGGTTGCGCAGCCGTGACAGAGCCGGGTGAGATCGCCTGATTGCATTGAGTTGCGCAATAAAGGGCGAGATACCCAAGTTCACTCGCTCGGCGCGGGCCCAGTCCCGCGGCCGGTACTGGTATTTCTCGGAATCCAGGTACTCCTCGCTCCCCGGTCGCAGGGGTGAGTTCTCGCACAGCTCAAAGCCCGAGTAGACCCCCCAGGAGGGCGAGAGCATCGCGGCCAGCACCGCCCGGACCCGGAAGGCGGCCGGGTCCGCATGCTGGAGATATCCGCTCAGGATGTCCGGGGTATTCACGAAGAAGTTGGGGCGCATGTAGGCGGCCGCCGGACCGGCCAGCTCGGTCAGGTACTCGGTGAGTTCCGACCGGGAGTTGCGCCACGTGAAATACGTATAGGACTGGTGGAACCCGATTGTCGCCAGCGCGCGCATCATCGCCGGCCTGGTGAATGCCTCGGTCAGGAAGAGCACGTGCGGGTCGGTCGTGGCGATCTCGCGCAGCAGCCGGTCCCAGAACGGCAGCGGCTTAGTATGCGGGTTGTCGACACGGAAGATCGTCACGCCGTGGCTGATCCAGTGCCGCACCACCCGCAGGACCTCGGCGTAGATCCCCTCCGGGTCGTTGTCGAAGTTCAGCGGGTAGATGTCCTGGTACTTCTTCGGCGGGTTCTCGGCGTAGGCGATCGATCCGTCCGCGCGGGTCGTGAACCACTCCGGGTGCTTGGCGACCCACGGGTGGTCGGGTGAGGCCTGCAGCGCCAGATCGAGCGCGACCTCCAGGCCGAGCTGGCCGGCCCGGGCGACGAAGTAGTCGAAGTCGGCGATCGTGCCGAGCTCGGGGTGGATCGCGTCGTGCCCGCCCGCGGGCGAGCCGATGGCCCACGGCGAGCCCGGATCGTCGGGACCCGCGGTCAGCGCGTTGTTCCTGCCCTTGCGCGCCGTCGTCCCGATTGGGTGCACGGGCGGCAGGTAGACCACGTCAAAGCCCATCGCGGCGATCGCGTCCAGCCGGCGGGCGGCGGTTCGCAGCGTGCCGGAGACGGCCCGGCGCCTGCCGAGCGGGTCGACCCTGGCCCCTTCCGACCGCGGGAAGAACTCGTACCAGGATCCGAACAGCGCCCGCTGCCGGTCCACGATCAGCGGGCACCAGTTGGAGTGCGTGGTCAGCTCCCTGAGCGGGAACTCGGTGAGCGCCAGGGTCACCTGCTGGGTGAAGGCGGTGCCCAGCCGGTCGACCGGCGCCGCCTGGCCGCCGCGGAGCGCATGGGCGACCGTCCGGTACTGGGAGCGGGCTCTGGCGGCCCGGCCCGCCTGGCCGGTCTCGCGCGGGGCGCGCACGGCACGCGCGGCGCGCTCGAACAACAGCGCGCCCTCGGTGAGCATCAGGTCGACGTCCTGGCCGAGCGGCACCTTGATGGCCGCGTCGTGCCGCCAGTGCGCGATCGGGTCGCCCCACGCCTCGATCCGGAAATGCCAGAGTCCCTCGCTCGTCGGCGCGACGTCGGCGCCGAACCTGTCGGTGCCGTCGACCAGTTCGCGCATGGTCACGATTGGATGACAATTGCCCGCGGGATCCCGCAGCACAACGCCCGCGCCCAGCATCTCGTGCCCCTCGCGGAACACGGTCGCGGCTATCTGCAGGGTCTCGCCGGTGACTGCCTTGGCCGGCCGCTGCCCGCATTCGACCACGGGCTGGATATCGAGAATGGGGATCCTGCCGATCACCACGGAAAGCTACCCGATCCGCCCGGGCGGCATGCGCCCGGGCGGCGTTTCCTGGCGCGAAGACCGCTCCGGGGGCGCCGCCTGCGACCGGGGTCGTGGTCCCCGTTGCTCCCAGCACGCATTAAGGTCACTCACCGTGAAAGCAATCCGCCGGTTCACCATCCATCCCGCGCTGCCCGCGCCGCTCGCCCCGCTGCGTACGCTGATCCTTAACCTGCGCTGGTCGTGGCATTCGCCGACGAGGGCGCTGTTCGCCGAGATCGACCCGGCGGCCTGGGAGAGCTCGCGGCACGACCCGGCGGGCCTGCTGGCGCGGGTCTCCCGGGAGCGGCTCGCCGAGCTCGCCGCGGACGAGGACTTCCTGCGCCGGCTCGGCGAGGCGCTCGACGAGCTCGGCGAATACCGGGCCGGCCGCCGCTGGTATCAGCTGTCCGGGCACGCCGCAAGCGGCCCGGCGGCGATCGCCTACTTCTCGCCCGAGTACGGGATCACGGCGGCCCTGCCGCAGTACTCCGGCGGCCTGGGCATCCTGGCCGGCGACCACCTGAAGGCGGCCAGCGACCTGGGCCTGCCGCTGATCGGCGTCGGCCTGCTGTACCGGCACGGCTACTTCGCCCAGTCGCTGTCCGCCGAGGGCTGGCAGGCCGAGCGGTATCCGGCCTGGGACCCGGCCGGCCTGCCGATCACCCTGCTGCGGGACGAGGCCGGGGCCCCGGCCAGGATCACGGTCGGCCTGCCGGGCGGATCCGAGCTGGCCGCCCACATCTGGGTCGCCGACGTCGGCAGGATCCCGCTGCTGCTGCTCGACTCCTACACCGAGGACAACGACCCCCTGCTGCGCGAGGTCACCGACCGGCTCTACGGCGGCGGCAGCGATCACCGGCTGCGCCAGGAACTGCTGCTCGGCATCGGCGGGGTCCGGGCGGTCAGGCTCTACTGCGCGACCACCGGGCATCCGCAGCCCGAGGTGTTCCACACCAACGAGGGCCATGCCGGCTTCCTCGGCGTGGAGCGGATCAGGGAGTACCTGGCCAGGGGCGCGTACTTCGCCGAGGCAGTCGAGCTGACCAGGGCGGGCACGGTCTTCACCACCCACACGCCGGTGCCCGCCGGGATCGACAGGTTCGGCCGGGAGCTGATCGAGGAGCAGTTCGGGCCGGAAGGCGGCGAGCCCGGCCTGCCGATCGAGCAGATGCTCGCCTTCGGCGCCGAGACCTATCCCGGCGGTGATCGCGGCGTCTTCAACATGGCCGTGATGGGGATGCGGCTCGCCCAGCGGGTCAACGGGGTCAGCAAGCTGCACGGCCAGGTCAGCCGGGCGATGTTCACCGGCCTGTGGCCCGGGTTCGACACCGCGGAGGTGCCGATCGGCTCGATCACCAACGGAGTCCACGGTCCGAGCTGGGTCGCCACCGAGATCCTCAGCGTGGCGCAGCGCGGTCACCACGCCGGGGCGGCCGACTGGCTCGCCGACGACGCTCCGGCGTGGGACGTGGTCGCCGCCGATCCCGGCCGGATCTTCCAGATCAGGCAGGTGCTCAGGGCCCGCCTGGTGGCCGAGGCGAGGGACAGGCTGCGGGCATCCTGGCAGCAGCGCGGAGCGTCGGAGGCCGAGCTGGCCTGGATCGCCGGCGCGCTCGACGAGAACATCATGACGATCGGGTTCGCCCGCCGGGTGCCCTCCTACAAGCGGCTCACGATGATGCTGCGGGACCCGGCCAGGCTGACCGCGCTGCTGCTCGACCCGGAGCGGCCGGTCCAGATCGTCATCGCCGGCAAGGCCCATCCGGCCGACGACGGCGGCAAGGCGCTGATCCAGCAGATGGTCAGGTTCACCGACAATCCGGTCGTGCGGCACAGGATCGTATTCCTGCCCGACTACGACATGGCGCTTGGCCGGACCATGGTGCAGGGCTGCGACGTCTGGCTGAACAACCCGCTGCGGCCGCTCGAAGCGTGCGGCACGTCCGGCATGAAGGCCGCGCTGAATGGCGCGCTCAATGTCTCGGTGCTCGACGGCTGGTGGGACGAGTGGTTCGACCGGGAGAACGGCTGGGCCATCCCGTCGGCCGACTCGGTGGCCGATCCGCAGCGGCGCGACGAGGTCGAGGCGGCCGCGCTCTACGACCTGCTCGGCCGTCTGGTCGCGCCGATGTTCTACGACCGGGGCGCCGACGGCGTGCCGCGCCGGTGGCTGGAGATGGTCACGCACACCCTGCGCACGCTCGGCCCCAAGGCGCAGGCGACCCGGATGGTCAGGGAGTACACGACCGAGCTCTACCTGCCCGCGTCCGCGTCGTCCAGGGCGCTGGCCGACGGCGGAGACCGCCCGTTCGCCGGCGCGGCGGAACTCGCCGCGTGGAAGCAGCGGGTCACAGACGAGTGGCCGGCGGTGCGGATCGAGCTGGTCGAGACCGACGACGGCGAGCAGTGCCCCGGCGCGCGGATCACCGTCCGCGCGGGCGTCGCCCTCGGCGCGCTCACGCCCGACGACGTGTGCGTGCAGGTGCTGTACGGCCGGGCCGGCGACGACGACGAGATCGCCGACCCGGCCTCTTCCGAGCTGGCGCTCGAGGCGCAGCCGGAGCCTGGCTCGGTCGCCTGGTACTGCGGCGAGGCCGTGCTCGGCAAGCCGGGGCCGTTCGGGTACACGGTCCGGGTGCTGCCCAGGCACCCGCTGCTGGCCGCGCCGGCCGAGCTGGGACTGGTCGCCGCGCCGGTCGCGCCGGCCGGGATGGTCAGCGGCGACCTCCGCTAGCGCGGACCCGCCGCCGCCAGGCCGCCGGCAGCCACCGCCGGCAGAACACCGCAATCCATACCAGCCAGGTCACATCTGGCCGCGATCTGCACCGAAACGGCTAGCTGTCCAGCCATTGCCTGCGACACATTGTGATTGAGGGGTTACCGTACGGAGTAAACCAACATGGACCTCACGGCGTCGTTCTAGAAACGACATCAGCGGGCCGCCGACGAAATTTGTCGCCTTGCCGGTTGGAACGCCAGCAAAATCGCGGGACATGTGACATCCTGTGATTCGACGACTTCATGGAGTAGTGGCAAAACTGGTCACTGTCAGTCACGAACTAGTCACCAGAGTAAACAACGAGAGGATCTGCTGCAGTGAGAACTCAGATCAAGCCGGACAATAGGCTCCTTACCCCCGCCGAGGTCGCGGCCATGCTTCGAGTCGACCCCAAGACCGTGACGCGCTGGGCCAGGGGCGGCAAGCTCTCCTCGATCCGGACGCCTGGCGGACACCGCAGGTACAGCGAGTCCGAGGTGCGCGGATTCCTCAACAGCTGGCAGGGAGTCAACCTGCCACGGGCTGTGGGTGAGTGACGACCGCTCGCGCGCATCGCTTCTGAGGGCCTGCCCGTCGGCAACGGGCAGGCCCTCCGTCGTCGACCGGCCGGGGCGGAGCGGCGCGCCTGGTGCGGCCGCGCGGGCCTGCGTAAGATCGCCCGTGCGCGACAGGCGGCGCGCGAGCTATCGGATCGGACCGCGGCAGGCCGGCCGCGGCAGCACCGGCGGGAGGCCGACATGGGCGAGTTCGTGCGGGTGGAGTTCGTGCGGGTGGAGATCGACCAGGCGATCGCCACGATCAGGCTCGAACGGCCGCCGATGAACGCGCTGAACGCGCAGGTGCAGTCGGAGATCGCGGCCGCTGCGGCCACGGTGTCCGATGATCCGCAGGTCAGGGGAGTCGTCCTGTACGGCGGCGAGAAGGTGTTCGCGGCCGGCGCCGACATCAAGCAGATGGCCGACGCGAGCTACACGACGATGGCAACCGACAGCAGGCGGCTGCAGGACTCGTTCACCGCTGTGGCCAGGATCGGCAAGCCGGTCGTCGCCGCCATCACCGGGTACGCGCTCGGCGGCGGCCTCGAACTCGCACTGTGCGCCGACTTCCGGGTGGCCGGCGAGGACGCGAAGCTGGGCCAGCCCGAGATCCTGCTCGGCCTGATCCCGGGCGCGGGCGGCACCCAGCGGCTGCCCAGGCTGGTCGGCCCGGCGCGGGCCAAGGACATCGTCTTCACCGGCCGGTTCGTCGGCGCGGCCGAGGCGCTCGCGATCGGGCTGGTCGACAAGGTCGTCCCCGACAGCGAGGTCTACCAGGCGGCACTCGGCCTGGTCACCAGGTACGCGAACGGTCCAGCCGTGGCGCTGCGGGCCGCCAAGCAGGCGATCGACGAGGGCATGGACGCCGACCTGGACACCGGCCTGGAGATCGAGCGGCTCCAGTTCGCCGGCCTGTTCGCGACCGAGGACGCGAGGACGGGCATGCGCAGCTTCGTGGAGAATGGACCGGGCAAGGCATCGTTCGCCGGACGGTAGCGCCGCGCATGGGCACGCGGGCAACGTCCGTCCGGCCCTGATCGACGGCCCGCCGCACCAGGCGCCGCTCGCGGCCGCCGCCACGCGGCCGGGCGGGACGGAACTTCGATGACGCAGCCGGGTGACGCCAGCCAGGCCGACGACGGCCTCTCGCTCGAGATGGTGACCGCGGCCCTGCGCGCGGACAGCTCGGACATCGCGATCTACGCCAAGGTCCTGACCGAGTCGCTCGGCGAGTCGCTGCCGCCAGGCTGCGTCACCGTCGAGCGCAACAGGAGCCTGTCCGACCGCATGCAGAACCGGCCAGGCACGGTGACACGGATATCGGTCCGGCTCGGCGAGCGGACCATGACGCTGGGCACGCACCGTGGTGCCCCGGTCGCCGAGATCTGCCATGAGGTACGCGGCATCGTGCTGTCCCGCACCGCCGTCCCGATCGCCGAGTGGGCGGCCGAGCTGGCCAGGGGGCTGGTCGCGCACGCGGAGCAGAACGCCGCCGCGGCCACGGCACTGCGGCGCCTGGTCGCCGGCGGCTGACGCAGCGGAAGCTTGCCGTGGCGGCATGTTCGCCGGGCTCGGTTCCGGGGAATGTCACAGGCCCCGGGTGGCCGGGCCGACGCGATGGAGCCGTTAAGCCATCTTCTGGATCGCGCGGAGGTGGCGGAGGTGACTGCACCGTTCTGCGTCAGCGTGAGCAACCAGCAGGAAGCGATCCGTAAGCTATGAGGTCATGAGGGCGCAGGACCGCACGCCCGAGCGGCTCGGACCTTACCGCCTGGTCAGGCGGCTGGGCGAGGGCGGCATGGGCGTGGTGTACCTGGCCACGGACCCGGGCGGGGATGCCGTCGCCGTCAAGGCGCTGCACCCCGGGCTGGCGCAGGAGGGTAACGCCAGGCGGCGGATGGGCCGCGAGGTCGAGACGATGCAGCGGGTCCGCAGCCCGCACGTGGCCGAGGTGCTCGACGCGGACCTGGACGGCGAACCGCCGTACATCGTGACCAGGTACGTGCCCGGGCTACCCCTCGACGACGTGGTCGGTGCCGGCGGCCCGCTGACCGGGCCCGCGCTGGCCAGGCTCGCCTGCGGGCTGGCCGAGGCGCTGGCCGCCGTGCACGCCGCCGGCGTGGTGCACCGCGACCTCAAGCCGGGCAACGTGATGATCTCGGACGGCGAGCCCGTGGTCATCGACTTCGGGATCGCGCAGCTGCCCGAGACCACCAGGCTGACGCTGACCGGCATGTTCATGGGCACGCCCGGCTACCTCGCGCCAGAGGTCATCGAGGGCAAGGACAGCGGCACCGCCTCCGACGTGCACTCCTGGGGCGCGACGGTGGCATTCGCGGCGAGCGGCAGGCCGCCGTACGGGACCGGGCCCTACGAGACCATCTTCTACCGGATCATGCACGGGGCGCCCGACCTGGACACGCTGCCCGACCCGCTGCGGGCGGTCGTTCTCGCCGCGCTGGCGCGCGACCCGGCCCGCCGGCCGTCGGCAGCGGAGCTCGGCCAGCAAGTCGCCGCGATCGACCCGGCCGCCCTGATACCGGACCGGCCGACCATTACCAGGCCGATGACCACGTCGAGCCCGTCCGACGTGCGCGACCTGCTGCCGCCGGTGAGCTACCAGCCGGCCGGCCAGCCGGGTCCAGGCGGTCAGCCCGCCGGGCGTTATCCGGCCGCCCCGGCGGGCCTGGCGGCCGGCGCCGGCCTGGCTAACGGGGCCGACCTGGCGCACGGGGCTGGCCAGGCCGCAGGGGCGGGGCAGCCCGGCGGCGCGGGCCTGGCCGGGCGCCCGGACCCCTTCGGCTCCTGGCTGCCCGGCGAGCCCGCTGCCCAGGCGCCTGGCGGGCCGCGGTCGGGCCCGCGGCGGGACGGCGGCGCGGGCCGGACCGTCGGCCCGGTATCGGCGTGGAGCCCGCTGGTCATCGCCACCGTCGCGATGATCGTCGCGGTCAGCGTCATGGCGCCGGTCATAGGCACCGCGATCGCGCTCGCCGTGCTGGTCGCGCTGCGCGCCGTGGCCACCACCGGACGGCATCTGGCCAAGCGGCGGGCCGGCGGCGGCGGCGGCGGACTGCCGCTGCTGGCCGTGGCGTTGTACCCGCTGGCCGCGCTCCGCGCCGTGTTCGGCCTGCTGCTGGTCGCGCCGGTGGCCCTGCTCGCGTTCTGCGTGGCGGCGGCAGCGGCGATCATTGCCATCCCCGTGCACCCGCTGCCGCAGGCGGTGGCGCTGGGCGCCGGGGCGCTGGTCGCCGTCGTCGGGCTCGGGCCGGGCTCGTCGGGCAGCCGGTCCGCGCTGGCCAGCGTGTACACCGCGGCCGCCCGCAGCGCGAGCCTGCTCGCCGTCGCCTACGTCGGGGTGCTGGCCGTCGCCGTGTGGGCCGGGCTGACCGCGTGGTACCAGTCGCCGGCGCCGGCCTACTGGCCGATCAACAGCGTGCACACCCAGCTGCTTCACCTGCCGACGATCCATACCATGCTGACCGACGTGCGGCACAACCTGCTCAGGCTGGCTCACCAGATTGGCTTGTGACCCCCCTGCGCTCGCCCGGGGCGGGTCCGGCCTGCCGCGGCGCCGCCAGGGTAGGCGGCTGAGCGAGCGGCTGCCTCGCGCCATTCAGCTCGCCGGGCAGCTCCGGCTTGGCCAGGCCGAGCGTGATTACCTCGTTGGCCAGCCTGATCCTGCGGTTCGGGCCCTCGACGATCCGCAGGAAGGTAATCGCGTCTCCGTCGGCGAGGACGCGCCGGGCGACAAGGCGCCCGTTCACCCTGGTGCCGTTGCGCGATAAACCCAGATCCATGACGTAGACGTATGGTCCGCGCCGGACGATCTCGGCATGCAGCAGCGACACGCTCGGATCGGCGAGCCTGATGTCCACATGCTTCCCCCGCCCGACGGTCGTGACCTCCGGCTGGAGTGGAAGCTGAGCTCCGGTGCTCGCGAGCTGGATGTGGGGGCCTTCCATGACAGCACCTTCCGCGCAGAAAGAACAGCGCTCCGCTCCAGCATGCCTACCCGACACGGAACGAATCCAACCGGGACACCGACGGCAACCCGGACAGAAGCGTGCCGCTCCCTGCGTAGTTATCGGATACGGCGGGAAAGTACACTTCCGAGCGGGCGGTCTGGAGGCGAGGCTATGGCGCAGCGGCCATCGAAGGGACTTGCGGACGTCGTAGCCGCGACGACGGCGCTGAGCGATATCGACGGCAGGATCGGACGGCTCTCCTACCGCGGCTACGACATCAGCCAGCTCGCCGGGGCGGCAGCCTTCGAGGAAGTCGCCTACCTGCTGCAGCGCGGCGCACCGCCGAGCAGCGCCGAACTCGCCGCGTATCACACCGAGATCATGGCAGGGCGCGCGCTTGGCGCGCTGGTCAGCGCGGACCTGGCGCGGGTCGCTCACCGCCAGGAGCCGATGGAGGCACTGCGCACGCTGGTGTCGCTGGCCAGCGCGGACGACCCGGACAAGGACTCCAACGCCGCCGATGCAAACCTGCGCAAGGCGGCGAGGCTGGTCGCGCAGCAGCCGGTGCTGGTCGCCGCCTACGAGGCGGCCCGCAACGGCAGCGCCGTGCCCGAGCCTGACCCGCAGCTCAGCCTGGCCGGGAACTTCCTGCTCCAGGTCACCGGCCGCAGGCCGGACGAGCGCTCGGCCCAGATACTCGACGCCTGTCTCGTGTTGCACGCCGACCACACCATGAACGCGTCCACGTTCGCGGCCCGGGTCTGCGCGGCCACCTTGTCCGACATGCACTCGGCGGTGGTCGCGGCGCTCGGCACGCTCAAGGGACCGCTGCACGGCGGCGCGAACGAGCAGGTCATGCGGACGCTCGAGGAGATCGCCAAGAACGCCCGGGATGACCCGGTAGCGGCGGCCGGCGGCGAGGTGACCGCGCGGCTCGGCCGGGGCGAGAAGATCATGGGCTTCGGCCATCGGGTGTACAAAGTAGAAGACCCGCGCGCCACCTACCTGCGCGCCATGGCGGCAGAACTGGCGCAGGCGGCCGGGGACGACACCTACTACCGGATGTCACGCAGGATCGAGGAGACCGTGCTCGCGGAGAAGGGCCTGTACCCGAACGTGGACTTCTTCGCCGCCCCGGTCTACCACTACCTGGGCATCCCCACCGACCTGTTCACCCCGTTGTTCTCGGTTGCCAGGATGGCGGGCTGGACGGCCCACGTGATCGAGCAGCACGCAGACAACCGGCTGATCAGGCCGGACAGCGAGTACATCGGCGAGGCAGGCCGCACCTGGACTCCGCTGGCGGCGCGGTGAAGCACGCATCGCCCGAGTTCGCCTCGCCCGAGCCCCGCCGCCCGGCCGGGGGCGGCGGCCGGCACCAAGCGGGACGACGCCGGTCCAGCCGGCAGCCGGCAGCCAGGCAGGCGCAGCAGGCCGGCCGGGTGCCGGAGGCTGGATCGGTGCCCGAGACCGGCCGGGTCCCGGGGGCTGGCCGGGAAGCCGGGCGCGCCCGGCCGCCACGATTCGCGCAGTTGCCGTACCTGGCGGTGCTGTTCGGCGTGGCCGTCGCGCTGGCGATAATCCGGCAGGGCGTGCAGCTGGTGCAGAGCGGTACGTTGGTACTCGCAGGGGTTCTGCTCATTGCCGCCCTGGCCAGGCTGACCCTGCCAGAACGGCGGGCGGGCATGTTGTCCGCCAGGCGGCGGCTGCTTGACGTAGCGATCCTCGGGGTGCTGGGCATCGGCTTGCTCGTGGCCGGGCTCGTGGTGCCGGTGCCCGCCTAGCCGCGCCGCGAGCGTCGCCGCAGTAATCGAGCTAGACATGATGAAGGGATCGTTGGCGTGTCCAAGATCAAGGTGGCCAATCCCGTCGTAGAACTCGACGGGGACGAGATGACCCGCATTATCTGGCAGTTCATCAAGGACGAACTGATCCTGCCCTACCTGGAGATCGATCTCCGCTATTACGACCTGTCGATTCGCAGCAGGGACGCCACCGACGACCAGGTGACGATCGACGCCGCCAACGCGATCAAGCAGTTCGGGGTCGGCGTCAAGTGCGCCACCATCACTCCGGACGAGGCCAGGGTCGCCGAGTTCGGCCTCAAGAAGATGTGGCGCTCGCCGAACGGCACGATCCGCAACATCCTCGGCGGCGTCGTGTTCCGCGAGCCGATCGTGATCGAGAGCATCCCGCGGTTCGTGCCCGGCTGGACCAAGCCGATCGTGATCGGCCGCCACGCGCACGGCGACCAGTACCGGGCGACCGACTTCGTGGTCCCTGGGGCGGGCACCGTGACGATCTCCTACCAGCCCGCCGACGGGTCCGCCGCGCAGCCGGTCTCGCTGGAGGTCGCCCAGTTCACCGGCGGCGGGATCGCGATGGGGATGTACAACTTCGACGACTCGATCCGCGACTTCGCCAGGGCCACGATGCGCTACGCGCTCGACCGCGGGCTCCCGCTCTGCCTGTCCACCAAGAACACGATCCTGAAGGCCTACGACGGCCGGTTCAAGGACATCTTCGCCGAGACCTTCGACGCCGAGTTCAAGTCCGGGTACGACGCCGCCGGCCTGACCTACGAGCACCGGCTCATCGACGACATGGTCGCCCAGGTGATCAAGGGCGACGGCGGCATCGTCTGGGCGTGCAAGAACTACGACGGCGACGTGGTTTCCGACATCGTGGCCCAGGGGTTCGGCTCGCTCGGGCTGATGACGAGCGTGCTGCTGACACCGGACGGCTCGTGCATCGAGGCGGAGGCCGCGCACGGGACGGTCACCAGGCACTACCGGCAGCACCAGCAGGGCAAGGCGACGTCGACCAACCCGATCGCCTCGATCTTCGCCTGGACCAGGGCGCTGGCCTACCGCGGCAAGCTCGACGGCACCCCGGCCGTGACGGCATTCGCCGACACGCTGGAACGGGTATGCGTGGAGACGGTCGTGAGCGGAATGATGACCAAGGACCTGGCGCTGCTGATCGGCCAGGATGCCCCGTACCTGACTACCGAGGAGTTCCTCGGCGCCCTGCACAAGAACCTGCAGGCGGCGATGGTCTAGCCGACGGCGAGTACGGCTGGCGCCGCGCGCACGAGAGCGAAGGAGAGAACGTCGATGGCCCGTTCAGGCAAGGTAACGGTGGTCGGAGCCGGCTTTTACGGCTCGACCACGGCGCAGCGGCTCGCGGAGTACGACATCTTCGATGAGGTCGTGCTGACCGACATCGTCGAGGGCAAGCCAGAGGGGCTGGCGCTCGACATGAGCCAGTCCCGCCCGATCGAGGGCTTCGAGACCACGGTCACGGGGCAGACGACCGGCCAGGCCGGCGAGGGCTACGAGGCGATCGCGGGGTCGCAGATCGTGGTGATCACCGCCGGGCTCCCGCGCAAGCCCGGCATGAGCCGGATGGACCTGATCGGGGTCAACGCCGGGATCGTCCGCAGCGTGACCGAGCAGGTGGTCAAGCACGCGCCGGAGGCCGTGCTGATCGTCGTCTCCAACCCGCTGGACGAGATGACCGCGCTCGCCGCGAAGGTGTCGCAGTTCCCCGCGCGTCGCGTAATCGGCCAGGCGGGAATGCTCGACACGGCCAGGTTCAGCTACTTCGTCGCCGAGCGGCTCGGCGTGCCGGTCGGCGCGGTGACGACGCTGACGCTCGGCTCGCACGGCGAGACGATGGTGCCGGTTCCCTCGGCGTGCGAGGTTAACGGCACGCCGCTGGCCGAGCTGCTCGGTGCCGACGAGATCGCCGCGCTGGTGCAGCGGACCAGGAACGGCGGTGCCGAGATCGTCGGCCTGCTGAAAACCGGGTCCGCCTACTATGCGCCGTCCGCCGCCGCGGCCAGGATGGCCAGGGCGGTCGCGCTCGACACCGGCGCGGTCATGCCGGTCTGCACGTGGGTCGACGGCCAGTACGGGATATCCGGCGTCTACCTCGGCGTGGAGGCGGAGATCGGCGCCACCGGAATCCGCCGGGTGGTGGAGCGCGAACTCACCGACGCGGAACTGGCCGGCCTGCGCGAGGCGGCCGAGGCCGTCCGCGCCAAGCAGGCCGACGTGGCCGCCCTCTAGCCCGAGCCAGCTCACCGTTCCCTCGGCGGGCGGGTCCCGCTCGGCGGCGTCCGGGCGGCCCGGCGCCCGGCCCGACCCGCCCCGAGCGCCGGGCCGGCTGCTCCACCATGATCGTGGATGATTCTCAGCACATACGTCGAAAGTCATCCACGATCATGGAGTTCCCGGCCGAGCTGGGGCCGGGCCGCGATGTTAGAAGCAGGGGCGGGCGGGAAGTTAGCGGCCATGGCGGTACTGAGGGCGTTCGCGCGACCGATGCTGGCGTCGATCTTCATCGTGCAGGGCTACGACATGATGCGCAGGCCCGAGCGGGTCGTCAAGGCGGCCGAACCGGTGGTGCGGCCGATCGCCGACCGCGTGCCGATCGTTCCCGACGATACCGAGCAGGCGGTGCGGGTCAACGGTGCGGTCCAGTTCATAGCG
>WNGH01001404.1_pt1 | contig 23730 bp, 22 predicted proteins | sample 5400631 | NCBI WGS metagenome assembly WNGH01 (sample SAMN13153373, study PRJNA577476) | soil metagenome | isolation source: 115 cm soil or saprolite under Garry oak tree replicate 1 | place: USA:California | collected 2016-06-15
CTAACTGTGATGGAAATCAACCCGCGAGGGATTTGGAAGCTCCTCTCGCCGCTCGTCAGGCCCTATCTGAGGCGCCAGATGATCACCCGAAATCAGAACATGAAGCGGCTTCTGGAATCTGGGCGAGGCTAGACCCCGGGGCATGAGGCCGTTTGTCGGGGGTTCGGGGAATCTCCTCCGGTTTCAGTCAAATGAGCCTTAAGGCCACGACAATCGGAGGAAGGTCGTGATCGATGCGAAATCCAGCAGCGACCGGCAGTCAAGCCGCCCGGGTGAATCGCGGCACCTCTCGTCAGACGCGCCGTTGGAACGTGGCTCCGAATCAAACCGCTTATGGGGCAGGTGGCCAGTGGCCAGCGTCCTACGAGACTAATCGTCGCACGACTAGGACGATGACTTGGTGAGCGGCTTGAGCCGCCAAGGAATCGCTGGCCGCAAGCCGAGGGGTGAGTCCGACCTTACCGCTGATAAGATGCGTGGGCCAGGATTCGAACCTGGGAACCCCTTCGGGAAGGGATCTTGAGTCCCTCGCCTTTGACCGGGCTTGGCTACCCACGCGCGGCCGCGCAGCGACCGCGGTCCGTAAAACCTTTCGCGTCTCGCCGCGAGCGGGACCCCCCATCCGAGCCTTTTTCCTGCGAGCCGACTTCCGGGCCACAGGGCCTCGTTCATGGTGCAATACTTCACCAAGGCGTTCTTCGACGAAATCGCGGGTCGCCTCAACACGGATCCCGGGTGGGGGAAGAAAGCCGCGACGATCACCGCGAAAATCGTTCTCACATGCACCGATCGCAACGCGTCGTTTCTCGTCGACATCCAGGGCGGGAAGGTGGCCGTCCACGAGGTCGCGCCCGACGTCCCCGCCGACTTCAAGTTCGAAGGCGCCTACGATGCGTGGATGAAACTCGGGAAAGGCGAGGCGGATTTCCAAGGGCTCGTGTTGGGTGGGAAGATCCGGTTCCGGGGTTCAATGCCGAAGGTCATGGCCCTGATGGGCCCGCTGGGCCGCATTACCCAGCTCGCGCAGCAGGTTCCGAAGGAGTTCTAGCCACCGCCCAGAACGCGATGACCGCGACCAGGAGGCAGCTTACCTCGAGGACGCCGAGCAGGAAGGCGGTCCCCACGAAGAGGACGGTCCAGGTTTGGGATCCGACGAACGCGACGTTGTCGGGACCGGCGACGAGAAAGTGGCTCACCAGTCCATAGACGAACGAGGCGCCCATCAGGACCGCCAAGAGCCCGGCCGCGAGCGGCGCATTGAATCGCAGGATGACGAGGGCCACGAGGGGCCCGATCAAAATGACGCCGACGATGAAGACGAGGTCGATCCCCGCGGGCACGATCTGCGCGGTGGCGTGCACGAGGGTCACGATGAAATGCGCGAGGACGAGGCCGATCAGGTACCGATCGAACCGCTCCATGTTTCATGACCTCCGACCGGGAAATCCCTCGGATCGCCACGCGGTCGCGACCTGCTCCATGCCTTCCACGTAGGTGGGAAAGGAAGGCCGCCACGTGAAATCCCGCCGGAACCGCGCGTTCGACGTGGAGAACGACGAGCTCAGGATCCGGGTACCGTATCGTCCCAGGAACATGCGCGCGAGCCACCGCGGCATGCGGCGAGGCGGACGCGCGCCGAGTCGTCTCGCCATTTCTCCCAGGTAATCGGCCAGCGGCACCGGCCGATCGTCGACGATGTGCCACACGCCGGTCTTCGGCGCCTCCACGGCGGTGACAAACGCGCTCGCGGCGTCGTCCGTGTGAATGAGCGACCATACCGGGCTCTGTCGGCCGATGAGGACCGGCCGTCCCCGCGCGATCGATTCCGCGAGGATCCGCGTGTGCCAGCCGTCCGCGGAGTAGAATCCGCCGCACCGCAACACGAGCGTGTCGAACCCGTGTGCCGAACCGGCCTCCCGCGCAATCCGCTCTCCATCGAGGGCGGAGGCCAAGACGGGATCCCCCGCGGGCGGGGCGTCCTCGTCGAACGGCCGTCCGTCCAAGGTCCCGACGGCCCAGACGACGCTTTCCTGGAGAAACGCCCGGGCGCCGACATGGGTCGCTGCCGCGATAAGGGAGCGCGTCCCCTCGCGCCGGATTCGATCGTTCATCGCCCAATCGCTGGACCTGGTGCGGACTTTCGTCGGGATGGCGGTCGCCGCGCGGATAATTACCTCACATCCGTCCGCGGCCTGTGCGACCGCGTTGATGTCGAACACGTCGGCCGTTCGGGGCTCACCCCCTTGGGACCTCACGGTCGCTGCCGATGTTTCACTCCGGACGAGACCGACGACCGTGTGACCGCGAGCCACGAGCTGCCTCACGATCCGACGGCCGAGGACGCCGCTGGCCCCGGCTACGAGCACTCGCACACCGCGGGGATGGCTATCGAACGATTAAATATCGCGGGGCTCATCGTCCCATGAAGCGGGGCGCGGAGACGATGGTCGAGTTCGACCTGACGGATGAACAACGGCTCCTCCAGAAGACGGCGCACGAGTTCGCGGAACGCGAGATGCGGCCCGTCGCCCTCGAGTATGACAAGAAAGGCACGGTCCCCTGGGACATCATCCAGAAAGCGCACGCGATCGGCCTGGACACCGCCTTCATCCCGGAGGCCTACGGCGGCGGCGGCATCGACTCGGCCCTCACCCACGTGATCGTCAATGAAGAGCTGAACTGGGGTTGCGCCGGCATGGCGACGGGACTGATCGGCGCAGGCCTCGCGTACCTCCCGATCATCCACATGGGGACGGAGGAGCAGAAGAAGCGGTTCTTGACGCGCTTCACCGGCAAAGAGGCGCGCCTCGGCGCGCTCTGCCTCACGGAACCGGACGCGGGATCGGACGTCGCGAACATCTCGACGACTGCGAAGAAGGACGGCGACGAATGGGTCTTGAACGGCGTCAAGCGATTCATCACGAACGGCGGGATCGCGGACATCCACGTGGTCTTCGCGACGCTCGACAAGAGCCGGGCCCATTTCGGCATCCGGGCGTTCGTCGTGGAACACGGCACGGCGGGCCTAAAGGCCGGCAAGGTCGAAGACAAGATGGGGGTTCGCGCGAGCCACACCGCGGAAGTCATCCTGGACGACTGCCGGATCCCCGAGGACAACCTCCTCGGTTCGGACGAGGGCACCGCGTTCTACGGGGCGATGAAGACGCTGGAGTCGTCCCGACCGCTCGTGGCGTCGGGCGCCGTCGGCATCGCCCGCGCTGCGTACGAGTACGCGCTCGACTACTCGCGCAAGAGGAAGGCGTTCGGCACGCCGATCGCGAAGAAGCAGGCGATCGCGTTCATGCTCGCCGACATGAAGACGAAGATCGACGCCGCGCGTCTGCTGACGTGGCGGGCCGCGTGGATGCTCGACCACGGCGAGCCGATGAACAAGGAAGCGAGCATCGCGAAGCTGTTCGCGGCCGACATGGCGATGGAGGTCACGACGGACGCGGTACAGATCCTGGGCGGCGCGGGCTACATGAAGGACGAGCCGGTCGAGAAGTGGATGCGCGACGCGAAGATCTTCCAGATCTGGGAAGGGACGTCGCAGATCCAGCGACTCGTCATCTCGCGTGAAGAGATCGGGGAGCTCTAGGCCTTCCGGGCGAGCGCCTCGAGCTTCGCGGGGTCCTCGAGCAGAGACCGCAGCAGTTTGCGATATTCGCGCTCGACGCCCAGGTACTCCGTGAACTCCTTGTCCGTCATCGTGAGCAGCTTCGCGAGATGCGTGATTCCCTGTTTCACGAAGAAATCGACGTCTTCGAGGCCGGCGATCGCCTCGGCCCACTCCGGTTTCTCGCCGACCCCTTCCATGCGCTTCTCGAGCTCGACGATGCGAGCCACGACTTCCGGATCCGTCCGGACGCGCAGCCCAATCTTGGCAAGGGCCTGCAGCGCTTCCGTGGCCTTTTCCGCGGCATACGCCGGGGACATCCCCTCGCCGTGGGAGAGGTTGAACATCTCCGCTGTCGCGCGATAGTAGGTCTCGATGAAGTGGTCCACGCGTTCCTCGCGAGCGACCTCGACGAGGTCCGCGTCGCGCATCTTTCGGATGTGATGATAGATCGCCTGCGGCGTGAGTCCGAGCTCCGCCGAAATCTGGCTCACCGTCATCTCCTTCGCCCGGAGAAGATAGATAATTCGTCTCCTTGTTTCGTCCGCGAGAAGCTGGAATGCTTCGGGGCTCTTGATGACCTTGAATGCCTTCATAGGCCGCCTCCGGAACAATGTATGTTTGTGCTCTAAGATAAAGGTTTCCATAACTAAAACAAAGGCTTTATTAACAGGCGTTACAATGAGCCAAACATGCATTGGAACAAGAGAAACGGACGATTTACGAAGCCAAGTGCTGAGACGAACGAAGCCCACCCCTCGGACTGCGCGGTCCGCTACGCCTGGGCCGTGCGCGGGGTGGATCCGTGGACCCGGAGGTCGCCTCAGTGATGAGCATCCCGCCGTACACCTCGGTCGTCGCCGGGGTCCAACGGAGCCGCTCGACGGACCTGGACCGCTACGTGCGCCTCGAGTTCGGGGACTGCGAGAGCCGGTGGCTCGCGAACGGGGTCCATTCGAATCACGTGGACTACGCCCACCACGGATCGGGCGAGTCCGACAACGACGGTCGCCTGCTTCGACGCCTAACGCAGGCGATTGCCTCCTTCTTCTGAATCGACGCGTCCATCGTCAGCCTTAAGCGCACCATCGATGGTGCGCGAACATGGCCGTTCCTCCCGTCGGCCAACTGCCTGAACCCCTGCGACTCCCGCATGGGAGTGTTCGGGGCGCGATTGCGGTCGTGGTCGCCGCGGCGTACGGCTATGCCCTCGTCTTCCAGAAAACCGTCGTGCCGACCGTCCTCGTGAACGCGGTCGTGGTCGTTATCGCGTTCTACTTCGGGAGCCATGCGACCTCGACCCCGCCGACGGCCCCAGGGCAGCCCGCCCCACACCGGCCGCGGCTCGTCCGCATCCTGCTGTTCCTCGGGTTCGCCGGCCTCACGGCCTGGTTCCTGGTGCACGATCCATCCCTCCCAGGCATCCCGCCCGCGCTCGTGGCGGTCCTCGAGGTGCTTGGCGGCTACGTCCTCGGAGCAACGGCGTCCTGGCTCGTCCATCGACGCGCGCACGAGAGCCATGTCCGGCATCGCTTGGCCACGGTCTTCCGGGATGTCGTCGCGGCGGGCGCACTCGGGCTGACCGCCTACATCTGTTTCGCGCTGGTCACGAACCAACAGAGTGTCTTCGCGGGTCGCGCCGAGGCGGCGCTGTCGCTCGTCGTCACCTTCTACTTCGGGTCCCGCGTGATCGGACATTAGCCGGCGATCCCGCGGCTTTTCCCCGCAAGAGTTTCATTTTGGATAGGCAGCGAGGAACGTATTTAGTTCGGTCCGGGAACGACACGACGTTCCTCCTATGGATTCGCTCGCGATTGCGGCCGTGGCCGTCTTCCTTTCGTGCTTGGCCGGCTTCGCATGGGGACGACGGCAAGCGTTCCGACCGGGAGTGCGGCGTCGTGACTGGCTCTGTCTTGGATGCGGGCAACGCAACGAGTTCGAGCTGGACCAATGTTGGAGCTGCGGGCGAGCCGCCGGGACGACGGTCCACGATCCAAGTCACATTCCGCGCGCGCGACGTTGGCCCTGTGCGGCCTGCGCGGCCTGGAACGGGATTGCGCGGGAGACGTGCTGGCGGTGCGGCGCGACAGCCGGCCCTAGTGGATCTCGGGCGCTTCCTCCAGGATCTCGCGCTCTCGCATCTCGCGGCGCTTCCATCCCTCGAGCTCCCCGACAAAGTACGGGAGCAGACGCATCGAAACGTAGGAATTCATGAGCGGGATGCCGAGCTGCTCCGAGAAGACGAGCAGGTTGACGGCGTCGTTGTACCGGATGCGCATCTTCATGTTCTCCGTGTAGAGGTCGAAGAAGAAGAGACCCCACAGGATCTCCTTGACGACCTGCAAGGCGCGCCTCCAGCGGCTCACGCCGTCCCCCGATCCCAGCGGATGGTCGGCCCGCGCTAAACGTTTTCCTCCGCGGCCGGAGGCCTTTAGCGCGCGCCCGCGTTTCGGTCCGCGTGGCGGATCTCGACCCCGGCATCGTCGCAGTCGTCGCTGTCGCCAGCTTCTTCTTGGTGTGGTATTACGGCGCCTTCGTCTACTCCCGGCGGATCGCCCGCCGGATCGGGACGGAACTCAAGGTGGCCGTCGTCGGCCTCGGAGGAACCTCGAAAATCCAGTGGTTCGGGACGACCGCTTTCCGGATGACGACGGAGGGAGCGAACCCGCCGTTTCAGAAATTCTCCGTTACCGTGACCCTGCGACCTCGGGAGATGCCAATCAACTGGGCAATCGGGACGGCTCAGGGCCGGAGGGATGCCGCCCTGGTCGAGGCCTCCCTGCGCAAGGACCCGCGGATCGGGTTCGAACTCGTGGATCCGCACACGCGCATCGGCCAGCGGAGGAGTCGGTCGAAGGCCGGTTGGTCGAACGTCTCCTTCGGTGGGCGTGACCTTCTTCTTTCCTCGGATGACGAGCGCAGTGTGCGGCGGATGCTCGAGAACATCGACGCCGACACCCTTGCCCCAATCGCGGCGCTTCATGTGACCGCAGGGAAGCAGCCCGGCATCGCGGCTTCCGTATCTGTGGCGCCGGGGGCCGCGTCTCGAGGCATCGCGGCCATCCGCGCTTTGGCGGAACGGCTCGCCGGCTAGTGGCACCGCGTTCCCGCGAGCGGAGTCAGGAGGCCCTCCAGGAGTTCCGCGGTCCCTCGGTGCATGAACCGGAGGTCGACGAGACGTTGGGTCTCGTCGCAGCGGTACGACATATGGAGGACTTGGTAGAGCTTCGTCCCGAGAAGCCCGAAGTGCGCCGACCCGAGCACGTACGAGACGGAGTGGCCACCCATCTTGCACATGCCCGGGCGGGACTCATCGAGCTTCGGCGGCGGAATGGATCCGCGCGCAGTCCGGAGGGATAGCTCGATCGCCCGCCGGGCTTGCGCGTCGACGAGGAGCCCCGAGGCCCGGCCTTCCTGAGCCCAGCGCACGCCGTCATACACGACGGTGTAGTCCACATCCATCGGATGGCGACCGAGCCGCAAATCCCATCGATCGGGGAGGCGGATCACGACAAAATTGGACGGCCCAAGGACGAAGTGCGTCGCAGCGACGACGTGATCCCGCGTCGTCGGCTTCATGCGGCGCCCGTCAACTCGGCGGCGAACGGGGGCGTGTACGTCATCATGTCCTCGGAGACCCGACGCACCATGTCGACGCCCGTGACTTCGGACGGATAGAGCGGAATGTACGACCGAACGAGCGGACCGACGTCGCGGTACAGGACCTTCATGTACGCGATCTGCTCGTGGTACTTGTTCGCCAGGTACTCGCCCGCACCGTCTTGCAGGGCGATCTCCGGACGGAGCACTTCGTTCACAACGACTCCGCCGATCGGGATGTTGAACTTCTGGACCATGCCGATGAACCGGCGTACGACGGCGATCGGGAGAGCGAGCGGTAGAGTGACGAAGAAGAACGCGGTCCGTTCCGGATCCACGAGGACGCCTTTGGCCTTCTCGAACCGTTCGTTCATCGAGATTAGGTCGGCCATCAGCGGATCCTTCTTCACCTCGGCCATGACCTTCTCCTTCCGGAAGGAGAGCTGAACGCGCATGCTCAACGCCTCCTTGCGTGAGTCGATCATGCGGGTGAGCCAAAGGCCGTAGATCTTGCTCAAGCCGATCAGGCGCACCGCGTTCGCGACCGCCGCGGTGTCGAAGATCACCCGATCGTACGCCTCGCCCTCTTTGAGGATGTAGTCGACCATCCGGTCGAACATCGCGCTCTCCTCGAACGCGGGGTTCGTCGCGGCAATCTCGATGAACGGCCTCGCATCGAGGGGGATGTCCGCCCACTTCAGGAATTCCTTGACGCGGCCTCGAATCGAATTGCGGTAACGTTCCACGACCTCGGTCGTTTCCACTTCGACCGCATGCACGTTCTTCGCGCCTTTCACCTCGATCACCTTTCCGCCGGAAAGGCTCTGGCCGAACAGGCTCGACAGGGAGTGGACTGGATTCAGGGACGCGACTAAGACGTTCTCTCCCTGGGACGCGCAGTGGTACGCGAGTCCGGCTGCCGCAACGGTCTTTCCGACGCCGCCTTTCCCACCCGTGAAGATGTAACGGAGCTTCGGTCGTTGCTCGAGCAGTTCGGGAAGGGTCGTCACATGGGATCCCCTTAGAGCGCGGGTCCGAATAGCAGGTCCTGCGACACCCGCTCGATCATGTCGAGGCCTCGCGGTTCCCGCGGGTACATTGGCAGCATCGCGACGACCTTGCCCGCGAACTTCGACTTGATTTCGTCGAGGTACTTCCGCTGCATCCGCGCGCGGTTCCGGAGGAATTCGACCGCTTCGCCCCCTTTCGCCTCCGCGAGTTCCGCGGGATACACTTGGTTCACAATCAGCCCCGCCATCTGGAGGCCGAGGGCGTCGAACATCTCGAGCGCGCGCTCCGTGTCCAGGATCGCCATGCGCTCCGGGATCAGGACCATGAAGAAGGACGTCCGCCGCTGGTCGACCATGAGGTCCGTGAACCTCGTGATCTTCTCTTGGATGTCCTGGAGCTCCTTGAGGACCTCGTCCTCCGAGACCTTCGTCCCCTTCAAGGTCGCCGCGACCGCCTCGTACTCCTGGGCCTTCTCTCGCGCCTCCGTGATCTTCCCGACCCACTTGCTGAGGATCTCCGCCATTGCGATCATGCGGACTCCGTGGCCGAACGGCGGCATGTCGAACACGTAGAGGTCGTGGCCGCTCGTCGACACGAGATCGGCCATCGCATCGTACGTGGCGGACTCGTACATCGCGGGCTCGGCGGACGTCGAATCGATGTATTCCTCGATTTCCGCGGGGAGTTCCGTCAGGCCGTACATCGTGAGGATCTTCTGTTTGACCTCCTCTTGGTAATCGGCGACGCGGCGGTCCGCGTCAATCTCGACGACGTCGAGGTTCGGGATGACGGAGACCAGGCCTTTACCGAAGATGTCGCGGTCAAAGATATCGCTCAGGCTCGCCTGCGGGTCCGTCGAGAAACACAGCACGTTCCGTTTCCGCTTCGAAGCCATGTAGTGACTGAGGCCGGCGCTGCAGGTCGTCTTGCCGAGACCGCCTTTCCCGGCGAAGATCACGATCCCTTTGTCGCCTTTCGTCTCGAAATAGGAGGCAAGGCCCATGGACTCCCTCAGAAGACCTGGTCGGTGAAATCCCGCTCCCGGAACACGCGCTGCTTCCAGCTCTTGATGTTCGGGACCGCGTACGGCAGGATCTTGAGGGCGTAGTATGGCGGAATCACGGGCACGCCGAGCATATCTCCAAGGGTGATGAACATGAAGAGGTGCTCGAGATACATGCGCGTGCGGAGCGCCGCCGTTACGTGGCCATGGGCCGCCATCCCGTAGAAGACGCCTTTGGCGGCGTCTCTCATCTTTCGGCCGCGGCCCTTCGGCTTCGGTGGGTCGTTCGATCCGGTCATTTCGCCTCGCTCCTCGCCTTCCCCATGCGCAACGGGCTCAAGAGTCTTGTCGGTGCGCCTAACTCTCTCGCTTGCCGCCGTCGGCCGCCGCGGGCGCCCGAGCCCGACGCTCCGCCATGCTCCTGCGGTAGCTGCGGAACAACCGGACCGCCATGGACAAGCCGACGGCGAACAGCACCGCGCCCACGACGACGAACACGGCATTGATCCCGAGAGCAATTAGGGCGTAGTCGTTGTTGTTCTGAATCGGAGGTCGCACGTTCTGGTTGATCCACTTCGAGTTCCCCTGAAGGTATGCATACACCGAGTACAGGAACGTCCCCGTTTGCCAGGCCAGCGCGGCCAACGTCGTGACAATCATGAAGATCCCGGGGATGAGGGAGTACCTCGTTGGGGCGCGCACTCGCGCCAGATGGATTGTAATCAGCATGATCGCGAGGCCCGCGAGAAGCTGATTCGCGCCGCCGAAGTACAGCCAGAGGGCCCACCAGCTGCCGGTCACCGCGAACGCCCAGGGGATTCCCAGGCCGACCACCGTGGAGATATGTTTGTTACCGAACACGTGGAAGCGACCTTCGCTCCACGACTCTGCCGCCACGAGGCGGAAAAAGCGTGTCACCAAAGCTTGGACCGTGAGTGCGTAGATGATGAGCACCAGCCCGAAGAATGTCGTCAGCACCGGTGCTGTCAGTCCGCCAAGGAAGGGTGTGGTGAGCACGACGGCCCCTGCGACCCATGCGGTTACATTCGTTCGGCCAACGAAAAAGCTCGGCGCCAGGACCATGTACGCAATCAACGATCCCAGGGCCAAGAGTCCTTCCGACAGCATCGCGCCACCCCCGACGGGCAACGCGTCCGTCTCGATATCGAGTTGTTTCGATGAGGACGAACTGCTCACGAGGCTGTGCCATCCCGAAATCGCGCCGCATGCAATCGCAACGAAGAGGATGGGCCAGATTGGGCCGAGAATCCCTTGCGGATCGTACAAGAACGGTCCGGCAGGCATCTGGACGCTGATGTTGGTGAAGGGGGTCGCGAGGGCGCCCACGATGATCAAGATGATTGCGGCGTAGGCTGGATAGAATGCCAGGTAATTGGTGGGCTGGATGAAGGTCGGTGTCGGAAGGATCGCGGCTACGTACAAGATAATCGAAGCGATCAGCGCCCAGAACGGGACGTTCCATACACCGAAGGGCCACCCTGGGTTAGTGGCGAACGACGGGAACGGGAACAAGACACTGACGTAGATGCTGGCCACGACCAGGGCGAGTCCAATCCCGGTGACGGCGAAGACATTCATCTTCACCCGATAAAGAAGTTGACCGCAAAGAAGGCCGGCAAGAAGGATCCCGAGGGTCGCGATGAACGTGCTCCGGAATGCGTTCCAGAACGATGCGATGAGTGCGATGAACGCCGCTGAAATGATGATTAGGTAGAATAGCACGAAGGCAAGGAGGTTGGTCCTCCCTCGTGCTCCGGTAAACTCATACGTGATCGGCCCGAACGAGCGACCTTCTTTCCGGACCGATAACATCATCGCGCCGTAGTCCTGAAGCCAACCGATGAAAAAGTTCCCGCCGATGATCCAGAGCAGCGCGGGAAGCCATCCGAACGTGATCCCGATGAACGGACCCAAAATCGGTCCGAGCGCGGCGACGCTCTTGAACTGATAGCCCCAGAGGACGTACCGACTCACGGGAAAGTACTCGACGCCATCCATGTACATGTGCGCCGGCGTCGCCTTCTTCGCGTCGGATCGCCACACGTTCCGGTCGATCCACTTCCCGTATCCCCAGTACGCGATCCCATACAATCCGATCGTCACGACGACCCACAGAAACGGAGTTGACAGAATGTCCGCCACGGTACCTCCTCCCCTGCTCCCCGAACCCCATGCGAGAAGCTGCCACGGGTATCGATGTCAGGGCGCTTAAACGTCACGTTTACCGACCCCTCGCGGGGACCGCACCAGCCCGGTGCCAGCCATGCTCAACGCCGCGGAAGGCACTTAGGAAGGTTCGCCCTTTCCAGAATCGTGGTGACACGACCCCCGAGGGTCCAGCTCCTCGGGCTGCTCCCCGCGATCCTGAAACCGTGCGGGCCCGCCTGTGCCCAGCCCTTCACGAACCGGAACGTCGAGGCGCTGCGAGAGGAGGAGTGGCACGAGACCCCGGCTTTCGTGATCGCGAATGCGGATCGGGCGCACCGGATCGCGGAAGACCTGTTCCGGGACTTCGGAGACCGGGTGCGGATCGAGGTCGTCGGATTCGATTCGCCGAGGGGGGTGTGGCTGGGCCTCCGTCACCAGATCGGCAAAGGATTCGCGGTCATCGTGGACGGCCGCGAGGTGTTTCGGGATCCCAAGGACTCCGATCCGATCAAAGGCGCCGTCTCGCGGGCGCTCTCGACTCGTCCTGCGCTAGCGTAATGCGTCACCACCGCCGGGCTGGGGCCGCGTCCTTCACCAAGTCTCCTCGGAACAGCAGAGGCAGGGCCCCAAGCCAGAGGATTTCGAACACCAGGGAGACGATCGAGGGCAACGTGGCGACGGGTCCGAACACCGCGAACGCCAACACGACGGTCAGCCCGAGATTCTTGAACGACGAGAAGGCCGTCACGGCCACGCGTTCAGCCCACGGAACGTGGAGGGCCCGCGTGAGGACGAACACGAGCCCGCCCAGGAGGAACGTCCTCCCGAACGACAGCACCGCGAGCGTGGCGATGAGCTCGGGATGCGCAAGCAACGGGGCCCGTGTCGATCCCGCAATAGCCACGACCAGAAAGAAGAACGAAATGCTCACGGCACTTCCGCGGAGATCCACGATGCGGGGCCACCGTCGCAAGAAACGGGATGCCACGAGCGGCACGCCGATCAGGAGGATGGTCTGCACGACGAGCTCCTCGAAGGGCGCGGTTTGGTTCGTGAACACCAAGGTAAGCGCGGGGACGAGCCCGAGGCCCAAGACGTACAGGAGTGCGAGGGAAACCAGAGACCGTCGGGTATCCCCTTTGAGGATCGAGGTAATCGGCACGACCGCGATCGCCGGAGGGACGGCCGCCATGAGGACCCACCCGTTCCGGATCTGAGGGTCCGGACTGAGGATTGCGAACGTGAGTATGAGACCGCTCAGGACCACGTAGCTCATCGCGAACGCGATCAGGAACCGCCGGAGCTCCGCCCGAGGCGAGATGCCGGCGATCGAGATTTCGGTCAGCGAGAACGTCATCCCGAGGACGAGCGCGAGCTGCGAGATCTCCTTCGAGTACGCGGGGAAGCCGCCGGTCGCGAAGCCGACCACGAGGCCCGAGGCAACCATCGTCGGGAACGAGCGCCACGGGCGGAACACGCCGATCGGAGACGGACCGCCGTTGAAAAGCTTGCCGCATCAGAGCGTCGCGAGGAAGGCTCCGACCATGGCAAGGGCGATCGCGAACTTCTGCGGGAAGGTGAGCCGCTCGTCCATCCAGAACCGCCTCACGAGGATCGCGACGATCGGGTACGCGGTGGTGAGGGGCACGACGATCGCAATCGGGCCGAGTCCGATCGCCAGGAAGATCGTGATCCCTGCGACGCTGAACAGGAATAGGGACGGGATCGCCTCGCGGATTCCCGCGCGATCCCACGAACCGCTTCCCCGCAAGCCTCGCGAGGCCACGGCCAAATAGATCGGCGTCGAGACGAGCACGTAGATTCCCGCATTACCGGCGAAGCCGAGCGCGTCGATCGACATCCGTTCGACGATTCCCCACGCGCCCCACAGGACGACCGCGAGGAGCATCGGGGCGAGCCACGCCCTTCCGACCGCGGCTTCGCCGGGGTGGTCGTGCAGCCCGAGGACCACGGCGCCGATCAGCAGGAAGGCAATCGCAATCATCTGTACGGGGACGAGCGAGACGCCCAGGATGACGACGGCCGCCGCGACAGTGATGACCGGGTAGGCCGCGGTGAATCCGCTGACGACACTCGCGGTGCCGGATTCCATCGCGCGGAACCAGAAGATCGTGCCGAAGCACCCGCAGACCGCGCTCGCGGTCGCCAACGCGACGCCGAACGGCGTCAGGCGGTCCCAGCCGGATCCGAGGATGAACCATGCGGCGTAGATCGGCGCGCTACCGAGCGCGTACAGGACGAGCATGCGAGCTGACCCGAGCCGGACTGTCGGCTCTTTGGACAGGCCCTCGCCCACGCCGTAGCACAGGACCGTGAGCAGGGCGCAGACGAGCCAGAGCTCCATCTCTCGCCTCACTTCGTTGACTGCCGGGTTCTTCTTCCTCGTCCATCGTTCCGCAGACTCCTTCGGGCCGATACCCGCGTCCGCGCGGCGTGACCCTAGGCCCAGGTTTTATAAAACCGTTCCGGACAAAAGTATCTCGCTCACGAATAAGCCGTCAGAATGTGGCTCACGCGGGACATGGCGAGCAGCAACGCGATCACGTGTTGGCTCGCGATCCGCGACACGATCTGGTGATTTCGGTTTTCGAAACGATGAACACTAAAGGGCAATGCGCGAAAATTTCACCGAATTCCTCCGGGGAGTCTGGCAATCTATTTAATGGCTGCAAGACATCCCTTGTATGGAGCGGGCCACGAGTTTTCTTGCGGTTCGCACCATGTGGGAGGAGTCTCCACGAAGTCAGGCGTTGTCGCCCTGATCTGTGGCCTTGTCGTGGTAATGGTCTCGATGCAGTCCGTCGGAGCCGCAGCTCCGTTTAACGGAGGAGCGACGACGCCGAAGCCGCAGGCCACGTCCGCGGACCTGAAGATCGGCTTCCTCGAGTCGGTCGACAGCCTCAATCCGTTCCAGGGATTGAACGACCCATCGTATCTGTTGTACGGCCTCGTTTATGACTACCTGTTTTCATTCGACGAAGACGGAAATTACGTTCCCAATCTGGCGCTGAGCGCGTCGTGTGACGCGGTCTGCATGAACTGGACCTATCAGATCCGACAAGGCGTCACGTGGCACGACGGCACCCCGTTCACCGTCGACGATGTCGTGTTCTCGATCAACTACAACAGCCAGAGCCTCTTCCACCTCTGGGCATTCGAGCCGTACATGAACCGGATCGTCCAGTGCAGCGGGAAGTATCCGAAGCAAGGCTGCGGCGCGTACAGCAATTCGCCGTGGAACGTCACCATCTATTTCGACCGACCCTTTGTCCCGGGAGAATCGGTGTTCGTGCCGATCATCCAGAAAGCGCAGTGGCAGGGGATTTCGCCACAGCAAGCCCAATACTCGTATCCGAATCCGAACCCGATCGGGACCGGCCCGTTCGTCGCGGCCTCCGATATCTACACCGAATACCAGAACCAGCCCGCGCAGGCCCTCCACTTGCTCAAGAATCCAAATTACCACCCGGTGGGGACCCACACCGGGCCGGCTTCCATCGATAACATCTATCTGCAGCAGTTCCAAGATGAACAGACGATGGCCATCGCGCTCCTGCGAGGGGACATCGACCTGGCCAAGATGACTTCGGCCGGCATCGGGACGGTCCAGAACCAACCGAACGTCGGGTGGCAAGAAGGGTTGCTGAGCACCCAGTATTGGAACGAAATCGGGATCGAGCAGTCCGACCCGGGCAACAAGAACACCCCGCTGAATCCAGCGCGCTGGGACGTCAGCGTGCGCCGCGCCATGGCCATGTCGACGAACAAGGACTACATCATGAACACGATCTATCAAGGGAAGGGCGCTCGCGGCGACTCTTTGATGTCCCCGATCACACCCAAGTGGTGGTACGACCCCACTTCCGATCCGGGCGCCAACCTCACGTTCGATATCGCGAATGCCAACGCGTTGCTTGATGCGGCCGGGTACGATTCGTACTGGACCGATACGAGCACGGGCAAACAGTATCGGATGGCCTCGCACGATATCTCGCTGAGCATCCAGACGAACGCGTGCCTGTGTGCGGACCCATCGAACGTCACGAAGCTCGTGCCGATGGGCCAGCACCTCGAATTCAAGATGGACGTCCGACTCGAATTCCCGCAGGAGCAGCAGACCGCGAACTATCTGCAGGCGGAGTGGGAGCGGATCGGGATCAAGCTCGACGTGCAGGTGCTCGCGGAGGACGCGCTCTCCGCCGAAGTCTACGGCGGCCTCACGGACACGTACATCTGGTATTGGTCGGGAGACCCGGATCCGAACTACCTCTTGTCGATCGAATCGGGGTATACGCTCGACGGCTGGAACGACAACTACTGGAACAATGCGACGTACAACAAACTCTACGTCGAGCACCTCGCGGCTTCGAACATGACTCAACGCCAGTCAGTCGTCCGCGCGGCAGAGAAGCTCAATTACGAGAGCGCGGTGTACATCATCTACGTCTTCCCGTTCGGCGAGTGGGCGTACCGCACCGATCTGTGGACGAACTGGGGCGATTGGAATGCCCACCCGTACCGGCAGATGGACGCATTCTGGGGCGCGAATCCGCTCTTCTTCGATTTGCAATACACGGGAACGGTCACGCCGAACCAGCCGCCGGTGAAGCCGGTAATCTCCGGCACGACGTACCGGAGCACATTCACGAACGTCAGCCAGCAATTCACCGCCACGTCGTCGGACCCCGAATCGACGGACAACCTGACGTTCAAGTGGGACTGGGGCGAGGGGAACATCACGGTCGGACCGCAGAGGCCCGCGAGCGGGACGGTGACGGACACGGCGACATATTCGTGGCCGGTCCCCGGCAACTACGCGGTCAAGGTGAGCGTCTCCGACGACTTCAACGCCCCCCTCTTCTCCGACTCGATCTACGAGAACGTGACATCACCTCCACCGTCGCTGGGGACGATCACGGGATTCGTCAAGCTGGCGTCCGGCGCGGCGATCGCGGGCGCTTCCGTGTCCGTGACTCCGGGCAACTACGGGAACGACACGGTGAGTGACGGCTCGTATACGATCCAGCTCCCGCCTGGGACGTACACGGTCACCGCGAGCGCGCCGCTGCACAACACCTCGACCCAGAGCGGGACCGTCGTGACGGCGTCCACCGCGAAATGGGTGAACTTCACCCTGGCTTTCACCGCCGGATGGATCGCGGGGACCGTCGTGAGCGATGCCGACGGCTCGCCGCTCGCCTCGATCGGCATCACGGTCCTGAGCGGCAGCACGAGCATCACCGCGACATCGACGAACGCCTCGGGACAGTACAAGGTATCCGTCGTCGGGGGAACGTATTCGGTCCGGGCGACGAGCAGCTCGTATGTGCAACAGACCAAGACCGGGATCATCGTGACGGGCGGGCAGATCACGACGGCAGACTTCCGGATGGTCGCGCCTCCCCCGCCGCCCGGTGGCGGTCTCTCGACCCTCGTCATCGCCGGGATCGGGGTTGCCGTTGTGCTCGTGGCCGTCGCCGTCTTGGCGTTCCTGCTCATGCGGCGGAAGCGAGCCAAGGAGGCGGAGGAGTCGAAAATCAATATCCCGCCGAGGAGCTGATACTCGAACCGTCCGCGTGACCCCGAGGCGTTGCAACGAACCTCCGTAGGTACCTTGCGAAGAAGGCCGTCTACGTCGTCGTCACGGTGTGGCTCATCGCCTCCCTGAACTTTTTCATCGTCCAGGTGTTGCCCGGCGACCCGACGCGCGTGTTGCTTCCACGAGGCTCGTCCAACGTGACGCAAGGCGGGAGCGATCTGCGGGCGCAGCTCATCCGCCAGTGGGGCCTCGACCAGCCCATCACCACCCGATACGTCGTGTACTTCGCCAACTTGGTGCAGGGGAACCTCGGCACGACGATCACGTACCAGAAAGGAGGATTTCCCGTCGCCGGCGTGATCGCGCCGCGGCTATCGACGACCCTCGTGCTGGTCGGTCTCGCGACCGCGGCGACGATGTGGCTCGGGATCGTCCTCGGCCGGTTCTCCGGATGGCGACGGGGCCGTCGGTCGGACGTATCGATCACGATGGCGACCCTCGTCGGATATTCGATGCCCTCCTTCTGGGTGTCCTTGATGTTGATTTTCGCCCTGGCATACATCGTCCCCGTCTTCCCGGCGTACGGGATCCAGTCGAGGAACGCCGCGACGTTCGACCCGTTGACGAGGGTGCTCGACCAGCTGTACCACTATTTCCTGCCCGTCCTCACGTTCGTCATCACGAACGTGGCGTGGTTCTCGCTCACCCTGCGGAATTCGTTGACCGACACGCTCCCCGAAGACTACATGCTCACGGCGATGGCCAAGGGACTCACGCAAAAACAGCAGCTCCGAAAGCACGCGATGCCGAACGCCCGGCTTCCAGTCCTCACCGCGTCGGCCCTCTACTTCGGCTGGGTCGTGAGCGGCGCGATCGTGATCGAGGAAGTGTTCAACATCCCGGGTCTCGGGCAGCTCACGTGGGACGCGACCCGGGTCCGAGACTTTCCCCTCCTTTCGGGCGTGTTCCTCGTGGCCACCTTGGGCGTCGTCGTCGCGAACGCGGTCGCGGACGTCCTGTACCTCTATCTCGATCCACGGGTCCGGGAGGCGTGAGACTTGGCCACGACGATCGTCGCCGAGGCGAGCCGACGGGCCACGGCGCTCCGCGAACGCATCGCGCTCGACGTGACGCGATTCCGGAAGTTCATGTGGCTCCTCCTCCGGGACAAACTCGCGGCGACCGGCCTTGTGCTCATCCTGTTCTTCATCGTCATATCGGTCGCCGCCCCGTTGATCGTCGGACCGTATCCGACGCAGTTCGACCGCACGACGGCGATGCAGGCTCCTTCGAGCGCCCATCCCTTCGGGACGGACTGGCAAGGATTCGACGTCCTGAAGCTCGTCATTTACGGCGGCCGGGTGTCGATCCTGATCGGATTCATCTCCTCCATCGTTGCCATGCTCCTCGGCACCTCCGTCGGTCTCGTCGCCGGATACTACGGCCGCGTGACGGACCAGCTGCTCTCGCGGGCGACCGACTTCTTCCTCGTCATCCCGTGGCTGCCGTTCGTCCTCATTCTCGTCGCGATCTTGGGCAGCAGCCTCGCGACGATCATCTTCGCCATCGCGATCGTGAGCTGGCCCACGACGGCTCGAATCATCCGCGCGCAGGTGCTGACCGTGAAGGAACGGCAATTCATCGAGCGGGCCCGCGCAGTGGGGTCACGAAATGGCTTCATCCTTCGGAGACACATCTTGCCGAATGTCATGCCGCTCGTCTGGGCGGAAGCGGTCCTGACGATCTCCAGCGCGGTATTCACCGAGGCGTTCCTCTCATTCTTCGGCCTCGGATGGAAAGGTCCGGGCGCAGTCGAAAGCTGGGGTCAAATCGCAAACGAAGCGTACGTGAACTCGGCCTTGCTGCGAGGGCTTTGGCTGTATTTTGCGCCTCCGGGGATTTTCATCACGCTCGTCGTCCTCGGATTTGCGATGCTCGGATATGGACTGGAAGAAGTACTGAATCCCGCTCTCAAGCGGCGCCGGTAGCCAGGTTCACTTTCTTCGAGAAACGGCGGGCGGGACGAAATCAACATACGACCCGAGCACTTCTCGGCGGCCAACTCATGGTTTCCGCGGACGTCATTATCATAGGCTCCGGCCATAACGGCCTCGTCGCCGCGAACTACCTCGCGAAGGCTGGGCTCCGCGTCCTCGTCGTCGAGCGCTCGGATCGCGTCGGCGGCGCGTGCGTCACGGACGAAATCGCGCCAGGATTCAAGGTCAGCGCCGCGGCCTACGTGTCGGGACTCTTCCGGCCGCAGATCATCGAGGACCTCGAGCTCGCGAAGTTCGGGCTGAGGCAGGTGGCCTTCGATCCGCAAGGCTTCTGCCCGTTTCCCGATGGCAGGTACTTGCTCTTATGGTCCGACGGCGAGAAGACCGCGAAGGAGATCGCGAAGTTCTCGAAGAAAGACGCCGCGGCCTATCCGAAGTACGAGGCGCTGTGGGCCGAGGTCTACGACCTCGTCGAGCCGATGCTGCTCGCCCCGCCCGTCCCGATTGCCGATCTCGTGTCGCTCCTCCGCGGCCCGGAGGCGGAAGACCTCCTGCGGCGCCTGCTGTTCTACAGCGCCGAAGAACTCCTCGACGAGTACTTCGAGTCAGCTGAGGTGAAAGCCGCCTTCGCGAACGAGAGTGTGATCGGCCATTTCTCCGGCCCGTCGGCCCCGGGGACCGCGTTCACCCTTGCGCACAACCTCCTCGGGAACATCGATGGCCAGGTTGGCGGCTGGGGGCTCGTCCTCGGCGGAATGGGCGCATTGCCCGATGCCCTGGCTGCCGCGGCGCGGGCCCGGGGCGTGGAGATTCTCCTGCGGTCTCCCGTGGAACGAATTCAAGTCCGGGGCGGACGCGCGGTCGGCGTGCGGCTCGAAGGGGGGCGAACGATCGACGCGAAGGCCGTCGTCTCGACCGCGGATCCGAAGCGAACGTTCCTGAAGATGCTGGAACCCGACCAACTGCCCGCGGAGTTCCGGCGGTCCGTCGGCGCGATCAAGATGCACGGGGCCGCGATGAAGGTCAACTGCGCATTGTCCGAGCTCCCTCGTTGGAACGCGGCCGATGCGACGCCCGGTCCGCAGCACCGGGGGAGCACCTACATCGGACCCTCGATCGAGTACGTCGAGGACGCCTTCCTCGACGCGAAGTATGGACGGCCCTCCGAGCATCCGTGGCTCGAGGTCGTCACGCAGAGCGTCCTCGATCCGTCCGTCGCGCCGCGCGGCAAGCACACGCTCTCGATCTACGTGCAGTACAGCCCGTATCACCTGGCCTCCGGTTCCTGGGACGAACTCAAGGAGCCGTACGGGGACCGCGTCGTCGAGACCCTGGCGGAGTACGCCCCGAACGTGCCGAAGGCGATCCTCGCCCGAGATGTCATCACGCCCCTCGACCTGGAGCGGCGGTTCGGGCTGACGGAGGCGCATCAGTCGCACGGGGAGATGGGGCCAGACCAGTTCTTCTCCTTCCGGCCGGTGCCCGGATGGTCGAACTACCGCACGCCGGTCCCGGGGCTGTACCTGTGCGGCGCGGGCACCCATCCCGGAGGCGGCGTGAGCGGCGCTCCCGGATACAACGGGGCCCACGCGGTCCTCGAGGACTGGCCGAGCCTGAAGGCCGCCTAGGTGGCGGAGCGCTTTCGTCGGAGCCGTTTGATCAATCGCAGCGGATAGGCCAGGAACCGCTGCCCTTGCTGGTAGGCTCTCCGCGAAATCGCGTCCGGGGACAGGAACGCCTCTTTCAGCTCGGCGAGCTCGGTCCGCGGGGAGAAGAACACGTAGACCGGGACGCCGACGGCGAGCAGGATGAGCGAGATCCCGATCAACTTGGGCGCGACGAGTCCCATCAGGATCACGGAGAAGATCATCCCGGCGACCGGGATCGCGATCTTCCCCCGCAGTCCGCTCGAGACCCGAGGATGCTTCCGTTCGAGGAAGATCGTCGCGAAGCACGTCGCGAAGTAGACGAACGCGAGGAGGAAGACCGCCGAGTTGATCAGGTCGGACAGGCCGCCGAGCAGGCTCGCGATGTAGGCTGTGACCCCCAGGATGGTCAGCCCGAGGTACGGCGTGTGGAACCGCTTCTGCTTGCGACTGAAGACGTGCGGCAGGAGGCCGTCGATCGACATCGCGTAGGCCAACCGCGACGTGCCGACCGTGCCGGATTCATCCGCTCCGGTAATGGACAGCAACGCGCCGACGCCGACGACGAGCGCTACGATCGAGGTCACGAGCGCGGGCGAGCTGAACGTCGCGCGCGCGGCATCGATGAGGGGACTAGTTGAGCCGCCCAGGGCACTCCCGCCGACCGACCCGATGACGACGAAGTTCGTGAGGAAATAGAAGGCGATCACGATCATCATGCCCGTCACGATCGCCTGAGGGATCGTTTTCCGCGGCTCGATCACCTCGTCCGTCGGCAAGGTCGAGAGTTCGAATCCCGCATAGGCCCAGAAGATGAGGACGAGGGCTTGACCGAACGCGACGAGATCGCCGGTGAAGAACGGGACGGAGTTCGACACGAACCGCCCCGGCTGGAGAGCGACGAAGGCGATCCCTCCGAGGACGATCAGCACGAGGGGCGACAACTTCGCGATCGTCAGGACGTCGTTCACGCGCCCCGCGGCCTTGATGCCGACCAGGTTCGTGACGAGGATGATCGCGATGAACATGCCCTTCAAGAGGGCCTTGCCGGGGTCGTCTATGCCTGGATCGAGCGCCACGAAGTATTGGGTGAAGCCGACCGGGAAGACGGCGAGGGAGAACCACTCGGCCAGCAGGAGGCTCCAACCGACGAGGAATCCGGGGAACGGACCGGCGACCGCTCGCACGTACGCGTAGGGCCCGCCGACTTTCGGCAGAATCATGACGCAGTACGAGAAGGAGAGGGCGATCACCATCGCCATCGCGCCCGCCAGGATCCAGGCCAACAGCGACGAGGGCCCAACGAGTCGCGCGCCGATCGCGGTCGCGATGTACACGTCCGCCCCGATGATCGATCCAACGACGAGGCTGGTGACGTCGAACGTGTTCAGCTTGGCCGACGCGCCCGTCCCCCGGCCTTCCCCTCGCGCCGGCATCGCGCGGCAATCGCTTCGGGTCTAAATACTGAATCGTGGGAGCCGGGGCCGAGGACGCCACACGCCGCCGCGAATGAACAACGCGCGATCGACGATTGTCCTATGCCGACGGCCCCGGGTTGAGCGACCTCCGTTGCGAGGGGCCGCAACTCTCCATGCACGTCACGGCGCGGCATTGCTGAAATCGATTTCCAGACCGGTTCCGCCGGCTGGTTATCACGAAAGATTTTGAACGAACCAAGTATTTAAAGCGGGCTTTCCCTGGACAGCCGTTCTCAATGGCGAACTCGTTCCGAGAGGACTCGGAAGGAGTCGCGTCCACAGTCGCGACTCTCTTTGCGCTGCTGTGCGCCGTGCTCTTCCTCCAGGCCGCCGTCATCTCCGTGATCCCCGCGCGGACATACGCAGCGGAGCGCACGACGTCGGTGCAGGCGCTCCAGGCCCTCGACTACATCCGGTACGCAGCGGTCGGCGCCGCGGTCCCCGGGGGCCAGTTCTCCGTCACCATCCCGCTCGGCACCCCGGCTTCCTCAGCCTTCTCGACCGCCAGCGACGGAACCCTCGCGTTCAACACGGGGAGCGTCGCGCCCGCGAACATCTCCCTGGCGTACGTCCCCACGATCCACGACAGTCGAATCACGAAGGTGGACCAGGACATCATCTTGGCCATCGACAGCTCCGGTTCGATGAACCAGAACGATCCAGGCCGATTGCGGATTCAGGCCGCGAAGGACTACATCGGCCGGCTCAGCCGACCGGACCGCGTCGCCAGCGTCGACTTCGACAGCACCGCACATCTCACGTTGCAGAACATCGGCGGCCCGGCGCACCATCTCTTCTCCACGTACAACAACGGGGTCCCGGATTACAGCGGGGCGCAGACGGACCTCAACTCGATCGACCAGAGCGGCAGCACGAACTTCGGAGCCGCGCTCTTCGTGGCGAACAACGAGCTCATCTCGTTCGGGGTTCGAGGCAAGGCCTGGGTGATCATCCTCCTGACGGACGGCCAGAACACGTGTTGCCCGAACCAGGCGGCCGGCGACGCGCAGGCCCGGCTCGAGGCGGCCCGGGCGAAGGCGAACAACATCACGGTATTCACGATCGGACTCGGGCCCGATGCGGACGCGGCTCTCCTCCAGGAGATCGCGGCGACGACCGGCGGGACCTACTACGCGGCTCCGAACGCGGATGCGATCCGGTTCATCTACCTGGAGATCGCGAACCACTACTCCGGATCCGTCTCGTGCGGCACGATCACGACGGCGAGCTCGATCAGCGGCTCCTTGACCCTGGACCGAGGGAACCGCCAGTACCCGGTCCAGACGATGAGCCTCGAGGCGGGCGGCGTCACCCTCTCCCAGCCCGGGGGGGCCGTCATCCACCAGGGGATCCCCTTCGAATACACGCCGCGGAACCTGGGGACCGGCAGCCTCCGCGTCACGCTCATCACGTTTGTCGGCGCGCCATTCCGGGCCGCGGGCTCGGACTACGCGTTCATCAACGCGCAGTTCCTTTACGCTAACACGAACGACCAAACGATCATCCGGCCGGACCTGGGCGAACAGGCCACGGCCGTGGGCAACACGTCGGCCTACGTCCAATACTGGGGTAGTCAGGGCGCCGCGACGCCTGGCGCTGTCGCCGCGGTCCGCCAACCGCTGAACCAGGCGCAAGCCCGCCTCAACTGGG
>WNGH01002986.1_pt1 | contig 23711 bp, 22 predicted proteins | sample 5400631 | NCBI WGS metagenome assembly WNGH01 (sample SAMN13153373, study PRJNA577476) | soil metagenome | isolation source: 115 cm soil or saprolite under Garry oak tree replicate 1 | place: USA:California | collected 2016-06-15
GCTAAAGGCTACCCTGCTCTCGCTAAGAGGTATAGCGACAGTGACCTTCATATTTCTCGTAGTAACCGCCATCTATGAATTGTTTCTACGGATAGTTGGGAACCAACCACCTTTTTTTCTCCTTGCAGCACTTGTCACAGCGTCGATGTACGTCTTCATCCTGGCTTATTGCCTCTTTGATTATGCAAAAGAACTCAGAGGAATGTATCGGGAGCAGTAGCAAAAGGAGGAACATGCACCATGGCGGGAGAAGTCAAAGATGAACATGAAACCAGAGGCGTGAATACCAGTATGGGCTATCTTCAGCGCACCCTCCGGGCCACCTTGACCATCTGGCTGAGCCTGACAGTGGTGATTATAGCGATATTTGGGCTTTCTGAGAGCCTCAGAGTAGCTGGAGTGGACAGAGACGAGAATGTACTGATCACGTTCCTCGTTGGGCTTGGCTTGATCCTGCTTGCTCTGTGGCTCTTACCTCGATCGTTTCTTACTTTGAAAGAAGAGAGTCAGGATGGTGTCAGGCAAAGATATATCCAGCATGTTCTGTTCGCTCTTTCAGTAATATGGGCGACCGTGGCGGTGATAATAATAGTGGCAATTGGTCTGTACGCTATCCTGGGTATGGCTGGAGTCGAGAGAGACAAGAACGTGCTGATCGCATTCATCGTTGCGCTTGGATTGAGCTTGCGTGCTCTGTGGCTCTTGCCTCGATCGGTTCTGACTCTTAAATAGCCCTGTAGGCTCGAATAGGAAATTCAGGTTACTAATACAGCTAATAATTCCAATTACTTGCAAAGTAGAGTACACTATATTGGTGGGATTCTGTTGTATCTAGCTACTGTAGTATCGAGTTGACCAATCGGGTTCGCAGGCAGAAAGCCGTGTTAACGTAATATAATCTGAGGAGGCTACCACGAAAGTTAACAGTCTTGACAAGAATGCGCTTATCAATCGCCTGAAAAGGGAGTGGAGTTGAGATGCCTACTTTTATCAATAATACGCCTATCTTCCGTCGTCTTTTTGTTGCCTTTGCCCTGGCAACCATTGTCCCGGCTATCATCATTCTGCTCCTTGGTGGCTACTACCTTTCCACTCTTACAGCACGTAGTGAGGTTGTGACAACCAGTTTCCAGGCACAGAGCATTGCATATGAACAGCAAATCAATCTGCAACGAATGAATGCCCTTCTCCAGGCACGTCAGGCTCAGGTTTTTGCCAGCCTGAGTGGTAACATCAAAGACCCCTCCATGAGTGCCTCTGGTCAGTCGTTCAGTAGCGATATCGCTGCCGGTGAGATAAACTTTTCGCAGACACTGGTTACCTATCAAGCGAATTTTGAATTGGCGACTTCTCCTAATATGCAAGGTCTCGCGAATATCTTGACCAGTGAAGACCCTAATACATCACTGATTAAGGATCAGCGAGATACTCTCAACCAAGTGATCAAGCAACAGTGGCCAGCCTATCGACAATTGCAAGACCAGGAGTTAGACCTGCTGAAAAATAACACAACCTACTCATCTGAGTTTTATACCAAAAGCCATACGCTTCTCTCTGAGGCCAACTCTAAATTCCTTGACCTGGAGAATAGCTGGCAACACATTGTGAACATTGCAAAGCAAATGGGTACGATTGCCACGACCATTGATCAGTCGCAAACCCAGCCTATCATAGTCTTTACGATTCTCGCTTTAGTTTGTACGATAGTGGTGGTTGTCACGATTGGCTACATTGTTAACATAACTATAACACGACCTCTGCGTCAGCTCGCTCTGCTCACTCGCCGAATCGCTAAGGGTGATACCAATGCGCGTGCGAAGGTGGTTGGCCGCGACGAAATTTATATGGTGGCCGACTCGATGAATAAAATGTTGGATAACATTGTACGTCTGATTCAAGAGACACAATCACAACGTGACCTACTCCAGGCCCAGGTAGAAAAACTCGTTAGCGAGGTGAGTGGCGTTGGTGAAGGTGACTTACGCATCCAGGCCGAGGTGACAGCTGACGCCCTTGGCGTACTGGCCGACTCCTTCAACTATATGGTTGAGGAGTTGAGCAGCCTGATTGTCAACGTGAAAATGGTCACCCATGAGGTAGAAAACTCCACGCTGCAAACCTTTGACCGCATGACTCAACTGGTGAAAAACGCTGATAATCAGATTCACCAGATCAGCCAGTCCGTTATCGAAATCGAGGACATAGCTGACTCCAGCCGTCAGGTGGCTGAACGCGCCAAGGTGCTATCCGATGTTGCGAGCGAAGCACGCCAGATGGCCCAAACCGGACGCGGCGTCGTGCAACAGACAGTTGAAGGTATAGGACGCATCAACGAAAACGTGCAGGTGACCTCGAGCAAAGTACAACTGCTCGGTGAACGCTCACGCGAAATTAACAATATTGTCGAAGTTATCTCCAACATTGCCTATCAGACCAATCGTCTGGCTCTAGACGCTGCTATCCAAGCTGCCCTGGCTGGTGAGAATGGCAAAGGCTTCGGTGCTGTTGCCGCTGATATCCGACGCCTCGCCGAGCGTACCAAGGATCAGGTGAGCATGATCGCACGTATTGTGCGTAGTGTCCGTGAAGATATTGATGCTGCCGCTTCCTCTATGCAAGAAACCGAACAGGAGACCTCTGCCGGTTCAGAATTGGCCCAGCAGGCAGGTAGAACGTTGGAAACTATCTATCGTGTTGTTGAGCAACAGGCCCAGGAAATTGAGTACATCAATACCCTGGCGGTGCAACAGGTACAGTCCTCGGGCGAAGTGGTGCAAATCATGCATGGTGTCTCTGACGCCTCGCACCACAGTAATGTCAGTACACGCGAAACATCACACAACATGGAACGCTTGGCACGTCTGGCCGAGCAATTGCTTGCCTCGGTGGAAGCATTTAAGCTGCGTGAAGACACCAATGCCTATATACCTTCCTCTAGTGTGACCATCGTCCCCGAAACGCCGGATGAGTCAATGTCCGTCAGTGGCATGTTCCGTACTGTAACCGGCGCGGCCCAAGCCGTTGGCGTACGAAATTACGACGCCCTGCCGCCAGCCAGTGTACTAACGCCTCCATCGCTTAGAGCCTTTCCGGTCCCGCCTTATCAGCCGAACGGTAACAGCAACAGGAAAAGATAGTTGTCATACATAATCTTTTGATTATGGTTAGCATTGAGAATGCCTATCGCAATTTATAGACTTTCCTGGGTTGCCCCTGTTAGACTTGTATTAGCTACTTACTTTGCAGCACCTCTAGTAAACAAGCGGTGGCAAAAGCATTCCGTAGATATAAAACATAACACAGGAGACAACCCATGATTGCACAAAGAACAACTACCCATACATTGGCAGATCCAAGCAGTGGAGCAGCCGTGAGCGAGGCTATGCGCTTACTTACAGTTCCTGCTATGATGCGACGTTGGGTATGCGAAACATGTGGTGCAATACATACTGTTACTGCTCCTACAACCTGCGACAGTTGTGGTGCAATCGACTCTCTTGTTCGGCAGCCAGAAGTGCGGCTTGAGATAAATAGCCGCTGGTAATAAGTGAAGCACAGATAAAGCCCATAACAGTCCGAGGGCTTTATTTGTGATGCCCATATACGAAAGTTAACAAAATACTTACGGTCGTAGCCATAGCCGGATTCATTTGTTAACTTTCATATATGTGCCTGCCGTAGCGCCTCGTATAGAATAATCCCCGCTGCCATAGCTGCATTCAAAGACTCTACATTATTTGCTAAGGGTATCGTAATCGTCTCTGTAGCCAGTGTTCGTGCCTGTGGTGAGGGTCCCTGGGCCTCGTTTCCAATGATTAACGCAAACGGTTTTGTCAGGTCTTGCTCATAATATAGGTGAGGACTACCTGCCTCGGCCAGTAAGACTCGTGGTGTACCGGCGCAATGATCGCTCACTTGCGCGGCAATAGCCGACCAGGAAAGGTAGGTTTCAATCGGCAGTGCGATATGTACACCCGCAGCTGCCCGTACCACTTTGGGGTTATAGCAATCGACGCAATTCTCCGTGAGCAACACCTCATGGACATCAGCCGCCAGAGCCGTGCGTAGGATCGTTCCCATATTCCCCGGATCGGCTATGCTATCCAGAATGAGCAGAATGGGACGCGGCCTGAGGGCACGACGGGCCTGCACCGTCTGCGTTTGAAATGCTGCTAACGGTAAGACACTCACCACTCCTTGTGATGTTTGCACATCTCCCAATGCCTCAATCACTCGTTCGCTCACCTCGATCAATTGCTCAGCAGCCAGCCCAGGTGTGTGTAGCAATTGGTCGAGCAAGGCTCTGCCCGCTGCTGTGCGCTGAAGCAGTTGCGGTTGGTAATAGACCTCCTGGGGCAGGATCGTCGCCTCAAGCAGGGCTTCGAGTAGATGGGGGCCTTCCATCAAGAAGAGACCACTTTTCTTGCGGCCTCGGGGTGTATGTAAATCACGTAGCTTACCGATACGTGGATTATGTGGACTAGTAATGAGCATATTTGAACCATGTATGGATACCAGGCCCCCACAAGGGGGCAATCCATTTCAAAGAAGACGTGTTGCCAGTCAAACCAAGCCGCTTCACGCGTGTCATCCTGAGCGTAGCGAAGGATCTCTCTGCGGCGAGAGATCCTTCGCTACGCTCAGGATGACAGCTGTGCTTATTGAATGGTTGCCAGTGCAGTTTTCACCAATGTACTAAAGGCTGCTTCATCTCGCACGGCCATATCGGCGAGGATCTTGCGATCCACTTGAATGTTGGCGACGTGGATGGCATGCATCAACTGGCTATAGGTTACACCATGCATACGGGCAGCTGCATTGATGCGCGTAATCCACAAGCGACGCATATCGCGCTTGCGGGTACGGCGGTCGCGATACATATATGCCAACGAGCGCATGACCGATTCATGCGCGGGACGGAACAAGCGTCTGCGTGTTCCACGATGGCCTTCTGCCATCTGCAATATTTTCTTATGTCTCTTGTGCGCGGGAACGCCACGTTTTACTCTCGGCATCGTCTTTTCTCCATTCGATATCTGCGTCAGTCGAGGGGATGCGGACTATCTCTACAGTTTCCAATGCCCCTCTGTTTCTTAAGAACTAACTCACCTTAAAAAGCATACGGGAGGAGGCGTTTCAGGCGACGTGTATCGGCGGTCGCCAGTTGAAAATCCTTATCCATCGAACGGACAGCCTGAGGAGACTTGTTGCGGCGCAGGTGGTTCAAGGCTACCTTGCGGCGCATAAACTTGCCCGTGCCGGTAATCTTGACTCGTTTGGCCATAGCTTTGTGTGTTTTCAGTTTCTGCTTCATAGCTCTTTCTTTCCATGTTGTTGATGGGGCCAAGATAAATGAATTACTGCTCATCGGTTCCATTGGCTAGCAATTTGTCCCAGGTAGAACCAGGAGAGGCAGTGTGGGGGGATGATTCTTACCCATCAATCTTCAATGTCAATCCCACCGCGGCTCCATGAAAGGCGCAGAGAAGCCTTTTTCAAGAGCACGGGACGATTATAGCACATTGTGTCGGCTTGAGCAATAGCTGGGCAGGAGCAGGAGATACCCGCCTCCCCATGACGCCCGCAAGGGTCGTCACTACTATACTACGTCTTTTGCACGTTCTTCGCGTATAGTAGGGATGGCCCTTGCGGCCATCACATAGGCATCAACCTAAGCAGAGAGATGGCGGAGAAAACGAGAACGAAAGCGGGAGCGCGTAGGGGCGGGAGCGGTAAGGATGTGGAGGCAAGCATGCCGGGCCACGGCCTCTCTCCCCGACAGAAACTTTGTTCTACATTGGTAAAAAGCTCAAGTCCGGTAAAGAGAGAAACACAGGCGTTGATTGCGATGCGAAAAGGGCAAGCAATTTGCCAGTTGTGCCTTGACTCGACTGAGCGTTTTGGGGCAAAGATCGCGATTGGCCTTCTTGAGAATCTCGGTGAGCCACAAGCACCCAAGACGTAGCAGCCCTTTGTCGCGTCGATCTTGGCGATCGAGCACGTCTCTCTGCCCGTGATGGATACAGCTCCCCCCTAAATGGGCAATCCACCAGATTGAAAGAAAGAGAGCAAATAACCATCTCTTGAGATGCTCTCTGTTGGGAAATCGACTGCACTCAATCAGGAAGAAGCGACTTTTTGTATCTTCAAACGTGGCCTCAACTCTCAGACGCAATGCATACTCATTCACTCGTCCATGGGATGCTTTCCGGTCAGAAATCACAAACCAGGGTTCTTTGTATCCGGGTTCCCAGCACGCGCTCAACTGGGTTTCAAACGGATGCTCTTTCCACAGTAAAACCCTTCCATACCACGCACTTCCTTCTTTTTGGATCACATGCTTGCCTTGTTCCCAATCGCGATAAAAATGGCGAAATTTCCGTCGAAACCCCTCCTCATTTTTGATCCGCAGCACGTCATGCCACTTCATCCTTTGGCAAATCTTGATCACATTCAAACAACGCCAGTCCGCGATCTGCAAGTACCGTGCAATCCGCGCTCGTAAGAGAGCCAGAGACCTGCTCAAAGAGCCGATTCACAATCTCGCATTGTCCGCGCATCCCAACTCTCTTGTTGTGGCATCACACCCCATGCAATCGGTAAAATCCTGGATTGGACCAAAATACCCAGAGACACAATCGTCGCTTCCTTCGTCTAAGGCGTCATATCCAGAACCAGCATCACTGGCTTCTTCTGCCAGAAAGCTAAGACGTTCTCCAGAAAGTGATCCCAACACGCTTTCACCTCAAGACGATCATTGGCAATGAAGCGTTGCAAACGTCTCTCCTGACTCACGGTTTTTGTCTCACTGCTCAGATTCTTCCGTGCTGCTTCTGCTACCAGGCCCAATTCCAACGTTGGTGCTACCAGGGGCAAGATAGCAATATTGCTGGAAGCTTCATGTTTCTCTTGTCCCTGGTCTTTCGCCGAAGAGGAGTGGCCCTTATCCAGCCTTCTCGATCACCAGACGTTCCGTCATATCGAGACGAATGGTACCGTAGGGGTTGACGTTGCTATAGATCAAAGGCGTGAGCGCTCGTAGATCTTCTTTCGTCATTTTGTTCATCCAGGCGGGATCAGTCAAAAGCTGTTGGAGCAGCAGGGTTTGAATGTAGACTAAACTGACCTGGAGGAGATGAAGCGAGAGCATCGTCAGTTCCTGGCCCTCACGTCTATTGGTGTTGAATTCTCCATGCCGTCCGTACAGGATAAAATTGGTCGCGCTATTCCAATTTTCCACCACATTTAATCCCTCATGGATCTCTCGCCTCAGTGCCTCTGAACTGAGGTACTCGCAGAGAAAGATGGTCTTATATGCACGACCTAATTCGAGAAGGGCTTTATACGTGGGATGCTGCACGCCATTGCGAGTAAAGCGACGCAGAATGGTTTCGGTCTCTGCCGTTCCGAGCCGGAGACCTGTGGCGACCTTGATCATTTCGTCATATTGTTGCCGGATGAGATCCCAGTTGATCGAACGCCGGAGGATCAGCTGGAGGTTGGGGTACTTTTCCGCATCGCCTGCCTCCACCAGCGAGAGTTTTTGCCGATGGATGCCCTTGAGGCGGGGAAGGAGCCGAAAACCCAGGAGCGAGCACATCGCAAAGGCGACTTCGGACTTTATGTAGACACTTTTTGAAGTACATGCTACATGGTAGCACGACATGTCAGTTGAGTCAATCATAATCCTCCTGTGATCCTGAGAGGAAATGCGTGTTGCATAACTCACAACGTTACGAGTTATGCAACATTTTTTGCTCCAGGGCTGTTGCCACTTCTTCAAGATGAGCCAGTGTAAGCTTCTCAGTGATCCCAAGATAGCTGATGAAGAGCCTTTTCTGGTGCTTCCGGTAGGCATACCAATACCCCTTTCCCCGTTTTTTCTGATCCTTACGTGCTGTAAAGAGCCCCTGTTTGCCTGTAAAATGGAAGGACCCCAGTGTCTCCAGCCAAGCAAACCATTCTGGGGTGTCACGCTCCAGATGTTCCATTGACTTGGTAGTTCCCTCGGTCGCGTCCAGCAGAATATAGCGATCTTCTGTAGCTCTCACGTATTCAATGCGCGTGTAGAGGCGTTCGCCTGGCATGATTTTCCTCCTTGTTGCATAACTCGGGAGCCTCTGAGTTATGCAACGGTATCTTCCCTTTTCCTCATGCATTTTCAATCGGTTGCCTCCGATCCATCAAACGGCTCACCCAGATCGGCGAGCAGTTGCTCAATCCGCCGAATGGTGCATTGGTGCCGTTCTATCTCCCGTTGCCAGCCATGCGAAGCTGCATCTTCTACGAGTTCCAGCTCACGCGTTCTCCGGTGGCGAAGACGGGGAGCATACTCTGGGGTCGTCACAAACTTGGCACAAGAGAGATACAGGTCGCACTCGCACGGCCCTTCTTGAGGGAGGCGCAAGCAGTGACCAAGTTCTAACTCCGTCTTGAGGAAATTGGTTTTGAGCCAATCCACAGCGTCAGGGGAGAGCGACCCTGCTCGTAATGTTTCGGCGCATGGTCCAGCAATGGTTGCCCCTGGGCCGAGAACAGACTGATAATCTTTTAAAACCTCCTGGTCACTGATGTACGCGTAGACCATTGACATTCCCACACTGGAATGACCCAGGACTGACATAATGGTCCGTAGCTTCGCCCCTTTTTCTGCCAGCTGAGTGCCGACCGTATGGCGAAAGCGATGAGGAGAGATCAGTCGTTTTCCATCAGCCGTCGTTAACCCAACAGTTTGACAGGCTTTGGTGAGCGGGGCATCAAACAAGTAGTTGCCTGACAGGAGTTTCCCATGATGCATGAAGAGGTAGTGGGTGACGGTACCCGTATGACTATCACGAAAGCCCCGCTCTCCTTTGCGTAAGGCTTGCACCGCTCGAATGGCTTCCGCAGCCTCCTCATTCAGGGGTACCATGCGCTCTCGCTTCGTTTTGCCCGCTGGAATGCGCAGCCGTGCTGTTCCATCTGGGTACTGGTCCAAACAGTCTACGGCCAGTCGGCGAATCTCATCCCGCCGTGCGCCACTCCATCGTGCAACGAGCAGCGCTGTTCGTTGATATGGACACTCCAGGGCTCGTACCGCTTCCATGAGACGCGTCAGTTCGGCCGCTGGGATGTAGCGAGGCACACGCTCGGGCATTTTCGGCAGATCGCCCGGTCCCAACAGTGGTCGGCCAGGCACATCTTCCCATCCCCACGCAGCGGTTTCACGGAAGAAGACCGAAAGACAGGAAAGACGACGCAGTTTGCTCCAGGCCGCCAGGGGCTGACCAGTTCGTGGCATGGGCATGGTCTCCAGTGCCTCGGCAAAAGCCTGCACCTGCTCACGCGTCACTTCGGCAAAGGTTTCCACCTGGGGATACGTTTGCGTCAGCCAGTTCACAAAATGCCGTAATGTCAGGTCGAACTTCTCGACCGTGTTGGGTCGATCGGTGAGACGGCGGGCTGCGAGGTATCTGTTCACCACCGCTTCCATCCGTGGCTTGAGCACAGGACGTGCTGCATACAGAGGCATGATCCGGTGCGGCTCCACCGAGGTGTATCCGCTGTGGTAGAGCACCACGTGCGTCAGGTGCAGGTGCGTCTGGTAGGCTTTGCGTTGCGTGTGATACTGCGCCATTGATCCGTAGAACTGCAGAAGATCAGAGAGGGTACTCAAATGGCGCACCGCCTCGATCAATTGCATGACGCTTGCTCCTACCTGTTGATTAAGAACCGTGTAGGGCATGTGCAGGAAGACCCGGCAGAGAACCCATTTGAGCGACTGGGTAGCGTGCTCCCGGCTGTATCCCAATGCGACGGCCTTTTCAACCAGGACTGGTATACCCAAATCGAGCTCGTAGTAGGAGAGGAGTCCCCAGACATCCAGCCGGACGAGAATCAGCCACTCCCAATCGAGCTGAACCGAGCCACGCAGCGCCAGGTAGTACATGTAAGCACGTCCCAGGTACGAAGAGCGATGGAGCAGGCGAGGAGTATGAGTACCATCCGAGGACACGCGCCCGACACGCTCTGCAAGGGGTGCCTCAAACCACGCGTGCAGGTCTGGGTAGGTGCGCACAAAGTGCGCACGCATCCGCAGGTAGTGAGGAACAGCCGAACTGTCATCGAGATACGCCCTGATGAAGGCGGTGTACTCTTCCACGCTGGCATGCTGATAGGAGGGACGCGTCGTCTCGTGGAACAACAGAGGTGTCGTCATCGCTGCTCCTCCTCACCCAACGCACGGCGGTATTCGGCCACGACGGTCGCATCAGTCACACGTGTGTAGATCCGGGTCGATTCTGGTGAGGCATGTCCCAGGCGCTTTTGGAGCGTCAGTTCTCGCATTCCACCTTCCCAGAGCTTGGTAGCGTGGGTATGGCGAAGCGCATGTGGTGTGATCCACGGCTCACGAATGCCAAGCCGCTCACAGTGTCGCTCGAAGAGTTTCACCAATGCGTGATAGCCCAGGGGTTCGTTTCGTCTTTTTCCTTTTCCGCCGACAAGAAACACGTACGGACTCTCAACCTCCTGCGGGCGCTCAGACATCACGTAATCGCTTACTGCTTGCAACGTTTCCGGCTGGTGCAGATCCACAACCCGTTCAGTACGGGATTTCGTCCGCACTCCCTTTGGGTGATCGGCGCGATAGCGGATGGTGATACGACGTCGAGCGTAAGAGATATCTTCGAGTCGAAGGTTCAATACCTCACCTGGCCGCAGCCCGCCATGGAGCATGAGAAGAAGCATGGCCTTATCCCGCTTGAGACGCAGGGATGCAACGAGCGCGGTTACCTGTTCATCTGCCATGGGACGAGGGACGCGCTGAACGGTTTTGACATGGACCATTCGACGAACCGGTCGTTGCCTGGAGGCTCTGCCCATGAAAGGGCGATGGCGGTCAGAGACGCGTGCGTAGGCAGGATCGTCCACTCTCAAGATGGGATTTTCGAGGTCGCGAAACTGACCAGCAACGATCAAGTACTCGTAGAAGGAGGAAACAGCGGCAAAGATGCGATTGATGGTCGCTGGCGATAATCTTGTCGTGGAGCTTCCCTGATCAGTCGTACAGAGCACAAGAGCCAGTCTCTGAGCCTGCCGTTTACTGGGAGCCGTCACCAGGTACTCCAGAAACATGAGTGAGCGAGCTGGAGTAAACTCCTGGTAAGAGAGCTGCTGAAGCGCCAGCCAGGTCATGAAGTGGAGGAGGTCGTAGGCATAGGCGGAAAGCGTGTTTGGAGAGTAGCCACGTGCGCGAAGATGGCGTAAAAAGCCAGAGACGACGGCAATGGGCTGATCATGATCATCGATGAGTTCGACGAACGGCTCGTTGCTCTCATTGAGCTGGATATGGTGTACTCGCATGATCCACTTGCTCCTTGTAATTGAGAACATATGTTCTCGTTAAGCGTACCATATGTTCTGACTTGGGACAAGTGTCTACATAACCTTATGCCCATGGGTATCAACATAGTTGCGATCGACGGCCATCTCGGTGCAGTGGCGTAAGACCCCCTCGATCATGGCTGCAACCTCCGACGAGGAACAGCTTTTGAGTTGAGAGAAAATGCACATCGATTTGTGCTCCACGTGCCAGTAAATGAGGACACCTGGTCCGCGATAGCGTGCGTGCCATTCGGTCAGCAGGTTCTGATCAAACGCGCCAAATTTTTTGGAATCGGAGGCACAGGCAGTCGTGGCCTCCCCCCAGATGTGCGGGAGCCGCGCCTGGAAAGTAGCATTGGCAACCTCGCGAATAGCGGCTCGCAGGTGCTCTGGCGTCATGAAACGCTGCTTGGTGTAAACCAGCTCCCGGTAACTGATCCCATGATCACCAGCACTGACGCGCTTGAGTCCAATATTGGTTCCCAGCCCGTAGAGGCAGAGGAGGAGGCGCTTTTGGAGGGTTGCCGGGTCCAGGTGCTCGCGGGGTGTTGGACTGGGAAAGAGATCGGTGAAGTGAGTCCGAAAGTTCGTCTCTTTCAACATGTCGAGTAAGTCAATCACTGACCAGCGCCTGAATAATGCTGTTTTCAGAGAACCCAGGTTCGGTGGCTCTGGCTGTGGCTCTAAGGGTGAGAGGGAGATCCAGCCGCCTTTCTTCGGCAAAAGCTGGACTTTGGGGTTGGTTGGCAGATTCCCATTGAGCTTCTCCAGCGCCGCCGTCATCTCTCGTTGCACCTGTTGAATGAATTGCTCAACGTCTTGCGGCTGATGCAGCGCTTCGTAGTAGCCCTGCCGCTTCGTTTCAAAATCCTTCGGCAGGTCATCGTCGGGATTGCGAAAACGATTCGCGTGCTTGAGGTAGACCTCCTTTGTGCGAACCTTGTTCCGAAGCGTCTGGAGCACACAGAGTTCGTAGTTGATGCGATTGACGTGCTCGGTCTTTTTCTTCGCATCCTGTTTCACGACGGCAGAGCGCCAGGCTCCCGGCACCACCTCGTCCAGAGGAATATCTTCGGTGGGCGCGAAATGGACCTGGGTACTGGGGACATCGACATATTTCTTGAGCAGTTCTAAGGCGCGTACAACTGGTCGATGGACTTCATTGTTGGAACAGAATTCCAGATGTTTGAGAATGGCCGGGATCATGCGCCGGTAGTGCTTGCTATACGAGGAGCGCATGAGCTTCTGGACCTTTTGCTGATAGGTCGTCCCGGTCGCTTTATATTCCTTGACCAGATCGCGCAGCGTTTGCTCTGAGACCACCGGAAATACGACCGCACGTACGACCCCATCAGGCTGGTCAATGACGGCTTCGGCGAGTCGAAAGAGCAGATTGGTTTTGCCGGACACCTTTTTGATATCGCGGACAAACGCCTGCTCCACCCGCCGCTCGGCTTTGGTACTCAGGTGGTGGGCCATGTCGATAAGTAAATCAACCAGGGTATCGATGATCTCCTGTCGGCGCAGCCAACAAGAGGCGGCAAGCAACGTCCAGCGAAGGGCATCAGGGTGCCGACGAATTTCATGGACTTCTTCAATGACAATCCGCTGGCGGTACTCCTGCAACAGCCTGGGAGAAGCCTGGGCAAAGAGGGTTGCCGGGAGGCCAAGCTGCTCGATGCGCTCCAGCTTCGCGATTTCTTCCAGCGTATGTTCCAGGCTCATTTGACCCGCATCCTGTTTGAGGTGCTGCCACGCGGATCGGGAACGCTGGACAGGAGCTGCTGCCTCCTGGTCCGGTGCTGCTTCGGTGCTTTCCTGAGGGGAAGATGGTTCCTCTGGGAGGATGGTCGTGAGCAGCGCATCGAGACGTGCTCGCGTGTCTGGGGCCAGTTGTTGGGAGATGGAGGTGCAGAACTGTTCGTCAAAGCGATGCAGCGCGGTATGGAGCAAGCGGGAGAGGAGATCGGAGGTGGGCGGTTCAATATGCAGCTCCTGGTAGTGCTGGTAGGCAGCGGCCAACAAGGCCTCTTCTTGCTGCTGTTCTCCCAGCACCTCCTGACACAACCAGCTCACCAGGATTTCTTCGTCCTGCCGGGTGGTTTCTCGGTAGCCCAGAAACGCACGAATGGCCGCGCGGTGGGTTTTGATCATGCGTCCTTCCCAATCATAGGCAAGCAGTTCTTCCGGGGCGATGCCTACCTGCTGCGCTGACTTTTCATCACAATTTTCAAGTTGAATCCAAGTCGAAAGGAAGTCGAGCCGCCAGATGAACGCCCTCGAGCAGAGCTTGAATGTAAAACCAGCCTTTCCACAAGGTTTTCCAGCCTGGTGGCCCATCGCCTTTGCGTCCCAAATAGCCGCCGTAGCGGGCAATGCTGTGCCAGCACTGCTGGCAGGTCAGCTGAGCGGCGGGAACCTGAGCCAAGAGGGCGACCACCTGCACCAGGTCAGTTGGCAGCACCTCGAGAGCCTGCTGCTCGGGATCCTGTCTGGCGGCTGCCCGCAGTTGCAAGAGCCGCACCGCCATCGGTGCCAACAGGCCCAACAAGCGACGCAAGCCCGCATAGCGAGGCCGTTGCCGCTGCTCGATGCGACAGCCGGTCTTGAGACCTTGATGATAATCCTCCACGATCCAGCGAGCGCGATACCACTCGACGCCCTCCCAGGCCTGCTCGAGCGTCTGCACCGGCAGCGAGATCAACAGCACCCACTCCAACGCCTCCACGCCCTCTGGTGGCTCCGGCTCCCAGACGCGCACCACCCACACCACCAACGGACGCAGTGCGCTGGCCTCTTGCGACTGGGGAGGCCACAGGCGCACGCTGCCGAAACTGAGGGCGACGTGGGCCGTGCGTGCTTTGCTCTGTTTGGTGGCCTCCAGATGCAGATCCTGCTCTCCTTGGGCCTTCCAGCTGCTCACCACCTCGAACAGATGCTGCGGCAGCTCTTGCTCCGGGCGGCGCTTGTGGTGCGAGGGCCGCGCCACCGGGGCGTCGGCCTGCTCAACAAGCACATCGACACAGCGATCCTGGGCGGCGCGCACGACAAAGTCGCAGTGCCTCTGCCGACAGAGCGAGAGAAAGGGAAACATATCACTTCCGCGGTCGCCGACGTGAATCCATTGCACATCGCCTGGAGGCGCTCCGATGGCCTGCACACTGCGCTCCCATACCTGCGACTCACGCTCGCGCAGCAAACGCTCCCGTTTGCTTTCGCCCTTGGGAGCAGGCTTGCGCAGGAACGGCTCCTGATGGGCGATGCCCAGGACCTCGCGCGAGGTGGGCAGCACGGCCAGCACCGTCTGCAGCCGAAACCCCTGATGGCTGCCGTTGCCGATCGGCCCCAGGCCACTGGTGGGGGGATGCTGTTGATAGTCCACCTCGGTGGTATCCTGGATCAGCAGCACGCGCTTGTGCGGGCGCGCCTGCGCCCGCGTCTGCTCCAGATGCGGCTGCACCAGTTGCTCATAGCTCACATCCGCTGTCTGCAAGAAGCGATAAGCTGCCTCCAAGTGCGCCTCTCCTTGCATCTGCGCTGGCAAAGAGCCCGCTGGATCATGGGCCATGGCGCACGCCATCGCCATCGCTCGCTTGGGTCGTCGCTGGTCGCCCAGGCGCACCGTGCCAAAGGTCTGCTGTGCCCACTCCTGGGGCGACAACAAGCTGCTTGTATTCATCGACTTCCCTCTCTTTCTCTTGTGACTTCTCCTTTCGTGATTCTATCATCTTTTCACTCGAAAATTGTGATGAAAAGTCAGCCTGCTGCGCCAGGTGGAGCGTGAGAGCGGCAGGGATATCTTGTTTTTGGGAGGGAAAGCGTCCTTCGTACTGGAAATACTTGAGTAAAACGGCGAAGCCGAGCAGGTTGTGATCGGTTTTGCTGTCTCCCACCAGGTCGAGTTCAGTGGGCTGAAGGGTAAAGTGCGCTTCCAGTTCATCATGTCACTTTCAATTTTCGTTTGCACTGGTGTGACTTTCGTTTGCACTGGCAACAATCGGCTCAACTCGTCGCCCTTGCTATTGTGCATAGGCATTGAGCGAGAGGCGCTCAACCCGAGTTGCCAGTTGGGACACTTCCGGCTGGCTATAGAGCCTGGTGGTGTCTAATGAGCTATGACCCAACAGCGTCGCCAGCCCCACCACATCTCCTGGATACTGGGCCAGATAACTGCGAGCAAAGGTGTGTCGCAAGGTGTGCGCACTCGTCTCTTCTGGTACCAGATCTCCGGCAGCTTTGACGAGTTCCGCGATCATCTGGCCCATCGCTGAGGTTGTCAGCGCTCCCCCCTTCTGACTCAGCCAGAGCGGTTCGTATGCCTCTGGAGATTTCGGTTTGGGCCAGCCTTTCGCCACCGCTTTGAGGGATGGTTTCTCAATTCCAAGCCGGGTGGCTACATAGTTCGCCAAGGCTTCCCGCGCAGACACATTTAACGGAACAGAGCGGGCCTTGTTGCCCTTACCAGCTCGGACACGCAGCAGGCCACTGCGCTCGCCAAAGGTGATATCCTCGAAGGTGAGTGCAGCACACTCACTCAAGCGAATCCCCGTTTGCAGCAAGACCTGGACAATAGCGTAGTTGCGGGCCGATTCGCGAGAGATTTGGGCCTGACGGAGCAGAGCATTGACCTGCGCACTTTTCAGTCCTGTGCGCGAGGACGATGCCTCTCCGCCGACTAGTTTGACCTGCGCCGCAGGATCGGCTGCGAGATAGCCCAGCTCGGTCATCCAGCTGCACCAGGCACGGAGGGCACTCAGGTGCAGGTTGATCGTACTGATCTCTCCAAGGTCAATGGCGCTTGCTCATCCTGCTCGTACCAGGCGAGAAAACGAGCGACCGCCTGAGTGTATTTTTTGACGGTGCCAGTTGAACGATCTTTCTCCTGTAGGTAGTGATGCCACACCTCAAGCAGCCCCTGTGGGGTCCACACGTTCCGGTCGGTTTTGAGAGCGGTGACTCGCTGGTGCATGAGTTTCTCCTGACCCCAAAAAATATTTCCCGCTGTTCTTTTTACCACTTACGCTCGGTCACTCTCAGGCTGTTTGAGCGTATCCACCCCCACAAGTATAGCACAGAACAGCGAGAAATATTGATTTCTCGCTGTTTTCATGAGATGAGTCCTTACGTTGCCAAGATATCAAGAAAAAAGTCCTGTCTCTTTCATACAGATCAGACGAGAGGCGGGTTTGCGCCTCTCGCCTGTGAGCACATACACATCGACGCCACGCATCTGCTCAACCTGTCTATCTCCGTTGCTTTTCGGTGGCAGCTTCCCCATGACATTTGTCACGCCCAAATCAGGATAAACTTCACTTCCCATCGATCCCAAACATGGCTACACTTGCAATAGACATGTGGACCCATCACAGAGCGGTCTCATCATGAGAGAGGACATTCTATGCATCTGGAAGGAGGAGGATATGGCACGCATCGAAGGAATCACGCGAAGCCGCTCCTTGCTCGTTCGCCTGGTCTTTTTCTTCTCCCGGCGGTGCTATGGGAGAGTCATCACACCGGCACGGGTCTATGCGCTTCATCCCAGGCTCCTCTTGGCTGTCGGACACATGGAAGAGGCGCAGGAGGGAGCCAGGCAGCTAGGAGCATCCGTCAAACAACTGGCCAGAATGCTGGTGGCCTGGCGCATTGGCTGTCCCTGGTGCCTCGACTTTGGCACCCGCGCCAGTCAGGACCTCTTGATAGCAGACGAACAACTGCGCGCTCTGCCGGACTACGAACACTCCTCGCTGTTCAGCGAGGAAGAACGTGTGGTGTTACGCTATGCTGACGCCATGACCACAATCCCAGTGCAGGTGCCAGAGGCCGTGTTCACTGCACTCAAAGCCATCTATAGCGACCGACAGATCCTGGAGGTGACGACGGCCATTGCCTGGGAGAATTATCATGCACGGGTGAACCATGCTCTCGGTCTCGAAGCAGAGGGTATGGCAAGGCACATCTGTCTGGTGCCGATGAACGTCGAGCTGAGAGACCAACCTGCTCACACCGATGCGCTCTCGCAGGTGCGAGAGACCGTTGAGCAGAGGAAAGACAGATCATCGACGAAAGAGGTGGACCCATGCCACAAGCAGCCAGGATATTGACCCATCAACAAGCGAAAGCCTTTTACGACTGGATGGGCGCCAAACAAGATCTGCAAGCCTTCTACGAGGCTCCTGCCACACGCGATCTCATGGCGCATGCGGCGTTTGAAACCGCACAGGCGGTCTTCGAGTTCGGCTGTGGCACCGGAGCGTTCGCGGAACACGTCTTGGCTTCGCACTTGCCAGAAGAGGCACGCTATCTCGCGGTGGATAGCTCGACCACGATGGTGCATCTCGCCAACGTGCGACTCGCACGCTTTGGCAACCGTGTGGTCGTGCAGCAGACCGATGGGTCCCTCCAGTTTGAGACAGCTTCCGGTTCGTATGATCGCTTCGTTTCGACCTACGTCGTCGACCTGCTCTCTGTCTCCGACATCGCGACGCTCCTCTCCGAGGCCCATCGCCTCCTGACAAGAGAAGGGCGTCTCTGCCTGGTGAGTGGGACGCATGGGAGCACAGGGCTTCCCCGTCTGCTGACAGGACTCTGGGCAGCCGTCCATGCGCTCCGACCTGCGCTGGTGGGTGGTTGTCGGCCCCTGGAGCTGCGCACACTGCTCCCAACCACCCACTGGCAGATCACGTATGTCAACGTCGTCACCGCCTTTGGCATTCCTTCGGAGATTGTGATCGCCGAGCGTCGACCCGTCACAGGATGAAAGACAAGCAATGAGGCGACTGAGATGCCATGTCCCGTCACCGCTCTCAGCTTGAGAACGAAGAGGAGGAAGTGAGATGCATACCCCTGATCGAGGCGTACCACAGGCGAGTGAACACGCGCGAGATGATCGTACGCTCGTGGTCCCCCTGAGTCGGGTTGACCGGACGTGGCTTCCCGTCGTCGGCGGCAAAGCGGCGAACCTGGGTGAACTGATCCGCGCGGGCTTCGCCGTTCCAGAAGGTTTCTGTGTGACCACGGCTGTCTATGCGCTCCTCAGTGAGAGCGCCGGACTCGAAGCCATGCTGACAGCATTGGCAACCTCCAGGGCTGAAGATGCCGCATGGTGGACAGAGCTGGCTGCGGCAGTGCGCACCGCCTTGCTGCAAGCCCCTGTTCCAGCCAGTGTTGCTGAGGCTATCACCCAGGCCTACCAGGAACTCGGAAGGCGCGAATCTGTTCCCGTTGCCGTACGTTCTTCTGCCACTGCTGAAGATCTGCCCTCCGCCAGCTTTGCTGGCCAGCAGGAGACGTATCTCAATATCGTTGGCATCGAGGCACTCCTCGATGCGGTACAGCGAGGCTTCGCTTCGCTGTGGACCGACCGCGCGGTGAGCTATCGCCACAGCCTTGGTATCGATCCTCGCACCGTGCGCCTGGCTGTGGTTGTCCAGCATATGGTAGACCCTCAGGTGGCCGGTGTCCTCTTCACTGCCAATCCACTGACCGGCAAGCGCCGCGAGATCGTGATCGATGCGAATCCCGGTTTGGGCGAGGCGGTCGTCTCCGGCGCGACTAATCCTGACCACTTTGTGGTGAATACTCCTACAGGCGAGATCGTCGAACGCCGCCTGGGTGACAAACAGGTCATTGTCCAGGCAGAGGCTTGTGGTGGCACCCAGCGCGTCGAGCAGAGAGGGGCAGGGGAGGAAGCCTGCCTCTCTGATGATCAGGTACGTACACTGGCAGCGCTCGGTGCGCGGGTTGAGGCGAACTCAGGAGCACCCCAGGACATTGAGTGGGCGATGGATGCCGCCGGTCACGTCTGGCTCACGCAGGCGCGCCCGATTACGACACTGTTTCCGCTCCCTGTCGAGGCGCCGTCTACTGATGAGGAGCTGCGAGCGTACTTGTCGTTCAACGTCCAGCAGGGGACCTCTCTGCCCTTCACGCCGATGGGTGTCTCTGCCATGCGTCTGCTGGTTTCGTCGATCGCGACCTACCTGGGCTTTCCCCCTCGTGACCGTGCCCAGGGTCATCGCTTCGTGACTGTTGCCGCCTCTCGCATCTTCATCGATGTAACGGCCGCTCTGCGGAACTCGTTTGGGCGCACGCTGCTCGTGCGTTCGATGGAGGAGGCAGAAATCCATGCTGCGATGATCTTCCAGCAGCTGAGTGCCGATCCGCACTTCTCCCTTCTGCCAGCGCCGCGGCTTCCGTTCTTCCGCGCGCTTGTCTCTCTGTTCGTCCGCTCGGGCTTGCCGTGGCATCTGTTCCGGGCGCTGCTCTCGCCCAGGGCCGGACGCGAGCGCCTGCTGCGTCTGGAGCAGCTGCTGCGCGAGGCGAGCAAGGGTGAGGCTGTCACAGCTCCTACCGATCCAGCCGACCGCCTAGCAGCCGTTGAGGAAGTCTTTTTTGACGCGACCATGCACCTGTTGAACAACGCCTCCTCAGCGATGGTCGCTGGCATGGAGACCTTCGCCCTGGCTGAGGCACTCCTGGGGAATCTTGCGACGAAGGACGAACTGCAGCGCGTATTGCGAGGACTACCGACCAATCCAACGACCGAGATGAATCTTGTGCTCTGGGCGCTCTCCGAGCAGGTGCATGCCGATCAGACGGTAGCTCACCTGGTGCGAAATACGCCACCTGTCCGGCTGGCTCAGGACTACCGCAATGGGAGCCTGCCGCCGCTCTTGCAACAGGGCCTGGCGAATTTCCTGTCCATCTATGGTCATCGCAGCGTCTCCGAACTCGACCTGGGTATGCCGCGCTGGTCGGAGGACCCAACCTATATCCTGGGAATCCTCGAAAGCCTCCTTCAACTCCATGACCTGGCGCTTTCCCCGGACGCGCAGTACCGGCGCGCAGCTGAGGCAGCTGAGGTGATGGTGGCCGAGCTGACACGCCGTGCCCGGCGCAAGAGCAGGTGGCGTGGCCTGCTCGTCGGCTTCTGTCTGCGTCGCGCTCGTGCTCTAGGGGGCCTGCGCGAGGTGCCTCGCTTCTGTCTCACACATGTACTGGCACGGGCGCGAGCCCTCCTTTGGCCTCTGGGTGACGAACTGGTCCGGGCGGGGTGCTTGGAGCAAGCAGAGGACATCTTTTTCCTCAGCCTGCCAGAAGTGCGTGCTGCTCGGACTGGAACCGATCTGCGCCGCACGGTACGCGAGCGACGAGCCTCCTACCAGCAGGAACTCACCCGGCGTCATGTGCCGCTCGTCCTGCTCTCCGATGGTACAGAACCGTCCGCCAAGCCATCGACCGCCGTATCAGCCCATGGAACGCTTCTGGGGACACCGGCCTCGTCAGGTATCGTCACGGCACCTGCGCGGGTCATCCTCGACCCGACTGGCGCTCGCCTCGCTCCTGGCGACATCCTGGTCGCGCCCGCCACCGACCCCGGCTGGACGCCCCTCTTCCTCACCGCCGGGGGCCTGGTCACGGAGACTGGGGGAGCGATGTCCCACGGCGTCATCGTGGCCCGCGAGTACGGTATCCCGGCGGTTGTCGGCGTGCCGAGAGCAACCGAGCGCATTCCCACTGGAAGCCGCCTGACCGTCGATGGTACTGCCGGTACCATCGTGATTGAGCACAGGAGTGAGGAGTAGGAGGAACCTGCCATGAGCCTGTATACCCTTGTCTTGTTCTTGCATGTGAGCGGGGCCATTGGAGCCTTTCTCAGCATCGGCAGCTGGCTCTTCGGCCTCTCCGCCCTGCGGCGAGCACGATACGTCGAGCAAGTGCGCGTCATTGCCTGGCTGATCATTATCGCCTCTCCCCTCATGGCACTCAGCGCGCTGCTCATCGCTATTACGGGGCTCGATATGGCGCTCTCCGCCTGGGGCTTGCAGACCGGCTGGATCGCCGTTGCCATAGTGAGCTTCGTGCTCATGGCCCCTGTCGGCCCACTTGTGCTGGCCGCTCGGATGTATACCATCATGGATATGGCACGAGAGGCGCCAGATGGCCCTCTCCCCGATGAACTTGAGAGGCGCACCCATGACCTGATCCTGGGGATAGTGGCGCAAACCTTGACGGCCCTTCTGCTCGGCATCGTCTTCCTGATGACCACCAAGCCCTCGCTCACCACATCCATCATCGTAATGGTGATTGCTCTGGCGTGCGGTCTGCTTTTGGGCGTGCCCTACCGGTATGCAACGCGCAGGACTGGAAGCTCCGACCGGACAAGTGAAGATCCCTTCTTGAAAAAGACCATCTGGACGAGAAGATGGTAAAATGGATTGGCGAGCAGAGATCGTTTCGGCAGCAGGAAAGGAGTGCCGAAGTGATACAGACAGTGCGAGCATCCATAGCGCGAGTGCATGCGTGGTTGGAAAAACGCCTTACCGATATGGAAGGAGCCGAGGTGCCCGTTGTATCCAGCGGTATCTCCCCGCGCCTCTGGCGACTGTACGTGGAATTCTGGCTTGTCTTTCCCCTGCTCTATCCTCTCATCGCCCTATTAAAGACGCACCCGGCACCGCTGCATCAGCTCCTCATTCGTGTGGCTGTTATGGCCATCGTCGTGGTCGTGGCTGGCTGGCTCATGTGGCCCCACCCGATGGAGAGCATCGCCTATACCCGCTCGCGGTTCTATAGGACACTCCTGCTGCTCGCTTTTCTCACGGCCCTGGTGCTCTGGCTCAGTCTAGCGTATGGCGCAGCCTTCCTCTGGCTGCTCATCTGTGTCAGTGGTGCGGCAGGAGTGGCGCTGCCGTTGCGCAGTGCACTGTTGGTCCTGATTGCTTTGATGATCCTTTCAGCAAGCATGAGCGTAGGGATTGAGGGAGGCGTGTTGCGGGCTGACTGGCTGACGATCATCCCGCTGGTGCTGCTGGTCCGGGGGCTTGGCCTGGATATGATTGGCCTGGTTCGCCTCTCCCGTGCGATCCGGGAACTGCATGCGGCAAGGCAGGAGCTCGCACGCCTGGCAGTCGTCGAGGAGCGACTCCGTCTCGCACGCGATTTGCATGACCTGCTGGGGCATACCCTCTCGATGATTACGCTCAAGAGTGAGCTGGCGAGGCACCTGGTCAGGGAGGAACCCGACCGCTGCACGCAAGAACTCTCGGAGATCGAACAGGTGGCACGGCAGACGCTTCGCGAGGTGCGTGAGGCGGTGGCAGACTACAGGCATCCCCGCTTGGAAGACGAATTGGAGGGGGCTCGCCAACTCCTCTCTGCGGCAGGCATCGATGCGCAGATCGAAACGATCTCCCAGCCCTTCCTCTTTGAGCTCTCTAGCGTCCTTGCCTGGATAGTGCGCGAAGGTGTAACCAATGTTATCCGGCACAGCCGCGCCCAACACTGTCTCATTCGACTGGCGCAGGAGAACGAACGAGTCCAGGTCGAAGTAATCAACGATGGAGGAGCTCATGCGAGTGCGGAAAGCGTATCTGAGCGCCCTGGCCTGGGACTCGCTGGTCTGCGTGAACGGGTGACTGCCCTGGGAGGCTGCATGGAGGCTGGCCCTCTCACCGTATCCGACAAAGACCGCTTTCGCTTGTATGTGGAGCTGCCACTTCAGCGCCGTGCGCAGGCACAGAGAGCACAGGAGGACCAGACATGATTCAGGTGCTGCTGGCAGAAGATCAGGCGATGGTGCGTGGTGCGCTCTCTGCTCTGCTCAGCCGAGAACAGGATATTGAGGTCGTGGCCGAAGTCGCACGAGGCGATGCGGTCGTGGAAGCCGCTCGCCTGGCCCACCCCGATGTGGCCTTGTTAGATATTGAAATGCCCGGTGGGGATGGGCTCTCTGCTGCGCAAGCATTGCGAAAAGCACTCCCCACCTGTCGCATTGTGATTCTGACCACCTTTGGACGCAGTGGCTATCTGCAGCGGGCCATGGAGAGTGGAGCGGTTGGCTTCCTGCTCAAAGATGCACCAGCATCTGAATTAGCCGTCGCCCTGCGTCGCGTGATGAATGGCGAGCGGGTGGTTGATCCTGACTTGGCCCTCTCCGCGCTGAGTTCGGGGAACAATCCGCTGACCAGTCGCGAGCGGGAGGTGCTCTCGGCGTCACTCTTCGGGGCCAGCCTTGCAGAGATCGCTGCACGGCTGTATCTGTCCGAAGGAACCATCCGCAACCATCTTTCCACGGCCATGCAGAAACTCGGCGCACAGAATCGGATGGAAGCGGCACGGCTCGCTGAGCAGAAGGGATGGTTGTGAACAGACAACGAAGCTGTTAATCTCAAGATTCTGCGGGCCAAAATCACACAATTAAATGGGCATGCATGCCGATTACCCGAAAGTCTGGCCGCAACTTACCGAAAGTTTGGCCACATAGGCAATTGGCCTGTAGAGCCGTACGAGTAACAAAACGACGGAATTTCGCAGGCATCAGCCTGCCTCTACCAAGCTATGTGAAT
>WNGH01003192.1_pt1 | contig 23700 bp, 27 predicted proteins | sample 5400631 | NCBI WGS metagenome assembly WNGH01 (sample SAMN13153373, study PRJNA577476) | soil metagenome | isolation source: 115 cm soil or saprolite under Garry oak tree replicate 1 | place: USA:California | collected 2016-06-15
GCCTGGCCGACGTGATGTACGAACCAAGCGGCGTCGTCATCTGTCGGTGCATGACGCCCGCGATCGTGAAGGTCGTGGACAACCAATGGTTCCTCTCGTACGCCGATCCCGCGTGGAAGGCGAAGGTCCACGAGGCGATTGCGTCCATGGACCTGTACCCGGAGGCGCTGCGGAAGTGGTTCGACTACGTGACCGACTGGCTCCGAGACTGGCCGTGCGCCCACCACCGCGGCCTCGGGACGATCCTGCCGTGGGACTCGAACTGGGTCATCGAATCCTTGAGCGACTCGACGATCTACATGGCATACTACACGATCGCTCACGCCCTCCAGGGCGGCGCTCTTCGGTCCTCCGTCTCGTGGGCGCAACGCCTCGATGATGCGTTCTTCGATTTCGTGTTCTTCGGGAGGGGCAGCGCCAAGGTTGTCGCATCTCGCCTCGGGCTGGACGTGGACGTGATTGAGGGCCTCCGCCGGGAGTTCACCTACTGGTACCCAGTCGACTTGCGGAACACAGGTAAAGACCTCGTCCAGAACCACATGACCTTCTGCTTGTTCGCGCACACCGCCATCTTCCCCAAAGAGCAGTGGCCTCGCGCGTTCGGCGTGAATGGATGGGTTCGTCTGGCGGGGCGCAAGATGTCGAAGTCTCGCGGCAATGTGTGGTACATCCGCGAAGCCGTGCGGGAATGGGGCGCCGACGTGATCCGGCTGACCGTCGCGAACGCGGGAGACGGCCTCGATGATCCGAACGTCGACATGGACTTCGCCGAGCCCGCGAAGGTCCGTATCGAGGAATGGCTCCGGTTCGCCACCACGAAGCACGCGACCCGTAAGGACCACCATGGCATCGACGCATGGTTCCTCAGCGTCCTGAGCCGTTCAATCGAAGCGAGTCGAACCTCGATGGAGGGGATGAACTACAAGGCGGCCCTCCGGCACGGGTACTTCGACCTGCAGGCCGCCTGGTCCTGGTACGTCCGGCGGTCCGAGGGCCGACCGCATGTGGAGGTGCTCCGGCGGTTCATCGACGTCCAGACGGGTCTCCTCGCTCCGTTCGTCCCTCACGTGGGGGAAGAGATCTGGCATCGCCTCAGGGGCGACGGCTTCGTGGTGAATGCGCGATATCCGGAGGCGATGGCCGGCGAGGTCGATCCGCGAGCCGAAACGGCGGAAGTCCTCCTCCAGTCGACGCTGGCCGATGTCCGTGAGATCCTGAAGGCTGGCCGATGTCCGTGAGATCCTGAAGGTCACGGGGATTGCTCCGAAGCGACTCGCCCTCTACACCGCCCCTGCCTGGAAAGTGCAGGTCCACCGGATCGCGCGCGACCTCGCCAAGCGCGGGCCGATCCCGATGAACGTGCTGATGGAGCGATCTCTCACGGAACCGGGCATGCGAGAACAGGCGAAAGAGGTCGCCGCGTTCGCGAAGAAGCTCGCGGAGGACCTGCGGCACGCGAAGCCGGACGAGCTCGACCGGTTTGGGGCCGTGGATGAGTTCGCGATGTTCCGGGAAAACCTGGGCTTCTTGGAGAAAGAGCTCCGTGTGAAGGTCGACGTGTTCCGGGCCGACGATCCGAAACGTTGGGATCCCTCGAAGAAAGCAGACCACGCTGTCCCGGGACGGCCTGCGATCTACGTGGAGTGAGTCCATGAAGATCCGGCGGCCCTCCAAGCCGGAGGTCCCCTTCAAGCGAAAACGGAGCCCACCGCCGCAAGCGACGAAGCTCCTGAGGTACTCACTCCTCTCCGGCGTTGTGTTCATGGTCCTCCTGGCCGTCGTGTTCCTCCCCCGGATGTTCCCGGATCAACCGCCGATTGAAATTCTCAGGAGTTTTCATTTCGAGACGCCGAACAACCAGACGAGGATCTACATCGACAGCGTGACGGTCTCGCTAGAACTCGCCAAGTTCCGGGCGAACTTCACCGTCGCGGAGAAGGGGAAAATCGTCGAATTCGGGAACCTAAGCCAAGGCCTTCTGGTCGGAGGGAACGCAACGTTCCGGTTCGTTGATGCAAGCCCCAACGGCCTGTTGGATCCCGGGGACTACTTCCAGGTGTCTCCTCCACCGACGGGTTGCTACCGGCTACAAATTTTTCAGATCGACGTCCGCCAAACTGTGGGATTTCTGGAATGGGGCGCTTGCCCCCAGCGCAACGTTTAACTGAAGTCGGCCAATAAGCGCCGCCGCGGGCCTGTAGCTTAGCTAGGTAGAGCGATCGGCTCTTATCGGCACGCTCCATCGGAACGTCCGAGGGACACCGATAGGTCAAGGGTTCGAATCCCTTCAGGCCCGTGCCTTACCCTTAGGATTGACCTCAATTCCGCATCATGGCGGTTTGGCTTGGTCCCTGTCCTGTCCCCTCATGCCCGCCCCATCAGGCGGGCACCTTACTATTTTGTCACTCGAAAAGCTACATCGACTCCATATATTGCGAGATGATACTTATTATGATATGGTGATAACATATGGTCCGGCAACCTCAGTCCCAGGCGCAGGCCAATCCGACAGAGCAACTTCTCGAGGCGGCAATCGTCATCGGAGGCATCGCCCTCGGTCTCCTAATCCTGAAGCACCTCACGGAGGGACGCGATGACGAAGAATGATCCGACAAACCTCGCGTACGAGGCTTTCCGGGAGTTGTTCGTCACGAACCTTCAACCGACAAAACGGGTCCTCGTTGAGTTGTACGAAGGCGACTGGGAGCGTATCTCCAAGGTGAAAGAAGATCTGGACCTCAGCTGGAAGGACTTCTTCCACTCGATCGCGCTCTGGCTCGACGTTTTCGAATCGGACTCGGAGGCCAAAGAGCTGGTCACGAACCTGGCAAAGGGAAAGGAGGGTGTCCGAAAGTCCGTGAAGGTGCTCGGAGGGTAGCCCGGATGGGATGCACGCTGAACGTACGGATCCAACGCCCCACAGGCGCGGGCAGGAGGTGAGTGGATGAAACCTGTTCCTCACTATCATCCGGGGGAGGTGGAGGCATGCTGGGACAAACTCTGCGTGCGCGTCACTACCTCGGAGCAGGCCGCAGCGGTTATCGGCGGTGGACTCTTGGGTGCATTTGCGGGAGCGATTCTCACGCGCAAGCCCGAGGGCGCTCTCGCCGGCGCGGTCCTCGGCGGCTTGGTGGGAGCGATCTTCGGCCCGCGAGACACCGATAGCCCGACGGACTGAGCGTTCGGGTGCATTGGGACAGTCTTCGTCATGCCCGCCCTCATGAGGCGGGCTCTTTCCATCAGGACCTGACTTGGCCACGAATCAGAAGGCTGGCCACGAATAGCACGACTCCCATTGCGATCAGAATCGGTCCCCAGGAAAGCAAGGTCCGCGCTCCGGTGCCGAATGCCTCACCTACCGAACCGGCGAAGAGGAAGAGGATGCCTCCCAAGACCAAGATGGCTGGTACCCCAACAGCGACGAACGCAAAGCTCGTTCTCATATGTTCACCTCCTGGCGTCAACGGCGCCATTCAAGTCGTCGAATCCTGATGCCGGCTTTCTTTGCGATTCTACGGACACGTCTGGACACCTCCGTATCCCACGCGATCGGCACGAACCCGCCCGTGGCCCCCACCTCCGCCATGTAGATCTCGACCTTTCGGATGTGGGACTCGTTCAGCTCGGCAACATCTTTCATCTCAATTACGACAAGGTTTTCTGTCTGTTCGTTCCATAGCAGGTTGTCGGGCCACAATCCGCTCTGCAAAGTGGGCTGCTCGAATCGTTTCCAGCCTCTACGGCGAGGGAAGTTCCTCCGCACTGTCGGCCACGCATACTCCTCGAAGATCTTTCCCTCCCAGAGAGGGTCTCGTTTCGCCACTGGTTCGCCACTCTGGAGTAGCGCACCCGTTAGAGTGCTCCTCCACCCCGTGCGAATCAATGTCAGTCGGCTTCATAAACCTGTTCAGTCTGCTTCCGGCTTTGGCAGGCTCGAGATGCTGCTCACGAGTTTAATGCGGGCCTCATCCTTGAGCTTCTCTTCGGAGATTGATTCGGCGACCTGAATGGCGAGGAGGAACCTCTGCACCTGAGCCAACCGTGTCAGATGGTCGTTTGACTGCTCCGTCGCCTTGCCGTATAGGTAGAATGCGAGTCCCGAGATGACCTCCACGATCGCGCCACCGATGGTCCCGAACACTGCCGCATCTCGTCCAGCCAGAAGGCCAACGCCGACCGCGACAAGAAATAATGCCACGCCGCCGGCAGCCGCCCAAGACGCGACCTTGAAACTTGCGTGGCTCTGGTTGAGGGCGACTCGGTAGAAGGTCGAAAGGAGTTCGGTTTGCGCGCTTGCAGTTTGTTTGGCGTCCGTCCCCTTGCCGGCGTCACTCAAGGCTTTGATTGCGATTGGTACGTCCCTCGAAAGCAAGGCGTACGTGCTGGCGGTTCCGGCCCTAGAGAAGATTTCCGCCCACCCTTCACGGGCAACCGACGGTTTCGACCCTCCCGCCACGGTTCCTGCAACTCAGTTCCACAGATAGAACCTTCCACAATGCCGTCCAGCAACTTATCCGTTGTTGGCTTTTACTTGTAGCCTACTTGCAGCGCGACGCCTTGAGATTTCAGACGGGTTTGGAGTTCGCGGAACCGGTGCTCGTGTGTGTTCTTGTATCGATCGCGGTTCGCCGTGAGGACGAGACGGATTTCCTCACGCGGATGCAATGTGACCAAGGACACCTCTGTCCAATTGAGATCCTTGTCGCCTCTAAGGAAAGCGATGATGGTCGCATCGATATGTTCGTGCGACACCTCCTCCGGGTGAGGCATCCGCCGAGCCATGTCCCTAGATCGGCAACAAGGGGGATAAGTAGAAATGGGGGAGTGGTCCGCGAAACTACTCCCATCAGCCACCAGACATGTCAACGGAGACAGCGATTTCCTTCAGCGCGGAACGGAACAGCTCAACAGTTTTCTCGAGTTCCGCGTACAACCTGACCATCTCCACACTATCAGACTGAATCCGGGCGTCGGAGGCCCAAGATGCCATCCGGCTTTCGAAGACCTCCGCTACATCCCTTCTTTCCTCCGGGACCTTGAGAAGAATGTAGTTGCTTGAGACCTCGATGAAGTACATCCCGCCCGACGAGGTTCGACTCATGACGATGGACCGTCCTGGGCGACCATACTTCGCGCTAAAGTATGCCGCATCCTCCGTTTGAGCGACAATGTTATCGAACAGGTACGTGTTCAGTCCCCAGTCATTCCACTCTACAGCCGTCAGCGGCACTCCGAGTTCCGACATGCCGGTTCGAACAAGATTTTGGATGATGACCCTTCGATGTTGGCGGACGCTAGTAAACTTCTCCGAGAGAGACTTCACCTTCAGCCACGTTGAGAAGACCTGTGGGTATCGGTTCTGGAGGAAGATCTCCCCTTTTGCGACTCCTGGGAAACGCGCCAAGTCGAGTCCGTCGGTACCTGTTGACGGGGCAACGTTTCCTGGCAGAGACTCTTTCGGGATTCATAGCCTTAGACCCGTACTCTCAGTAGGGCCAACGCTTTCCCTAACCTGCAGCTCGCTCCATGGCCACAGGACGTTCTCGTTCAGACTCTTGTTACTCTCCTCCCGACGTCGGGAGAGGGACTGGTAAATCTGCCAGAGGAATCCGATTGCGCCGAGTATGCCCGTGATGAAACCTGTCCACAGGACGGCGTCCTCAATTCCCACGTCCTGAATGATGTTGCGTCAAGAGATAGGATTTCCGGTGGCGTTCCAGCCCATGAGGCTTGTGCCGCTCTGGGTTTTACGCTAAACTCATGCCACACGCAACATCACCAAGGACCTTGTGAGCCCCTGGGCTCCGCGAGCAGCTTCCCCGAAGCGGGACTCGTTAATCCCGCGATATTCTCTGCGTTTTCCCTGAGTACCAGTCGGATTTTCTTCCTGCGGATGAAATGTCAGTAGAGAGACCTTCTTCAACGGAATAGTCTCGGCAACGTGCGTCTTCGGAATAGAGAATACCGGGATAGTCTTTTTAGTCCTGACCTCAATAGTCGGATGCGGGATGGATTCGTCAGAAGGCTGACTTTGTGGCGATGCGGGATGCGACCGAGTGGCAGACCCGAAAGGGCAGAATCGACGTTCTGCTCAAGGAGGTCGGGTGGGATCCACAGAATAGGACCCGGGTAATACAGGAAGTCGACACCAAGCAATCGGAGTTCAAAGCGCGGCGTTACAGGACTTTCTCGGAGACTCACGGAACGCCAGGCGAACACGCATATGCTGACTATGTGCTGTTGGATGCAAACGGCGAGCCCCTCGCAGTATTGGAAGCGAAGAAGACTTCGAAAGACCCAATCCTCGGACAGAAGCAAGCCGAAGACTACGTCGATGATATCAAGAGGCAAACGGGCAAGGACCTCTTCATCTTCCTCTCGAATGGCTACGAAATATGGTTCTGGAACAAGCCGAACGAGAATCCGCGTATGGTGAAAGGATTCCACAGCCGAGGGGCTCTAGACAGAATCCTCTTCCAAAACAGGTCGAAGAAGGACTTCGTTGACGTGCCCATCAAAAAGGAAATAATTGACCGTCTCCCCAACATTGAATCAGTCAAGCGAGTGCTCGAGGGCATCGAGAGCGGAAGACGCAAGTTCTTGGTGGTTCAGGCGACCGGTACGGGCAAGACGAGGGTGGCAATGGCATTGATTGACGTCCTGCTTCGGGCTAACAGGGCTCAAAAGATCCTTTTTCTTGCTGACCGAAAGGCGCTGAGGGATCAGGCCTACAGCGATGGCTTCAAAGTTTTCTTTCCTAACGAGTCTAAGTCTAAGGTGTTCTCCGGGAACTTGGACAAGAACAGCCGACTATTTGCCTCAACGATCCAGACGTTCATGGACTGTTATCAGGAGTTCTCCGTTGGAGACTTTGACGTCATCATCTCCGACGAGTGCCACCGGTCGATCTACAACAAGTGGAAGGACGTGTTCACCTACTTCGACGCGATCGAAATCGGGCTGACCGCGACACCCGCCGAGATCATCGACAGAGACACGTTCAGGTTTTTCGACTGCGAAGACAACACACCTACGACACTCTACACTTACGGCGAAGCGGTGGAAGAGGGATACCTCGTACCCTACAAGGTGTACAAGACCCAGACTCACTTCCAAATCGCTGGCGTTAGGCCCGACGACGTCCCCAACGCAGTAATGAAGGAACTGATGGAAAGAGGCGTTGAGCCCGACGACGTCAATTTCGAAGGAACAGACATCGAGAAGAAAGTCGTTGTAGTCGGCACAAACGAGGCCATCGTCAAGGAGTTCATGGAAAACTGCATCATGGACTCGACTGGGACACTACCAGCGAAGTCGGTATTCTTCGCGATCACCAAACAGCACGCAAAGAGGATTTGGGAAGCATTCGAGAAGCTGTACCCGGAGTACAAGGGCAAGCTGGCCCGTATCATTGTGTCCGATGACCAGAGGGCTCAGGAGATCCTCAAAGAGTTCAAGACAGAGGGCTGGCCCCGCGTCGCGATATCGGTCGACATGCTGGATACCGGAGTGGACGTCCCTGAGGCTTGCAATCTAGTCTTCGCCAAACCTGTGTTCTCAAAGATCCGCTTCTGGCAGATGCTCGGCAGGGGGACGAGGAGCGATGCCACGTGCAGGCACAAGGAATGGCTGCCCAATGAAAAGAAAGAGGAATTTTTAGTTTTTGACTGCTGGAATGTTTTCGACTGGTTCGACATTCATCCCGAGGGAAGGGAAGCGAAGCCTTCGGACGCCGTTCCCGCGAAGATCTTTCTGCTGCGTCTTCAGCAACTGGAGCAGTTCGAAAAGAAGCGTGACAGGAAGAACGTCGAGCTAGTGAAGGCGAAAATCTTAGCGGACATCAACGCGCTGCCCAGAGATTCGGTCGCCGTGAGAGAAAAAATCAAGGATGTGGAGTTCGCACTCTCGCCTAAGCTCTGGTCCCGGGTCGGACTCAAGCCGATTGACTTCCTAAGGACTAAGTTGACCCAGCTGATGAGATACAGGACAGGCATCGAGCCTAACGAGTCCTCTTTCGTCCAGAAATGCGAGCAGCTCACCCTTGCAATCCTCAACAAGAACGAGGCGGAGATCGACCGGCTGAGAGAGGATATCGCCGAGGCGCTGAACTCTCTGCCCACTACAATCAAGGGGGTGGGGGATAAGAGCGAGCTCCTGGACAGAGTTCTCGAGAAGACTTTCTGGAAGAAACCCTCAACCGATGATGCCCAAATGCTTCTCGAGGAGTTCGCTTCGCTGATGAGTTACAGGAGATCCGAACCAAGGCCGACGATCATTCTCGACATCGACGACGTGACCGAACGGCGCCAGCTCATTGAGTACGGGCCTGTGACTTCGCCGAAATCCGAGTACGTGAGGGACTACAAGGTGAAAGTCGAGAAACGTATCAAGCAACTGGCCGAAGGGCATCCCACTATCCAGAAGATAAAGCACGACGAAAGGCTGACCGAACCGGATCTCCACAAACTCGAGGAGGCACTCAATTCTCCCGAGCTGTTCATCACGGAGGAAAATCTCCAGAAGGTCTACAGTCAGACGAAGGGCACCCTTGTCGAGTTCATCAAGAAAGTGCTGGGTCTTTACGAGTTCCCGAGTCCAGAAAAGGAGATAGAGGAGGCTTTCAAGACCTTCATGATCGAGAAGAACTACCTCAATGCCGACCAAGTCAATTTCCTGAGGACTGTCGAGTCGGTGTTCGAGAGGAAGCATCATGTTGATTACAGCGATTTCTTTGAGCCGCCGTTCACAAGCTTCGGCCCAAAGGCTCCAGTGCCCCTTTTCCAAGAGGACGACCTGAAGCAGGTCGTAGGCCTGTGCAACCAGTTAGAGACGGAGGTGTTCCGAAATGCTTGAGCCGGAGATGAAAGCCAAGATCGACAAGCTCTGGAACATGTTCTGGTCCGGCGGACTGTCAAACCCGCTAACTGCCATCGAACAGATGTCTTACCTCATTTTCATGAAGCGTCTCGAGGACCTTGACAACCTAAATCGTATGAGAGCGGAGGCAAGGCGGGAGAAACAGAAATCCATCTTTGCAGGCCACGACGACTGCCGCTGGTCCAACTGGAAGCACATGAACGCTGAGGCGATGTACAAGCACGTTAGCGAGGTAGTCTTCCCTTTCATCAAAAACTTGCACGACGGCGAGGAGGTCCTCTATTCTCGCTACATGCGCGACGCCACTTTCATGATTCCAAAGGCATCACTTGTGCAGGAAGCCGTTTCGATTATTGACGAGATCGAAATCGGAGAGAGACCAGACATCCAAGGCGACATCTACGAGCACCTTCTGGGAGAACTGAAGACCTCGGGCAAGAATGGGCAGTTCAGAACACCCCGGCATATCATTCGCATGATGGTGGAGCTCGTAGATCCTGACATCGGTCAGAAGATTTGCGATCCCGCCTGTGGAACTGGCGGGTTCCTCATTGCGGCGTATCAGCACATCCTCAGGAAGTACACGACGCCCGATATGGTGAAGGAGGACCCAGACGGCACCCCACACAATCTCATCGGGAACAAGATTGTCAAGAAGGAACACTGGAAGCTCTTGTGGAACGAGACATTCTACGGATACGATTTCGAAGTTACGATGATACGCATCGCTTTGATGAACATGATTTTGCACGGCATCACCCGGCCGAACATCGAACAGAAGGACACGCTTTCAAAGCAATTCACACAGAGGCCAGTGTATGACGTGATCCTGGCGAACCCTCCGTTTGCTGGGTATGTAGACAAGGGTGACATCAATGACGCTTTCTCCTTAGACACGACGAAGACCGAGCTCCTGTTCGTTGAGCTTTTCCACAACCTCCTCTCCGTGGGAGGCAAGGCCGCAGTGGTAGTTCCGACGGGCGTTCTTTCTAGTTCCTCCAACGCCCATGTGAAAGCACGAAGGATGCTTCTCGAGAACTCTGATCTTCAGGCGGTCATATCCGTTCCCCCCTCAGCATTCAAGCCGTATTCCGGGGTTGCGACTGGGATCCTTGTCTTTGTAAAGGGAGGAAAGACCGCAAAGGTCTGGTTCTACGACATGAACGCAGATGGGTATTCTCTCGATGACAAGAGAGATTTCATAGACGGCAAGGGCGACATTCCTGACGTCGTTGGAAAGTTCAAGGCCGGGCGAGTCGAGTCTGACAAGAGCATTCTAGTGCCGTTCGAGGTCATAAAGAAGAATGGCTTCGATCTCTCTGTCTCAACATACAGAAAAATCGAATACGAACAGACTGACTTCGAGGATCCCGAGGTCCTGATACAGAACCTCTCGCGACTCGAGGCGGACATCGCGAAGGACTTGAAAGGTTTGCAGGGCCTGATTTAGCATGAATCGTAGGAATTCCTCAAGTTGGGGCGAAGAAAAGCTCCGAGAAGTTGTCACGATAGTTGATTCAGGAGTGGACCCATTTTACGGAACGAGGATGTACGTGCAAACCGGCGACGTCAATGACGATGAGATCGCCGCCACGGCGCCAGTCACATATGCGGGACGTCCCAGCAGGGCGAACATGGAGGTTCAGGAAAACGATGTGCTCGTAGCTCGCATGAAGGCGACCAAGAAGGTACTCGTAGTTACGGCCGTTGAGAAGGATTACTTATTCTCGACCGGGTTTGCCGTCCTTAGACCAAAAACAAGCATGATCTCTCCAAGGTTTCTAGCTTACTATTTCAGATCTAACGGCTTCCAGACAGAAAAGGACCGGAACGCTCACGGTGCAACCCAGAAGGCAATTAACAACTCTTCGCTTGAGCGAATGGACATTCCCCTTCCACCACTCGATGAACAAGCAACGATAGCCTCGGCGCTGGAGCGGGTCGATCGACTTCTCCGGAACCGACGAAAGGCAGACCGAATTGCGACGACTCTCACGCAATCGGTCTTTCTGAACAGGTTTGGAGACCCATCCAAGGTCAAGAAGTGGCCGAACCTTTCTCTCGGTGAGCTGTGCTTACTTATCAGAGACGGTCCTCATAAACGCCCCCAGTATCAGAGTTCGGGAGTCCCTTTTATTACAGTTCACAACATCAGCGAAGATGGATTCGATCTCGACAATGTCTTTTACATATCGCCCCAGGATCATGAACAGTTGAGGAAGCGAGTCGAACCGAGAAAGGGAGACGTCCTGTATACCAAGGGTGGCACAACTGGCATCGCGAGGGAAGTCGATGTGGACTTTGAATTCAGCATCTATGTCCATGTAGCCGTCTTGAGACCTAAGCCTCACCTCATGAATCCTACCTTCTTGGAGGTGGCTTTGAATTCGAAATACTGCAAGACTCAGGCGGCCAGGCTGACGCGGGGCATCGCCAATCGGGATTTGGTGCTAGGCCAAATGAAACAAGTTCTGGTGCCGACGCCGCCTTTGGTATTGCAAAAGCGGTTTGCGAGTCTTGTCGCCAGAGTTAGGACTCTGCGGGAGCGTCAACGTGCGTCGGGGAGGGAAATCAATCGACTACTCGACTGTCTCATGGATAAGGCCTTCACAGGAGAACTCAGAATCGCGTCTTAGCAGTCTGGATCCGCTGCAGGAACTTTCTGTGACTCAATTGCTCAGAAGCATAAACGCCGATCAGGCAATCTATTGCCTGTAGGAAAAAAGTCCGCTTCTTCATACCGATTCCGGTGCCCTTGTGTACTATCTGATTCCTGAGTTTCCTAAGCTCATCGACTCCTCCGAAAGGCAATCCGGGGTAATGGCTTCGAAAGAATGCGACCACCTGGTCAAGATCAATAGTTCGCCCTTCGTCAACTATGTCCTTCACTTTTTCTTCAAGCTTGAGTGCTCTGTCGTTTCTGATTCTGTAAATTGAATAGCGGTTCCGAATCATGATTGCTTTCAGGATGAGTTCCAGACCGTTGACGAATTCGACAACTGCGAGCCGTTTTCTTATGATAAGCTGGCTTCTGAGATGGATGAAGTTAGGTTCATCCAGTTTGTATGCCTCGAGCCGCTTTACACCTTCAAGGAAGACTGCTTCTCCGAGCTTGAACATCTCGTCGGTTTGCCTCGTTTCCTTGGTCTTCCTCTGATCATTAGCGCGCGACGCGACCTTTGGCCGCAAGGCGTAGGCCTGGCCGCTCATTTCCCCAAGTCACCCGGTCTGCTTAGGTTGGCAAAAAGGCTTGTCTCTAATTCCTTTCGGAGAGACCAACGGTCCTTTGGAAGCAGTCGGTCTTTGCGGCTCTTGGGGTTATTAATCGGGGGCCCCGATTCGTACCTCCTGCGGATTGGGAGCACAAACTCACCACCAAGTCACCACTGCGTTTCCCTCCATGTGAGGTGGTGGAACCGGGGAGAGTGGTGAGAACTAAGGAGATGACTCGGGTTCGCCGTCGCGAGGCGCATCCCAACACGTCACCATTCTGACCACTGTGAACACCCTAAGGGAGGAAAGCCTGTGGTGAGATGTGGTGAGGGTGGTCAGTCCGCACCGATGGCCTTCCGCGCTTTGTCGTCGAAGCGGAGAACGATACCCTTCTTGTCCTCAGAATCCCGAATCCCGAGTTCCCGCCGGACGCGTTTCCACTCTTTCTCTCCGATGGGTTCGAGACCGTCCCGGAGGAGTCGCCGATTCACTTCCGGATGTAGGTCCTTATTCATGAGTCCGAGAACCCCGTCCCGTATGTCCTCTTGATGTTCCCCGACAATCCCGCGCAGGATCTCGCGGAGATGTTGTAAGCTGTCCTCCTCGCTGCGGGCGAAGTACTCGCTTAGCACGTCGTCCGCGACCCATCCCATCGAGTCCGCAGTGGCGAGCAAGTAGGCAGCCATTTCGGTGTCGCGGGGCAACTTGGTCTTGATTCTGACCACGCGCTCTTTGAACTTCGGATCCTCGATGTGGTCTTGCATCCTGGCCACGTCCCACTGGTTCCGAGCCCTGTCAGACAGATTGCTAATGGAGTCCCGCAACTCGTTCACCAGCGGACCGCGATAAAAGTTGTCGCAAATCATGTTCACGTCGTTCCACTGTTCAAGCTCGATAGTGATGCTTCGCGTGGCCAACGCGTCCTCAGGGTCGGTCCTGTAGTTCAGGACCTTCGGCCCGCCGATGTTCACGTCCTCGGTTTTCCATCCGCCATTTGAATCCGGGACTCGCAGAGGATATGTCGCGTGCCATCGGGCTCCGGTCCGCAACATTCCTTCGAGGTCCGGCAACTTCCGCATCTGGGTGTCGATCTCATCGATGCCTAGGCACCGGGGCTTCTTGTTCAGCTTGTCCCGTATCGCGGCGTTCGTCCCGCCTTCGATATACTCTCCGCTGCCGAGCTGCGCCATGATCTCCGTTGCGGTTGACTTCCCGGCGCTCTTGGGTCCGGTGAATGATAGGTATGCGCAGAAGTTCTCGGGGAGGACTGCAGTGCCGAGCCAGCACTGCGATACCCAGATGATGGAGAGCTTCGCGTCGTTCATGTCGCGGAACTTCACGAACCCGTTAAGTTGTCCTGCAAGCTTCGCGAGGTCGTTCACGCCTTCGTCGGATTTACTTTCCAAAAGAAGCTCTTGTTCCATCTCATCTCACCTGACTCACTTAATCGATATGACTTGCTTCCGGGAGACGATCAGAGGGCCCCGCTCTCCCTTCCAGAAAATCAAGTCATCCGTCACGCGGTCCAACGTCCCGTGCGCGGTCTTGACCTGACCGTCTTCTTCCCAAACTATCTTCTTCACATCAGAGTTCACTTGTATCGCCTCGCTTCCACTTCCTAACCTTCTCAATGGCGTATCGGTCTGGGTGTTCGCCGGTCGAATAGAACAGTTCATCGACTGCCATCCCGCTTTTGAAGAACGCCGCGAGCAACATGTTGAGGAACGAACTCCTTGAGATTCGATGTCCTCGCGCGTAATCTAATGCATCCACCAAGTCCCGATCAAGGCAAGTAGTAACTCTCGCTTTTCCCATTTTTATCACCACAATTATATAATAGCGTCCTCCTCCTATATAAGCATATTGAATTCATTCTCTTACGGATGGCCGGGATTCTGACCGCCGCGTTTCCGTATCTTTATTTATGAGCGGAAAAATCGCGGCCGCTTTCCTGGACGGGGCGCCTGACGGCCGATATCCGATATCCTGCGGAATCGATTAGATATCGTTCACTTTTGTAGCCTTTTGGTGGATTTTCGGGTTTCTCGGAACTGTGATATCGTAGGGATATTTGTTCACAAATCTATGCTATTTCGATATTTTATTCGCGTGCGTAGATTAATGTTTAAGTAGTAAGCGCACACAAGTATACCCTCGTTGACTATTCCGGTCCTCGTCGTCTCGCAGAACCCGCAAAAATCGCTAGCTAAGCAGCGAGCCGAACTCGTCCTTCCGGGTAGCTTCACTGGTCCAGGCGAGACCTTTATCGTCGGGCTCGACCATCACACGACCGGGAGCAAAGTTGGGGACAATTTGCTCCTGGAGCATGGACATGAACCCCGAGTTCTCGGCTTGGCCGAGACCAACTCCCTCGGGAACAGGACAGGGCAACACCGCAGACGGCGCAATCGACGCGGGCAGTGGATCGGCGAGGCCCGTTCCGTGGGCCGATATCCGTTCCTGAACCGCGTCGAAGCCTACCTCCATGATTCGCGAAAGCCAAATGAGCTCACCTTTAAGGAGCGTCGCCGCAAGTTGCTGATGTTGGCCCGCGTCTATGAGGATCTCCGAACCGCAGACCCATCTCTCCATGCGGACCCAAAACGATTTAGCGAGAGGGAGGTCAACGCACTCGTCGATTGGATGCGATCTACACGAAAGGCGGTTGGGTATCAGGTGAAGCTGATGCAATACCTGCGACTCCTTCTGCACTACCTCGGCAATCCTGTTCTGGACCACATGAACGAGTCCAAGGCAGACCTTCCGAAGCCGGTTCTGAAACGGCTGCACGCGCCCACTCAGGACGAGATGGATGACCGTCGCCGGCGATTGGAGTCGATTACGGGCTGGCGAGGCGAGGCACTTCGGTTCGCGGAGGCGTTCCACCTCGCGACTGGGGTTCGCGTGAAGGAGCTACGGCTTGCAGGGCTCGGTGACCTCGATCTCCGGCGGATGCGTTTCGCAATCCTCCATCCAAAGGGCGAGGGACGATATGCCGATGGAGGCCGGTCGATACGGCTCCCTGGATGGATGCGACCCGTTGTCGACGACTTCCTACACGCCCGTGCACGTCGTTGCGAGACGATGGGCCTAGACCCGAGCCGTGTGGAGCCTCTTATTCCCGCGTGGATGGGGAGGTTCTACAGCGAGGCAGGGTGGAGAGGTGTCCGTGTGAAGGCTTATCGTGAGGCGGGCATCGTGGGGAACCTACGAGAGCTTCGTCCGGCTCACGCGATGCTTCTCAAAAAGGCCGGAGTATCCATCGAGGCGGTGAGCCAGCGTCTTGGGCACACGAACACGAAGACGACCGAGGCGCACTATGCTCGCATTGAGGACGCCGATGCCGAGGAAGCCATCGTCAGAGCGCTTGAAGCCTTCTCGGTGACCAAAAGGCCGAATTGAGCGCCATCTTGAGGATAAGGCGCGAATCCCTTCAGGCCCGTTTCAGTCCATAGGACCGACCGAAAGCGACTTCGATTCTTCGGCCGGGCTCCCGGCGAGAGTGTCGAACCGCACTCTGAGAGCGCAGCCAGCGCGCAGGGCAAGAGCCTCACTATAGTCGCCAGCGGGGTGAAGATGATCGGGCTGCCATCTCCAGGAGTTTCCTTCCTACCGACCGCTCAACCGTCCGCCGCCAAGCACGCAACTCTTCTTCGCTCCCCAGTCGTGTCCGTATCCCTTGAAGCACCTCGCGGGTACGGTCAACCAAGCCTAACTCACGCACTACGTAGTCAAACCTCAACCGCTTGGGATGCCAATCCCTGGCTCGAATTCCGAAAGCTCGACACCACGCCCTGTCTGTTCCTCGCGAACTGAAGTGGAGGGCGCGCCCTTCGGACTCATCTCCCAAGATCGTTTCCAAATCGACGTGAAGCCCACGGAGAGTGCGCTCAGAGCACCAAACGCCGGCCATGGGTCCTAGGATGTACGTGACACCTCCCCAATCACCTGTCATTGAGAAATATCCATCTGCCGCTGCCTTGGCCTCGTCGAAAGTACGAACCCAAGGCTTGATGAGCGATGCACGAGCGATTCCCAACTGGTGGGGGAATCTCGAGCGATCTCGCTTTCCCGGGATGTCGCGTAGCGGATCCTCGAGATCGACCAGAACTGTGATTTCTCCCGTTAGAATGTCCTCGAGCGACTGCTTGCGATTTGCGGCCCTGAGCAGCACGAGTCCTGTGGCTCGGTCATCATAAGCTGTCAGGCCCCAAGTGGCCGCTCTCGCAACGACCTGCTTCTCATGAGATCTCACCTTGCGGAGCATGACGTCATGAATCGTCGCGCAGACGGTCCGAGTGGGCGCAAACCCCGACCCTAGCGGGAGCGTCTTCCTAAAGGTCACTTTCGGAGGGTCGCCAAGGGAGAGCTTTATCGCCCTGCCCTCAAGATCAGATTTCACAGCTCGTCCACACTGTTTCTGGAGGTATTTTGACTCTTGTGAGCGCAAGAGAAAACGGTTGCCTTTGGCAAGCTGGAAACAATGGTTATTTTCCGCGGCGTGGGTGGATCGAAAAGTTCAGCTTTCTTTTGCCGCTTTCTATGGAGTAACACGAATCCGTTCAGGCCTGTTCCCTGACTAGCTATCGCATAGCTACGAGTGCCGTCATAATGCAACGCGCGTCCAGGCACAGGCACAAATTCAATGTTGTGTCGCTGGGTGTAGGTCATCTGGATCCGGCTGATCGTCTGAGGCATGACATCGGTGACGTCGCCCTGCTTGTCGGAGAGCGATTTGCGGGCCGTAACTCGGGGGTCCGGATCGGATGATCCAGCGCGCGGAGCAGGCTAACATCGTCGGCCTGCGGTCGAAGGATTTCGTCCAATGGGTCGGGGAGAACATCGACGCCCCGATGAAACGCGGCCCGGGTGGGGCGGTCCTCGAGAGGCTGAAGGCGGGCTTGGTGGGCGAGTTCTTCAACTGGGCGAAACGCAACTCGACCTGGCCGTTGGTGTTCGGCATCATGTGCTGCGCGATCGAGATGGCCGCGACCTCGGATCCGCGGTACGACGTCGAGCGGTTCGGCGTCATTTACCGGTCTTCCCCGCGGCAGTGCGACGTGCTCCTCTTGAACGGTCCGATCTCCTTGAAGCTCCGTCCCGTGGTGCGCCGCCTGTACGAGCAGATGGCGGAACCCAAGTGGGTCATCGCGATGGGCGAGTGCACGATTTGTGGCGGCCCCTATTACGACTCCTACTCCGTCGTCAAAGGGGCGTACACATTCGTACCCACGGACATCTTCATCCCCGGGTGTCCGGTCCGCCCTGAAGCCCTGATTGACGGGTTCCTAAAGCTCAGCGCGAAGATCAAGGCGGAACGGATCGGATGGGTGCGGACGAAGAAGGGCCGCCTCGTCAGCGCCCGCGAGGGCCAGCTGATGGATATGCAGAAAGGCGAGTACACATATGAGGTCCCCCAAGTCCGAAGCTGAGCCCCGCGGGAAAGTCGGCGCGGTCGTTGATTGACGGTGCGGGCCCCTTCAGGCCCCCTCCTTGGGCCGTCAGCCGCACATAACACCGACGAACAGGGTCCGGGCACACTCGACGTCCCTTAGGGCCGGAATTTGGGAGCACCAATGCACCTCCCGCGTACCCCTCGGAAAAAGCAGGGACGCCCTTTCCTCCACGAGCGTGGACGCTGACACTTTCACCGACCCCTCCGGCATAGGGACTCATACCCCAAGCAACTCTCGTGGTTCGCACTGGAGAAGTCCGCCCCGAGGGTCCTCCGAGCATTGTGGTCTGAGCGTGACGAACTTTTATCGAGGCAGGTATATATTCAGAGACCGTGCTGCCCCGGAAGGACGAGGAAAAGTGCCTGGGAGGGGTTCGACCTCACCGATGACGATCACGTCAGAGGAACTCCTAGGACCACTGAATGAGATCGAGCGCAAGTACGCGCCGCCTAGACTCTTTGTCGCTGGAGGGCTCGAATTTCCATTGCCTCACCCGCGGGTTGCTATCGTCGGCACCAGAACCCCTTCCGATGAAGGCCGAAAGATCGCGAGGAAACTTGCTGGCGCGCTCGCTCGACAACGGGTGATCATCGTTAGTGGCCTCGCTCATGGAATCGATACAGAGGCGCACAAGGCGGCGATTGACGCCAACGGGATCACGATCGCGGTCTTGGGAACTCCCCTCTCCCAGAGCTATCCCCCCGAGAACACCCAGCTTCAATCGATAATCATGAGGAGTCACCTCGCGGTGACTCAGTTCGATGACCGACATCCAACATCGCCCAGGAACTTCGTCCTTCGGGACAGAACGATGGCTCTGATTGCCGATGCCTCCGTGATCGTTGAGAGCGGCGAGGGCGGCGGCTCGCTGCACCAAGGCTGGGAAGCTCTCCGCCTCGGGCGACCGCTGTTCATCCACACCAACGAATTTGCGAAACCCAGGCTCGCATGGCCGCGGGAAATGGCGGATTATGGTGCGGTGGAGTTCAAGGAAGCTGGCGACATCCTCGACTCCCTCCCCACCGCGAGGCTCGACCTTGCCGTCGCTGCGTTTGACCAAGCTTGAATTTGCATCTCTTCTCTGATACATTCCGCGGGAGGGAGGAGGGGACCTCGGCGACCAATCTCGAGACATGATGCGCATCCTGAAGGATGGGCGTCTGATTGGTTCACCCCCCGTGCCACTCTCGGACCTGATGGTGAGTGTCATCAAGAGCGGAGTTCCAGAGGTTGCATACATCGCTTCGATGCTTAGCCCCGCAGCGGTGCTCGTCCCTGTGCCAAAGAGCTCTTTGTTCAAAGAGGGGTCTCTCTGGGTACCCGACCAGATTGCTATCTCGTTTGTCCGGTCTGGCCTCGGAGGGAGGTCAGCCCACCTGTTGGCGCGGACCAGAGCGATAGCCAAGGCGGCGACGAGCGTCTCATCGGGGAGACCGCGGCCGACTGCTCTTGACCACCTTCAAACTCTTTCTGTCCAAACGGAACTCCGGTTCCCACTGGAAATTGTCCTAGTTGATGATGTTGTGACGACCGGCTCAACCCTTCTCGGTTGCGCCAACAAGCTGCTCGAGTCGTACCCGTCTATCCCGATTAGAGGGTTCGCTGCAATGAGAGCTGTCACCAATCCTTTGGATTTCAAGCACACACTTGACCCGACGATCGGAACGATTACTCTTCGTTCGGATGGTCGCTGCCATCGTCAGCCTTGACAGTCATGACCGCCTGAGACATAGGCAAGAAGATTTCCTCGAAGTGTTCGAGTCCCTTCAGGCCGCTTGTCTTGAAGGGGTTTGCACCCTCGATCCGTGGGATCGAATGTCAGTTGGCCTCGCGAATTCTTGCCCTTGTCCCCACAACCCCGCGCCCATCCAAGCGCGTGAGGTCGTGAGTGATTTGTCGGCAGTTCAGGCCCCTCCCCAATCCGCCCGGATTCGCCGCGTAGCGCCAGCGCCCGTCCCGTTGGCCTGGGCGACCTCGTTCTTGCCCTTGAGTCAACCCCTCGCGGGCCAAAGCTCACGAAAAAAAGCCGCAACGGACGAAGCTTGGGGCCATGGGTGAGTATTATAGGGCCTTGGTGGTGACGGAGGAGCGGGTGACGAAATGGCCCGCACCAAGAGACGACGTCGAACACGACGTGCTGCGAGTGAGCGTCAACGTGCACACCAACTGACTCTTGATGCTCCGACATGGACCAACTTGAGTCGGTTGGCTCGACTCCATCGCACATCGCGGTCAGCGATCGTGCGGATGCTCATCGCTCAAGCAGTGACAATCCAAAGAGCGGCCGAAGAGCGAGGCACGGAGTCTCGACTACCTGATGCCCGTCCATAGTCGACCTGTTCCCCGACACTTTGGACCTGGGTTCGAATCCGATCAGGCCCGTTCCAATTTGGAACTCGGGCGTTTGGCTTCGCCACGACTTGCGCGATGGGCGAGAATGACGAATCGCGGGACGCATCACCGAGCTAGCGGAGGTAGTTCCGGCCTCCGGCGTCATGGCGCGAGTCGCCGTAGATCAAGCGAGGTCAGTGCGGACGAACGCCTGCGAATCTTCGGTCGCCACGGTGGCCCCTCGTGGCGAGGCCCACGAACCCGCGCCACATGCGTCCATCGATTGGCGGCTGGGGCACTCACCGATGACGGCGCCTACAATCCCTGACATGCATTGTACCTACGGCCCCCTTAAGAACATCCGGTCTCTGATTCGACCCGGGGAACGACATGGACCGAATACGCGGCTCTCGGATTGCCTACGCGGTCATCGCTTGGGGCGTGGTCGTGGCCTTGTTGATCCAAGTCTCGCTCGTTGGCCTCTGGTTATTTTCCGGTCAGCCGACCTTGGGGATTCACAGGGAGTTCGGACATGCCATCTTCCTCGGGGTCTTCGCCCTTCTGATCTTGGCCTACACGGGCTCCCTCGCACCGCGGATGAAATTCGCAACTGCGCTGCTGTCCGTCATTACGGTGTTCCAGACCGAGGTCTTCGCGCTGCTGCCGGGCTCACCACTGCGCGCTTTCCACACGGTCCTCCCATTGGTGATTTTCTTCCTCGCGGCGTTCGTCGCCCACGCGTCCTCCTCTTTCGTGCGTTCCCAGCTTGAGCAGCCCTCTCTGCCGCGGCCGATTGGGGGATCCCGAGTATCGTAACGTCGTTTGGACGGCAGCGAGCCTCCGGAGGACCCGCCCACGGACGACTCGATCCCAGCCCGGGCGGTCCCGCTCGTCGGGCTCCCGCCCGATTTGACCCTATTTTGTGACAGCCGAGACCAGCCCGGAATCGGCTTCTCCGTCGCGAACCTTCATCTCAGTCGACCTCGTACGCGGCCCACGGATGGCTCGCAATCTGTACTTCCTCGGAACTGCAGGTTCGGGGAAGTCCACGATGGTCTACGCGTTCCAGCTGTGGATGAACTCTCAGGGCCTCGACTGTGTGACCGTCAACCTCGATCCGGGCGCCGAGGCGTTGCTGTACTCCCCGGACCTCGACGTGCGGGACTACGTGAACTTGGAGGAGGTCATGGCGGAACAAGGCCTCGGGCCGAACGGCGCGCAAGTCGCCGCCGCGGACATGGCCGCGATGAACGCCAAGGAGCTCGCGGACGTCCTGGAAACCTTTGAGACGAACTATAACCTGATCGACACGCCGGGCCAGATCGAGCTCTTCACGTTCCGCGCGTCCGGTCCGGTCCTGATCGATGCGTTCGGGCGCGAGGATAGCGCGCTCATCTATCTGAACGACCCGGCGCTCGTGAAGAGCCCCAGCGGCTTCATCTCGTCCGTCCTCCTGAACGCCACGGTCCAGTTTCGACATGGATTGCCCTTTATCAACGTCCTGAGCAAGGCGGATCTCCTCCCGGAGCCGGAGCTGGAGCGAATCGTGAAGTGGTCGCTCGACCCGTTCGCCCTCTACGAGGCCCTCTTCGAGGAAGCCGCGACCCCGAAGACCCTCCTGGACGTCGAGTTCCTGAAGAGCATGGAGTCCATCGGCGTCTACCGCCGCGTCCACCCGGTCTCCTCCGAGCTTACCTTCGGCTTCGAAGAAATCTATAGCCAGGTCCAGCAGACCTTCGAGGGCGGCGAGGATCTGTCCAAGGACTGACCAGGCATCCCGGGGTAGTCGTCACCGGATCACAAGAGGCCGTCAAATGCCTGGAGGACCTCGGGATACTTACTGCGGATCGCGTCGAGCACGACCGGAGTCGAAAGCTGTTCGACGCCGATTTCGGAGACCGCCCGGAGGACCTTGTTAATCGTCTCGTCATCGACCCGGATGAGGCGTTCCTTGATCAGGTAATGCCGGGCGAGTTCCTCCTCGCTTCCCCCTCGGCGGCATCCGCCGCGACCTCGCCCGCATACCGCCCCGACAGACAGCCGTTCAGGATGCCGCCCCCCGTGAGAGGGTCGATCAGCCGGGCCGCGTCCCCCGCCAAGATCACACCTGCAGCGACCGTTCGTTCCAGGGGCATCGACACGCTCACCGCACCGGCGACCTCTTCGACGATCTCGCCGCGAGCCAGGCTCGGAATCCGCTCGATCAACCGGTCGAGGTACTTCTTCGCGTCCGCGCGTTCTCGGATCTTCGAGAGGTTCACGCCGATCCCGACGTTGGCGACGTCCGCGTCTTTCCAGAACACCCAGGCATAGCCACCCGGCGCGCAGCTCCCCAGGTAGAAGTCGTTGAGCCGCGGGTCGCCTTCCACGCCAACCAGGGTGTATTGCAAACACGCGTCGATGTCCCGGGTCCGGAGGTGGGTTTCGAGCCCGGCCCACCGTCCCACCTGGCTCTCGAATCCATCCGCTCCGATCACGACGTCCGCTCGGACGTCGAACGTATCGCCCATGTGCTCGCAACGCGCGCCGATGACGCGTCCGTCCTCCCGGAGGAGCGCGACGGCGCTCGTCTTGATCATGATCTCCGCGCCGGCTTTCGCGGCCTCCCGTGCGAGGAACCGATCGAACAAGTCTCGCTCGAGGATGTAGCCGCACTCGTTCCCGGCCCGGGTCTCGTCGAGGACCAGCGTCGTGCCGTCCGGCGCGATGATGCGCGCACCGTCGACCTCGTGACAGATGAACTCCCGGCTCGGCGCGAGCCCGATCTCCTCGAGCCAGCGTTTCGCGACCCCTTCGCCGCACCGAACGGGTGTACCGATCTCGGATCGCTTCTCAATCAAGAGCACGTCGGCCCCGCCGAGGGCCGCGTACTTCGCCGCGGTGCTCCCGGTCGGACCCGCGCCCACGACGAGGACGTCGACCTGGCGGTCCATTGCTTCGGTCCGATTCCGTCGGGACTCATGAGGCTTTGGGAGGATTCGATCGGATGCCCTGAACACGGACGGATGCGGCGGTTCCGGTCGATTGCCGGCCCAAGCGCCTAGACATGGGGCGCCCGCAAAGGGTCGAACGGCGTACGTATTTGGTGGAGTTCCGTACTTACGTAGATCATGGAGCTGGAAACCCGCAAGGTCCAGAAGCTCGGATACTCGAGCCTCGGCGTATCCCTCCCGAAAGACTGGGCGTCTTCGAACGGCATTCGGCCCGGTGCGCTCGTCAGCCTCGCGATCGAGGACGACGGCAGTCTCCGCGTTCGCGTCGGTCCCCTTGAGGAGTATCCGGTCGCCGCGGAAGCGACGATCGACGCGGACGAATGGAGCGGGCCCGAGGCGCTGACGCGGATGATCACTGGGAACTACATCGTCGGCTGCAACACGATCCGGCTGCGGAGTCGTGAGGAGCTCTCCCCGAGTCAGTTGCAGGAAATTCACGAGGCGGTGCGCGGCCTCACTGGCCTCACGATCGTGAACCAGGGCCCCAAGTTCGTCACGATCGAAAACTTCGTCGAGCCGACGAGGTTCCCCATTGACGGCCTCCTCCGACGTCTCCACTATCTCACGTCTCGGATGGAGAAGCTCGCGCTCGGCGTCATCTCCGGCGATGCAAAGGGAAACATCGAGGAGGTTGCTCGGATGGAGCTCGAGGTGGACCGACTGTACTGGCTCGTCGTGCGGCAGCTCCTCCTCGCGGCTCAGAACCGGACAATCGCGGGGCGCATCGGGGTGACGGAGCCTCGTCACCTCCTCGGGGATCGAGTCGTCACCGTCGGCCTGGAGAACGTCGGCGACTTGTGGGAGGAACTCGCGGCCGGGGTCGGACCGTT